>Ga0209490_10003696_pt1 | contig 14265 bp, 12 predicted proteins | sample MAT06_FD_187209 | JGI IMG/M metagenome (GOLD analysis project Ga0209490, IMG submission 187209) | Freshwater microbial communities from Lake Fryxell liftoff mats and glacier meltwater in Antarctica - MAT-06 (SPAdes) (version 2) | ecosystem: Environmental > Aquatic > Freshwater > Ice > Liftoff...
CGATAGGCCGCTCCGGCAGGTGCCGCACCTCGGGCTCGCACGAGCGCGTCCGGCGCGGGCGCCATGCATGGCACGACCCAACTACCACTGGGCTATCGGGGTCATTGCGCCAGCGGTGCGGACGATATTAAATCTCCCCAGGAACTGCTTTCAATCCCGTTGTCCGGGCTGGGTTTCCCGCGGCTCGCGGACGGAGAGGGCGCTGGCCGAGGAGGGCCTCGCGACGGGCCAGGTCTCGCCCTACATGGCGTGCTACCTCCTCGAGCAGGCGGTCGAGAGCGAGCCGTGCGACTTCGCGACGCTCGACCGGCTCATCGGGCGCGCGGACGAGATATTCGCCTTCGACTGGCGGCACGCCGCCCCTGAGATCGAGGCGGTGCTCGTCCAGGCGCGCCGGGCGTTCGGACGCGCCGTGATGCGCGGAGCGCTCGTCGCGGCGTCCCATCCGCACCTGACCACGCTGGTCGCGACGACCTGACCTCCCCGCGCGGGAGGTCACCGCAGATCGGTCAGCCGCGCGTCCTCACGCTCGCGCCCGGCTTGGCGGGGCTTGGGGCTCCGCGTCGTAGCGCCTGCAGTCTCCTCCGTGGGAGAACCACACCACGGTGCGATCATCGAGGGCGAGGTGCCCGGCGTTCATGTGCTCGCAGTGCTTCTCGAGGAACACGAGCCCTTCGGAGATCGACACAGGGGGATCGAAGCGCACGACCTCCCCCGCCACCGAGTTCGGTCCGGCGCCGAACCCGACCTCGCGCGCCCGCTCGAGCTCGCTTTCGAGGGAGTCGTCGCGGTAGCCTCCGAAGAGTGTCAGCACTACGGGCACTGAGCGACCGAGCGCCTGGCTCCACGCGCGGATGGCCTCGTAGACCAGACAACTCGCCGCGAGCCACTCGTAGGTGTCGCACTGGTAGCCGAAATCGTCGTCAATGTGCGAGTCGGCGCCGTGGGCAAAGGCGACGTAGTGAATATCACCCACCACCACGCGCTTGCCGAGCGCCTCGGGGCCTTCCGCCAGCCTCTCGAGGTAGTCGCGGCCGCGCCCTGACGGGTTCACATTGCAGCCCTCGGGAATGGCGTCGGCTAGCTCGGGCGCGAATTCACGCGCATCCTCGATCGAGTTTCCGTGGTGCCCGTCGAGGTCGAACCAGGCGCCGCGCGCGCCGTGGTCACGCCAGGCTTTGACAGCCGCGATCACCTGTCCGCTGAAGGTGCAGAAGCTCGAGCCCGCTTGGGGCCGCGCGTGATGGAACCCGCTCGACGGCACCTCGTCGCCGTCGGCGTAGCTGCCGATCTTCTTCGCCGTCCCCACCAGCACGCGCCTGGCGCCCTCGTAGTCGCCCTCGCGGTTCTTCGCCACCGCGACACGCATCGCCTGGGCGGCGTACTTCTCCGCCACGACCCGATCGATGGTGCGCTCGCGCGGCTGCCGGTCATTGGCGCCGTGGTCGGCAAACGTGAAGCGCGCCACGCCGTGCGTGGGCACGTCACCGAGCGGATTGTCGAGGCTCGGTCCGACCCGCCCATCGGCCGTCAGCCGCTGGAACCACGGATTCGGAGCTCGGTTCGTTCTTCAGTCCAGGCGATCATAGGGCGTCCTCCGCCGCCGTTGGGTCACTGAACGTAAAAGCAGCCTGCCCGCGGCCGCGCGCCATCCGTAGGCTTGCAGCGATGCACCCGCTCGAGCCCATCGCCAGCGACCACGATCCGATCGTCTACGGCTCGGTCCTCGTGTCGCGTGCCGCCGGCGCGATCCGGATCTCTTCGCAGCGTGGTCCCGGGGAGCATGGGCCATTCCGGTCCGAGCCTCTCAACGCGCTCTTCCGTCGCATTGGCGCCGACGAGACCGCCGAGCGCGACACCTACGTCGTCGACCCGACGCGGCGTCAGGCGCTGCGAGAGGCGCTTGGGAGGCTCGCGGCGGGCCGCTTCGTCGCGGCCGAGGTCGGCGCCATCATCGCCTATCTCGACGGCGCCGAGCCGCCGGACTCGCTGGCGCGCCTGGGCCCCTTCATGCGGGATTTCGCCACCGATCTCATCGCCGCCCTGACGACTGGAACGCTCCCATGGTGTCGGCCGTGGACGTCTGCGGTGCCGCATCAGAACGCGCTCACGCGTCGGCGCTACAGCGGCCTCAATGTCATGGTGCTCAACTGGTGGGCGACCCGTCATGGCTTGCGCTCACCGTTGTGGTGCACCGCGAGGCAGGTCGAGCGTCGCCGCGGTCACCTGCGCGCGGACGCGCTGCCGGCCGAGGTCACCAGTGCCCGACCGATCGCCTGGGCCCTCGATCCGTGGAGCTCGCCCGAGGCACCGATCATGCGGCCGACGCGCTTCGCGCCAAGGACCTTCGAGGTCTACAACCTCGATCAGATCGAAGGGATCGCTACGCCCGTGGCGCCTCGTCCCGAGCTGCCGCCCGACGCGCGCGCGGAGGCGACCGCCGCTGCCTATCTGCATCATGGCGGGCCCGGCTTCGCGCTGCATCCCGACCGCGCCTTCTATGATCGACACGAGGATCGGGTCTACCTGCCTGAGCGTCGCCAGTTCGATTGGGCGGCTGACTACTACGGCGTTCTCTTTCACGAGCTGGTGCACTCGACCGGGCACCCCGCTCGCCTCGCGCGCAAGACGCTCCATCAAGCGGCGCGCTTCGGCGAACCCTCGTACGCCGAGGAGGAACTCGTCGCCGAGATCGGCGCCGCGTTGATGCTGGCGGAGCTCGGCCTCGGCAGCGACTCCCGAGCGCAGTCGCTCGCCTATTGCCAGGGATGGGCCACCCGCGCTCGCGCCGACTTCCCGATGCTGCAGTCCGCCATCGGTCAGGCCCAGCGCGCGGTGGCCAGCATCCTTGGGTCGTGCGCGCCACTGGCGGCCTCGCGCTCGCAATGATGACGCTCCGAGTCGGCTCGCCTCAGCGCCGGCGCCGCGCCTTGACGGGCTCGCGCGCCTCGATGCGCCGGCGGCGCCAGGCCATGTAGACGCCGATGATGCCCTCGGAGCCATGGCGCTCGACCAGGCGCATCAGGCCGGCGCTGTCTTCGCCACCGCAGGCGAGGACCGCCGCGGCGTCGCGAAATGCGTCCCAATCGGCCTGCTCGGTGGCGCCATCGCCGGAGTAGTGCGAGACGCGCTCCGCGGCGGTCATCGTGTCGAGCGAGGCGAGGAGGTCCGAGATCGTCATGCCCGATGAGCCGCACGTCGGGCCCAAGCGTCAAGCAGCGAGGCATCTCCAGAGCAAGGTCGACCGTGAATAAGAAGGCGAGGAGCTACCTCGCGGGCGAGAACATCCCGAGCGGAGGCGCTCCTCGATCCGCTCGTTATGGCGCTCGATGGCCCGGTCCGTCCGGTCTCTCGCGTGCGGGGAGGAGCGGGCTTGCGGCGCCGTGGCCGGTGATAATGAGCTCGTCGCGGGCGCGGGTGGCGGCGACGTAGAGGAGGCAACGCTCGGACTGGATGTGCTGGGCGCGGCTCGTGTCGTCGGCCTGGGATTGGCCGGCGAAGGGTTGGGGCAGGGTGCCGGCCTGGACGCTTGCGAGGATCACGCGCTCGAACTCGAGGCCCTTCATGCGATGCATCGTGGCGAGGCGCACGCCGGGGCCCGGGGCTTCGTCCTCTTTGAGGATCGCGACCGTGAGGCTGCGTCGGGTGAGCTGCTCGCTCCAGGTCTTGCGCAGGTCGTTGGTGCGGACCGCGACACAGATCGACTCGGGGGCGATCGGCGGGCCGAGGTCCTGCATCTCATCGGAGTACCGCTGAATAGGGAGGCGCCACGGCGCAGGACGCGAGCGCGTGACGGGCGTCGCGCACCACGTCGGCGAACTCGACGAGACCACGCGAAACGAGCGCCGCGCGATAGACCGCGAGCACCGCCAGCAATGCCCTCTCTGGCCGCTCCTTTCGTCGGAGATGCGACGACTGTCCCGATCTCTTCGCAGCTGGCCACAGCCTGCGTGCCCAGGAACTGGCCCACTACGCGCTGGCGGTCTTGCTCGATGAGTATCTGCGCGCGTTCCCGCTCGCGTATGGAGAACTGCTCGAGCTCCTGGTGATGGAGCCCAATGAGGTGGTGCGAAGCGCAGACGTGGGCCAACTCTGGGCGATGCTCGAGCCGCTCTTCTGCGGATGGGCGCTGCAGCTCGACGCGAGTCTCGACCCGAAGGAGAAAGGAAAAGTCGGTCGGACCCTAAATCGGTTCGGCGATATCCTGCCGTGGGACGACGATGCCAAGGGTTCCACCGAGAAGCGGCAACGCGCAGTCGACAACTCGATCGATGCCGTCTACGCACGCGCCGAAACCGAGCAGGAGAAGGTCCGAAAAGCGGTTTACTGGGCCGCTACACGGGCCCGAAATGATCAAGTCCACAGGTCGCCCGACAGCCTCGTCGGCCGTGTACGTCCGCTGGATCTGATACGCGACGTGGCTGCGCTTGCAGCCGTCGCGAGCCTGCGATTCCGATTGCGAATTGCCGCTGACACGAAGTCGCAGGCCTCAGTACCCTCGCTGGCAGGCCTTTCGCAGGCCGCGGTGCGATCGAACCGAAAGTAGAAACCACCGCAAGGGGGGGCTAGGGGCTCGAGATACGGTGCCAGATGGCGGGATGGACAGGGCCTTCGGTTGGCTAAGGCGCCCTCTTGGGCCGCGTCGTTTTCTTCGGTCCAGGGGCAGGTGCTTCGTCGGGGACGGTAAGGCCGCGCGCGATCAGTTGTCGAATGGCCTCCGCCCGCGAACCGATGCGTCGCGCGAAGCGCCAGTCGTCGACGGTCTCGAGCTCGGTTGGGGTCAGCACAACCTGAAACCGCGCGGTCTTCAACTCGGTCATGCGCAGTGTTGTAGTGCGACCAGCGCACTCTTTCAAGCAGTGAGCTTGACTAATGATCTGCACTACATCACTATTCAGATCGGCCGAGGCGGGAGTTCGTACCTCCCGCCCGGCCTGAACCCCTCGCTGCGCCCACGTGCGCTGTTCTCGAAGAGTATGGTGCTCGAGCTGCACGCCGAGCTCGATGGCTTCGAGGGGCACCCGCGAATGGAGGTTACGCGCACCAGGATCGCGCGCACGCTCGTGCAGATATGACGATGGGCCGCGGGCGATCGGACCTTCGCGGAGGCGGTGCCGGTGCCCGAGGTGGTGCCCTTCAAGGCGCCGCCGAAAGCGCGCACGCGGGCGGTGACCTGGCATCAGCTCGACGCCGTGATCGCGCAGTCGCACGGGCGGCATCGCAAGCTCCTCGTGCTCATGCGGTACACCGGGCGTCGGGTGAACCAGGCGATGCAGCTCCTCTGGAGCGACGTCGACATGAAGCGCGCGATCCTTCATTTGCGACCCGAGCTCGGCAAGTCGACAGCGGAGAAGGTAGGGCGCGAGATCCCGATGTCGCCTCATCTGGTCGCCGAGCTCGCGATGTGGGGAACCCGCTCAGGCTACCTTGCACCGATCGGCGACAAGACCTCGCGCAAGCCTCGCGGCCGCGACGTGTGGCGCTTCTGGGAGCGTGCCGGCATCGACCCGATGTACTGGCGCGGGCGTCCGCATCACGCGTTCCGCAAGGCCCTCATCTCATGCCTGAAGGCGCAGGGGATCGACCCCGAAGCGATCGAGTACTACGTCGGCCACGACCTCGAGATCCGAGGCACCTGCGCCGACCCGTGGGCGCTTGACCTCGCAGCGATCGCGACCGCCATCCCTGAAATCGGAGAGGCTCCCGAAGACCCACGAGCACTTCGTGCACCCGCGACCGCTCCGGCTTCGGGTGTGGCCTTGGAGTGGCCAACGCGTCCGTCGAATCCTGAAAGCAACAGTATTGACGGCATCTTACGGAGACTTGGCGGAGGCCCAGGGGAATCGAACCCCCCCAGGACGCCTCTCGACGCCCTGCATCGGTTTTGAAGACCGAGCAGCCCACCAGGACCGTCGGGCCTCCGCGGCCTATATAGGGGAACTGCGTTGCCCTTGCCACTGCGCAGCGTGGCTGGGTCTCAGGGTTCCGTTCCATGAAAAGAACGGGTCGCGCGGCCGCGCCAAAGGCGGGTGGGCCTTGGGATCGGGCAAGGACCTGTAAGCGGCTGCTTCCGAGAGCGCCGTGGCGGCCCTAGGATGCGCTCGAGCGAGGCCGGGCCATTCTCGTTCGGGCTTGCCGGCAGCGGCAGCCCAAGCCGATAGGCCTGGCTCGAAGGGCGCATCGGAGGGTGGCCATGCAGCGTGTTTCTGATGTCGCTGGACTCATGAAGGACCCTCGGCGCGCGTGTGCGCACGTGCTTACATCGATCGCAGTCGCTGTTGCAGCTGGCGCGTGCGACACGCCGATCGAGGCCCCCGCTCCGGCAGCCGCCCCAGGCCGCGATGACGCCGCTTCGCTGCCTGCGGCGATCCCGTTCGCCCAGCGCTTCGGTGCCGATGGCGCCTACCGACTCGATGCCGCCGTGCCGCTCGCGTTCCGGCGCGCGGTCACCTTCAATGCACAGAAGGGCGACGAATCCGACAGTCGCCGCGCTGCCGACCCCGAGAACTACAGCATCACCGCGCCCCCCGATGACATCGCCAGCGTGCGGCCGATGACCGAGTGGGAGCCGATGAGCGCGCTCGTCTTCGCCTATCCCTCGTATGCCGCCCTCCTCGATCAGGCGTCCGATACGTTCGTCGAGATCGCCCGGTACGCCTCCGACTACGGCGAGGTCTGGGTCCTCTTCGACGGCCAGCAGGCGGAGACCCTCTTCAAGCAGAAGCTCGCCCGGGCCAACGTCCCGAGCGAGAAGATCGGCACCGTCATCAAGTTCCTGCGCACCCGGCTCGAGACCTTCTGGTTCATCGACTATGGCCCGCTACCGCTCATCGACACGGACCACGACACCTTCGCCTTCGGCGACTTCCGCTACTATCACGGCCGCCCTCTCGACGACGCGATCCCCACCGTGCTCGGCCGCAACCTGCCGCACTTCGGCGCACCCGCGCCGGCAACCACGTTTCGCCTGCCGCTCACCGTCGAAGGCGGCACCTTCCAGGCGACCAGGGATGGCGTCTGCATCACTGGGTCGCGCCAGCTCGCCAACATGAACTGCGACGTCTACGACAACACCTGTCGCGCTGCCATTGTCGACCTGCCGCTGCCCGATCTCCAGACCCATCCACGCGCGCTCGAGATGCGCGGCGTATTGGCTGCCTATGCGGGGTGCAAGGACCTCGTCGTCACCCATAGCATCAGCGACGACGGGACCGGGCACATCGATATGTACCTCAAGATCCTGGACGACCAGCGGATTCTGCTCGGCGACTATCGCGCGCCATTCGCCAACGGCGCCGAGCAGGAGAACGCAGCCCTCATGAACGACAACGCGACCTTCCTCGAAGCCTACGTCAAGTCCGATGGCGGTCGCTTCGAAGTCCTCCGGCTGCCGATGCCCGGGCACCGCCTCGTCCAGGACCGCTGGAGTACCTACGAGGTCCCGTTCACCTACATCAACTCGACCTTCTTCAATGGCCTCAACCTCTGGCCCGCCTATACGTTCGGCGATTGGAAGGACAGCCGCGCCGAAGCCGAGGCGGTCTGGGAACGGGTGCTTCCCGACATGCGCCACGAATGGATCGACAGCGAAGAACTCTCGTACCAGTCGGGCGCCATCCATTGCGTGACCCGCACCATTCCCGCAAAGCCGACAGCACCCTGGGTCGGCGACGGCGGCTGCGCGCAAGGCGTATGCGCGGGCGCCGAAGGTGGCTACGCGGGCCAGTGCGTCGTCAACGGGTCGACCGATCTCTGCTGGGGGCCGGCCTGGCTCTGCGGTTGCCACGACTGCCGCGATTGCCCCGCTGGCGAGGGCGTCCAGACCCCGTGTCGCAACGTGAGCTGGCGTGGATGCTGCGACACGGGCGACGTCTTGTTCTGCGACGGTGCCCGCCTGCAACACCTGTCTTGCGCTGGCACGGGCTGCGGCTGGGATGCGCAGGAGGGCTACTACTCATGTGGCCTGGGAGGCGTGGACCCGACCGGCGCGTCCCCCGTGTCATGCGTGTGCGAGCCCGCGTGCGACGGCAAGACGTGCGGCGACGACGGCTGCGACGGCGCCTGTGGCACATGCGCTGGCGGCAGCCAATGCGTCGCCGGCGCATGCCGCGATGACTGCAACGGCTGCATCCCGATGGAACGGGGCTGCATCGGGACCACGTCGTGGCGCTGCATCGCTGGCGTCGACGACTGCAACACCTTAGAGCGCTTTGACTGCGCGTCGAGCGGCCTTTCCTGCGACGACGGCGGGTGCGTGGCGATCGCCGTCGCCGATCCAGAGCCCGACAGGGCAGGGGGCGATGACACTGCGACCCCCGGCGCCGAAACGGCGGGCAGTTCCGACGCAGCCGATGGCGTGCCGACCGAGGGCGGCGGCGGTGCCGTCACGCGCGCCTCCGCGGACGAGGGCTGCGCGGGTGGCGGCAGCGGCGGGTGGTGCCTCGTCTTGGCGGGGTTCGTGCGGGTGGTCACGCGCGGGCGCTATGGCAGCCGTGTTGCGAGCCTTCGGGCATGATCGATTGCGTGCCGGCGTTCCGCGCTCGGCCGCTCCGCCCTTGTTGTCCTGACCCGGGGTGGCTACGCTGGCCAGGATGACGATGCCGGGGAGCCACGCCGAGGACGAGCGACCACCGATCGCCGGGGAGACCCACGTTCCCTTCGTGGTGGGCCGCGACTTCGGCGACAAGAAGGCCCTGCGCGCCGCGCTGCATGCGGACTTCGACGATGAGCCAGGCACGTCCGACCTGCCGCCGGGGAGTCGCGGGGCAGAGGGGCCGACAGGGTTCACCCACGATGTGTCGGCGCCACCGCCCAAGGTCGTGACGCCGTGGCGGCCGGTGCACTGGCTCCTGGCGGCCATCGGGATTATGGCGGTGGCGCAGGTGCCACTCTTGTGGGCCTTCTCGGAGGCGAAGCAGGCCGACGGGCCGCGGATCTTCACGTGCCTCGATCTGAAGACCGATCGCCGGAACGACATGACCCCGCGTGAACGGGTCGCGCTCGAGATGCGCTGCGATCCCAACGTGCGCTCGGTCGATACCTTCATCACTGCCGCTCCGGTCGAGAAGATCCCGGACGACGCGCAGGTCGTCGAGCTCGACATGCCCGAGGCGGTCGATCCGAAGCCAATCGATACGAAGTACCTGGCCGACCTGACGACGCGCACCGAGAAGGAGACGCGCTCCGAGGTGGCGGCGAAGTCGCAGAAGGGCGCTGGCGCCGCCAAGGTGAAAGATGCCGCGCGCGAGGCGCCCGAGAAGGCGACGAGCCCCGACAAGAGCACGTCCCCGCCCGAGGTCGTCATCGCCAAGCCCGACGAGACGCCGTCCGATGCCGAGGGGGACCCTGACAAGGGCAAGGGCGACGAGGCGCCCCAGGTCGCCGACATCGTCGAACCGCAAAAGGGCGACAGCGGCACCGTGCCCGCGCGCAAGGTGATGGAGAAGGGCGATGGCGGCGGTGGCGCGCGCATCTTGATGCGGCCTGGCAGCGAGGCCGGCGCGCTCGCGAACATCCAGGCATTGGCGGGCGACTTCACGAGCAACGATCACCTGCCCGACGTCGATCGCGGCAAGTCGACCGTGCTCAACGCCAACGCCTACAAGTACGCCGACTTCTTCCAGAGCGTGAAGCGCGCGGTCGAGCGTCAGTGGCGGCCGAGCGACACCTACCTGCGGCGCGATCCGACCGGCCAGGTGTATGGCGTCAAGGACCGCTACACGGTGCTGCGCGTCGAGATCGACAAGACCGGCAAGCTCTTGAGCGTCATCACGACCCGACCGTCGGGGCTCGACTTCCTGGACGAAGAGGCCAAGCGCGCGTTCCGCGAGGCACAGCCATTCCCGAATCCACCGCTCGGGCTGGCCGACGCCGACGGGCACATCCGCTTCGAGTTCGGGTTCTTCTTCGAGATTATTGGCGGCAAATACCGCTTCAACTGGCGCCGGTTGTAGCCGTCGGCTGGGCCGGATGCTGCGCGCGAGTCAGGCGCCGCAGACCGTGATATCGCTCGGCCATGAAGGTCGTGATCCCGTCGCTGCTCACGTTGTTCATCGCCTGCACCAAGCCCGCTGTAGCGCCGCTGGCGGCTGATGCTGGCACGCCACCGAACTCGCCGGATGTCGCACCGTTGGTCAATGCCACGGTCGAAACAACGCCGCCTGCGTCGGCACCGCTCGAGGTGCAGCTCCTGGCGTTCAACGACTTCCACGGCCAGCTCGAGCCGCCGACCGGCAAGAACGCGCTCGTACAGACGGCGGGCGAGCCGGTCGAGGCGGGCGGCGCCGAGTACTTCGCGACCTGGCTGAAGAAACTCTCCGCGGCGCACGGGCGCACAGTGATCGTCGCGGCCGGCGACAACATCGGCGCGACCCCGCTCCTGTCGGCGGCGTTCCACGACGAGCCGACGATCGAAGCGCTCAACATCGTCGGCCTCGCGATAACCTCGGTTGGCAACCACGAGTTCGACGAGGGCATCGTCGAGCTCGGGCGCCTGCAGCGCGGCGGCTGCCACCCGAAGGATGGCTGCTTTGGCACGCCCGAGACCCACTTCGAGGGCGCGAAGTTCACCTACCTCGCCGCCAACGTGGTGCTCGACGGGACGAGCGACACCCTGTTCCCGCCGTACGAGGTGCGGCGCTTTGACGACATCCCGGTCGCCTTCATCGGCATGACCCTCGAAGGCACGCCCAGCGTCGTCACCGCAAACGGCGTCAAGGGCGTCTCCTTCAAGGATGAGGCCGACACTGTCAACGCGCTCGTGCCGAAGCTCCAGGCGCAGGGCATCCACGCGATCGTCGTGCTGCTGCACGAGGGCGGCTACACGACGGGACGCTACGATCAGTGCGAGGGGATCTCCGGCCCGGTCTTCGACGTCGTGAAGCGCTTCGACAAGGAGGTCGACGTCGTCGTGACGGGCCACACCAACGCCGCGCACATCTGCGACATCGAGGGTCGGCTCGTGACGTCCGCGTCGTTCGCGGGACGCATGGTGTCGGACATCCGGCTCATGCTCGACCCGGTGAGCCGTGACGTCGTCACGAAGAGCGCGACCAACGTCATCGTCACGCGCGACGTCGAGAAGGCCCCGGCGCTGACCGCGCTCATCGGTAAGTACAAGGACCTGGTGCGCGGCATCGAGGCGCGCGTGGTCGGCACCATCGCCGCCGATCTCGTGCGCCAGCAGGGGCCCACCGGCGAGAGCCCGCTCGGCAGCCTCATCGCCGACGCGCAGCTCTTCGCCGAAAGCGACCCGTCGGCAGGCGGCGCCGAGCTCGCGCTGATGAACCCTGGCGGGATCCGCGGGGACCTCACGGTGGCCGCGATCTCGGCCGGCGAGAAGCCGGGCGAGGTCACCTTCGGTGAGGTCTTCGCGGTGCAACCCTTCCAGAACGCGCTGGTCACCATGACCCTCAGCGGCGCCCAGCTCGAGCGCGTGCTCGAAGAGCAGTTCGCCCTTGCCGGCAACGAGCGTGACCCGCCCAAGATGCTCCAGATCTCGGCCGGTCTCACGTACACCTGGGATGCGACGCGCCCGCCCGGCGATCGCATCGACCCCGCGAAGGTCGAGGTGCTCGCCAAGCCGCTCGACCTCACGCGCAACTATCGCGTCGTGATGAACGAGTTCCTCGGCAACGGCGGCGACGGTTTCGAGACCTTGAAGTCCGGCAGCGAGCGCAAGATCGGGATCGTCGACTCGGACGCGCTCGACTTCTACCTGAGGCAGCACCCGGGCCTCGTCGCACCCGCACCCGGTCGCATCAAGGGCGTGCCCGCGACGCCGGCCGCGCCCGCCACGCCCTGACGCGGCGCCGGCCGGAGCTCGCTCGGACTTCCACGTCGTGCCTCACGCCGCGGGCAGGCTGATCTCGAACGTGGTGCCGACGCCCGGCGTCGAGCGCACTTCCAGCGTGCCTTCGTGCTGGTCGACGATGGTCTTGACGATCGCCAGGCCGAGGCCCGTACCGTGCGCCTTGCCGTGGGTCGCGAACGACTGGAAGAGGCGGCCCTCCATCTCCTTGGGGATGCCCGGGCCGGTGTCGCTCACGCTGATAATCACGCGCCCCGCGTCGTTCGGGTCGAGGGTCGCGCCGATGCGCAGCTCGCCGCCCGCTTCGCCCATCGCTTCGAGCGCATTGCGCACGAGGTTGGTGACGACCCGCTTCATCTTGGCGTCGTCCATGCGAACGGCGCCGCGATACGTGTCCGCCATGCTCACGTTGACCTTGCTGCCGGCGAGCTCGATCTGGAGCATCTCCGCGAGGTCGCCCATGAAATCACGCATCCACAGCCTGCGCGGCAGCACCTGGCTCTGGCCGCGCGCGAACGCGAGCACATCCTGGATCATGTCGTTGACGACCGCGATCTGCCGCTTGTGCTTGTCGCGCAGGGCCTGCCGTTCGGCCGCTTCTCCCTCACGCGAGAGCAGGCGCGCGTAGCCATCGAGCAGCGTCAGCGGCGTCCTGAGATCGTGCACGATACCCGACAGCGCGCCGCCGATCGCGGCCATGCGCTCCGCCTTGCGCTCCTCTTCGAGCGCGCCCGCGAGCGTCACCGACAGCGCCATGCGACTCGCGATGACCCCGAGCTTGTGGCGGTCGAGATCGTCGAAGCCCTTTGGGAAACGACGGCTGTTGACGAGCAAGAGGGCCCCGACCGGCCGCTCCTCGGCCTGCGGCTCACCATCCTCGCGTCCGCGCCAGAGGAGCGGGATCAGCGCCAGCGTCTCGAGGTGCGTGAACGGGCCGAGCAGCGGTGGCAGTGCCTGCAGCACCGGGTCATCGAACAGCACCAGCGCCCGCCCGTGCACGAGCGCTTCTGCCAGCAGCGGCTCGGACGCGCTGCCGGTCGCGTGATCGAGCCGGGCCCCTTCGTCGCCCGCTGTGCGCTTCACGCGCCACCCGCGGTTCTCGGGGGCGCGATCGGGGTCGTCCGTTATCAACATCACCGCCGCCGCCGCGCACGGATACTCCGACAACGTCGCGCTGAGCGCCCCGTCGAGCGCCTCGTCGAGGCCGCGGGCGACCGCCGCCGCGCGCTCGATCGTGAACATCAGGTCCATCTCGGAGTTGCGCTCCTTCAGGCGGACCTGGGTGTCGAGGAGGGCGTGATGCTTCTGCGCGAGGTCGATGAAGAGGCGCGAGTTGCGGATCACGACCGCGGCTTGACTGGCGATCGTCTCGAGCAAGGTCTCGTCGGCGGTCGAGAAGTAGCCGCCGCCGCCGCGCTTGTTCAAGGCCTGCAAGACGCCGATCGGCCGCTCGTGGCGGTCGCGGATCGGCTGGCACAGAATCGAACGCGTGCGAAAGCGGGTGACGAGATCCATGCCTGGATCGAAGCGCGGATCGCGGTACGCGTCCTTCACGTTGATGGCGCGCCCGTGCTCGGCCACCCAGCCGGCGATGCCCTGACCCATGCCGAGCTCGACGAGGTGCGCGCTCTCGGGCGCCTCAGGATTGAGGACGCGCGCCGCCAGCGTGCGCCGATCGTCCGACACCACATATAAGGTAGCCCGCTCACACTCGATGAGCGTTGTCGTGCGCCGCCCGATCTCCTCGAGCACGCTCTCGAGGTCAGGGTCCGACCCGAGGAACTGTCCGATCTGGCTGATCTGCTGGATCCCCTGGAGGCGCAGCTCGGCCTGGTGCAGACGCTGGCGCGTCGCCTTGAGCTCTGCCTCGAGATCGAGGGCCTCGACCGCTACCCCGGCCGCGGCAAGGCGCGCGAGCTGCTCCGCCTCGGCGTGCGTGCTCATGGGCCACCTAGCCAGCCTGACAACACCTCGAGCGCGGCGGCCGCGGGGTCGCCCCCATGGTCGCCCCCAGGGTCGGACCCGATGCTCTCACCGCCCATCGCATCGCGCGCCGCGCGTACCGCAGCAATTCCGAGCGCCGCCAGGCGCCGCCCATCGTGCACGCACAGCACCCGCCGCGGATCGGCCAAGAGCGACGCGATCGCAGTCGCGACGTCCGTCAGCGTGAGACCCTGATCGGCCTCGGGCGAGCCGAACAAGAACCCCTGTACCGCCCGCCCCGGCAACCCGCGCGCGCCACCCTGGAGGTTGATCCGCCAGGACGCCCCGGACGGAACGGCCAGACCCAGGACCGGCGGAACATACGCGTGCTCCGCCCGCCGCGTCATGCGCTCGGCCTTGCCCGCCACCCGCCCCGCCGCGACCACCTCGTGCGTGCCACCTTCCAGGGCCAGCCCCAGCGCGAGCGCCGCCCGTGCTTCGTGAACCACGAGCAACAGACCCCTTAGATCGTT
>Ga0209490_10003700_pt1 | contig 14261 bp, 15 predicted proteins | sample MAT06_FD_187209 | JGI IMG/M metagenome (GOLD analysis project Ga0209490, IMG submission 187209) | Freshwater microbial communities from Lake Fryxell liftoff mats and glacier meltwater in Antarctica - MAT-06 (SPAdes) (version 2) | ecosystem: Environmental > Aquatic > Freshwater > Ice > Liftoff...
AACTAGGGTAGGGCCTACCCGAAGTCGCTTGGGGAGAATCCCACCTCTGGTTTAGAGAACGCAAGGAATCTAAATTAAGTGGTTTCGTTGAACCAAGAATCTCAGGGGCTTTAGACCTGAGAGTGTCAAAAAGATTAATCCCTAGAAAATCAACATCGTAACATAGGCTGCTTCTAGATACTAAATATGAAATTTCCCAGTGTTCCGCAGAGCATCGAGAAAGGCAAAGACCGCCGGAGAATGGAGTGCATCACCCCAAATCGCTGCCCCAATGACTCGTTCTAGGGGGACTGGTAGTTTCCTAACTTGGACTTCTTCGGGAATAGGAATGGCTGCTAACCGGGGTAGGATGGCGGCTCCCAATCCTTGGGCTACCATACTGACAATGGTGGAGTCTTCCTTGACTATGTAGGCGACCTTCAAAGTTTGCTCCCACTGCGCCCAGTGATCCCGTACTGCCGAAGTACATTCAGCATAGTTAAACAAAATAAACGAAAAATTTGCTAAATCCTGCCAAGTTAGCTGACTGGGTAGATTCCCTACGGATTTAGGTAACAATACTATATATTCATCTCTGGCAATTTCCCAAGTATCAAATTCTGTCGATCGAGGTATCGGCAATAACCCAATATCGGCAAGCCCTTCCCGTAAAGCCTGCTCAACTCCTGAAGGATCATCCTCCGTAATTTCTAAGCCCACTTGGGGAAACTGCTCACTGAACCGAGCAATTACTGACGGCAACAAATGGGTAGCGGCACTGCGAAAAGAAGCAATCCTGATTCTGCCTCCTTCTAGTCCTTTTTCTAGATAAATCTCGTAGTCAATGCGTTCCCGGATTTGTACCATTTTTCGGGCATAGACAATAATCCTTTCGCCGACTAGGGAAGGGCGCGCCCCAAATCTACCCCGTAACAAGAGCGGCACTCCCAATTCTTTTTCTAGGGAAGCGATTGATCGACTTACCGCCGACTGGGAAACTTCTAAACTCAGGGCTGCATTGGAGAAATTACCTTTTTCTGCCACTGCAATCAGGGTTTCTAGTTGGAAAATATTCATCGGGCTTGTTTATTTAATCTTTGTTGTATTTTAATTCGGTTTACGCATAGATCCTATGCACTAAAGGTTTTGATTCCTGAATTGAGCCAAACTAAACTGTAGTCAGTAGTGAAATAAAAGTTTACACGATGTAGCTAATTTCACCAGTGCCAATGCTAATGATCGATATTTTGACTGATCAACCTAAGCTAAAAAAGATTTTGCGAGGAATTTATGTTTGAATTGCTATCTTACGAAAAGTTCCGGGATACCCCTAGTGTCAGATTTTTTGATATCACGATCGCCGCTTCTAACGCCCGTGATTTGGTCTACCACGATGGGCCAGCAATTAGCCCCAACAATACACCTGAAGATGCGTGGCAGTTCTATATGCATCCCAATCAAGAAGATAATTTGCTTTCCCTCAAGGGTGGACGGACTTTCTTTTTGATCAACTTCGCTTGGGAAACACCTTTCCACATTGTCCGCATTGAAGCGAACGGCAAAATTCTCCGCATTCCCCCCAATACTTTCCATCGTTCCATTTCTGACCCCGAAGGCTCTTTGGTCTTAAATCAGGGAGTGCGGACGGCTAAAGCTACGGTACATAGCGAGTTTCGGGTCTACAACAGTGCGGAAATTCCCCGGCTCCAACGTCTGATTGCCGAAAAGATGACCACCGGGAAACCAGAGGAAAGTCAACTCCTCCGGCGCTCTATCGACTGTAATATCGATCGTCACCGGAATCTCACCAACAATCCCCGAACCCCAGAACCCCACTACAACTATTCCTCTACTAGCAACGCTGCCTAGCTTAAACAGGCAAATCCTAATCTGGGTAGCTACCAAGAGGTAAATAATTAGAGTAGTAGCCTAGGTAAATATTCTTGCGTTCTTTCCAATTATCTCCGTCAACCTGATCTGAGACACATTTGAGAAAAATATCTTAAAGGCAGATTTGCTGAGAATGCTTAACATTTGTTAAGATAAACATCTAAGATTAAGATAAGAATATATAGCTTCCCCAGATCACAACCCTAGGAGGGAATACGAGTGAATAGTAATAATAAAAAGTGGAGAAATGCTGGACTGTATACCATTCTGGCGATCGTGGTGATTGCCCTCGGCACAGCCTTACTAGATAAACAACCTGCTGCCAAAGAAACATGGAAGTATAGCCGCTTAATCTCTGAAGTGCGGGGTGGCAGAGTAGAAACTGTGCGCTTGAGTGCTGATCGTACCCGGGCCTTGGTAGTTGCCCAAGATGGAAACCAAGTCTTAGTGAATCTGCCCAACGATCCCCAACTGATTAATATCCTAACTACTAATAATGTCGATATTTCTATCCTGCCCCAAGGAGATGATGGCCAGATACTCCGGGGTTTAAGCGGTTTCTTAATTCCCGTATTGCTAGTAATTGGTTTGTTTTTCCTAGTCCGGCGGGCGCAAAATGGTCCTGGGTCCCAAGCCATGAACTTTGGGAAATCTAAGGCAAGAGTGCAAATGGAACCCCAAACCCAAGTTACCTTCGGGGATGTGGCGGGGATTGACCAAGCCAAATTAGAGTTGAATGAAGTCGTAGATTTCCTCAAAAATGCCGATCGCTTCACTGCCGTTGGGGCAAAGATTCCCAAGGGCGTTCTCCTTGTTGGACCTCCCGGAACTGGAAAAACCCTCCTTGCCCGGGCTGTAGCTGGGGAAGCTGGAGTTCCTTTCTTCTCTATTTCTGGTTCAGAATTTGTGGAAATGTTTGTCGGGGTGGGTGCGTCCCGGGTCCGAGATTTGTTTGAACAGGCAAAAACTAACGCTCCTTGTATTGTCTTTATCGATGAAATTGATGCGGTCGGTCGACAACGGGGAGCAGGCTTAGGTGGTGGTAATGATGAACGGGAACAAACCTTGAACCAACTCCTCACCGAAATGGATGGTTTTGAAGACAACACCGGGATTATTATTATTGCTGCTACTAACCGCCCCGATGTCCTAGATGCTGCCCTTCTTCGTCCCGGTCGCTTCGATCGCCAAGTAGTAGTCGATCGCCCAGACTATGCCGGACGCTTAGAAATTCTCAATGTCCACGCCAGAGGTAAAACTCTTAGCAAAGATGTAGATCTCGAAAAAATTGCTCGCCGGACTCCCGGTTTCACTGGGGCAGATTTATCTAACCTGTTGAATGAAGCTGCCATCCTCGCCGCTCGCCGCAACCTCACCGAAATCTCCATGGATGAGATCAACGATGCCATCGATCGAGTCCTCGCCGGCCCAGAGAAGAAAGACCGAGTGATGAGCGAAAAACGGAAAACTCTTGTAGCCTACCATGAAGCAGGACACGCCCTTGTGGGAGCATTGATGCCAGACTATGACCCTGTGCAGAAGATCAGCATCATTCCCCGTGGTCGCGCTGGTGGTCTAACTTGGTTTACTCCTAGCGAAGACCGGATGGATTCTGGCTTGTACTCTCGCTCTTACCTCCAAAACCAGATGGCTGTAGCCCTTGGTGGACGGATTGCGGAAGAGATTATCTTTGGGGAAGAAGAAGTTACCACCGGAGCTTCTAATGATCTTCAGCAGGTAGCCAGAGTTGCGCGGCAGATGATTACCCGTTTCGGCATGAGCGATCGCCTTGGTCCCGTTGCCCTCGGTAGACAGTCCGGCAATATGTTCCTTGGTCGAGATATTGCTAGCGATCGAGATTTCTCTGATGCCACTGCTGCTACTATCGATGACGAAGTACGGGTTTTAGTAGATGAAGCCTATATCCGTGCTAAGGATGTCCTCATTAGTAATCGTCCCATCCTCGATAAGATTGCTTCGATGCTAGTAGAAAAGGAAACCGTTGATGCTGAAGAACTCCAAGAAATTCTCGCCACCAACGACGTAAAAATGGCTTCGATCGCCTAACTCGATACTTCCTATCTTCTTACAAAAGAAAGATAAATTTATCATCCCTCAACTTACTAAAGATGGGGGATTTTTTGTGGAGATGCAGGGCTTTATTTAGTTAAAATATAAATTGAGTTAATAAATTAAGCTAATAGATCCCGATGATTTCACTTTGCAAAGGAATTTTACAAAATGATTACTGTGAAAACACTTTATGAAACTGATTTCAGTCTTTGGTTAGAGGAAACAGCCGTGTTGCTCAGAGAAGGCAAACTAGATCATTTAGATATTGAAAATTTACTTGAAGAAATCGAAGGCATGAGTCGGAGTGAAAAGGATGCGATCGAAAGTAATTTGATTCGAGTATTTCAGCATCTTCTTAAATGGCATTATCAACCACAAAAGCGATCGCCTAGCTGGGCTTATTTCATTATTGAACATTCTCGGAGATTGAATAAAGCTTTCCAAAATAGTCCTAGCTTAAGAAGACATTTTGATACTGTATTTGATGAGTGTTACGGTTCTGCCTGTCAAGCTGCATCTGTGGAAACTCAATTACCTGTAGCAACTTTTCCAAAATCCTGCCCTTTTTCTAAAACTGATATACTAGATATTAATTCTGATGACTATCTCATTGACTAATAAATATGTCGCTAAGAGTATAGATAGCTAGGGCGATCGAACAGTGCTTTAGCTAATTGTTAGATTATGCTCAAATCATTAATTACTCTTGCCCCTAAGTCCTTTCAGCAGTAAAACTTAACATAACCACACTCCTTACTCCATACCAACAGTAACCCGCCTCTGATAGACTGCTTAGTGGCACATAAAGCTGAACATAAAGCTATATTTAAAGATTTAATGGAGACTGGGATTTGTGGAAAATACATTAGGTTTAGAAATTATTGAAGTAGTTGAACAGGCAGCGATCGCCTCCTCCAAGTGGATGGGGAAGGGTGAAAAAAATATTGCTGACCAAGTAGCTGTCGAAGCAATGCGGGAGCGGATGAACAAGATTCATATGCGTGGTCGGATTGTGATCGGTGAAGGCGAACGGGACGATGCCCCCATGCTTTATATCGGTGAAGAAGTAGGTATTTGCACCCAAGAAAACGCTAGCTCTTTCTGTAACCCCGATGAACTCGTAGAAATTGATATTGCTGTTGACCCCTGCGAAGGGACAAACCTAGTTGCCTATGGTCAAAATGGCTCCATGGCTGTCTTGGCAATCGCTGAAAAAGGTGGTTTGTTTGCGGCTCCAGACTTTTATATGAAAAAGCTGGCTGCACCTCCAGTGGCTAAGGGTCATGTGGATATTAATAAATCAGCAACCGAGAACCTAAAGATTCTTTCTGATTGTATGGGGCGGGCGATCGAAGACCTCGTAATTGTAGTTATGGATCGTCCCCGTCACAAAGACTTAATCCAAGAGATCCGCACTGCCGGAGCAAGAGTTAGACTAATTAGTGATGGAGATGTGTCTGCGGCGATTTCCTGCGCTTTCTCTGGGACTAACATCCACGCCCTCATGGGGATTGGTGCTGCTCCTGAAGGAGTTATTTCCGCCGCCGCCATGGAATGTATTGGTGGTCACTTCCAAGGACAGTTGATCTACGATCCTGATGTTGTAAAAACTGGCTTAATTGGGGAAAGTAGAGAAAGTAATATTGAACGCCTTGAGAGCATGGGCATTACTGATCCTGATAAGGTCTACAATGCAAATCAGTTAGCATCTGGTCAAACCTTACTATTTGCTGCCTGTGGGATCACCCCCGGTACTTTGATGGATGGAGTCCGCTTCTTTGGTGGTGGAGCTAGAACTCAATCTCTAGTTATCTCTAGCCAATCTAAAACTGTCCGGTTTGTGGATACGATTCATTTATTTGATCAGCCCAAAAACCTGCAATTGAGATAGTCCTGAAATAGTGCCGAGGGTTTTGGAGTAGTTCAAAATAATCTAGAACGATTCTGCATGGTTTAGTAATAACCCAGCAACACTATTAGCAATAATAGAAAAAAGGAAGGGTAGTCTGTGTCTGGTTGCCCTTTCTTGAAAAATATCTGACAAGGCTATTGACCAACAATTCCTACAATTCCTATCCAGTCTCTCGATCGAACATTTTTATCATTTCCCTATTAATCCTAAGCAAACACTTTCATCAACACTCATCAAAATATCTCCATTTCAAGCCCTCCATCAAAAAACAAAAATTAGCATAAAACTAGAATAATTAGGCTGCTCTCCAGATTTAAATTCTCAGCAACCTCAATAGATCCCCTAAACCCGATTAATCAACTATTTAATAACCATTAACAAATTTCAACGATTAACCAATGAATATCTTAGTCGTAGGTTTAAGTCATAAAACGGCCTCAGTGGAAATTAGAGAAAAACTGAGCATTCAAGAAACCAAGATTGAACAAGCCCTCCAGCAATTAAGAGCTTTACCCCACATCGAAGAAGCTGCCATTCTGAGTACCTGTAACCGTCTAGAAATTTACATTGTCGCCAAGGAAACCGAGCAGGGCGTGCGGGAACTAATCCAGTTTTTGGCGGAGTATAGCCATATCGCTCTATCAGAACTGCGGAGCCATTTATTTATTCTCCTCCACCAAGATGCGGTGATGCACCTGATGCGGGTGGCTTCGGGGTTAGATAGCCTCGTGTTGGGGGAAGGGCAAATTTTAGCGCAGGTGAAACACACCCACAAATTAGGGCAGCAATTTAACGGCATTGGCACAGTGCTAAATCGCTTATTTAAGCAAGCCCTGACGGCGGGGAAACGAGTCCGTACAGAAACCAGTATTGGCACGGGGGCAGTGTCCATCAGTTCGGCGGCAGTGGAACTAGCCCAGATGCAAGTGGAGAGCTTTGCAGATTACCGGATCTCGATTTTAGGGGCGGGAAAAATGGCTCGGCTGTTGGTACAGCATTTGTTGGCGAAGGGTGCGAAGGAAATCACAATTATTAATCGATCGATCGACAAAGCTTGGGAGTTGGCAAAGCAGTTTCCTGATGGAAAGTTTCAAGTCCATGAGCTAGCAAATATGGTGCAAGTAGTGGCAGAGTCTGACCTTGTATTTACGGGGACAGCGGCGATGGAGCCTTTACTAGACAAATCCCATTTAGCAGCAGTTCTGCCCCGTTACCATCACCTGATGATATTTGATATTGCTGTGCCCCGGAATGTGGCGGCGGATGTGAATGAACTTGCCCACGTCAAGGCTTTTAATGTGGATGACCTCAAGGCTGTAGTTGCCCAAAACCAAGAAGCCCGCAGGCAGATGGCTCGGGAAGCAGAGGGAATTCTTGATGAGGAAGTAGACGCTTTTGAGGTGTGGTGGCGATCGCTAGAAACCGTCAGCACGATTAGCTCTCTGCGAAACAAAGTCGAAAGCATCAGGGAGCAGGAAATGGAAAAAGCTCTATCTCGCTTGGGTTCAGAGTTTGGGGATAAACACCAAGAAGTTATTGAAGCTCTCACGAGAGGTATTGTCAATAAAATTCTCCATGACCCCATGGTGCAACTACGAGCGCAACAGGACATCGAAGCCCGACGACGCGCCATGCAAACTCTACAAATGTTATTTAATCTTGACGTGGAGGAGCAGTATAGTTAGATTTGAAGTAGAGATACTGTCTATAATGGCTAAATATCAGACAATTTTTAGTGATTTTCGTCCAATCTTCAAGAAATTGTTGAAGAAATGAAAAAAACTTGGATTAGTCTAGCAATTTTCCCTAAGTTTTTCTTAAACTGATAAGAAGGAAGTTTTTATTTTTCAGATATCTCCTAAAGATTTCTCCTAGGGATGGCAGTAATAATCGAGGAGCAAATTTCTTAGCTAGTAAAACGGATTCAACGAGGATAGATACATGGGATTATTTGATCGGATTAGTCGAGTTGTCCGGGCCAACCTTAATGACGTGGTGAGCAAGGCAGAGGATCCAGAAAAGGTTCTGGAGCAGGCGTTGATTGATATGCAGGAGGACTTGATCGAACTCCGACAGGCGGTGGCAAGGGCGATCGCTACCCAGAAACGCACGGAACAGCAATATAACAAAAACCTCTCGGAGTCAAACACTTGGCAGCAACGGGCGCAGTTGGCTCTCCAAAAGGGAGAAGAAAGCCTAGCCAAAGATGCTCTTCTTAGAAAAAAAACTGTGGCGGAGGCGGCAAATATCCTCAAGTCGCAACTAGATCAGCAATTGGGACAAGTTGATACCCTAAAGCGGAATTTGATTTCCCTAGAGAGTAAAATTTCTGAGGCAAAAACCAAGAAGGATATGCTCAAGTCTAGGGTGGCGGCAGCGAGAGCTCAGGAGCAACTCCAGACCGCTGTGGGTAAGCTGGGGACTAGCTCGGCTATGGGAGCCTTCGAGCGGATGGAAGAAAAAGTCCTAGAAATGGAGGCTCGTTCTCAAGCGGCGGCAGAAATCGGCGGAGCTGATCTAGAAAACCAATTTGCCTTACTAGAATCTGGTAGCGATGTGGATGATGAGCTGGCAGCAATGAAAGCCTCCCTCGCCGGAGCGCCCACTCCCCAGTCTCTCCCCGCAGGCACTACCCCAACAGCAGCCCCTGTGAGTGATGTAGATAACGAGCTAGAGGAACTCAGAAAGCAGCTTGGTCAATAAATAGTTATCTCTGGGATTAGTTTATTGGCAAAATCTGGTCGAGATATTTACGAAATCTAGGGGGCGAAGGCTCCCTTTTTGTTGGGTGATGAGGAAATTCGATCGAGCCAGATCACCTAGGGAAAGATCATAAGGAGGAAGATTTTGATGGCTGAAAATACGGTGAAAGTAGATGTTTCATTTCGATCGCTCCTAGATGCAGTTTTTGCCTTAGAAATTTCTGAAAAAAGGGAGCTTTGGCAACCGCAAATAAAAAAGGTGCGCTGGGAAATTAACGCACCCTGTAGGATTAGAGATTTAAGAGATTTGTATGGTTAGAGGCGGCGGCTAATCTGGGCAGGGGATTCTTCCTTGGGGTGTTTCACATACAGGTTCAGCTTTTTTTGCAGCAAGACTGGGATAAGCAATCCAACCAAAAATGAGAACCAAGGCAGTCAAGCAAGAAATTTGTGTTTTGAAAAAATTAGACATATGCTAGTACCAATGATTTGTAGTGTTGTTTCCTTTGGAGGCAGCATTTTTCTTATGGGGGTAAGTTGTTGCTATTCCTCAGAGTTGTGGAGCCGTAATTGCTGAACTACAGTTATCTCGATGAGCGGGAAGTAAGTTACGCATTACTTGGCTATGGAAACAATCTAAGGCTAGCCATGTCTAACTGGGGGCTAACTTTGACTAAGTTTGGCCTGTCTGTAACACTTGATTTATGCTTAGGTATGGGGAAGTTGTGCCTAGGTTTGTTGGTGTGGAAAATGGCAGTTGATATTGGGTGAAGTGATGGCGAGGTCTTTGGTTGCGACAGAAATTGGGGTGAAGCGGGCGAAGGACGCATTAATTGATCTGGGTATTACCCAAACGGTCTTGGCAGAAAAAAGGCTGAAATATTCTCGATCGACCGTGAGTAATTTTTTTAACCGCAAGCCGATCGCCCATGAAAATTTCACGGTGATTTGCAAAATCCTCAAACTCGAATGGCGTGATATTGCAAAGATAGCCGAAGGGGAAGCAATACAAGATATTGACGATAAAGTTAGGCAAGTAGAAAAACAAATTCGTCTAGCTTTTGCCATTGCGGGAACTGTTGATCAAGGAGACGAGGCAAAATTAAATGCCATTGTTAAATTATTAAGACAAATTACGGGCGATGCTTTGATCGAAATAGTTGACATCCAAGAAGGCAGTATCAAATTAATCTTGACTGGTACACCAGAAGCATTAGAGATGATTCAAACACTCTACAGATCAGGAGAACTTACAGAAGTTGAAGGAATACCTATTGAATATGTAGATTTTGATAACATTTCCAGCCAATATCAACAAGATAAACGAGGACTCTGGATACCTAATTCACGATCCAGAAAAATATGGGGCCGAGATAGCTTTAGTAAAAAAGTGTTATCCCGTCTTACCGATCCCCAAGAAAGGTCAATCATTGCCATCTGTGGTGGGGCTGGATATGGTAAGACTGAGGTAGCTGTTAAAGTTGCTAGAGCAGCTATCGCTCAACAGCTTTTTACTGATGTGCTATGGGTGAAAGCCAGAGATACGGAATTTTTAGATGGTTCGATTAGTTAGCCAGAACGAGAGGAAGCCCTGAGTTGGCAGGAGTTATTGCAAAAGATTGCCCATCAACTAGATGACTGTTCCATCAACCAAGTTCATCAGCACCTTAAAGAAGAAAAGCTTCTAATTGTTTTAGACAATGCTGAAACTGCCCAACTTGAAGAGATTCTACCTAGACTAAATAAAATGCTAAACCATAGTCGGGTATTGCTAACTAGTCGTTTTCAACTTAATGTAGCTTACGTGGGACTAATTGATATTCCTCCTTTAGAAGAGAAATATGCTCGCCAGTTGTTGCAAGATGAGGCTAAATACAAAAAAGTTCCTGCCCTCCTCCAAGCTCTAAAAACCAATTCAGCACAACTTCAACAAATTTATGATCTCTCCTGTGGCGCACCCCTTGCTCTGTATTTCATTGTGGGACGGATACTTGATGGTGTATCTTTGGAGCCAGTTTTGTCTGACCTAGAGCAGGCTAGTGGGGATGTGGAAAAAATCTATGAGTTTTCCCTGAAAACAGCTTGGCAACGGATTAAAAAGGTGACGAAAAAAATCCTTTGCTATATGGGCGATGCAGATGCGGGGGTGACTTGGGAAGAGCTATCTGGGGCGGGACAGGTACAGAAATCGGATTGGGAAATGGCTCAACGAGAACTGAAGCGATGGTATTTAATCGAAGAGACTAAAGATAGCAAAGGTCAATAACGATATAACGTTCATCCTTGGGTGCGCCGTAGTCTTCGGGGTGGGTTGGTCGATCGATGGGAGCGACCGCTCCAAGAAGGGGAAGAGATGGCTATGTGGAAATATGTTAGAAGTGATTTAGATAATTTCACAGAGCAATCATTTCTACCAGAAGATGAAGGCAAGCTTCTAAAAGATGGGAAAGATAAATAATTTTACAATTCAAAACTTGGATGATAACTTAAAAAAATTGAGTAGCCATGAGGTTAAAGAAAATGACAGTTCGGCAACCCCGATATAGCAAAGAAGAATTGCCCGGGCGTGGAGATGAAATTTATCAATCTCAGGTACAATCGCAAGTCGAAACAGGCAATCACGGTAAAATTGTTGCTATTGATATCGAATCCGGGGCTTTTGAAGTTGCTGAAGATATCGCCACCGCCTCCAACCTTCTTCTTGCCAAATATCCCGATGCTCAAACATGGTTTATCCGCATTGGACATCGAGCCGTATACCATTTTGGCGCACGGAGTCTAAAAGAATCCCCATCTCCCTATTTTGATTTTGAGAAAGAGAATTGTCGGAGATTAACTAGGGACAGAAGATAGAGATAGACAGCGTAGGGAATGAAATTGGCATCTACTAATAGGATTTGGGCTGGGACTAAACCCGCAATATTCCACGGGATCAGGGGCGCAACCACGATCGCCGTATTCCCCAAATCCCTCGCTAATTGATAATTACCATCCTCTAGGGATGCATAGTTGGGTTCTACCAGTTGTTGAGTCATCACGATCCCAATGGTTTGACTACAGCCAAAGGCACAGCTAAAAATACTAATGAGCAGAGTAGACAAGAACAATTGGTTTTGATTTTTAATATTTTTGAGGCTGTTGCTCAGGCTGCTGAAAAGCTAGGTTTCCAAGAAAATTCCCGCTAAGGCTGTAGAAATAATGACCACAACTACCACCTTCAGCATCGGCACTAATCCCCCGCATTTGACAATATCAGCAAGGGGATGATTCTGGTCTAGGGTAAATCCCCACAGGAGAAATTGCAGATTATCCATCAGGGAATAGGATTGATAGATGAGGCTGCACCCCAGAGCTGTGATTAAACTAATGGTCATGGAGAGCTTCACGGGAACTTGGACGATCGCCAGCCCCAAAATCTCGATCGCCGGAGCCGTAACCACGGGATTAATGGTAAAAGTTTTGGCAATTTCGGCAGTGATATTTTGCTGGGTAGTGGCAGCAGGAGTCGTGATGGAGAGCAGGAGATAGATGGCTGTAGCTAAACCAAGGGAAACGAGATTAGTTTGCCAGAGATGCTTAATATTTTGGTAGATTTTTGTATCTGTGAGGGTGGCGATCAGGTGAGCGCTAGAGGACATGGGAGAGATGCGATCGCCAAAGTACGCCCCAGCAATCACCGCCCCAGCAATCAGGTTCCCATCCACACCACTACTCCATTCACGTAATATTACACTAACGCCAGAGACGATTTTCGAGGTCTCGCAATTGCCGCTCTAGGCGATCGATCCTGCCCCGGAGTTCATCCACTTCTACCTGTCGAGCCACCCCAATGTCCTGAAACATATTTCGCATCTGCCGATCCATCTGGGCTTCCCAGTTTGCTGCCTCTGGTTTGATCTGTTGCATTAGCTCATCAACAAAGGCTTTGGCTTGATCTGGGTTGATTTTGCCTTCCCGCACCCACTCATCGCTGACTTCCCGGAGCTTCTCCGCCACGATCGAAGTCGTCCCCACTCCCACCATCAATAGTTGCTTAATCCAGTTATTAGTATCCATGCGTTGTTTAGAGTTTCTTGTTTACCGTGTCTTATTTATCAATCTTGGTTGCTTGCATCACTTTCGTTAACTTATCTTAACAGATGGAACCTATAACCGTTGAGGATTTCCCCACCAGATCAGGACGGTAAACGTACATAGCAGCTTGTTTGACTACTTGCTAACAAATTTGCGATGGAAATTATTTGGCAAATCTCTAAACCTAATTGATTGAGTTCATAATTTAAGTTCACACTTTTGAAAGTAACCACTTACTAAACAGTAAAGATTAGTATGTTTCCCTTGTAATTGCTATTAATTGGAGTTAGATTAAAGACATCGAAGCAGACAACTGCTAGATCACAAAATAAGAACCAAATCTAAGAAAGAAGGAGGAAAAGCTACTGGTTCACTTGACGTTTTTGTTAGCTTCCGACACCAATACCCAAGCGCGAGTCGGGTAATTCCCTAGCCTTCTAGGGGGAGCAATGTAGCTAAGAGCTTCTAAATAGAATTCAAACAAATCTAATTTTCAAGAATTCGGCTTTTAAGGTAGCACATCTCCAAATTATAAATATGTAAAGTAGGGAAAATTCCCTTTGATTCCCAAAAATTGGGTAAATTAGGTAAGCCGACTAGATGTAATCTAATTAGCTAAGGCTAGCACATCTCCAAAGGTTTACCGTCCTGTCCTAGCTAACATCACTTGATGATAGAAACGATAATTGCAACGCTAAATTGTGATGATGATCGACATCGATCGAGAAACCAAAACAACTGAAACGACAACTAAAAATAGCACCTCTTAAGTAGGTTGATATTTCCTGAGCATAGAATAATGGGAGCAATTCCACCAAGGTTTAACCCACAAGGTTGATTCTCTATGGTAACTCTGCATAGAATGTTTAACTCTAGGAAATCTCTCAACGCAGCTTTTGAGGTGTTATTTTCAGTTACCAGTTATCAGTTATCAGTTACCAGTGCGAGAAAGGTGGTGATCTAGGCAATAACGAAGTTCATCCTCTAGTTGGGTATCCGGGTCTTGGGAGCCTAACTAAGCTTAGGTAGTGGCTCATGGCGATCGAGGTGACATTGCAGGAGCCTGTGGGGTTATAGAGATTATTTAGTTGGCTATTTGCGGGACATCATTATTAGAGGATTTGTTACCAGACTTACTTTAAAATTTGGTTTAGAAAAAATTTAATTAAATTTTCGTGGTGATTTATGTCAAAATCGGCTATTCTTTGGTTAAATTAGAACTAACAAATAGATTAGATAGATATAAGCTAAATTTAAGATAAATCAAATATTCCCCTATTCTCCCTAGGTAAGGATGATAACTCAGGCTATGCAAAATTCCGGAACTCCCGCTACTCCTAACAATGCCTATTGCCCCTCAGTGCCGATTTCTGTTTACCGAGAGCTATCTGCTGAATTGCAAGCAGCCCAGGCAATGTTAGAAGTTTTGAATAATCAGAACCAACAGTTATTACAACAAAATCAGCAGTTCCGCCAAGAAATCGACAAGGTGGTGCAATCTACCCAAAATCTCCAACAGATGGCGGCGGGGCTTTCTCCAGCAAGCGGCGTACCTTCCCTAGGGGCGAGTAGTTTACCAAGAATGAATCCCCCCAGTCCCATAGTTTCTAGAGTGGCGGGGTTGCCAGAAG
>Ga0209490_10003710_pt1 | contig 14249 bp, 9 predicted proteins | sample MAT06_FD_187209 | JGI IMG/M metagenome (GOLD analysis project Ga0209490, IMG submission 187209) | Freshwater microbial communities from Lake Fryxell liftoff mats and glacier meltwater in Antarctica - MAT-06 (SPAdes) (version 2) | ecosystem: Environmental > Aquatic > Freshwater > Ice > Liftoff...
CGGAATGACAGGTTGTATAACGTTGTGCTTTTATCAGCGTACATCGCTGGTTTCAAAACATCAGAAAATCTAAACCATCGTGCTAAAAATATTCACCGCCGACTCATGTTGATTAATGCCTGTAAAGGCCGATAAAGCCAAAACTAAAATAAAACGAAAAACAGGTAGCGTTTGACGTTGCTTTTATCGGCGTTGATCGGCCTCAACCAACATCAGTCGGCGGTTCCAAAAAGAGGGTTCAAAAAAATGCCGAACAAAACCTAAACCTTGCTCTGCTTCAACGACATCGAGTAAACAAAGTCTGAACCAGGATGCAAGTTGACGGCAACTAAAATCAACTTGCCATCGGTATCAAAATAGCGTCTGACAATGCGTAAGCACACCGCTGATTTTGACAAGCCTAATTCGGTCGCGTTCGCCGCTGTCATGGGCGAGGCGTTGATGTGTTGTTCCACCATGCCGATGTGGCCAATTTCTAATTCATCAATCAGCGCATAAACCGCGCCGCGTACTTCCAGCAGGCGCTTGGTCAATGGGTCGTTACCCGCAACGCGATAAATATCGGAGACACAAAATGGCGTAACGCCTTTCTGCTCACTGCGTAGGCCGTGAATGTGGATGAGCGGCGCGCCGACGCTGCAGCTCATGAGTTCGGCCAATTCATCATCGGCAATCGCACGCACCGATTGAACCACTTTTAACCGCGTCGTCGCGCCGTATTGCAATAAATCGGCGACCGAACTGATGCTATGGTTGAAGCGTTGGCGTGTGCTGGCGGTCACAATCGTGCCGGAACCTTGGCGGCGTTCGACCATGTGGTCTTGCATCAATACGCGCAGCGCTTCGCGAGCCGTGTGGCGTGAAATTTCGTAGGATTCACACAATTGTAGTTCGGTAGGTAACAACGTGCCAACGCGATAGCGGCCTTTTTCAATATCGCGGCGCAGCGTGTCCGCGACTTGCTGATAGCGTGGTTTAGCGAGTGCAATGATAGACGCGGCGCTTTTTGCGGTAGCGGTTTTTTCAAATTCGGCAGATTTCGTTAGGCGTGGCATAGTTTTATCTAGAAGAAAACAGCGGTATGCAGGATTGTAATCAAAATTTGTCCGGACAACTTACTTCATGACTATAATTCAAATATGTCCGGACAAATTACCACTAAACCCAGCGTGTTGCAAATTCTGGTTGATCGCCTGCATCAGCCTGTTGGCGCGGTCTCACGTGAACGCGCTGCGTTGCATTTGCTCGATTGGCTAGGTCAGGCCAAGCTAGGTTTACGGCAACCTGCGGCGGCCGGATTTATCGCAAATCTTGAAACTAATATTGCCGGGCAGGCTACCGCAATATCCGGGGCGCATGGCGATTGGTGGCAGGTGTTGCAGCTCAATGCCGCGCTTGGTAACTTGCTCGAAATGGATGACCTCCATCGATCGTCAATTTTGCATCCAGGGCCAGTCATTGTGCCCGCCGCCATTGCAGTGGCGGAGAAAATGGGTGCATCGGGTGAGGCGTTATTGACGGCCATTGTGCGCGGCTATGAAGCCACCATTCGCATTGGTGCAGCGCTTGGCACCACCCACTACCGCTACTTTCACAACACCTCAACCTGCGGCACCTTCGGCGCCGCCGCCGCCGCCGCATCACTACTTAATTTAGATAGGCATCAAACCGCACATGCACTTGCCAATGCCGGTAGCCGAACGGGTGGTTTGTGGCAAATGCGGCATGAGGCGTGCGAGACCAAGTCACTCCACAATGTGATGGCCGCGCAGACGGGTGTGCAAGCCGCGCTGATGGCGGTACATGGTGTGCGTGGGCCTCTACATTTGCTAGACGGGCCTGAGGGATTATTTGCGGCGATGAGTGATGGCGCAAACGCTGACAATGTTGTCGCCGATATGGACGCCAACTGGCGCATCCATGAGGTGAGTTTTAAACCGTGGCCGGCTTGTCGTCATGCACATCCGGTGATTGATGCGGCACTTGCGGTGCTGAATGCTGTGGATATTGAGACAATTGAAAAAATATCAATTGAAACGTATAAAAGCGCGCTTGATTTTTGCAATAAGCCGACACCTGTCACCGAACATGACGCAAAATTTAGCCTGCAACATTGTGCGGCAGTGGTGTTTGCAAACGCACACAACCTTGGCAACCCCACACTTGCAGATTTTCAACCTGCACAATTGCAGCTTGAACCTGTTGTGAGACTGAGAAAGCTCGTCGAAGTGCGCGAGAATGCTGAAATGTCCAAGCAATTTCCCGCACATTATCAGGCTAGCATTACTGTCACGCATGGTGATGGCCGTGTGGTCACACACCTGCAGCATGATGCCAAGGGCGATCCAGAAGTGCCGTTGAGCACCGATGAAATCACTGCGAAGGCGCGTATGTTAATGACGAGTGCTGAGGTGTTGGATGTTGAAACCCTGATTGCCGCGACGTTGGCAATAGCTGCGGAAACGCTAGTCGCTAATTGGACGAAACGGTGGACACATGCGTGACCGAATTGAGCTATTGATCGATCATTTGCAGGCGCACATGGCAGCAACTGCTGTGCCCGACGAAGCTATCGTCGCGGCAAACGTTTTTGTGTTTGATAGTCTCGGCGTAGCACTGTCAGGCGCGTCACACCCCGATTCTGCAAAATTACTCGCCGCCGCAAGCGGTTGGGGGCAGGGCAGTGACGCCCACGTTTGGGGAAGCCAAGCAACGCTACCAGCACCGTCGGCGGCATTGGTGAATGCATTTCATATTCACAACCAAGAATTTGATTGTGTTCATGAGCGCGCGGTGGTGCATCCGATGGCGGTGATTTTGGCGGCACTGTTGGCGTATGCGGAGCGCAAAAAAAATGTATCTGGCCATCAACTACTTGCCGCTATCGCATTAGCCGTTGATGTCTCTACCGTTATTGGCATGTCGGCGACGAAACCAATTCGCTATTTCCGTCCCGCGCAGTGCGGCGCAATGGGGGCGGCGGCGGGGATGTGTGTGCTGGGTAATTTTAATCGCCAGCAAATGCGCGATGCATTTGGGATTACCTATAGCCAACTGGCCGGCACGATGCAGGCGCATGTTGAAGGCACGCCTACGCTTGCGTTACAAGTCGGCTTTGCGGCGCGCGCGGCGGTCTCGGCGGTTGATCTGGCGGCGGTCGGCTTTAGCGGGCCGCATTATGTGCTCGATGGGCAATATGGCTACTTCGCTTTGTTTGAGCAAGATGCAAGACCTGACTCTGCGTTTGCGGAGTTGGGGAATATCTGGCAGATCACCAAGGTCTCACACAAGCCCTACCCGACGGGCCGTGCGGCGCATGGCGGCATTGCCGGGTTAATCCACCTAATGTCAAAGCATAAATTTAACGCTGATGATGTTCGTGCGGTCACCTTAACCGCGCCACCGTTGATACGTCAGTTAGTGGATCGACCAATGTTGGCCGCCGATATGCCAATAAGTTACGCTAGGCTCTGTTTACCGTATTTGGCGGCGGTGACGTTGGTGAACGGCACGGTGGGTCTTGATGCGTACACCCCGCCATTAATGTCGAATGCAAAAATAGTTGCGCTGGCAAATTTAGTAAAAATCATGCCTGACGATAATCAGAATGTTAACGCGTTAGCACCGCAGCACTTAACGGTTGCGCTAACGGATGGCCGCGTATTCCATCACGCCATGGCCGATGTTTACGGCGCACCGTTGTCACCGATGACACGCGAGGCGCAGGTCGCAAAATTTATTGACTGCTGCCGTCATGCGCCCATGTCATTGACTGACGATGCCATTGGCAAACTCGTTCGCCAATTAGACGACCTTGCGGCAATGGAGGATATTGCTGGCGTCATTTCACTAACTATTCCGATCCCAACCTCAGCTTAAAAACCAATATGTCCCAACCACTTTATTTCGACGCCTTCGATTGGCAAACGCTCAAACGTGACTACCCGCTTGGAGATGATTTTCTCAAGCGCTATACCAATATGAGTCGCGATGAATTGTTTCAAATTCAAGATGCGCAATTTAAACGTGCGCTGGCGCGTGCTTGGAAGATTCCGTTTTATCAGCGCCTATGGAGCGCGCAAGGGATTGAAGCAGGCGATATTTCTGGTCTACGCGATATTACAAAACTGCCCGCATTTTCTAAAACAGAGTTGATGGAAAGTGTGGAGCTTTTTCCACCGTTGGGCGATTATCACGGGCTCGATAGTTATGGTAGAGCTGATCGGCCACCGATGGTGCTGCACACCACTAGCGGCACCACCGGGCGTCCGCAGCCGCTACCGTTTGGGCCAAAGAGCCGCGAGATTCAAAATTTATTGCTGGGCCGCGCCTATACATTTCAAGGTATTGGCGAAGGTGATCGAGTGCACTCCGTGTATGGTCATGGTTTGATAAATGGCGGGCATTATGTGCGTGAGTCGGTGCTGCATTTCACCCGTGCATTATTTTTATCAGCCGGTACTGGTGTAGAGACACGCTCGCTACAACAGGTGCAAATCATGCGCGACTTTGGTGTGACGGCGATTGTTGGATTTGCCGATTACATCAAAAAATTAGCTGAAGTTGCGCACGAATCGGGCATTGTGCCGGGGCGCGATATTCCGGTGCGCATTATTTCTGGTCACATGGGACGTGAATCGCGTGATTCACTCAGCGCTTCATGGGGCGACGCAGAAATTTTTGATTGGTACGGCGTGGGCGACACCGGCTGCATCGCTGCCGAAGGGCCCGATCATGATGGTCTTTATGTGATGGAAGACGCGCAATACGTGGAAATTGGCGATGTCGATACTGACACGCCGGTGGCGGACGGCGAGAGCGGCAATATTATTGTCACCTGTTTGTATAAAGATGATATTTACCCTTGTATTCGTTTTAACACCAAAGATGTTTCTGCCGTGAAGCCGGGTGCGTCATCAATTGATTTGGGCTTTAAACGCATTGAAGGTTTTCTGGGTCGCTCAGACAATATGATTAAGCTACGTGGTATCAATATTTACCCGCAAGGTTTGGCACCCGTGTTGGAGCAAAACAATGCGTATGCGGGCGAATTTATTTGTGTGGCCGAGCGCGCTGCGGATGGCCGAGATGAGCTGACGGTGCAAGTAGAAGTGCGCGACGGATTAGAAAGTAATATCGGGCTGATAAACGCGTTTGAAGAATTATTAAAACAGCGCTTCGGCGTGCAGATGAAAGTCACGCTTCACACCGTAGGCGCGTTAGCATCGCTCACCTGCACTGAGACGCGGCAAAAACCAATTCGCTTGATCGATAAACGGTTTAAGTAACGTCAGCATTTAATCAACCAAAATTGATGATCAATCTTTTAGAAAAAATCGCTGAGATTAAACAATTGGATCGTGAGATTCACGCGTTTGTTGAGTACGCAAACGAAAATTTAAGCATTAATATAATTACAAACTCGTCTAATGGCGGGGTTTTTCAGACAAAAATGCCCGAAAGCGCGCTCTATGACTGGACGTTTGCCATTAAATCAAACATCGCGGTTTCTGGACTCGCGCATACGGCGGGCATCGCTGGTTTCGCGACGCGTGTTGCCACAACCGATGCATTTGCAGTTGCTGCATTACGGGCTGCGGGAGCGGCGATTATTGGCACGGTAAATATGCAGGAGGCAGCATTAGGTGCTACCAATCACAACGCATTTTTTGGTAAGACGCATCATCCACATGCGCAGGGCTACACACCAGGCGGCTCATCCGGCGGAAGTGCAGCGGCGGTGGCGGCGGGCATGGTGCGTGCCGCACTCGGCACTGATACGATGGGTTCCTGCCGCATACCCGCCGCTTACTGCGGTGTGGTGGGCTTTAAGCCAAGCTATGGGCGCATTAGTTGTGATGGCGTTGAGCCACTGTCCCGACGGTTGGATCATGTCGGCATTTTGGCGCGCACCGTTGATGATGCGGCGCAGGTGTTCGCGGTGCTAGATACCTTCGATGCTGGCCACGCCGACGCGCGTCAATATCCGCACCAAGAGTGCAATATCGATAATTTAGAAGCCACAAAAACACGACTCGCCGTGCTTGACAATCCCTCGCGTCACGGCCTGCAAAACGATGTGCGCCAGGCTTATGAAACGGCGTTGCTGCGGCTACAACGTAATGGCTACACATTAATTGAACGCGCAGTTGACCAAGTAAAACTTGCCGCCGTGCGCCGTGCCGGGCTTGTCATTTGCGAGGCGGAATTAGCCAATTCGTTAAGCCACCTACTCGACAAAGGGGATGAGGCGATCTCGGCTAATCTTCGCGCCATGATCGCTTTTGGCCAAGCGCAATCTGCCCCTAAACTTGCTCGCGCACATGCGTTAGTTGATGACGCCGAATTAATATTGCGCAGCCAAATGATTGAGGTGGACGCGCTATGTTGGCCGACCGCACCGCAATCAGCATTCGCCTTTGATGCGCCAATACCAGCCAATCAAGCCGACTTTACCTGCTTGGCAAATTTCACTGGTGCGCCCGCGATTAGCTTGCCGCTGCCGACGTCGACAGTAAACCAAGGCAAGCCCGCTGCGATGCCCACAGGCTTACAAATCATGGCTGCACGCGGGAACGACGTGGCATTGTTAGCAATGGCGACCGCAATTGAACGTATTATCTTGTGAATAAAAAACGCGCAGTCCAACACCTACATGGAGAAACCATATGAATAACCCCAACACCACTAGCCGGACTGCGCGATTTTATCCGTGGGTAATTGCCGGGTTAGCGCTATTCATGTTGATGGTGACTAACGGGATGACTACCACCGGCTTGACCGCGTTTGATGAGTCGCTTCTCAAAGAATTTGGCTGGAGCCGTGGCGAATTAAAATTTCGCGATTTCATCACTTTGATTACGGCGGGAACATTAGCTCCTTTCGCGGGTTTTCTGATAGACAAAATCGGCACACGTAAATTGATGCTCGGTGGCAGCGCACTATTTGCGGCGCTCGTTTATTTCTACGGCAGCATTAACAGCTTGACGCAGCTTTATCTAATTCACGCCGGCTTTGGCATTGTGTTGGTTTGTGCGGGCTTAAATGTCGCGGTGGTTTCGGTTTCGCAATGGTTTGTGCGCTCTCGCGGCACGGCTGTTGGCATCGCATTAGTTGGTTCGAGCTTAGGCGGCGTGGTACTGCCGCCGATCATCCTAGCGTTACTCACAACTGGCGGCTGGCGCTACGGATTTCAATGGATGGCAACATCTGCCGTACTATTTTTTGTGCTGGCATTTTTCTTAGCACGCACGCCGAAAGAAAAAGGCGTGCCACCGTTAGGCGCACTTGACGCGCCCAACAACGGCAAAATAAGTCGCGCTGCAGCGCCTTCACCAAATGATCTAACGTACAAACAGGCGACCAGCACGTTAAGCTTTTGGGCGCTTACTTTTGTCGGGATGGCGAGCTTCTACGCTATCTTGTCACTCGCCGCGCATTTGTTTTTGCATATGCGTGATTTAGGTTTTGACCCGAAAACCGCAGGTTCTGCGTTGGGTCTATTGTTTGGTTTAGGGTTGATAAGCAAATTTTTATTTGGCTTTTTATCAGACTTGCTGAATCCGCGCATCGTATTTGTATCAAATGTCGGTCTCATGCTCGTAGGTTTAATTTTGATGGCGACGTTTGATAAATCGGTAATCTGGGCGGGTATTGCGATTACCGGCTTTGGATGGGGCGGCCTGTACACCCTAATTCAATTACAAACGGTAAATAATTTTGGCGTCTCACATACCGGCAAAATCCTAGGCACCATTACGATGTTAGACGCTTATGCGGGAGGCTTAGGCATCTGGCTCACTGGCGTTATGTTCGATAAATTTGGCAATTACCATATTGCTTTTTATATCTTGTGCGGCTTGATGATATTGGCTTTTATTGCCTCCACCCAAGTACGTCGTGAAATCAAATAGTTTATTTTTAAGTCGTTAAATTGCCTCGCAGAAATACCTCACAGAATCACGTTACAAATATCATTTAATATCAACATAGGAGTCGTTATGAAATTAATCAACACATTGATAGCCTCTGCAATTTTCGCCACTACCATCGTGGCAGCGAGCCAAGTTATTGCCGCACCCAAGGCAGGTAAAAAAGCCGCCTACGATATTATGGAAGCGAAAAATTCCGCCGAAGCGTTTGTACGCATGCGTGCCGATTCCAAGGGTGGCGATGTATATGCCGATTGGCATACCACGATGTTTATTGTCGAGCCGGGCAAAAAAGCGCTTGAAGTAATGCGCCTTGATGGTTTTAATGTTGGTCGTGTCGCTAAAAATGCGAATGGCACCTACCAATGGTTATCCCGCGAGGTCGCTTACTACCGCGACTTAAAAACCGGAAAAATCCTCGATAAATGGGATAACCCTGTTACCGGAAAAACCAACGACGTCGTGCAGGTAATCAATGACCCGGTGAATAGCACCTTTGGCACGCGTCCCATGCCTTGGCGCGTGAAGGGCGATGATGTTTTTGTGACGATCAATGTGCCATTGATGTATCCAAACTCATTGCAGCCTGCGGACTTTCCTGAAGAGTCAACCGGGCCGACTTACTTTGCGACCGAGTCATTCATGTTTGCCTCAAAGCTCAGTGATTTTGCCAACCTTAAGCTCACTTCTGTGCCGACTAGCTACTCATGGGCGCGCACCGGGCCATGGTTACCGTGGATGAAAATGGGCACGCGTCCCGGCTACGTTCTCTATATCGGACAAGGCAAAAAACTAAAGAGCGCAGCTGAACTTGATCCAGTGGTGCGCGAATATACCGAAAAGAATTTGCCCGATTTCATGGTGTCGCCTAAAACATTTGTCGCGCCGAATGAAACCAGCTGGAGCTACTATAAAAAATTGTCAGGCAAGAAAATTGCGGCACCTACTTCACCTGCTGCCAACGCCGCACCTGTTGCTGCTCCTGCTCCCGCACCCACGCCCGCAGCTACTGCACCTGCAACACCGGCGGCACCAGTTGTCCCTGCTGGCAGCGGCAAGTAGTCACAGGTTGATGGTGACCGGTCATTATTTTTCGTTCACTATGAATGCTGAAACAATGCGCGCAAGCAATGAAGTCGAAGAAATGCGCGCAAGAGTTGAAGTTGATGTAACGCACGCAAGCGTTGATGCCAGAGAAATGTCCAGCTCCTCCCTTTTCAAAAGGGAGGAAGGGTGCGATTTTTATTAAAGTAAAGAAATAATGTCAATTGACAGTTGCAGAACGCAATCCCTCTCAGCTTCTCCTTCGGTAAGGTTCGGCTAGGCGCTGTCTCATGCATTAAGAGTTGACGAAAACGGCGTAATTGAAGATGCAATAGGTCAAAAACAGGATTGAATATGCCCAACCAAACCCGCCGCCTATTTTTAACGGCAACCACCGCAGCCGCTGCAGCAGCAACATTGCCAGGCTGCGCCAGCCGAATGCAGAGTAGTGCAACGCCAAGAGCTGATGTCATCATTCTCGGCGCTGGCTTAGCCGGCTTAAACGCTGGATTGATATTGGAAGCCGCTGGCATGAAGGTGACGGTGCTAGAAGCGTCTAATCGCATCGGTGGCAGGGTCTACACGCTCGACGATGTGCCGGGCACGCCGGAGACTGGCGGCACGCAAATTGGCATGGCGTATAAGCGTGTTGTTGATACGGCCAAGAAGCTGGGCTTAACGTTAATCCCCAACGGTCGCTCGCCGTTGCTCAGCGAAGATAGCATTACGTACTACATCAAAGGCCAGCGGATGACACGTACCGAATGGGCAGCTTCATCGCTCAATCCATTTCAAGACGCGCAGCGCAACATGCCTCCCGATAGATTGCTAGGGCGGTTAATTGGCCCCAGCCCGCTGGCGAGTGTTAACGCATGGCGCGATGAGGCAAGCGCGATCTATGACACATCGAGCCTTGCGCATTTGCGCGCCAAAGGGTTATCGCCCGAGGTGCTGCGCTTACTTCAAATAAACAATAGCTATGGCGATTCACTTGCGGATACTTCGCTCTTAAACCTCTACCACGCACAAAGCAACATTACTGAGATCATGAAAACGCCCGGGCCCATCTTAGGCATTGCAGGCGGTAATCAGCGGCTGCCCGAAGCAATGGCGGGCAAGCTCTCTTCACCAGTCACGCTTAATAAACGCGTGGTCTCAGTGAGCCGAGATGAACGTGGGGTAGAAATTATTTGCGCTGATGGTAGTAAGTATCAAGCGCGCTTTGCTATTTGCACGTTACCACTGCCTGCGATGCGTGGTGTCACCTTCACACCTGCCTTGTCGGATAGGGTAGCCACAGCGGTGCAGCAAGTGCCCTATGCGCGTATCACCCAGCTACATTTAGCGGTGAGTAAGCAATTTTGGAAAGACGACGGCCGCGCGCCGTTCCTCTGGTCAGATGGATTACTCAAGCGCGTATTCCCGTCTGACCCGCTCGCCTCGGGCAATCCACAAACCTTAACTGTGTGGGTGAATGGCCCTGAAACCGCCAACTGGGATAAGCTCAGTCTTCAAGAAGCGGAGGCCTTAGCGTTGAAAGAAATGCAGCGTATTTTTCCGGCGAGTGAAGGTGCATTAGGGCTCGCCAAACGCGTCTCATGGCACGGCAATACGCTAGCCGGTGGGGCGTGGGTGAACTGGTCTCCAGGACAAATCAGCCAATTCGCGCGCGCGGTAGCGGCCCCCATAGGGCGACTTCATTTTGCTGGCGAACACTGTGCACCCGGCGTGCGTGGCCTGGAGGGCGCGATGGCCTCGGGCGAAGTGGCGGCACAAAACATAATCGCTGAATTAAAGGTCTAAAAAGGTCGGCGCTTCCCAAGGTAATTTGGTTGAAAAACCGCGCCCATACTCCCGTTTCCATTTTTTCAGTGTTGTCATTATTTTCGTTTGTTTACCAGTCGCTACAGTTAACATATCCGCACAAATATCTGTCCGGACAACTTTGGGTCGGACGGGACTGCTAATAAAAAGAGGAACGAGCGCTTAAGAGTGCATGGTAGCAAGGGCAGTAACTGGTCAACAACCCCGCGCTGACGTCGGTACCTTTCACCTACGCTTGGGTGCGCACATGTCCGTTGTCTCTAATGATGAAATTGGGCCAACTTCTCGGCTACATGCTGTAGTCCGGTCCAGGTAAAAAGGGCGGTAATGCGGCTTAGCTTGATCCAGTAATGCGCGAATAAATTGAAAAAATTTCCGGACTTCATGTGCTTGCCAAAGACGCAGGTGACGCGAAATGAAACCAGTTGGTCACACTAAAAAAGTTACGTGGCAGCATTAAATACGCATCGGCCACATCCCTTTTGAACGGTAGCAACATGCCCGAACCACGCAAAAATAAATGTTGTATTTAAGCAACGGCCAAAACAAATAAGGTGCGGTGCGCTACACTCTAATTTGTCCGGACAACTTTTGCCCGCCTACTTTTTTGGAGACGCCCTATGTCTGCTTCGACACCCAAATATTTGCTAATGACCGCCGCTGTTCTCGCGACTCTGCCGGTGGCGTTTTCCGTGACGGCACAATCCGCAAAACCGGCGACGCCCGCTTCGGCCGCACCGGCTGCCAAGGACGACGCGGATGCCGGCCCTGAAAAAATTGTGGTTACCGCGCGGCGTGTAAACGAATTACTGCAAGATGTGCCATTGTCGATTCAGGCATTTACCGGCAAAGAATTGGCTGATCGGGGCATCTCATCGATCGCCGATTTGGCGCTGATCACGCCGGGCTTGGCGTATTCCCCCGACTTTGGTCGCGCGGGTGAGCGCCCTGTTGTGCGTGGTATTTCCGTGCTGCGTACAGAGGCACCACCGCCAGTCGCCGTGTTTGTAGATGGTGTGTACGTACGCGATGGTGTGTTCGGTGTCACCCTTGACGATGCACAACGGGTAGAAATCGTCAAAGGCCCGCAATCCGCGCTCTATGGTCGTTCCACCTATGCTGGGGCGATTAACTACATTTCGATCAAGCCAGGAGACCAGTTTAGGGGTAAGGCCTATGTCACGGTAGGCAGTGCTGGTGAGCGCACTTTTTTTGGCGCATTGACCGTGCCGATGATCACGGAACTGTTCTCGGCGCGTATTCGCTACAAGGATTACAAATTCGACGGGCAATATACCAACTCTCAAACGGGCAATAAGCTCGGTTCTGAGCGGAGCGAGAACGCCGGCATCACTTTGTCATTCAAGCCGACAAAATCATTTGATGCCTTGCTGACTTACGATTCCTCCAAAGACCGGGACGGTATTTTTCCGGCGCTGGCGAGGGCAATACCCATCCAAGCCGGCGGCGTGGTGACGAGCCAAAACGGATCAACGAATCTGCCCAATGGTGCAGTTTGCAACGGTCGCACCATTAACATTGTCGGTAACAACGCCCAAGGCTTACCTGATCCAGCCGTCCCGGCAACATTGGCAAATCGTCTCAATGGATATCCCTGCGGTGGATTCAGCGTATCTGGTACGACATTCCGCGCCAACGAACGTGACTTGTCGAACTACACCGATCCAGCCACCGGAACGGGATACGGCAATATTGCAGGGCTTGATCGACAGGTTGACCGAACGTCGTTGACGATGAATTACAGATTCGATAACGGCATGACCTTGCTCGCGCAGCTTGCAGAAACCAAGCAGCAATTAAACAACGGCTTGGATCAATCTTACTCAGGCGGCCGCATTTCTCCATTTGGCACTTCATGGCTGACCTATAGCCGAAACGAACTAAAGTACAAATCAAATGAACTGCGCCTCAACTCTGCCCAAGATCAGGCGCTGACGTGGTTGTTAGGTGTTTTTGACTATCGAGAGGACGGTACGGGTATCGGGTCTGGGGTCATTTTGGCCTCGGGTGCTGCTGATGCTATGCGACCGCAAGCGCCAACGGGAGTAAGAAATGATGCCCAGTTCGGTCGTGTGCAATACGAATTCACCAAACAACTGCGCGTTTCGGTCGAAGGACGTTACAGTAAAGAGAAGGTGACCTTGGTGGGCGCACCGCTTGGTGTGGCGGCATTCACCGTTGGTACGTGTGTTGCCGGCCAAGTCTGTAGGGTCAGTGGGGAACGTACATTTAGTGACTTTGCCCCGCGCTTTACTGTTGACTTCAATCTGACCCCAAAAACCATGCTTTATGCACAAAGCGCGAAAGGCAGCAAGAGTGGTGGCTTTAATGGCACCCCGGGTCTTCCCTCATCACAGTTCACCTATGAGGGCGAAAAAATCCAATCCTTTGAGGCGGGTATAAAAAACCAGTTGACCGACGACTTAACGCTCAATATGGCACTGTTCCAGAACAACATTAGCGGCTTGCAATTGTCGCAGTTGTCGACCGTGACTAGCCCGTTTACCGGTACGATTTCAACCACTACTGCGGTCATCAACGTCGGCAAGGCGCGTACCCGTGGACTCGAAGTTGAAGTCAATTTCCGCCCGGTTCGCTGGCTCACCTTGTCTGGCAATTATGCTTATACGGATGCAGTGGCAATCGAAGGAACAGAAACAGCAAATGGCACTGTGTTTGGCGGTAATCGGCAGCTGGCTGGCTTTGAGTTGCCACGCTCGCCGAAACACTCGTTATCGACTTCTACCGTGGTTGACGTGCCACTGAGTGCCGGCTGGTATGGTTTTGCACGTGTCGATGTTATGTATCAATCACGTCGTTATTCGGAGCTGCAAAACATGATTTGGGCTGATCCTTTTACCCGTATCAATCTCAGTGTTGGTGCACGCAGCAAAGAATGGCGCATTACGGCCTTCGCTAAAAACCTTGCGAATGACAACACGTCATTGAATGGCTTCCGTTACAACGATGCAGCGACCTTCCGCCGCACCGCAGTGGATTTTCTGCCGCGTCTGCGTCAGTTTGGCGTCACCCTAGCGTACGATTTCAAGTAGTAGGTTTCGCGCCTTACCGCTTTACACCAAGGCCGCTGTTCAAGCGGCCTTGGTGCTTCTGCGGTCGGCGCAAACGCTAGCGTACTCAGAGGTACTCAAATGGGTCAGGGTGGAATGGCGCCTATTTAAGCAATTAATTGCTTTGGCTTGTTGTTAATTTTTAGAATTTTGACGATGACTTATGGCGATCTAGCCGTTTTTTTTGGCTATCTTTTGTAGCTAACAGATCAACCTAGAAACGGCAGTTGACCGCTTTAGTTGCTGGAAGGTGAGCATGAAGAAACGAGTTTAGCGGTTTAGCCCGTTCACCTAGTTGGTGACGCACGCTACCGGTGCGATTGCACATTGTTCAAACTCGCTAGCCGCGTTGCTCCTC
>Ga0209490_10003711_pt1 | contig 14242 bp, 14 predicted proteins | sample MAT06_FD_187209 | JGI IMG/M metagenome (GOLD analysis project Ga0209490, IMG submission 187209) | Freshwater microbial communities from Lake Fryxell liftoff mats and glacier meltwater in Antarctica - MAT-06 (SPAdes) (version 2) | ecosystem: Environmental > Aquatic > Freshwater > Ice > Liftoff...
GCGCCGTGAGCGTGGATGCAGCTTAAGCAGTGCGCCAACAAGCTTGAGGTAAAGCAAGCTTGTTGGCGGATCGCTCGTCAGTTTCCGGTTCCGCCCGATTGTCCACCGGCTCCGCCGGCTCCACCGACTCTACCGGCAGGCAAGCTGCCATCCTTGGGCATTCGGTCGCCACAGTTCGCGGCATCCGTGCCTGCCAGCTTGAGTTACAAGCTGCTCATCATGGGAATATTTAGCCACTGGTCCACAAAGGTAACTAGGCACTGACGCTTCACCGAGATGCACCGCTCGGACTCTCCAACAATGCCCCGAATGCGCGCACCGTCACCGCTAGCTTCCCCACCCATGAAACAGCTTCCGCGTTTCGCAGCCCCCCCAAAAGAACCAGTGACCGCGAGAGCGACCCGCATCGCACAACTTCAAGCCATCTGCATCAAACGCGGCTGTTCGACCTCTTGGGTGTCGGGGAACACCACACCCCGAAGATCGAGCGTTCCCGAAGCGTGCCCCGAGAATGACATTCCTTTCACAATCAACTCAACCCGATTCTGACATTCTGCCTTCTTCAAAATCTTCGTGATATGCGCCTCGACCGTCTTGACTGAGCGGCTCAACGCGCGAGCAATCGCGCTATTGGGTGACCCTGCTACCAACATGCGCACCACTTCACTTTCTATCTGAGTGAGATTCCATTGCCCTGAGACGCGTTCGATATTGATTGACATGTTGCCTCCCGAATTCAGACCCGACGACCGAGCTAACCTGCGAGCGCGTGGCGAAGCCCATCTTCACTCTGCCGCTGCATGCTTGCCCTATTGAGACTATGTCCGCGTCAAACCAATCTGATCACAACGGATGCATATATTTCCGACGGTACCGTTGCGTGTCACCTGAGTGACGGGAGTGCAGCGTAAGCAACAGTCTGCTCAACCACTGCCAGCATCATCTGTTTGAGATCGAAGTAATTGGGGTCGGCGTCGTTGCTCGCGCTCGCGGAGTACTTTCCTCGACGCAGCACGTACAAAATTGTTTCCAGCTTGACGTCCATCGGTGAGCTCGGAGTCGCTTTGTCCCAGATCACCGCCTCGGCGTGGGCGATCCAGCGGGCGGAGAGGCAAGCGCGCACGGCTTCACTCCTGGCCAATAGTTCTGACAAAGAAGCGTGATCGGAAACTGAAACGGGGCCCAAACCCCAATCCCGAAAGCTATAGCGCGGCAGGGTGACCATCGAATCCACAGGCTGATTCGCATCCAACATGCGGTAGCTACCATCGGCGTCGAAATGCTCGAACGCAAATCCTGGCTGATCCATGAGCTGATGGCAGCTTCTACAGGCGGGGTCCGCTGCGTGCTGGCTTTCGTAACGGGCTCGCGTTGTGAGTGGCGATGCTGGGTTGGCTGGGTTGGCTGGGTTGGGTGGCGTGGTGACGACACCGAGCGGCGGCTTGGGCAGCGTGTTGCAGAGAAAGGTCTCGATAAGGTGGCTCCCCCGGCGCGTTGGAGAACTTGACGTGGCGTTTGCTTCAACCATCGGGAAATACGGCTGGGAAAGCAGCCCGATGCGCCGATCCGGCAACACTTCAACAAACTCAAGCTCACTCGCTACTGAGGCCACGCCGAGGATCTTACTCAGGGGCTGATTCACATAGCCGAACTTGGCCGTCAGCAAGGTCGAGAGCGTTGCTGGCTGTGGGACGACTTTGGGATTCGGAAAGAAAACATGACCGAGAAACGCCTGGGTGGAGGCACGGGCGCTAGCGACCGTCTCGGCAGTGAATTCTGGAAAAAGCTTTGGATCCCGCGTGATATTGGGGACCACACCAGCATCCAACCAATCCAAGAAGAACTTGGAGACGCCAGCTGCTGCCCGCGGATCATTCAGCATGCTCTGCGCAAAACAGGCAAGATCGCTCACTGTCTTCAAGCTTCGAGTCTTAGCATCCGCTACCAAGTAATCCGGAGGGGCGATGTTCCAGAACAACTTTGAAAGGCGCGTGGCAGCCTCCGTGGCGTCAATTGGGAGCAAGGGATACGGGCTCTCACCCGCGCTTACGTCGCACAACCCTGGCAAACTCTCACTCGGCTTGGGGGAGCCCGTTAGCGCCACACCCGCACTTCCGTCGCTCGGCGCGGGCACCGACTGAGCTCCACCACTTCCGACCCCACCGCCCTCTGCCGCTCCTGACGAACGAAATGACGAATCAACCACGTAGTGGTCCGCTGTCCCGCAACCAGCGATGATCATAGAAAGTGCAACGAGCACTAAATAGGCACTAAACGCCGGCATTCTGGTTGCTCTAGCGGAAGTTAGCAACTGCCCGCGCTCTGATCGCCGCTACCTCAGTCCGAAGCTCCCCCGCCGGGTGCTCTCTATCATATCGGGCAAACAGCTCCTTCAAGGACCCCTCATCGTGGCGAACTATCGCAGAGCGCAACGCATCGACTAACCTAACTTCTTCAGGCAATCGATCACCCCTCCCAACGGGAAGTACTGATGCGATTGGCGTGGCAAAAGCGGCCCGAGCCACTCGCCCCGCGTCCGACGGAACAGCCACCCTCGCAGCATCTGCAGCGCCACGCCAACTCACCTTTGCACTTGACTCACCGATTGGGCGCTTTTTGCTTCCCGCTACAAAAGAATTAGCTTGTGACCGCACAGGAACGGCGTTAACTGGCACCGCAACCCGCCCCTGTTTTTCCCCTTGCACAGACACCACCGCGACCACTTCCGGGATCGCTGGTGCCACTTCTACCTGAGGTACACCTGAATTACGCTGCGACCGCCCGACCCACACCGACGGTCCTAGCTTCGAGACAGGAAGCGTTGCACTTGCGGAGTAGGATGGGCTTTCAGCTGGCCCCGGAAAGACCGCTTGCGTTAGCCCAACGGTTGTTATGCCCGCCAGCAGCCCGGCGCCCGCCCACTTCACCAATACCAAACCGGACCCTGCAGCGGCACTTCCTGCTTGCGCCGTTACCGCACTCGCACTCGCACTCGCACTCGCACCGGCCTTCGCGAACATCCCCGATGCTGCCCGGGCTGCACCAGACGCCAACAACACGCCACTGCCAAGCAGCGACGCCAACCCAAGCGTCGCCGCCGTTCGTCGAAACGCGGCGTCGCTCGGCGCGTCGGCCGTTGCGGAATCGAGCAGCGCCTCCGCAAACCGCTCAACATCGGGAGCAACCTGTTCATCCCAATTCATCATTTTTTCCTGCTCCTGGCGCCAATTGCGCGTGATACCGCGCAGCTAGCCTAAGAAAGTGTTGCTTGGCTAGGCGTTGCCTCGAAGCAACCGTCCCCTCGCAGAGCTCAAGCGAAGCAGCGATTTCAGAGCGACTCATGCCTTCAAGCTCACCCAAAATAAGCACCGTACGCTGCTCGAAAGGCAGTTGATCCAAAATCTCATCTAACAGCTCTCGCCGGCGTTTCTGACCGAGCAGCTCATCCAAATGCGGGGCGGGGTCCTTAGCTACCTCGACAGCCTCTGAATCAGAATGCTCCCGGCCTCGCACCTGAGCACGTCGCGCGTTCGCTGCAACTCGATACACGATACCCAGCAAAAAGGAGCGCTCTTTGCCTTCTTCGATCAGGTGTAGCTTTTCGGCAGTGATAACAAACACCTGCTGCGCTTCGTCATCCACCGAGCTGACCTCGACCCCAAGCCTGCGCAGCATGCGCCACACCAACTGAAAATGCGTTACCAGCAGCGACTGGAGGCGGCCTCCGTCGCACTCGGCGAAGGGCTCAACACGCTCAGCTTGGGGACTCATCTCAGAAGGGCTATGTCTCACAATCACTCCTTGGATCACAGGATCCACAGCACCGCTCCCAATTGAGCGAAAACACTAAGGCGTTTGATGGTGTGTATCGGCTCACTCGCCCGACCTTGCTGCCGCAGGCTGAAGCTCTGCGTCTCGAGCGGTAAAACCGCGCCTACAGAGCCGTCGACGCTGAGCCAGCGAGACACGTAGCCCAGCGAAAATTCTACGCCCCCGGCCCACCAATCACGGGGCAACGGGGCTTCCGCAGCTGAAATCGTGCCAAATTCGGAAACCAGCCCCGGCCGAAGCTCAAAGCTCTCGCTGAGCGGGAGCGGTATCGGCAAAATGGTGAGACGAGCGAACGTCAGGCTCAAGTGTAGATCCCTAACGGTGGAGCGAACCAGAACGTTGTCGAGCCTGTAGAACCCAATTCCAACTACGGGATCGGCGAGTTCGCTCCCGATCCGAAGCTGAACCTGGCCCCCAACGCCCAGAACGGCGGAGCCCCGACCGAGCACATTCGTTGCCATCGCCAGCCCTCCTCCGCCGAGTGACCATGCTGGCGGAGACTCCTCGGGAGACGAACGGATGAGCACGAGGGGGACCTCTGAAGCGTCCTGTGTGTCGCCCGCTTCTAACGTGAGCGCCACGACAATCGCGAGGGCATCGCTCACCGACGTGCAGCTTGCGCCATTGACGTTTCGCCGGACAATCTGGCCATTCCCGAGAAAAATATCCACAACGCCCACCATGCGCCCCTCCAACGTCGGACCGAGAATACTCACATAGAACTGCGGAGCGGGAGTACCACCGAAAGGCGCCTTCAAACGCGAAGTCACTTTCGAAACAAACTCACTTCTTGCCAAGCAATTAGCCTGAAACTGCAGAAGCGAGAATCCCGCTGAGGGCTCGGCGTGCGCGACCACCAACGGTGGCACTTGAGCCTTCGCCACGCAGGTTCCTGACAGGTTCACAGCGATTGCGCCAATCCCAAAAACAAGCCAGAAAAAACGCGTAAAACTCAACAAGCCGATTGTTGGCTGATTTTGGCTCTCAGGCCAATAGGGGGAAACCCTCGGTCCGTCACCGTTTCCAGTTCAGTGTGGCGCATGTGACTTTGTTCGAGGTCACGCCATGCAGGAAACGCTCGCACTTGCCCCATTCGGGAGTTGCTCGGTGCGCCACAATTCAGTGACGCCTCCGTTCTTCTTGGGCGATCTCGACTCAATGCTCCACGCATTCTTGGCGAATGTGCAGAACGCGTGCCAGGTCTCAAGTTCAAACACTGGAGACGCCACACTGCAATGGTACCCTGATAACTAAGGCTTTCTCATAGCTTCAGCGAGATTGACACCCACGGATGTGTCGGACCCACTGACACACTTGGCACACACCCTATGACAGCGATTGCTCCAACCCTGCTGGCCAACGAGCTGGGGTCCCGCTAGGTCGCGACCTACGCCTATTTCAGCGATTCCAGGGCGCCATTCTCAATCCACGTCTTGATGTCGGCGAGCTCAGCTGGAGGGAGCGTTCGGGGCTTGCCCATCGCATCTAACGGCATGGCGAGACCAACAATCCCAGGATCCGCCACCATCTTCAGCCAGAGGTAACTCTTGGTGATGTCGCCCGGCTCGATCAGATTCATGAGTGGCTTCTGGAGACTAGGCTTCTTAAGCCTCGAATACACGTCGCCATCAGCCAAGTCTAAGCCACCCTGCGGATTGGCGCCGGAGTGGCAACTGCCACAGTTGAACTCAAGCACACTTTGCACACGGCTCGCCCACGTTACTCCCTTCCCAAGCAGGTTGAGCTTCTCTGGATCGCCCGAATAGGGACAAGATGCGTAGTCGATGCGTGAGGCCAGATCGGGCCGGACACCGGGCTTGAGCGCGACGATGTAGCAATACAGGGCGAGCATCTCTGAAACGTCGAGCGGTTGATTGGCCAGCGGCATCAAGGTGCCTGGGATCTTGACGTCCAAGATGTCACCTCGCATGCGGCCGACGAGATAGCTTGTCTCAGGACTCCCGGGGACGATCATCTGGATAGGCGCCGTGCGCGCACCAAAGATCCCGTTCCGATTCGTGTCGCCTTCCTCGATCCCAACTGCGAGCAGCTGTTGCACCGAATCATTCTGATAATCCCGAACTCGGCCGTAGAGGTGCTTGCCGTCGTTCAACGTCCACCAATCTGTTTGGAAGCTCGCAAACGACAGGCTATCTACCTTGCCGTTCCGCGCAAACTTCCGTTTGAACCGGGCTTCGGTGTAGCGCCGTTTGAAATCACCCAGGGAACCCGCGAGCACGATGTGCAACCCAGGTGATTTCTCAGTGATCGTTTCCTTTTCAGGATCAAATTCCCCCGGGTAGGACGCGATATAGCCCACTTCCACCTCCAAGCCACCGAGCACGAGCAAATCTCCGGATGGCTCACAACCATCGAATACAGCTTCGGGGGTACCCGATTGGATATTGCAAGGAGCACCCACAGCGTCAACGAAGTTCCCTGGCGTGTGGAGGTCTGGGTATTCCTTACTATTGTGGCAGACGCCGCCGGTTGGGCCACACGTGCGGAGGATAACCTTCTGTTGCAAATCAAGCCCCGTGTTGAGGCGCTCCTGAGCTGCGAGCACCGTAGCATTCATTCCCGTGTAGACGGCCGGCTCTGACTTCTCGCCTGACACAGGTCTGTTCGCTTCGAACGAGATATTCCCCTTGAGACTCGCGTCATCTGCGGGGCTGCTACACCCCCCAAGCAGAAGTGCGGTTGCAAACCAAGCTACATGTACTTTCACCATTATCGGGATCCTGTTGTCGGTGCGCGGTGGTGGCGAAGCCACGGCATTAAACGAAAATGTCAGCGAAGGGAGCATCAGCGGCGTTGGTGAAGAACTCCGAATGATCGGCCCCGAGGCCCTCCAGCAGTGTTTTCCAAACGCTTCGATAGGAATACACTTTGCCCGTCGCTTTCAAGGTGCTCGGATCGGTGGAGCCCAGTTGCTTCCCCTTCACGATCGGGCCACCCATGATGGGCATGCTCATCCAGCGCGTGGCGTAGTCTCCGCTGTGATCGCTCCCGCGTGCTGAGTTGAAGCGATTGCCGCGCGTGGTGCGCGAAAACTCACTACCAAAGACGACGGCGGTGTGATCCCAATAACTGCCACCCGACGGGTGCGTCATTTTCTTCAGTGCGGCTTCAAGCCCACTGATGAGCTGATTGACCTCGAGCAAGCGACCGGGCAAGCCATCTTCCTCGCCCGAGTGCATGTCGTAGCCACCTTGATCGAGATAGACCGCGGAGCTGCCAAAGTGGAACAGCCGCAACGCCAGGCTAATGCTGCGCGCTGAACCGCTCTTGCCCAACATCGTATCGAGCTCTAAGTTAGAAATCCCATCAACGACCGTCTTGGAACGATCACCTACTTTGAGGACTTCGTTGCCCAAGATCTCGCTGTATTGTTTGGTCGCCTTTCGAGTCTGTAGGTACGCATCCACCTTGTCACGTACGAGCGGGTGTTGCCGATCCCGCATGCGGGTGTCGTACGCTCCGATCATGCGATTGGCCCAATCAGGAAGGTCAGCCGCCTTGAAGGCGAACTGATCGAACCCTCCGCCGTTGAAAACCGGTGGTCGAAACGCGGCATATTTGCCGAGCCCCCGTGCCATGTCGGAACTGCCAAGCACGAAGGGGGGCAGGACGAGCTTGCCAGCCTTTTGATCCGCGGCTTGCTGCTCCCGGAGGCCATACATGAGCATGGTGAACAGACCCACTTTGCCGCCCACGTAGCCCGTTAAGTAGCGTTCGAGGCCCGTCCCGTGATTGCCATCGGCGCTCCCTGCCGTGGGCTCATGATCCACGCAAGGCAGCACCGATATCTGATCGGCTATTTGCCCTACCGACTTCATCCCGAGAGCAACCCGCGCTTCTCCAGCCATGCCGTCTAGAAAAGGCGCTGGCTCAAGCAATTTGCTCATGCCCCATTCAGCGCCAGGCGCACGGTTCGCCGCTAACCCGAATGGATTGAACTGCTCAGATACGTCACCATTGAACGCGGTTGGAAAACGGAAGCCACCAGCCAGCCGAATGTAGAGGACATGCTTGATCGTCCCTCGAAAGGCCGTCTGCGCGTGAGCACGCTTTGGCACCCAGATGTACGGAGCAGCGGCTGCACCCGCAGCAGCAACGGCGGTGCCCGCGAGGAAACCGCGGCGGGAGACAAAGGCATTGTTTGGTTTAGTGTCGTTCATAACAAGCCTCATTCAGTAAAAGAGCTGCTCACCACTTGAAAGCAGTGCGAAACACAACGGCCGCGCCAGATTCTCAGCAGAGCATGGCTTCGAGGAGCACTCGGACGCTGCCTGTTGGGCTTCGGTGATTTCCGCTGCGTTGGCCGTTCGACTGTAAAAAAGCCCCACTTGGTGATCCGCGATTTGAGCAGCTACGTCACTATCGAGGACACGATCCGCTCCCATGCCCGCCGGGAGCAGCCGTGCGACATCTACCCCGCGGATGGCCGGATCCTGCTTAGGATTGCAGACCCGGTAGACAAAATTCTCTTGAGCAGCAGTGGCCAAAATGCTGACCGCCGTGAAGCGCCCGCCAACCTGATTATCCGGACAACCGCCCAAGTTGCGCGCGAGCTTTTCATAGTCTTCCCGCACGCCTCCAGCAGGAGTGAGCTGCCAGCGTGAATTTTCAATCATACTCACTGCTGCAACACTCTTTGAGGCCTCTAGGAATTGATCGGGACGTGAGATGCGATGATCGCACTGCCCGAGATCAAAGCCCGTAGAATTCTTGATGCTATCGATCCAAGGCTCGACCATGACCTGCTTCAGCGGGCCATAGCTCCAACGCACGTTGTTGATAACCTGGTCTGCGGGCACTGCCAGCACTGAGGACTGCAGATAGGGAAGCGATGTTGCGACGGCGTAGTGGGTAGCGCGAATGTCACCATTGTGAGCGATCAGGTGCTCAACCAGCGCCTGCCGCACTTCTGGCACTTGGCCAGCGAGATCGTAGCCAAGATACTGCTCAATCACCTTGTCCACCGCAGCCTCCCAGAAGCCGACACGCTTCGAGATCACCGTGCCAGGAACCTGCAATTGCTGCCACTCGCCTGGCTTCAAAAGGCCACTCCACATGCTGCGTTCGCCCCGATCTCCCACTTCGGCGCGGATATCCGGAGTTAGGATGAGCTGATTGTAGCCCCAGAGTACCGAAGTGCATTCGCCCTTGGTAGTCTCGGCGATCACACCCGAGGCATCGACACAATTGTACCGGATGGTCGAATCCGGAAGGCGCATGTTAAGTGTTGGGTGGTCGTAATAGCCATTGGACCAAAGCGAATAGAGGCGTGACATGTCCGCGCGTTCGTTTTCAAACGGCGGACGATGCAAGAAGATGTTGAAAAGCGCCTCCGCGCGGTCCCCCGCGGTATCGTAACGTCGAGTCAGCACCGGGTGCGCGCTAACCACTGCCGCAAACTCATCGTACGAAACGAGGCCGCGATACAACTTTGCAACCAACGCATCCATGTCAAAAATGCGCTCAACGCTGACGGCCTCATTGTTGTACAAAAGCTCATCCGCCCAGCGACGCTGGTTGATGAGCACAAACTCATCTTTTGACATCAACTCCGAGACAACGTCGCCCCAGGGGCGATTGCTGCAGGTCTGTTCGGCTTCTGCCCGCATCGGATAGCGACCCGCGATATCCACGAACAAGCGGCGACAGGCTTCGGTGGGCTCAATGGGCTGCGTATCTAGCCCGACGCCCCACAGGCTTCGACACAGCCCACGATCAACTGGATTTGTGAGCGTGGCATCAAGGCCGCCGCAATAATCCTGACAGGCTTGGTCACAAACCACGCGGGGACTCGTGGCCGCGGGGGGATCGGACACGGTTGCTTCGCCAAACTGGCCGTCGCTCACCGGCGCACCATTCCCAACCATCGACCCTGGTCCGCGCCCTGGGCTTGCTGGGTTGAAGCTCGGCACATCAGCGCTGCTGCACCCAGGCGAGAACCCGGATGCTAACCCAGCAAGCGGACCCAAAGAAAGCCACGCGAGCCTACGACGCGCGCCAACCAATCGAGTATTCGGTGCCACGTTGCGAGCCTAACGTGGCGTCATTTTTCTGGCAAGCTCCATTGATACGCTATCCCGCTGCCGCCATTCGCCCGCGCATCAGCGTACATCTACGCCCTACACCCACAACTGATTTGAAAACGCGGCACGAGGACACTGCTTTCGGTGCAACGCCGCAAACCCAACGATACTTAGAGAGAAAGTTCGACGCCCAGACTGAGCGAGCTACGACGGATTCCAAGGCTACGGGATACTTCGACTTCGATGCCAGATACCTTGTCAGAAGTTGAGAACAGGAAGAGGCGCTGCCAGCTCAGAGCAAACTCCGCACGAAGCGCAACATTACTAAGCACTCGATACGTACCGCCCAACTGCGGGCCTGCCTGCAGCCCAACCCGCGGCAAATCCCAAACGCCGACACCTTGCTTCTTATAGGTGTCAATATCTCCCTGCAGCTGGCCATCGGGGAACAAAAGTGCGGGCCCTGCCTGCAATCCCATTTGAAGGCCAAACTTGTCCGTCAGCGTCAGCAGGTAATCTGCACGTGCGTTGAGTTCTAACAATTGCCCCAAGAGCACGGACGTGGGCGTCCTATTATTCTGTGTTTCCACGGGAAGATAGCGGTAGTCGAAGAAGTAACGCAGCCCTCCTCCCAGTCGAAGCTTACCCGCGTGCGGTAGGAATGCTTCCAATGAGAGAGCCAACGTCTTGAAGTTTTCGACGTCAGCCCGTGTGTCCGTAACGAGAATGCTCGTGCGATCTCGGGAGTGGAAGGACCCTTTATCAGCATAATACAGGCCGGCAAGCGCCACCGTCCATGGGGACGCTGGCGCTGCTGCCGCTGGCGCCACCGCTTCAGTGGGTGTCGGCGCTGCGTCTGACTTTTCGAGTTCAGCTTGCTTGGCTGCCTCAGCTTGCTTGGCTGCCTCAGCTTGCTTGGCTACCTCAGCTTGCTTGGCTGCCTCAGCTTGCTTGGCTGCCTCAGCTTGCTTGGCTGCCTCAGCTTGCTTGGCTGCCTCAGAATCCTTTTGTTTCTGGCTCTTCTTGCTGCCGCCCTTCGCGGCGAGCTTGGTGGACTTCGCTTCCGCCGCCAACGCAGGTGCGGAAAATGAATACAGGACGCAAGCTACTATCGCGACGGAGGTAAAGCGCATCAACAACATAGGTCTCAAAGATGTACCTGATCTTGCGCGCTCAGAACAACCGCAGCACTGCTGACACTTGCCCGGATCCGGCTGCGACACTGCTTACTGAAGCCAACGGGGGAGCCTCCGACTCCGCGCACATGAGCGTACCCGGCCTCCTATTCGACTCGCCGGAGCTTAATCAGCACCATCGAGCCGATGTTGACTGAGGCCTGAAACAAGCTGAACGCTCTTTCCGACCCAGATGAGCTCACCACTCACTTCTGGTGGCAGATCGATGTCCGCGAGCAGAGCCGAGCCCTCACGTGTGAGCTTGATACCGATTTCGCCTCGGGGGTGCGGAACGCGTCCGCTGGCCCTCAGCAGCTTGCCCAAAGCTGGCGCGATACGCACCCGATTCCAACCGGGTGACGCTGAATCAATACCCAACACAATTCTGAACAACTCAACGTTCGGACTTGAACCCCACGCATGACATTCTGAGCGCGACGGCTCTTCCACTTCTTCCCAAGTGGTCAGGCCTCGACCGAGCATCCTCCGCCAAGGATCGAGCTGTTCCAGGTAGCGATCGCCCAAGCCCGCTTCGCGCAATGCCAAATGCACGTAGTAGAGCCAATGAAGTGACGCCTTCGCCAGGCTGCCATCCTCCAAGACTCGCTCCATTAAGCTGCGCGCTTCTTCGCCTTTTACGATCCCCGCGAGGATCGCCAAGGTATTCGCGTGCTGGGAAAAATTCTCGAGGGCGGCCGTGTCGGCAAACAATTGACGTTCCCGGCTGAAATAGCGGTCCTTAGCCTGCGAACGAATCATGCTGGCAATCTTCGCGTAGCGTGCAGCGAACTCCGGACTGCCGACTTCGCGTTCAATGTCGGCGGCCCAATCGCTGGCCAGCGCCAACAGGAAATCAAAGAGCGCGGAGGCTCCCCGAGGGTCGCTGAGCGGCACACCAGGGCCCGGCTTGCCCGTCCAGCTGGGGCGCGAACTCCAGCCGGGGGGCACACCACCACTCCATTCGTTCACCCAATCAAAATACGCCCAATACGGAATCTTCCCAAGGCAACCTCCAGGTAACAACAGGTCCTCAAAAACGGCCAGCACCTGACGCACACCGGGCAAGAAACGCCGCACAAACTCCCGATCATCCTGATAGCGAAGGTGATCGTGAATCATCCCGATCCAAAGCAGTGAAAACTGGGGAATATACTGCCTAGAAGAGGTGGGATAGCGGCTGGTGGTGAGCCCATCGCCAGAACGTGATTCGTCGAACTGCAAGATGGCGTTCCGAACCAGGCGATCATCACCCGACATATAGAGCGATACCATCGCTTGAACGCGAGTATCGCCTGAGTACTGGAGCTGTTCGTAGTACGGACAATCGACGTAGGTTTCGTGCGCGCAGAGGCGCGCGGTTCGCCAACCCACGTCCAACATGCGCAGAAGCTCGCACTCCTCCGAGCTGAACTCTGCTCGGCGTACCAGCGGGTAGCTCGTGGTGAGACCAACAAGGTCTTCAATAGTTACCGCCTCCTCTTGGGTCTCAATCGTCACGCGCAGGTACCGATAAGTACGCCACCACAACGGCTCAAACACTCGGTGCGACCCCCCGTCGGGGGCGAACTCGTCTAAGATGCCAACCAGATGCATGCCCTCGACTTCGTCGCGCGGACCTTTCGTCTTGAGCTCCGGTTCACCCCAGAGATTTTCGGCATATTCAAGCCGAATCAGGGCGCCTGTTCCACCCGACACGACCAGACGTGGGTACGCGGTGGTCAGGTAAGTTTGGTCCAGCAATAACTCAACTTTTGAATTGGCCGGAACTCGGACGCGTTCCTTTTCTTTTGGGAATCGGGCTGGAATATCGATACCCTGCAGTTGGCGCATGCGTTGCAGACGCTCAACGGTTTCCTCCATCAGGGGAATAATGCGCGGCTCCAGCATCCACAGATTATCTGCGCTGGGGTCAGCATGACTGCTTGCCGGAAAGATAGTGACGGCATCCGCCCAGTCAGCGTCACTGAAATCTTGCGCCTGCCATTCCCAGGGGTGTCGGGCCGCGTCGAGCCGTTCACCCTTGCCAACGGCGATGAACTTTCGCTGAAGCATTGTCGGAACTTCAACCGGGGTATAGGCGGTGTCTCGGAGACAGCGCCAACGGGCCCGGCCTGTGGTGACCAGGGCGCGTTCAAACTCCGCCTCGCCATCGACAAGCAGACCTGTGCGGAGGCTCATTTGCGCCAACGGTGCCTCTGCTCCATGATTCCACACCACCGCGGCTAGAAGATTCTCACCGCCCCTCAGGTACTCGGCAATATCGAGCGTTTCGTAGCGCCAGTGTTCGATGCTGCCACGCGCCGGACCCCGCGCAATGCGCTTCCCATTCACGAAGAGTTGGTACCGGTTGTCAGCGCTCACTCGGATCACGAAACGCTTCGGTGGCGACGCCAATTGGAATGGGCAGCGAAATAGGAACACTCCGTATTCGTGTCGCGCGTTACTTTCGGTGATCCACTGGGCGGAGAACGTGGAGGGCGCCGGATAAAGCAGGCGCGCCGTGCTGGGTGTGAACTTGCTCTCGGTGCTAACGGACATGGCCGCCACGATGGCATGAGCTGCGGCGAAACGGCAACCTCTCAGGCGATGGCTAGTAGCCGAGCAAGTCTTCGGGCGACTTCGTAGAGGCTGGCTTGTGCGGCACAGTCGCCGGTTTCGCTGCGCTGTGGGTCGCGTTAGCGCGCACTTGGGGTTTTGAAATGGCGCTTTTGACTGCAGCGGGCTTCGATCCTGAGCTTGGGGTTGGTTCCGTCATCTCAACCTTGGGCTGAGACTCCGCTGTTGAAACAGAGGGTGGCAAAGTGCCGGCGGTGACACTCGCCTTGGGCTGTTCGGGGGCAGGACTAGCTTGGGAAACGGATGCTTCCCGCTCGGTGCCGCCTTTGCCCAGTGCTGTCACCAGGGCGAGGATCCCAATCGTTAGGAAAACTCCCGCAATCAAACCTGCGATCAAAGCACTCTTGCCCAAGCGCGCCGGCCGCAACGAACGTCCTCTGGTCTGTGTGAAGGGCGCTCCGGTGCTTGCCCGTGGATCACGCTCTTGGAAAGGAGCCGCTGTCAGGTGCGACGCGTCTGGGTTGGTGACAGCGGAAGAAACACCAGAAAGCTTTACCCCGCTGGCACCCATGGGCTGGGTGACGCCACAGGCGGCCAGCAACGCTTTGGCTAGTGCAGCAGCGCTACTGAAGCGAA
>Ga0209490_10003718_pt1 | contig 14218 bp, 7 predicted proteins | sample MAT06_FD_187209 | JGI IMG/M metagenome (GOLD analysis project Ga0209490, IMG submission 187209) | Freshwater microbial communities from Lake Fryxell liftoff mats and glacier meltwater in Antarctica - MAT-06 (SPAdes) (version 2) | ecosystem: Environmental > Aquatic > Freshwater > Ice > Liftoff...
TGTATATGCCTGCGGTGGTGGCGATGCGTTGTAATCCTTTGCTCAAAGCCGTGAGTGAGCGATTATTGGGTCGTGGCAAGGTCAAAATGCAGGTAATTGGTGCGCTTATGAGGAAGCTGCTACATTTGGCTTTTGGGATTTTAAAGTCCCAAAAGCCTTTCGATCCAACTTATTTGCTCGCTACCCCTTGACAGATCAAGACAGTATCTACTCAGAAACCCGGTTTCTTGCCCCAACGACAGAAATGCGATCGACATATTTGGTTGGGGGGGGCGGATTTATGTAGATTGTCGGCGGGAATTATAGATTTTTGATGAACCCGCCCCTACTCAGAAACCCGGTTTCTTGCCCCAACGACAGAAATGCGATCGACATATTTGGTTGGGTGGGGGCGGGTTTATGTAGATTGTCGGTGGGAATTATAGATTTTTGGTGAACCCGCCCCTACGGAATTGTGGTATTTAACCGGATTTGATATCACCAATGACCAATGACTAATGACCAATGACTAATGACCAATAACTAACTGCGGAAGTTGGCCACCGACTTTTGCAATTTGCTAACAGAACCGGACAAATCATCCAAAGATGCCTTAACGTCCGAACCTTTTTGTGCAGTCGTATTCGCAATCTCATTGACTTGCTGCATACTGTTAGAAATTTCCTCAGCGGAAACAGTTTGTTTAGCCGAAGCGCGAGTAATATTCTGCACCAAAGCATTCATTTCTCGACTAACTTCGATGATAGCATTCAGGTGAGTTTTAGCTTCGCTGGCTAGTTTAGTGCCTTCGACTACCTCTAGCGTTCCCGATTCCATTGCCTTCATCACGCGACTGATTTCTTCTTGAATTGTACCGACAATTTCAGAAATTTCTTCCGTCGCGCCGGCCGATCTTTCTGCTAATTTCCGCACTTCTTCGGCGACAACCGCAAAACCTAAACCTTGTTCTCCCGCTCGTGCCGCTTCAATCGTAGCATTCAGAGCTAACAGATTGGTCTGCGAGGCAAGTTGAGAAATCGAGGTGACAATTTTGCCGATTTGTTGCGAAGATTCACCCAAACGCTTCATCATTTTTGAGGTAGAGGCGATCGTCAACCGGAGCTCGTTAATGCCTTCGACAGCGCGATCGACCGCCATACCGCCGACTTCTGCGGTGTGAGAAGATTGCTGAGCAACCGTTTCGGCGCGCACCGAAACATCTCGCACGTCGCGGATCGAATTCACAATGCGATCGATTTCCCGCATGATCGCAGATATTTTGGTTGCTTGAACTTCCGCCTGTTGAGTGAGTTGGCTGGTATTAGTAATAGACTCGCCCGTAGCAGATGTTACCTGTTCGGCTAAAGTTTGAATTCCCGTTACCACCTTCCGCAGAGAACCGATTAAGAAGTTGAAAGAGTCGGCGACAGCACCTAAAACATCGTTAGTAACTTCCGCCCTGACTGTCAAATCGCCTTGAGCCGCACCTTTAATTTCTCCCAACAATTTGAGGACTTGCTCAGTCATCGAATCGGCTTCAGCTTTGCGTTCAGCGGCAAATTTTTCCAGTCCTTCTTCTGCCTGTTTGCGCTCGGTGATGTCAAAGCGGATAGCGATATATTTGACTATGGTGCCACTGGTATCGAAGATGGGGGCGATCGTCGAATCTACCCAATAAAACGAGCCATCTTTGCGGCGATTTTTCATTTCCCCTTTCCACACCAAACCGCTAGAAATTGTCAGCCACATTTCTTGAAAAAATGATTTGGGATGATGGTCGGAATTGACTATCCGGTGGTCGCAGTTGAGCAGTTCTCCCGTGCTGTAACCAGATATTTGATTGAATCTTTCGTTGACGTAGGTAATCGTGCCTTTGAGGTCACTTTCGCTGACGATCGCAGCTTCATCGAGGGCATTTTGCCGCGTTTTGAGTTCTTGCAGCAAGCGTTCTTGTGTCTCGGCCAACTGCTGCATCTGCTGCTGGGATACTCTTTCTTGGGTGACGTTGCGACAAACAATTACGCCGCCTTTAATTACCCCGGTTTCGTCTTTGAGCGGCCTGCCGTTAATTTTCACCCACAGGCCCTGCGGCTTGCCTGCGTGGCGGGTGAAAAGCTCTACTTCGTGTACTGATTCTCCTCGAATCGTCCGCGTTAAGGGTATGTCGGCTGCGGGATAGGGAGTGACTTGATCTGGCAAAAATAAGCCGTATTTTCCCGACCACTCGTTGGGGAGAGTATCTGTCGAACCCATGCCAAACATATCTTCGGCGGCGGGGTTGAACAAAACAAAATTGCCATTTTCATCCGCCGCAATTATGCCGTCGCTAATGCTGTCAATTAGCAGTTGCAAGAGATTGCTTTGTCCCCTAAATTCATCTTCGGAACGGGCTAATTGGGCTGTTGTTTCTTGCAGTTTGGCGATCGCCTGTTTGCTTTCTGTAACGTCGCGAGCTACTGCATACATGATTTTTTCTGCTAGCAGCGGTCGCGATTTCCAGGACAGCCATTTGTAGGAACCGTCTTTGCAACGGTAGCGATTTTCAAAAGATATTGTTTCGGCGCCGCTGGCTATTTTTGCCGTTTCTGCTAAGGTGTTTTCGCGATCGTCCGGATGGACAAAATCGAGAAAAGATTGGTCTTGCAGTTCCTCTACGGTGTAGCCGAGGGTTCTGGCCCAAGCGGGATTGAGGCGCTTGAATTTGCCTTGAAAATCGGCGATGCAAAGCAAGTCGAGGGACAGGGTGAAAAACCGATCGCGCTCTGCTTCGGCTTTTTTGCGATCGGTAATTTCGATCGCTACTCCTCCGACACCCATCGGTTTGCCATCCTCTCCAGCCAAAGGAAAGTAAGAAGCCAGCCAATCTCGGATCGCACCCGGTTGGCCCAGAGTAGTGCCCGACACCTCGATGTTTAAAAGCGGCTCGTTGTTTGCCAGAACGCCTTGCAAAATCGGCTCTAGAGTATCAACGATTTCTGGTATAACTTCCCTGACGGTTTTGCCGAGGTGTTCGGCAACTGAGACGCCAGTAGTTTCTGCCAAACTTTCGTTGGCTTGCACGAACCGCAACTGGTCGTCAAAAATAAACATGGAGGCTGGGGCGGCGGCGAAAAATGCGTCAAAGCGGGCTTGACGCAAAACTAATTCTCGTTCTAGGGCTTTGCGATCGCTGAGATCGCGGCCTTCTGAAATTAGCAGGATGACTTGGCCGCTGTCGTCTTTGATGGGCTTGAGCGAGAAGTCCAGGGTGATCACAGCACCCCCAGCAACCAGCACGTCGGCTTCGTAGCGGACAAATTCGCCGGCGGCGGCAGAGGCGACGGCAGCTTGCACTTTTTGCTTGGCTTCTGGGGAAATTTGCCACCACAGATTGTCGGCAAACTGGGTGCCTACGAAGTCGGAGCGCTGCATTCCGGCGACTGTCAGTGCTGTTTGGTTGACTTCTAAGACGGTGCCGTCTGGTTCTAGCAGCCCGATTAATTGGAAGGATTGATCGAAAATGGCTCGGAACAGTCTTTCGCGATCGCGCAGCATCTCTTCAGCGTGTTTGCGATCGCGAATATCGCGCGTCACAGTTGCTAAACCCAGAAGTTCTCCTGTTTCTGGGTTTTTGACTGTAAATAGGCTGTAGTCAACGGGAATGCTTTTGCCGGTGCGAAAGTCCTTAAACCGAAACTCGCCCCGCCAATAGCCGGTTTCCATCACCGACGGCATAATTTCTTCTGTGAATTGCTTGATATCTTCTGGGAAAAAGAATTCCACCGTATTCTTGGTTTTCAGTTCTTCTGGAGAGTTGAGTCCCACTAGCTTGATGCCGGCGGGGTTCAGGTAAAACGGCTCTCCCTCCATTGTTGCCATGCTGATAAAATCCGAGCTGCTTTCGACGATCGCAGTCAATCTTTGGTTTTGCATTTCGGCTTGCTTGCGCTCTGTGATGTCCCGCGCAAAGCCCAGGATTCCTAAAATGTTGCCTTCTGCGTCTGTCAGGGGCAATTTCTGGGTGTCGAAGCTGTGTACTTTGCCGTCGGCTAAGGTGGCGGAGTCGTTGGGGTTGTGGCCGGCTTGGTTGTCGGCGCGGAAGTTTTGGATTTGGTTTTGGGAGTCTGTTTGGGCGTGGAAGTTGCCGAAGATGCGATCGACCGAGATGCCGATTTCTGCGTCAGAAAAGCCGATAATTTCTGCTTGAGTTTTGCCGAAGGCGGCGGCGAAACCTGCATTGACTAGGGCGTAGCGACAGTCTTGGTTTTTGACGAAGATGCAGTCTGGGGTGGCGTCAATTACTGTCCGCAGCAAACGTTGGGAATTTTCTACTTTTGCCAGTGTCTGCCGCATTTTTTCTTCCATTTCTACGCGCTCGGTGATCTCTCTAATGGCGCAGACGAGGATTTTGCTGCCGCACGCATCTACAAATGTTGATTTTTTTGCAGAAAGGAAGCGGATGTTTCCTGCTGTATCTATCAGGGTTTCTTGGCTTTCGATGCAGGTATTTTCTGCGAAGACTAATGCGTCTTTTGCTCTTAATGTGTCTGCTTGCTCTTTGGGAAAGAAGTCGTGGTATGATTGGCCAATTAGTTCAGATCTGCTGCGACCTATGTATTGACAAAAAGCGTCGTTTAATGTTACCCAGCGGTGCTGTTCGTCTTTGACGTAAATCGGGTCGGGGATGGTGTTGAGGACGTTGTTTAAGAATTGTTCAGACGCTTTTAATTGTTCTTGGACTGCGGTGCGATCGCGAATTTCGTGTTGTAATTGTGTATTTGTTTCCAGGATTTGCTCGGTTCTTTCATTCACTCGCTGCTCTAGTTCTGCGGTTAGCTGCTGCAAAGCTGCTTCTGTCTGTTTGCGCTGGCTAATATCGCGACCTTCGGCGAGTATTTGAAATACTTCCCCTGCTTCATTTAATAAAGGCTTAAAGGACACGTCAATTACTGTCACCTGGTTATTGAATCCGGTAATTTCGTATTCTTCCCGAACAAATTTGCCTGCCGAGACTTGTTGAATATTAGCTTTCAGTTGTTGCTGGTTGGTTGGGGATGATGCCCACCAAGGTGTCAGCCAAAATTTTAGCCCCAGCACTTCTGACTGTTGGAAATTGCCCAACTCCAACGCTGTTTGATTTGCTTCGAGCACAGTACCATCGGGTTCCAATATGGCTATTAATTGAAAAGCTTGATCGAAGATTGCCTTAAATCGCTGAGTAGTTTCGTTTAGGGATTGTTCTGTATCTTTTTTAGATTGCAGAATTTGGGTGGAACCTACTAATAAACTATAGCGGCTGGAGAGGCTTAAAAAGGCGATCGCCGGAATGACAGTTATCCAATCGGAGACAGTTTGCGCTACCAGGGAGTGTGGCAGTCCTAAGTATTCGGCCACGTGACCGCTGTAGCCTAAAGCGCAGCTAAAAAATATGCCTGCTGTGACTGTGGCGAAGATGTCGAAGCCGAATTGACGGTTTCGCCACAAACCTAAGCTGATCAGGAAGGCGATGGCAAAGTAACAGAAACAAATGATGCAATTAGCAACCCCAGCTAGCAGCGATGGGGAGAAGTCTGGCAATGTCAAGGTGAAAGTTGTGGCGATCGAGCTATAGAGAAGTTTCATGATAAAATTTATAGTTGGCAATTCAGTAGATTTTAGATTTTAGATTTTAGATTTACTCCATATTCTTCCTTTGTCAACTGTCAACTGTCAACTGTCAACTGTCAACTGCCAACTGTCAACTGTCAACTGTCAACTGTTTAATTACCAGCGTTCGGAATGGGCGATCGCCTCTATATCAACAATCATTAGCAAGCGTCCATCACAATTGTACAGACCTTTTAAGAATGGAGCTAAGTCGGGACTGACATCGATTGCTGAGACAGTGCGATCGGGATTTAGAGACAAAACTCCTTCGACACGGGAGACAGCCAAGCCCATCCGCATTTTCGACAATCTCACGTCTCGCGGATCGGGCGCTTCCACCACTAAGATGCGACTGTTGGGATGGTGGATGTCAACAGGTGCGATACCCGTGAAGTGACCAAAGTCTGCTGCTGCCAAAATTTCTCCCCGTAAGTTGGTTAATCCCAGCAAAAATGGTAGGGTGTTCGGAACCGGGGAAATCGGTTGTTCCTTGAGGGAAAGGACTTCCCGCACTGCCTCTAATTCTATGCCGAACAGACTGTCTCCTTGACCGAAGAGGAGAAATTGCTTTGTTCCACTTGTCTGATTCCCCGCAGCGGGGGGAGCAGTTGTTTTCATTCCTGATTTTTTGTTTCTAGTGTATCTTACAAATTAGAATTTTGCTTGACCAGGAAAGTCGAATTAGTTTTTCAGGATCAAATGGTTAAATAAATCGCGGGTTGTGGGTTGGGAATGATTGCTATCATTATAGGTACAATGTTCAATGAATTCAGAAACCCAGTTTATAAAAAAAACCGGGTTTCTCGCTATGATTTTTTGTGAAAGCTACTGAACACTTGATATTTTGTTTACGCTGACAGCAAGCGCTGTACGATGTTGACCAGTTGCTGAGGTTCAAAGGGTTTGCTGACATAAGCGTCGGCGCCTAAATCAGTGCCCCAAGCTTTATCGATATCAGTGTTTTTATGAGTACAAAATACTACTGGTAGGTGTGCAGTTGCGGGATCGCCCCGCAATTCTCTGATCACTTCAAATCCGTTCATTCGTGGCATCACTACGTCTAAAACGACCAGATCCGGGGGCACTTTTCGGATCAGGGCGATCGCTTCTTCGCCGTCGCCAGCCCGGATCACCTGCATTCCGGCATCTTGAAGAATGCGACAGATGATTTCTAGTTCGCTGGGAACATCGTCCACTACTAAAACTTTTGGCATGATTCCACACTTCCTTGCGATTATTGACGGCGGACAATCTTGATTTAGAAGCTTCTTGCGCGATGGCTTTCGCCCCGCTTTCAATCGAGGCGAAGGCTACGGTTATTTGACGGCACCGCTTTGCCAACAGATAAACGCACTTCTAAATACAATATAGCCGATCGCATGGCCCAAGGGAAGAAGCAAGTTCGGCAACGAGCAAGGTACGGGATTTAACGGATTTTGAGGGAATTGGGAATTGGGAATTGGGAATTTCCAATTCCCAATTCCCAATTAGCTCAATTTAAGCTTCGATAATTACTCGCAAATTACCCCGTTTTTTCATTACCCGACAAGCGGTTGACGAACCCGATCGCTCAAATTCCAGATCCAGCAGAGTCGATCCTATCCTTAAGTTATTTAACGAAAGTTTATTAATTGATTCTGGTAAGGCTGGATCGATAATTCGCAGTTGGTTGTTAGGGGCATCAGGAACTAAATTTAACATCATTTGCAAGAGTTGAAAAATACTGCCGGTTGCCCAAGCTTGGGGCGAGCAAGCTACAGGATACTGCACGGGGCGATCGCTCTCGCTGTTGCGTTCGTAGCCACAGAAAAGTTCGGGAGGACGCTCGTAAGGTTGCAGCAATGTCACGTCAAATAAGCCTTGAGCTACTTCTAGGGCTTGTTCGACGCGGCCGAGCGATCGCAATCCCATAGCTGTTAAAGCGTTGTCGTGCGGCCAGACTGAGCCTGTGTGGTAGCCTATGGGATTGTAGGCGGGAGATTTTGAGGATAGGGTGCGAATTCCCCAACCGCTAAACATATCTGGAGCTTGCAATCTTTCTGCTACGCTGCGAGCTTTTTCTCGCGACAAAATGCCGAGGTGCAAACAGTGTCCCGGATTTGATGAAATGCTGTCTGCGGGTTTGCCTTCGCCGTCTAATGCTAGGGCGCAATAACCTAAGTCTTCGATCCAAAAATCGCGGTTGAATCGGGTTTTTAGGTCTTTGGCTTCTTCTTCCCAGCGATCGACTAAATCGATGCGTTTCTTGATGCGGGCAATGCCTGCCAGCCGGGTTTTGGCAGCGTAAACGTAGGCTTGGACTTCGCAAAGGGCGATCGCTCCTTCTGCCATTACGCCGTCGCGGTTGACGATGCAATCCCCTGAGTCTTTCCAGCCTTGATTTGCTAAGCCGCGCTTGGATTTTTTGTAATAGCTGAGGTAGCCAGTTTCGGCACATTTGCGATCGATCCATTCCATCGCTGCCAAAGCATTCGGCCACAAAATATCTAAAGTTTGGCTGTCGTAAGTCCAGGCATAATATTCAGCGTAAAGCATCAACCACAGCGGCGTTGCATCGACAGTTCCGTAATAGGGAGTGTGGGGGATTTCCTGACAGCGAGCCATTTCTCCCATGCGAATTTCGTGCAAGATTTTGCCCGGTTCTTCGTCGCGCCAATCGTCGTCATTTTTGCCTTGATAGTGAGCTAAAGTTGTCAGGGTTTCTCGCGCTAAACTTGGGTCGAGAATTAAGATTTGAGAGGCGGCAATGATAGAGTCGCGGCCGAATAAGGTTGAGAACCAGGGAACTCCGGCTGAAATTGCTTTGCCTTTCCCAAAGGTTTGCCGCAGCGAATAAATGTCTTGTTCGGCGCGTTTGAGGAGTCGATTAAATGTATTTTTGTCCGAGTTGATTCTGGTAATTTCGCTCAGCCATTCTCGCTCTTCTAAAAGTTCCGCTGCTTTCGCTTGAATTAAAGTTACGGGAGTGCTGACTTTGGAGATAGATTTGCTGTCGATCAGCATTTTTAGCCGATATCCCAATTTGATTGCTTGGTGGGATTCTAGGGAGATGCGCCACACTGCTGTGTTGCCCTGAAACAGTGATGGTGGTTGGTTGTAAAACTCGATATGAGATTCCATCACCGAGCCGTCTAAACCTTGGTAGGCAAGGGTTAAATCTTCCTGGATGTGGCAGGATGGATATTGAGCCGAAAGTCGCTCGCTCGCGTTTTTTACTGATACTTGAATTGCTGCATTTTGGTTTTCTGCTGCCTGATTTTCACCGTCGCTATTGCCGTTTTCATCGCCAGGAAGGGCTGATTTGCCTGCAACTTCGCCGGGGGATGGTTCAGTTGTTTTTGGTATCAGGCGCAGGAGTTTCCCGCGTTTTTCGCGGCCGTAACCTCGGACTTCAAATAAATCTAAGAAATCTGAGTTGAAGCTGAGACTTATTTCAAAGCTGACTGGTTTTGTGGTGAAGTTGGTGATTTCTATGTCTTCAAACAAACCGCCGTTGAGCACCATTTCTCGCTTGATACCGATGGTTTCTGCCGGGATGCGATCGTCAATGCGGGGATTTGAGCACAAAACTGTTTGCAGGTAGCCTTTTTCAGCGTTGCTGCTGAGTAAAATTGGCCACCGCCCTTCAATTTGCAATTCTAGGCGGCTGAGAAAGCGCGTGTCGTGGCAAAACAATCCGAGGCTGGCCACGTTGTCGTCTTCCAAGCAGCCTGAGATGTTGCCGAGGGTGTCGGTAATCAGAAATAAATCGTCGTCTTTGAGAGTGAGTGTTGGTTGAGGTCGATCGGCGATCGCGCAAGGCCACTCAGTTATAGGTGACTCCGCAGCGGCGACAAATGTTTTTCCTTCTAGTTCATATGTATCGGTCATTGCTACTAAAAGTGGATTTCCAGCTTTCAAAAGTTTAATTTTCTCGATTTCTTGACTCTTGACTTTTTGACATTAAATTTTGATGTGGAGCGCCCTGATGTCATGCTTCACTCTTTGCATCATACCATGATTTTTTGACTGCTGCCAACTAATAATTAGATTAATGAAACAAATTTAACTATTCTTAAAATTGCCCCAAAGTGAAGCAATCGGTAAAAAATCAGAAGAATATCGACCCAACTAATATAGGAGTTTTCAATCGGATGAAATACAGTAGGGAGACGGCACTGCCGTGTCCTTCTTCCTGCTAATGCTGAGAGTTCGATCCTGGTTTTGTCGCAGCTAAAATGACAATAAAACTCAGGCACAAACCGGGTGTTTCCTAAAAAAACCCGGTTTCTTAAGTGTTGTGCGTAAATTTTGGATAAGTAAACCCGCCGTGCGTTTAATTTGTCCGCAGCTATCTGCTGAGGAGTTCTAATTCTGTCAAATGATGCGCGTGACCGTTTTGGGAAAAGCGCTCTTTTAAAATTTGTTGATAAACTGCTTCATAGCCATCAACCATTGTTTTAACGCTGAAGCGATCGACTGCGTGTTGCCGACAATCCATGCGATCGAGCTTCCGGGCCGGCTCGATGGCGGCCATACATTCTGCCACGCTTTCGCACAGAAAACCAGTTTTTCCGTGAACAATTACTTCAGAAGTCGAGCCTAATTTCATGGCAATCACGGGCGTTCCCGTTACCATTGATTCAATCATGACTAACCCGAAAGGTTCGCGCCAAGTAATGGGAAATAATGTCGCTACTGCACCGCCCATCAACACACTTTTTTGAGCGTGGTTAGCTTCGCCTAAGTATTCTATTTGTACACCGTCGATGTGCGGCTTAATTTCTTGCTCGAAATATTCGCGATCGACAATATCTACTTTGCCTGCCATTTTCAAATGCCAGCCGGAACCCTTGGCAATTTCTATTGCTAAATGCGCCCCTTTTTCTGGTGAAATTCTACCTAAAAAAGCTAAATAAGGAGGATTATCCGGCTGCGGGTAAAATTCGTAGGTTGCTGGATCGATGCCATTATAAACTGTGGCGACGCAGTTGAGATTTAGTCTATCTTCCCGCTGAGAGTTGGAAATACTTACATAAGGTTGAGTGCGGGCAAAGCTAAACATCTTCTCGTTGTCGGGGGTAAAAATGCCGTGGAGGGTGTGAATTGTGGGCGTTTTTACTAAGCGCGAGTAAGGCAGAGCCGCGCAGCCGATGTGGGAATGAATGATATCAAATTCTCCGGCTTTTTCATAGACTTTGCTCAGTTGCAGCAGCTCGTAAATTCCGTATTCTTTAACGGTGGAATCGAGACGCAAAGCTCTGGGGTGAACTGATTCTAAAGCAGCAGAAGTAATTGAATCGCCGGAGGCAAATAAGGTGACATCATGTCCCCTTCTAACTAATTCCTCGGTCAAGAGGCTGACCACCAGTTCAATTCCTCCGTAAGCTGGGGGCGGAACTCGCTCGAATAGGGGGGCAATTTGGGCAATTCTCATCACAAACCTTCTAGTTTTATCTGTTGTTGTAAAAATTGACACGCTAGAAAAGGTTGTTGCAGTAAGTAGTGCTAGTAACTTTTCTTAACTTATGAGTTAGTGTCGCGTATCCTCAAATTTAATAACACTTTACAAATTTAGTCTATGCTCCTTGAGAGGGAGATTTTCATCTAGCGCGATTTCCTAGGGAATAGCTTCGCACGCACTTTTTTGTACGGACAAGCTGAATTGACTTTTCTCGAAAGACTGAATCACACGCAATCGAGGATTTTTTTCGATCGCACTTTCCCTGAATATCCAAAATTGTGTAAAATACTACAGTAATAAGATTTAGATCATCCGCGATCGACCACAATCAAATTGGTTCGATCGTATGTAGTAATTTATAATTGGGATAATTTATACAAATGAGCGTACAGTTTCGTGAGATTCAACTACCGCAAAACCCCAGCCAGTGGCAACCAAAAAACATAAAAATTGCCAGCAATTTTTTACCGACAAGCAAGCCAAATGTTCCCGAAATAAAAGGGCGATTGCTACGAGGGATGGCAGAAATTATTGCAGATGTTGAGAGCGATCGCTCTGACAGTATTACTCCTCTGGAATGGACTTATTGCCTGTGGGCAAAAGCTGAATGGGACATCAAAAATCCCGTGAAGCGAAGCTATCCCGTAGGGAATCGCACCAGAGAAATATCGGAAGCTATTTGGCTGATCGCTCAGGACAATTCGCGGCTGAAACAGCAGTTGTTATGGCGTTTAGCTCTCCATCACAGCCACCAGTTAGAAAATGCAGCTTCTAGCAATAGTCCCGTACTCGATCGATCTTTGGTAGAGTGCTTTGCCGAGTTTGCGAATACAGCGACAGGAATCGATGCTTTGCCAGTACAAATTATTAAAATACTCACCCGCAATTTACCAGAGTATGAGCTAGCAAAATTAAGCTGGCAATATCTAAAAACTCCTGTCGAAATGTTAAAAAAAGCTCAGTTACCTGCAACAATTCCAGTAATCGATCGCGCCGGATCACACCTTGCCGGAATTTTTGCCAAAAATCAGATTTCCGATTTGTCGGGTGTAGAATGGCTGCTCCGGTGCTTGAAGGAAATGCCTGCGCCGCATCAGCTTGCAGCAGTTGAAGAGTTGTTAGTTAGTATTTCGACTGATATTATCAAAAATCAACGATCGAAATTAGTTGAGTGGCTGCGCTCTGAATATGATCCGAAGTTACAGTTACTTTCGGATACAGGAAAAGAGTCGCTGAGGCGATGGATTGGAGAGCTTAATTACAGTTATTTCCAGAAAACGGTCGATTTGGTGGCGCGGATGCTACGGCTGTCTGAAGCGGAAATTAAGCAGTTGGAGGAGCGCCGAGATTTTTGGGCAAATTATAGCGATCGCATTCAACGAGTGCGCTTGCTTTTGCCGCAGTCGTCTGTGAGTACGATCGGCTACCAGTTGCAGTTTGATGTCGATATCTTACCAGAGGACGGTAGCGAATTAACTGAAGTTTGCATTTTTCAGTTGGACAGCTATTATGCGATGGAATTTTTGCGGGGAAGAGGCGCCGAAATTCGCTTGATTAAGCGCAGCAAAGAGAGCGATCGGCTGCTTTTTGTGAAGAAAGAACTGTCTCTTAAGCGCATCAGAAAATTAGGTGGCGAAGTTCACGATCGTGTTTTTATGTGGCAGACTTCTTGCGAAAAGTGGCTGAGACAGAAAAAGATTCTGCCCAATGAGGGGACTAAATCTTTTCAGGGAATGTCGCAGTATTACGGCAAATATGATGCTACAAATGGCTTGAGAATGCCGGAACCTCAAGAACAAAAAGAGCGCGAAGTTTTATTGAAAAAATGGCAGAAACAAATGGAAAATTTGTAAGATTGATTAGTGATTGGCGATTTACTCGGCGGCGGTGCAATTTTCCCCGGTAGAGGAGTTTTGGGTGAACCCAAATTGGGCGAAGCGGGCGATCGTCATTCTTGAGTTCGATCGTATAGCCGCCAAGTCTGCTGCAAGATGCAGTCAAATTTAGCGGCGAGAGAGATGGTACGATCGGCTATAATCAAGAATTAGAAAAAAAGAACACCGAGAACACGAAAACATGGTTGCCATCCAGAGAAATCTCAACATTGCCGCCCTAGAAACAGAATACAGTCAAAAAACACCGCGAGAAATCATCAAATTTGCCCTAGACAATTTTGACAATATCTCAATTTCTTTCAGCGGTGCTGAAGATGTAGTTCTGATCGATATGGCCTCAAAAATTACTAAAGACTTCCGCGTTTTTACCCTAGATACGGGGCGATTGCATTCAGAAACCTATCAATTTTTGGATCGAGTCAGAGAACATTATGGCATTAAATTAGAAGTAATGTTTCCCGATGCAGCAGAAGTACAAGCCCTAGTAGATGAAAAGGGATTGTTTAGTTTTTATCAAGACGGTCATAAAGAATGCTGCGGCGTGCGAAAAGTCAGACCGCTGCGCCGCAAATTAAATACTCTTGATGCTTGGATTACTGGTCAGCGCAAAGACCAAAGTCCCAGTACCCGCAACCATATTCCGGTGATGGAAGTTGATAGTGGATTCTCAACTCCTGACCATCAATTAATTAAATTTAACCCCTTAGCAAACCTGTCTTCGGCAGAGGTTTGGGAATATATTCGGGGTTTAGATGTGCCTTACAACAAGTTACACGAACGCGGTTTTGTCAGCATTGGTTGCGAACCTTGTACGCGGCCAGTATTGCCAAACCAACACGAACGCGAAGGTCGCTGGTGGTGGGAAGAATCGACATTAAAAGAGTGCGGTTTGCACGCTGGTAACGCACAAAAACCGTAAATGAATTCGTAGCCGAGAATTCGCATACAAATCGTAGGGTGCGCAATGCGCACCAAGCCGAGAATCAATGCTCACGAAGGCGAGAATCAATGCGCACTAAACAAATATTATGGTGTGCATTGCGCACCCTACGTAAGAATTTGCAATTACCAGAAATAAAAATCAAGATTAGCTAGCAACCAAACTTTGATAGAATTATCAACATTCAGAAAAGTTTTTAAGCCAGGTACTTATGCTCGCCTCAACTAGGGAATTGCTGAACACGGCCCGGAGAAACGCTTATGCGATCGGCGCTTTTAACGTCTACAACCTCGAAGGAGTGAAAGCCGTCATCGATGCAGCCGAAGCGCTACAAAG
>Ga0209490_10003720_pt1 | contig 14212 bp, 12 predicted proteins | sample MAT06_FD_187209 | JGI IMG/M metagenome (GOLD analysis project Ga0209490, IMG submission 187209) | Freshwater microbial communities from Lake Fryxell liftoff mats and glacier meltwater in Antarctica - MAT-06 (SPAdes) (version 2) | ecosystem: Environmental > Aquatic > Freshwater > Ice > Liftoff...
AGGAATGCCTGCTTACTAATAGATCCGTGGGATAGACTACAGTCGCGGCGGGAGATTTTGTTCTGGCCAAGGCGCGGGGAGCGAGGAGCAACACCGGCCAGGGGCAAAAGCTCCCCCGCCCTATGGGTTGAGCCTGTGGAACCCTCACGCTGCGTTGCTTCTCAGTCACAGGTCCGGTGGACATGCTCCTTCGTCGCGCCTTGCCTGCGACTTCCACAGACCCAACGACTGTAGTTTATCCCACGGATCTATTAGTATAAAATGTTTTGAGCAGTTGAACGCACTTCTGTTAGAAGTTGTTGGACGGACAACACAGAATGCAGGGAGTCGGATTCGTGAGGGCCTGGATTTTGGGCCTGTTGCTCACAGCTTATGCATTCACCTGCATCAATCTTCACGTATCCGGCCGCATGGGAGAGCATGGCTGCAGCGGCTACGGAACTTTTCGCCCGCAATCTCCATGCCCCGTTTTCTGCCTTTAATGGATAGCTGGGTTTTGCTGTGTTTGGCTACGGGGAAGAACAGGCCTATCAGGTCCTGACAATCGTTGTTTTTATCTGCCAGCTTTTCATCGCCCTGATCTTTCGCCGCCTGCCATTTTTTGTGGCAGTATCGTTTGTAGCAACCTCTTGTTGGTTCCTTTTGCCTCTCTGTGTGCCTTGGAATTCCGTCCGGATTTAATGTGGGCGACCGTGATCTCCAGATGCAGTGTTTTGTGGCTTTGCTCTGACCGTTCTTTTGATAAGGCAGGCTATAGCCTGTGCTTCGGAGCTCCCTTGGGTCTGGCTCTGGTCATCAAGCCTTCCACTTTTTTAATAACGCTCCTGGTCATAAGAGGCAGCTGGTTTTCGGCCGCTCTGCGGGCCTGTCTGACAGGGAAATGCGGTTGGCCCAGGGTGCTTCTCAGCGCGATTTTAATTCTAGGCTCCGCTTCCGCGATAGCCGGCTGGCTTTGGATCTAACATGCCTCCGAAATAATCAATTACTTTTACCAGAACAGTTTTGGCGAACAAAAAGAAATCTGGGTCTTCCGGGGAAGCAATGCGGACAGGTGGTTGTATTATTTCTGTGGCCGCGCCTAGCACTCAAATCTAGGCTTCGCCCTATTCCCCTTGATGGCAGTTTTTCTGACGGGTTGCCTGCGGGATTTGCGCAACAAGGCCGATTTATCTGTCCGGCTTCGGGGAGCATCAATGCTATGGATGATTCTCGGATTGGCTCTTTTAAACGGCTATTTTACCGTGAAAAGCCCCTATCTGGGAGGTGCCTTCTACGGTTTTTGATCTATGGATCGTTTTACTATGGTGCTTCTTTGCGGAAGGGATATGCCCGCTTTTGGAAACTTTCTTTGTGGAAACAATGGTGTTCTGGTGCCTCTCTTGTGGGGGCTTTCTGGCTGATGTATTCTTATCCCCCTGTGGGAATTTTGGATCCCAATGCCGCGCGGAACCAAACTTTGGTGAACCGCGGGATGTTGGAAGATCTTTCTGCCTCCAGCCCATGCCGGGAATTTTCCATGCGTTTCACCCAGGGTAATCCGGTCGTTCCGGAGTTTTTGCAGATGGAACTACTGGCCAAAGGTATTGCCATGAAGAAAATTTCGTCCGGTATGGAAAAGAATCTGGCAGGTGCCATCAAAAAGTTGGATCAGGTGTAGTAAGTGGTGGTGCAGGATCAACATATCTTTGACGCACCCGGAGACGCGATACCTGGCGAGATGTGGCAGCCGGAACTCAAGACCGATCTTGACCGCAATAACTCCTGGAATCTGATCAAGGAATACGTCTTTCCCGATGGGAAAAAAGTTTATCTTTACCGCCGATGGCCTTGAAGCCTCCAGCATGCAACCAAAAAAGCAGACCGAAGGAATTGGAACAACAGATCCTAAATTATTGATGGAGTTTCACACATTAGAGACTTTTGCAGATCTTAGCGTCCTTCCTGGTTGAAATTCCTTACTTTAAATACCCCTGCCAGGCTTTCGCCACCTCTTCGTCCGGCAGCCAGATCGCGTCTTTCTTCTTCCCGCTATAGTTCTCCGCCGAAGCAATTTCATAACTTTCCGGATCACCCAGCCAGCCTTCTTTGATGCTGACCTTCTCCAGCTTCACTTTCCCGGAACCAGAAACGGACGCCGAAGACGTTTTCCCATCTTCACTCAAACCGAGACGCAAGCGGATGGCCCATTTCAGAAAGGGCCGGATCAAATTCAAACTGCCTCCCAGCTCATGACCCTCCTTGATATTTAGCGCCAAAACCCAGGGGGCTTTTTCGCTGCGACCCGCTTCCACAGAGGTGAGCGATGCCTTTACCCACTCGGCTTTGTCGTTTTTCCCGATGGCGAACAACATGGGAATTTCCTCTTTTCCCCGGGGCATGGTTCCTCCGGGTCCGCCGGTGCCTTTGGAGCTTCCAAAGGCCACTACACGATCCGGATCATAATTGCAGAAGTTCGCCGAAACATTGGATCCTGCGGAATGACCCCAGAACGCGAAAGGAACCTTCGCCAATTCTGCCTTGCCACTCAGTTCCGCCAGTTTCTCTGCCGCCGCCTCGATGGATTTGCTGACCGAATTTCCAGGATCATTCTGGTAAGGAAAAGGCTCACCATCCGCGTATTGGCATCCGACTACGGCAAAACGAATCTCCTGACCCAGAGCCTGCCAACTCACATCATTGGCCATCCCTCTTCCATCGCCGTGCCGACCAGGAATCAAAAAAAGGATGCCATTCACCGGCCCTTCCCCCTCTGGAAGCCAGGCCCGGAAATTCACGGTCTTCAATTCCGCTGCCGGAAGCGGCCCCGCTTCCCATTCATAAACTGTTTGGCTTGGTGCCGTCGAAAGCGATATTACTATCAAGAGTCCAATAGCGCACATCTTCAATGATCCATTTCGATTCATGCACACACTTTAATCTAACATCTTCCAAAGCCAACTACATTTTTATCCCGCAACCTTCTAAAGCTCTGCGCCATGTATCGAAGCCTGAAAACAAAGAGCCTCCTTGGCCCAATCAAAAACCTGTTCAGACAGGCTCCCCAGCAAAGACAGTGTCTTTGCCTCTTGGCACCTTTGTCCCATTGCGTTACTGTTCACCATGCGCATTTTGATTGTGGAAGACGACGCCAAGATCGCTTCCTTCCTGTCCAAGGGCCTGAAAGAATCGGGCTTTGTTTCCGACATCGCCACCAACGGCACCGATGGTCTCCACCTCGCTCTGACTGAAACCTACGATGCGGCCGTCCTGGATCTGATGCTCCCCGGTCTCGACGGCCTTTCCCTTCTGGCACGCATGCGCAGCAGCCGGATTAAAACCCCCGTTCTCATCCTCAGTGCCAAACGCAGTGTCGATGACCGGGTCAAGGGTCTCCAGGCCGGCGGCGATGATTACATGGTCAAACCCTTCGCTTTTTCCGAACTTCTCGCCCGTCTGCACTCCCTGATCCGGCGTTCTTCTGGAACTTCCGAGGTCTCCCAACTGAGTTACGCCGACCTGAAAGTCGATCTGCTCAAACGTGAAGTCAGCCGCAACGGAACCAAAGTCTACCTCCAGGCCAAAGAATTTTCCCTTCTGGATTACCTGCTGCGCAATGCGGAGCATATCGTGACCAAAACCACAATCCTGGAACAGGTCTATGATTACAATTTTGATCCGCAGACCAACGTCGTGGATGTCCTGGTCTGCCGCCTGCGCAACAAAATCGACAAGGACTTTTCACCCAAACTGATCCATACCGTGCGCGGCATGGGCTACGTCCTGCGCCGTGAGTAAACATTCCTTCACTTTCGGGACCCGACTCATCTTCTGGTATGCGGGACTGCTGACCGCTTCGGTTCTCCTCGTTTTCTTCCTGGCCTATCATCTGATTTCCCAATCCCTCTTTGACCGCGACCTGCGCGCCCAACAAGACTTCCTCGCGGAAATCCAGTCCTGGCATCTCCAGGGTGGCATTCGCACCGTGCAAATGCGGCTCCAAAACGATTCGCGGAACAGCCAGGGTCCCTACTTCGTCCGGGTCAGTGACGGCGTCAGACAGAGCCTTTTCATTGTCAGTTCTGAAAGCAATCAGGGCATTGACGCGGCTTCCATTGAAAAACTGCCCCTGGTTCCCGGCGTCATACGCCAGGAATTCAAGTGGGGCGGACAACAGGAACAGTGGATCATCCTCAGCAACCGCAATCCCAGCGGTCTTCTTTTCCAGATCGGCCGCTATCCCGCCCTGACCCATGAGGTTCTGGCACGATTCCGCAGCACGTTTTTGAAGATTCTCCTCCCGGTTCTAGCCCTGGCCACCATTGGAGGGGTGTTTTTCAGCCGACGCACCCTGCAGCCTCTGCACAAACTGGCCGGCACCACACGCCGTCTGATCGAACACGGGGATCTCTCCGCCCGTGTGCCGGCGGAAGCGGGAAGAGGCGAATTTGGAGAACTGGTGCAACAGTTCAACCGGATGCTTGAAACCAATGAAAGACTTATCCGCACCATGCACGATGCGCTCGACAATGTGGCCCACGATCTGCGCACACCCGTGACCAGGCTGCGCAGCTCCGCTGAAACCGCCCTGCACGACCTGCCGGATGCCGGTCAGTCCTCCGCGCGCGAGGCCCTGGCAGACTGCCTCGAGGAAGCTGAAAAAATCCAGACGATTCTGAACACCCTCATGGATGTAGCCGAGGCCCGGACAGGTGTGATGCAGCTGCGGCATGAACGCTTCCCGCTGCTTGAACTGATCCAGGATGTTGCCGAGCTTTATTCCATGGTGGCGGAAGAACAAGAGATGCATTTTCAACTGGAAATTCCGGAGGACCTGCAAATCAAGGGCGATAAAGGCCGTTTGCGCCAGGCATTTGCCAATCTGGCCGACAACGCAATCAAATACGGGAACCCCGGCCAAACCATCACGATCAAAGCCAATAGGGAGGGAGAGAACTGCCTGGTCGAATTCACTGACATGGGACTGGGTATCAGTGAGCAGGATCTTCCACGGATATGGGAACGACTCTATCGCGGGGACAAAAGCCGCAACAAACGCGGACTGGGTTTGGGCCTGAGTCTCGTCCAGGCCATCATCAACGCACACCAGGGAACCATCACGGCCCAAAGCCGCCTGGGCGGGGGCTCGACTTTCCGGATCAGACTTCCCTTGTAAATCCCACCGCAGATTCTCCCGGATCTTCCTGGTTCAGAGACTATCTTTATAAATGAACTAACGGATTTTTTCAGCATCCCTTGTCCGGACCCATCCGCTTTTGCCTTCCTCATTTCTGACATGGATGTATTCGGAATGGCTTTCACCAATCCTGACGATTTCTCCAGGCTTCAGGGAGGTAGACACGGACGCTCCGGCAAAAGGCGAAATCAGCAGGGGCAGATCCGGCGTCAAAACCACGGCCCGATCGCCCCGCCTTTCCGCGATCAAACAGGCGGCGGAGGCAAGGATCAAGACGAGGGAAAAAACGATGGCTGCAAGTAGCAGCACCGCTCTGACTGTTTTTCCAGTTTTCTTTTCCAGCAGAACCCGGAGGGAGAAACCCAGCACGGCCAGCCAGACAGACGACAGGAGCAAAGCCGCCCAGATCGTCTGGGGCACCATCAGAAGAGGCTGCTCCCAGAAAGGCGCTGGCTTTTCAAAGAGATTCTTTTTGGCACGGATCTTTTCCAGGTTGGCCTTGATCTCGGCATCCATCGGACTCAAAACCAATCCCCGCTCATACGCCAACACCGCTCTTCCTGTATCCCCGGAACGGGCCAGGGCATTGCCCAGATTATAATACAATTCCGGCGAGGCCCCGTGATTGAGAATCAAGGTATCGTAGATGGCCGCAGCCTCTCCGAACCGGTCTGAGGCAAACATCTGGTTGGCTCTGGTAAAATCCATCCGCACATCGGAGGCCTGAAGCAGGGCGGCGCTTCCCAACAAAAAGAGAACTGTTCTGAAACCATTAAACACGGAAGCCACCTTCCCCACGGCTTAACAGCCAGGACTGAATCCCCCCATGGAGGTCGTTCATTTCTTCGCCACTCAGGGAAGCCCCCGAATAATCCACCGCATCAAGTGCGGCAAAAAGGTTCTCCAGATCCTGCACTCCGCCAGGCTGGCGCTGGCGCACCTCATGCCTGGTCACGGAATCCGGCGGGCACTGCCACTCCCGGGCCAGGGCCTGCTGCAGGACGCGGCGCGCGCTTTTGACGAAGGTGTCCGAATCGGCCTGCTGCAGGGAGGATTGCATGACCTGAATTTCCCGTGCCAGAAGACGATCCATTTCACGCCCGCCATCCCCCCCCCACCAACGGCGGCGGGCATAAACAAACAATACGCTGGCACCAATCCCAAGAAACAGAAGAACCGGAACAGCCAGCGCCACGTGAAACCAGGATTCCGAAGTCCAGGGCTGCACGGATTGGCCGGTTCTGCCCGGGTTCAACCGGTTCGGGAGAAGGCCAAGCGTGTCCTGACCGGATGTGACATCAGGAACAAGGGAGGGCAGGCCCCCGCCTCCTGGAAACGCCGAATCCGCAGCGGCCCGGATCGTCAGGGCCAAGGGATCCGAGCGCAGGATTTTGTATTGGCCCGTCACCGGATCAAAATACGAAAACTCCTGCATGGGAATCTCCTTGATTTCGGATACCAAAGGAATAAGAGCCTGTTTATATGTTTTCCTGCCCTCGATGCCCGCCTCATCCGTTGCTTTGAAGCTGGAGTTCGGGGGATAGCTGCGCCAGAATCGGTTCTGCTCCATCCCTGGCCAGTCGATGCGGTCGAAATTTCCGCTCCCCTCAATCGCCACGGTCAGCTCCATCGGATCTCCCGCTGTCAATTCAACCGGACTGGCCTGGCCGACAAAGGTGAAGCTTCCAATGGCCCCACTGAAAGACTTCGGTTTGTTCTCCTGCGGCAGAGGCATGACGGAAACCTTCATCGCCTTGCTTTTAAGTTCGACCGGCTTGACCTGCCCCCCCCGGTTCATCAGTTGCTCAAAAAGGCTTGAGCCTCCTCCGATCACACGGTCACGATCCGGAACTTCCCCCTTCTGACTGAGTTCCAAGTCATAGTCGCCCGCCTTGACCGCGGTCATAGCCGTGTTCCATATCAGCACGTGATAGGGGGTTCCGTTCAGGGATACCTGATACTGCTGGGGTCTGTTCGAGAGGGTGCCAAGGATAAATGCCTCGCTGTTGAGTTCCGGCAGGGATTTGGGTCCGAACTCATACCCCAAACGGATGAAGAGCCGAAAGGTGACCGGCACCATCTGGCCGACATACAGGCGTTCGTCTTTCAAATCCATCTGTAGGAAATAGGGTTGGTTCATTTCCCGGGGTTCCACCTTGATTTTTTCCTCTTTCCCGCTTCCGTCCGGCTCCCCTGCCGTATCAGGCCCTGAACTTTTGAGAATCGTTAGGGCCAGCTCCTGTGTCTGCTTGTTCATGCCCTCGGCTTCCACAGAAAACGCCGGAATGGTGTAGTTGCCGGGCTTGAATCCAGTGACCCGGAAGGTGTAGGTCACGGTGTCAGAACGGTTGAAATTGACTATCTGAATCGAGGTGTTTTGACCGGCATAACTGATCTTAAGACCCTCGACTTCCGGAACTTGTAGTTTGGCTTTGCTGGCACCGGCTACAGAAATACGCAAAACCGCTTCCTGACCCTGCGTGATTTCCGCAGGATCAAGCAGAGCCGAGACCTTAAGCTCCGCCGCCGTTGCTCCCACCGCCATGCCGGGCAGAAAGATCAGTCCAGCGAGAATCAAGCGGAGATCCCGGCCGATGCCTGATCCTGCTTTTACGCTGTTCCTTTTCATTTTAACAAAATCTTTCACCAGTTTTTTTGATTAGGGTTGTTCTTGTTCGAATCCTTGCCCCGTGTGACCGGAAGCAACAATTGTTTCTGTCCACTTTTTGCCGCATTTAAAAGCGCCTTGGCTTCTTCCCTCGTCATCTGCCCGGGCTGAACCTGCTCGGCCTTCCCTTCGGAACCCTGCTCTTTGCCTGGTTCCCCCTGCTTGCCCTCACCTGTATCCGGTTTGGGCTCCTGTTCCCCCTGCTTGCCGGAATCGTCTTTTTCCGGAGCTTTGGTCGGTTCCTTCTTCTCCGGGGGAGAATCAGCAGCCTTAGAGGGTTCGCCGCCCTCACCCTCTTTTTTCTCCTTCTCTTCCGGTTTTCCACCGGAAGAGTCTTTGGGATCCTTCTGGTCTTGGTTTCCCTGATTCTGCGGATCCTGCTTGCCTTCCTGCTTATCGTCCTGCTTCCGGTCTTTGTCCTGGTCTTTGTCCTGGTCTTTCTTCTGCTGTTCTTTGTTTTGATCCTGCTTTGGGGGCGGGTTCTGCTTCAATGCTTCGAGACGATTCTTCACCAGATCATGATTGAAACGGGCATCTTTGTCATCCTTATCCAGGGCCAAAGCGCCCTGGTAGGAAACCAGAGCCTCCTCCCATTCGCGAATGGTTCCATCACGGTCTTTCTGCAGCGTTTGTTCACCCGCACGGTAGCGGACATTTCCCAGATTGTAGTAGGCTTTTTGCTGGAGCTTCAAATCCCGCGACTTCCGGACCTCCCCGAACGCACGGGCCGCCTCCACGTAATCCTGCCCCCGATAAGCTGCTACTCCTTTGTTATACAACAACGCCGCTTCATCCGGTTCTTCCCTCAGGGCTTCACCATATTGGTTCATTGCATCGGAATATCGCCCGTTCTTCATGTTTGTTTCGGCATCCCGGACCGTGGAAGCACGGGCCTTTCCGGCAAGGCAGAACAGACCAAAAACCAGCAACACCACGGCGCCGGAGTGCGGACGCGTTTTGGTCCGGGTCACCTGTTTCCTGTTTCGGTTCTCGCGGATCAAGGTTTCCGCCAGCAACAGAATCAACCCGGCCAACAAAGGCCATTGAAACTGTTCCAAAGGGATTTTTCTCATGCTTTCTTTGATCTCAAGTTCTTTCATCAGGTGGCGGTTGTCCCGCATGATGGCTTCCAGACCCTCGCCCTTGGGGCCCAACGGATAATACTTTCCGCCGGTGACGCTGGCGATTTCGCGGAGCACCTTTTCATTAAGACGGGATTTGAGCAGATTGCCGGATTCATCCCTGATAAAGGACACCCCGTTCTTCTGGAAATCCGGAACCAGTTCCCCGGCAGCCGTCCCCACTCCCACCGCAAAAATTTTCACCCCCTGCTGCGCCACCTCCGTGGCAGCTTCGATGGCATCTCCTTCCAGATCCTCCCCGTCTGTGATCAGGATCAGAACTTTTTCATCGCCGGACCCCTTGGAAAAAGCCTGGCTGGCTTCGCGGATGGCGGACCCGATATCTGTTCCCGGACTTTCGATGACACTGGTGTCCAGCGATTCCAGTGACTCATAGAAAGCACCGGTATCCAGTGTCAGGGGACACATCAAAAAGGCCGAGCCGGCAAAAGGCACCAAACCCAGTCGGCCTCCGTCAAAATTTCGGCTGAAATCGATCACGGCCAGCTTGGACCGTTCCAGACGGCTGGGCCGGACATCCTGGGCCAACATGCTGCGCGAAGTGTCAATGGCAAAAAGAATATCAATCCCCTTGCGCCTGATCTCCTCCCAGCGGTAACCCATCTGCGGCCTGGCCAGCGCCACCCCGAAACAAAAAACTGCCGCCAGGAACAGGCCCTGTTTCAGATGACGCCTGAACATGGAGATGTTGGAGGTCAGCTCGGCCACCAGGTTGGGATTGGCCAGCAGGGCCAGGGTTCTGCGCCGCTTGATCTCCCCATAAACCAGAACCGCCGCCAGGCCGGCCACCAGGAGAGGAGTCAGCATCAACCAGAACGGTGCGGCAAACTCGATCATGGCACCCTCCGGAGGAACGTGTTCGCCAGCAGGACTTCCATCGCCAATAAAAAAAGCGCCGTCCCCAGGGCATAGGCCATGAGTTCTTTGTAGTCCTCCTGCTTGCGCATCGTGCGCTTGGTTGTCTCCATCTTGTTGATTTCCGAGTAAATTTGTTCCAGTGTTTCGGTATTGGTTGCGCGGAAATATTGGGCTCCTGTTTTTTCCGCAATCTGCTTGAGCATGATCTCGTCGATTTCAACCTTTACCATGCGCGTCTGCAGCCTACCGAAGGCATCCTGCACTGGCATGGGTGCTTCCCCCTGAATTCCTGCCCCGATGGTGTAGACTTTGATTCCGACACTACGCGCGGCTTCCGCCGCCATCTGCGGGGTGATGGAACCGGCATTGTTGACCCCGTCGGTCAACAGAATGAGGATGCGGGACTTGGATTTTTTTTCCTCCAGCCGGTTCAACCCGGCCGCCAAAGCGGAACCAATGGCCGTTGCCGGACCGAGATCTCCGGGCTGGATCTTCTCCAATCTTTTCTGCAGCCAATCATGATCCAATGTAAGGGGACTGACCAGATAAGGATCACTGGCAAAGGCCACCATCCCAATGCGGTCATTGGGACGCTGGGCCATGAATTTGAGGATGACTTTCTTCACCACGGTCAGGCGATCCACCCGTTGCCCCTGCAGTTCGAAATCCAGGGAACGCATGGAGGTGGAAGCATCGATCACCAGCATGATATCGATCCCGCTGGCCTCCACTTCCGCCGTGCTTTTTCCTATCTGGGGGCGGGCCAGCGCGATGATCAAAAAGGCTATGGCCATCAGGCGAAGCAGAAGTCTCAGAAAACCGACCCTGCCTCTGGTTTTTCTTCCAACCAGTTCGCCGACTGCCACGGTCGGAAACCTGAGGGCAGGTGCCTTGCCCCGGCCTCCCCACCACAGGGCCAGGATCGGAAGGGCCAGAAAGAACCAGAGCACTTCCGGATCATGAAAACGCATCATACGGATTGGGGCTCAACCGGAGCCTTGCTGGTTTCCTTCGCCACATCCCGTCCCAGAGCCAAAGCCAGGCCGCTCTGCTCCACAAAAGCCCGGGCACTGGTCCACATGGTTTCCATTTCGGAAAGGGTCAGGGCTTCCCCTCCAAATTTGGCCTGATCACAAAGGCGAAGGAAAATGTCCAATTCGTCCAGATGCGAAAGCACCCCGGGCAGGCGGGAACGGCGCATATCCTGCAGAAATTCTTCCGTGGTCCTCTGGACAACAGGGACATGGAAACGCTCCTCGATGTAGCGGCGAAGAACCTCGGAAACATCCAGCGAAAATTCACGGGCCATGCCCTCGTGCAACAACTCCCGTGCCCCATCCAGCTCACGGAAGGCGATGGTTTCCGGGGACTCCGGCTCAACCGCCGCAGGTCTCCTGCGTTTCAGCAACCAGATCTGAAAAGCCAATCCGGCCAGGGCCACAAGAGCGCCGACGTAGATCCACCATTCCAGCCCGGCCAGGGATATGATCCCCTGGATATCCCGTATGTCCTCCCCGCCCCCCTGTCCCTGGACATTCTGGGCATGGGCGGGCTGAACCAACATCGCCAGTAAAAGTGTCGCCACAAGGAGTGCCATCAGCATCCCACCGGCAGGCCTTGAAAAATCGGCCAGTGTCTTGAGATTGCGATTCCGTGTCGAAGAGGCGGAAACATATCCTGGCGTTCCCCACGGACCCAGTTCCCGATAAAGGTTCATCATTTCATGCACACGTTCATCCCAAAAAGATCTTTTCATGAGCGGCGCCTTTCCCGGTTTTTGAAGAAGGACAACAAGGTGGGCAGATAGGGCCGGTCCGGCGCCAGTTCCAGATAATCCACCCCGCAGGACTGGATGGTCCGCCGCATGTCCTGACGCCTGGTTTGCGCCAGTCTTTTGTAATCTTCCCGCACGGCGGCGCTTCCCGTATCAATCTCCACCTGCTCACCCGTCTCGGCGTCCTCCAGTGTCAAAAGTCCCACTGCCGGAAGCTCCCGCTCCCTCGGGTCATTGATGGCCATGGCCACAAAATCATGCCTGCGGTTGGCCACCTGTAATTGGGATTTGAATGGCGGCAACACCTGGTTAAGAGCTCCGGTCAGACAGTAGTCCGAAATCATGAAAACCACGGCCTTCCTGCGCTGGACACGCCCGACAAACTCAATGGCCGCAGGCAGATCCGTCCCCATGCCGCGCGGTTCAAAAAAAAGAATTTCCCGGATCACCCGCAGGATATGGCTGCGGCCCTTGGCCGGGGGGATGTAAAGTTCCACCCCGTCGGTAAACAGGATCAGGCCGACTTTGTCGTTGTTGCGCACGGCCGAAAACGCCAATACGCTGGCCAGTTCCGCCGCCAGTTCCCGTTTGCTTTGCGCCACGGAGCCGTAATGGCCGGAAGCACTGAGATCAATCATGAGGATCAGGGTCAATTCACGCTCTTCCGTAAATTTTTTGACAAAGGCTTTTCCTGTCCGGGCCGTGACGTTCCAGTCAATCGTGCGCACCTCGTCCCCCGGCACATATTCGCGCACCTCTTCGAAATTCATGCCACGCCCCTTGAACACGGAATGGTAATGGCCGGCCAGCGTGTCATCCGCCAGACGGTTGGTGCGGATTTCCACCTGCCGCACTTTTCGTAAAATTTCCCGTGTCCGTTCCTTATCCATGGGTCAGTCGCTTCGTTTCCCCAACTTGAAACATAAAAATTAAAACCTTAAACGTTCTCAAGGCACCGGTATTGTGTCCAAAACTTTCTGGACGATGCTTTCGTTTTTCAGCCCTTCCGCCTCCGCTTCGTAAGTCACGCTCACACGGTGCCGCAACACATCCATCGCCATGGATTTGACGTCCTGCGGTGTGACATAACCCCGGCCTTCCAAAAAGGCGTAGGCCCTTGAGGCCAGTGTCAGGCTGATGGTGGCGCGCGGGGAGGCCCCGTTCAGAATATAGTCTTTGAGATCCAGTCCATAACGCTTCGGATCACGGGTGGCATAAACCAGGTCGCAGATGTATTCCTTCACCTTGTCATCCATGTAAATGCTGTTCACCACATGCCTGGCCTGACGCACATGCTCCGCCGTCATTACCGCCGTCACCGGCGGCCGCGCTTCCGTCGATCCCATAAGATCCAGGATCACACGCTCCTCCTCCCGGCTCGGATGGGTGATCACGACCTTCAACATGAAGCGGTCAACCTGCGCTTCAGGCAGGGGATAGGTGCCCTCCTGTTCGATCGGGTTCTGGGTGGCCATGACCAGGAAAGGATCCGGCAGAATGTAGGTTTTCTCCCCGATGGTGACCTGCTTCTCCTGCATCGCCTCAAGCAAAGCACTCTGCACCTTGGCCGGCGCACGGTTGATTTCATCGGCCAGCACGAAGTTGGCAAAAATCGGCCCGTGTTTGATAATGAAGTTCCCTTCCCTCTGGTTGTAGATTTCCGTTCCGACAATGTCGGCCGGGAGCATGTCGGGAGTGAATTGGATGCGGCGAAAGTCGAGCTCGATCGCGTTGGCCAGGGTTTTCAATGCCAAGGTTTTCGCCAGGCCTGGAACGCCTTCCAGTAAAACATGTCCGTTCGTCAACAAACCAACCAGCAGGCGGTCCACCAGATCGTGTTGCCCTACGACAAAGCGGCCCATCTCCTGCCGCAAAGGTTGAACCCAGCCGGAGACTTCACGCACAGCCTCAGTGATGGTCTGGATGGTGGCGTTGGCCGGACGGCTGGAGCCGGGCATGGGAGGAGGGGTCGGAGCAGTGGTTTCATAACTCATAATGGATTTCCTTCGTGAAGATTTATCCAACCTTAAACCAAGGCACTGACAACAACCTTTCCATGGGATTACAATCGGGTAATGTTGTAACGGTTTCATCAGGCCATGAGCGCAGACTATCTTATCATCGGGGCAGGAATCACAGGCTCCCTCCTCTCCCGCGCCTTGGCCCGGCGGGGGAAAACCGTGCTCCTTCTCCGTTCACCGGAGCAACCCGGCTCCTCCGATGTCGCCGCTTGGATGCTCAGCCCGATCACCGGTCTGCGCTTCTCCGCCAGTTGGCGGATCGAAACGCTTCTTCCCTTTGCCCACAATCTCTACCGCGAGTTGGAAGAAGAGTCCGGGCTGAAACTTTTTCACGAACAACGCATTCTACGCTTTCTGAAATCGGCGGAGGAACGTCAACGCTGGGATAAACGAGCCTCCGATCCCGCCATCCGCACCTACGCATCCCTACTTCCCCCGGCGGAAACGGGGTCAGACCCCATTTCCATCTGGAATACTTTCGGCTGCCTGGAAATCCGGGGGGGAGGATGGGTCGACCTAAAACCCTGGTTGACCCATCATGAAAAAAATCCGGGGCCGAGTATCCGCTGCCTCACG
>Ga0209490_10003721_pt1 | contig 14209 bp, 11 predicted proteins | sample MAT06_FD_187209 | JGI IMG/M metagenome (GOLD analysis project Ga0209490, IMG submission 187209) | Freshwater microbial communities from Lake Fryxell liftoff mats and glacier meltwater in Antarctica - MAT-06 (SPAdes) (version 2) | ecosystem: Environmental > Aquatic > Freshwater > Ice > Liftoff...
AAATCTTTTTCGGAGATGTCTAGTGTAGATTCGACTGTTCTACAAGATGTTTGCAAGCGAGTTGATAAAGCTTTTGAGCGTTTTCTAATTGGGGATTATAGCGGTAAACGTTCTGGAAAACCACGCTTTAAAACTGAGGCAAGTTTCAGAACCATAACGTTTGCAACGGCTAACAATGAATGGATAAAACTAATTCGCAAAAACTGGCTGTATATTCGTTTGCCCAAATTGGGGATGTTCAAGGTTCGGATGCACCGACCTATACCTGACGGATTTACTGCGTCTCTCTTGTTCGTTCAGAACATAAGCCCATTCGTTCAGAACACAAGCCCATTCGTTCAGAACATAAGCCCATTCGTTCAGAACATAAGCCCATTCGTTCAGAACACAAGCCCATTCGTTCAGAACACAAGCCTATTCGTTCAGAACATAAGCCTATTCGTTCAGAACATAAGCCCATTCGTTCAGAACATAAGCCCATTCGTTCAGAACACAAGCCTATTCGTTCAGAACACAAGCCTATTCGTTCAGAACACAAGCCTATTCGTTCAGAACACGAGCCTATTCGTTCAGAACACAAGTTTGTTGTCGTGTAATTACTGAGCTAGCAATCAAATCTTATTACAAAAAACACCTTTTTTTGCAAGTTTTACTGAACCACTATACTGTTCCATTGAGACACTCTAGAAAGATAAAGTTTAGTAAAAAGTCTGCATTGATGCCACGCCAAAAAAGAAGCTCTCCCGTGCTAGAAAAAACCGAACAGAGAGTAATCGGATTTAAATCGATTAATTCCAGCCTCGACTTTGGTGATTCGATCAGTTTAAACCATTTAACCCAGTTAACCGGGCAACTCCGCAACCAGATAGACGAGTATAATATGATGCTAACTGCCATTGACTCAGCAAAAGCAAAAATAGAAACCCTTGAAAAGACCATTCGGGAAACTTCAGAGCGCTTGGTCAGTGGTGTGGCGTTGAAGTATGGCAAAGACAGCCGGGAATACGAGATGACAGGGGGGGTACGCAAGAGCGATCGCATTCGTAAAGCCACTATCACCCGGTTAAAATCCACCGCAGATTCAAAAGCGGCTTCTACACAGACGGCGTAACGGGCAAAAAGTATAGTTATATCTTGCACCTGCCTATCCCCCCTGAGAATAAATTCTCAGGCTAATAGCCCAAGTCCACTTAAGTGGACTACAACCCTTACTTAGTCTTCAATAGATAGACTTTAGCTATAAGCCTCAGAATTCATTCTGAGGCGTTCGTGGGGACTGGTGCAAGTTTTGAGTATAGTGTTTATCGGTTGAGTAGGCACAAAACCCCACCTCCTTCCGATACGAAAAGGGGTTTTAATCCTCAATCAACTCAAAATTAACCCGTTCGTAAATATCACGCAAGGCAATTTGAAAATTGATAGAATCTAAGACTAAAACTGCATCTTCACCTTCATATTCCTTAAAAATCCATTGACCTTCTGCTTGCTTTGCAAATTGTTCCACGGCAAAACTATACTGGTCAATCATAATATATTCTTGAAAACCAGGAATTGAACGATAATATTTAAACTTATCTGTTTTGTCATAATTTTTAGTTGAATTAGATAAGACTTCAACAATTAATAAGGGATTCGTAATAGTTGTTGTACCTGTTCCCTCGTAAATAGGCTTACCTTTGATGACTATGACATCAGGATAAGTATAAAGGCGATAACGAGGTATCGATACTTTAACATCAGCCATATATATTTCATAATCTTGTCCTTGCACTGCCAGGGGAAATTTCCTACAAAAATTAAGTGCAATTTTGTTGTGGTTGGTTGTTCCCCCTGTCATAGGTATAATTTCTCCGTCTGTATATTCATTTTTATATTCAGCCTTCTCTTCTAATTCCAAATATTCTTCTGGGGTGTAGTAGCGCTTTTCTGTTTGTAAAACCATATTAATTAACTCACAAAATGGGGGAATGGTTCTGTTATCAATAGCGTAACGTACCCTCAAGATAGGCAAAATAAATATTTTTGTTATCAAAAGATGGTTGCAGACAATGTAACAATAGCGATCGCAAGCCAATACTTTTAGCCATACCTACCAGTGAACGCCCCTACCAACATCTCTGCACAAACTCAGAATCGCAAAGCCGATCACATTCGGATCTGCTTAGAGGAAGATGTTCAGTCTGATCAAATCACCAATGGACTGGAACGTTATCGCTTCACCCATTCTTGCTTACCCGAACTCAACCACAACGATATTGATATCAGTACAACTTTTTTAGGGAAACACCTTGGCGCACCCTTGTTAATTTCTTCCATGACTGGGGGAACAGAACAAGCCGCAATCATTAACCAACGTTTGGCGCAAGTCGCGCAACACTACAAAATTGCAATGGGTGTCGGTTCCCAGCGCGTAGCGGTAGAAAAACCCCAGGTAGCTGATACTTTTGCTGTCCGCAAGTATGCCCCCGATGTTCTGCTATTTGCGAACTTGGGCGCTGTGCAACTTAACTATAAGTACGGCTTAGATGAATGTTTGCGGGTAGTGGATATTCTAGAGGCTGATGCCCTGATTTTACACATTAACCCTCTACAAGAGTGCATTCAACCCAAAGGTGATACTAATTTTCGGGGTTTGCTTGACAAGATATCTGATTTATGCAGCAAAATGCCAGTGCCAGTAATTGCGAAGGAAGTAGGTAACGGCATTTCAGCAGCGATCGCTAACAAACTCATTGCCGCCGGAGTAGCAGCAATTGATGTCGCTGGTGCGGGGGGTACTTCTTGGGCAAAAGTAGAAAGTGAACGGGCGGAAAATCCCTTGCAACGTCGCTTAGGAAAGACTTTTGCCGATTGGGGTTTACCGACGGCAGAGTGCATTACAACTATTAGAGCGATCGCAAAAGATGTGCCCTTAATTGCTTCGGGAGGTTTGCGTCATGGACTGGATATTGCAGCCGCGATCGCCTTGGGAGCAGATATAGCTGGTTTAGCAATGCCTTTTTTACAAGCAGCAGCAACATCAGAGACAGCAGTAGCGGAACTTGCTGAAGTATTAATTGCCGAAATTACCACAGTCTTATTTTGCACTGGCAACGCCACCTTATATCAGTTAAAGCACTCTGATAGTTTACAGCGCATAGAATAAGTAAATAGGTCATTTGTCATTTGTCCTTTGTAAATGCCCAATTCCCAATTCCCAATAACTAATAACTAATGCGTAATTTTATCAAACAAACTTTTGCTAGTTTAGTTGGCACCTTATTAGGACTAATTATTTTCGGTGGTTTAGGAACCACTGGACTGTTCTTGCTGATATTGGCTGCTACTTCCTCTAAAGATACTGGGCCAAATGTGAAAGATAAGTCAATGTTGGTTTTTGACTTGTCAATGAAAATTACTGATAGCGAACCTAGTTCAGACCAACTGTTTCAAAACACATTATCAGGTGTAGATGACGATAGAATGGCACTCCGCAAAGTTGTGGAAACTTTGGAAAAGGCGCGGCGCGATCCGCGAATTGTCGGGATATATTTAGATGCAACAACCACAAGCCAAGCTGGTAACGTTGGCTATGCCTCCCTGAAAGAAATTCGGAAAGCGCTAGAGGAATTTCGTGGTGCGGGCAAAAAGATTATCGCTTATGGCAGTGATTGGAGTAAAAAGGAATATTACCTTAGTTCAGTGGCAGATTCTATTGTACTTAATCCTCTGGGAATGATGGAAATCAACGGTTTGAGTTCACAACCGATGTTCTTAGCGGGTGCATTGCAGAAGTACGGTATTGGTGTGCAAGTCGTGCGGGTGGGTAAATTTAAGGGGGCTGTAGAACCGTTTATCCTCACAAAATTGAGTCCAGAAAACCGCCAACAAACTCAGAAATTGTTGGATGATGTTTGGGGAGAGTGGCGCACTACTGTAGGCGCAAGTCGGAAAATTGAACCTAACCAGTTGCAAGCGATCGCAGATACTCAGGCAATACTGGAAGCCACACAAGCCAAAACTAGCGGTTTAGTTGATCAAGTCCAATACCCCGATGAAGTGGTAACTGACCTGAAAAAGTTGACAGATAGCGATAAAGACGACAAAACATTTCGACAAATTAGCCTGAATAGCTATGCAGAAGTTTCTGGTAAATCTTTCGGTGTAGAACGTAGTTCAAAAAATGAAATTGCCGTTGTTTATGCTGAGGGCGAGATTGTCGATGGTAAAGGAGAAGATGGGCAAGTAGGAGGCGATCGCTTTGCCCAAATCTTCAAGAAACTCCGACAAGATAAGGATGTAAAAGCTGTTGTATTACGAATTAATAGTCCTGGTGGTAGCGCTACTGCATCTGAAGTCATGCAGCGAGAGGTGAAATTAACTCGTGAAGCGAAACCGGTTGTAGTGTCAATGGGTGATGTAGCCGCCTCTGGTGGTTATTGGATTGCTAGCGACTCTAACCGCATTTTTGCCGAACCGAATACTATTACAGGTTCAATAGGTGTATTTGGGTTGCTGTTCAATGGTGAAAAGCTAGCGAGTAATAACGGCATCACCTGGGATTCGGTGAAAACTGCAACTTATGCTGATAGTCAAACAGTTTCGCGTCCAAAATCGCCTCAAGAGTTGGCACTTTATCAACGTAGTGTGAACCGAATTTATAATATGTTTTTGAATAAAGTTTCTCAAGGTCGGAAACTCCCAGAACAAAAGGTAGCAGAAATTGCTCAAGGACGGGTTTGGTCTGGTGTAGCGGCCAAAGAAATTGGTTTAGTGGATGAAATTGGCGGTTTGAATAGTGCGATCGCTTATGCTGCCAAGCAGGCGAAACTAGGAGAAGATTGGGAAGTGCAAGAATATCCTCGCACTAACAGTTTTGGAGAACGGTTTTTTGGACGTGCAACCCAAGAGGTGCGGACTGCTTTAGGAATTGAGGGGACGCAACTCAAACAATCTAATCCCCTCACCAATGAATTCCAGAAATTGCTACAGGAAGTAGAGATTCTGCAAAAGATGAACGATCCACAAGGTGTTTACGCCCGCTTGCCTTTCAACTTGAAGATTGAGTAATTTTCTGTAGGGGCAATTCATGAATTGCCCCTACATTTTTTACGTGATGCGATTAATCATTTTAATAAGTTTTTAACCAGACATGATATTTGTGGGTTAAGTGATATCCAGCAGCCAAACCCATCAAATATCTCAGAAATTATACTGAACCAGCAACCCAATAAATATAACTAACATATACATAAATGTTATCAGGATGCTGAATATGTCAGATTTACCGCTTCAGTGCAAAAATTTGAAAGAGCAGGTTGAGTCTATATTACAACTTTTACAGCAAGAACCAACGCTACGTTCTCAAGATATTACACCTGTACAAACTTCCTTAACTAAAGCGATTTCTCCAAAGTTTGAGATTGTGTTTGCGGGTGCGTTTAGTGCCGGTAAATCAATGCTAATCAATGCCCTATTAGAAAGAGAATTACTTTACAGCGCAGAGGGACACGCTACAGGTACAGAATGTAAAATTGAGTATGCAGAAGTAGATAAAGAACGTGTTGTTTTGACATTTTTAAGTGAAGTAGAGATTCGGGAACAAGCAGTTTCTTTGTGTCAACAACTAGGATTTAAGACAGTAGCTAATATCAATCAAGCTGATGTAATTAACTTGCTACACCAAGGTTGTGAAGCGATTATTCAGCAGGAGGGTGGTGAGAATAAATCAGAACGTGCAAAACAGGCGAAGGCGTTAATGTTGTTGCTAGAGGGATATTTAGCAAACCGCGATCGCATCAACACTGTTAATAATGCTACATACTCAATGGAGCAATTTAACTTTTCTAATCTCAAGGAAGCGGCTGGATATGCCCGTCGTGGTAGCAATAGTGCAGTATTGAAGCGAATAGAATATTACTGTAATCATCCTTTGCTACAAGATGGAAATGTAATCATTGACACGCCGGGTATAGATGCACCAGTAGAGAAAGATGCCCAACTAACTTATGCCAAAATTCAACATCCTGATACCTCGGCGGTGGTGTGTGTGCTAAAACCTGCTTCGGCGGGTGAAATGACAAAAGAAGAAACAGAACTTTTGGAATTAATGCGAGAGAATGGGGGAGTACGCGATCGCGTTTTTTATATCTTCAACCGGATCGATGAAACTTGGTACAATACCCAGCTACGACAACGATTAGATGATTTAATTAGTGGACAATTTCACAATCCAAGCAAGGTTTATAAAACCAGTGGATTATTAGGATTTTATGGAAGTCAGATTAAACAAACAAGTGTACAGGATAGATTTGGTTTAGATTCTGTTTTCACAGAAAGTATTAAAGGTTTAGATGGTAAAGAAGAAACACCACAATTTGTCTATGCATTTAACAACTACTGTGTAAATTCAGGGAAACTATCTTCCACTAAATTTCGTGTTTCTGTTAACGGCTTTGAAACTCCAAATCAAAATTATGTGCGGATTCTGGGAGATTGGGGAAATGAAATTATAGAACAGCTAATTAAAGATAGTGGTACTGAAGAATTTCGCACAGCAATTACTCGCTATCTTACCGAAGAAAAGCGTCCGCAATTATTTAAAAATCTTGCTGATGATTTGGAAGATGTTTGTATTAAACTGAAAAAACATTATGAGAGTGCCCAACGTAATTTAGATAGTCAGCCCCAAGAAATTGAGACTATGAAGGCGCAAGAGTTACAACGTCTAAATCAGCAACTCCAGCAAATTGGTAGAGACTTTAATGAGCATATCACAGAAGAAGTGAACCAAATAATTAATAATTCTTGTGATGCTTTTGAAGCAGATTTTAAGCAATTGCAATCAAGAATGATTCGTCGTTTAGATGAATTGCTAGATACTTTTTCTGTAGCTTCTGCTTATCAACGTGCAACTATTAGCCATCCTCGCAACGCTACCGCACCTTTAATTGCTATTTTAGTAGAGGCATTTTATTACTTAGCAAATCAATTAGAAGATATTTTGGTTGAATCTTCTCAGCAAGTAGTTGCGAATTATTTCCAGCGATTGATTGAAAAGATTCGCAAGTCAGAATATTATCGCCAGTTGTATCGTTTATTAGATAATGATGGCGGCATTGAACAAGAGATCCGAATTTTAGAAAAAGGAGTTGCTCAAGCATTATTTAGTGCAGCTAGTGTAGAGTGCGATCGCTTTGTGCGAGAAAGTCCCAGATTTTACGATGAAGGTACTTTTTCTATATATCAATTTCGCCAAACTCTATTACAAACTTCTCAAGGTTACGACGCTGAAAGTATCGTGGAAGCAGAACCAGCCATTAGGCAATTATTGAAGTTAGATTTTGAACCAAAAGTTTCTCAAACTATTCGTAAATCTTTCCGTCAAACCATTAATCAAACCCTCAAAACTCACTTGTTACCAATGGCAGAACAGCAAGCAGATGAGATTTTGCAGCAATATCCACAGGCACGGGCTTATTTAGAGAAAACACTGCAACAAGAAGCTGAAGAAAAAATTGTGAATAATCGCCGATTATTGAGTGTTGTTGAAAAAAATATTGCAGTATATAATTCAGCAACTTCTAGTATCAATAGTTGTTTACAGTCGATGCAATTATATGACCATCTTTTGCCTGTAATTGCTGATTCGTTTGACACTGATGGGAAGTTTGCTAATAATGGATTTGTGATTTCAGATGTGGTACAAGAGGTTTAATTTTACATATAGCGGTTCCCATTCACATGCGGTACAACATTATATTGCGAAGTAAGGGCACGGCAGTGCCGTGCCCCTACGGGTGTACCTCACGTAAACGAGAAACGCTATATCGCAATTCTATTTGATTTGTGAAAATTCGCGGTATTCAGATCCCCGACTTCTTGAAGAAGTCGGGGATCTAACTTTTTAGAATCCCAATTCCTAACTTAATGGTTATGCTTATCAAGCGCCGACAATTTCTTGCAACCTGTGGACTCGCTACCTTAGCCACCCAGATATCACCACTTACCGCCCAAGGTAAACTACCCACAAACACCATCCGCAAGCCGCCTCGTCTGCAAGTAGGCGATACTGTGGGATTAATCGCCCCTGCGGGTATTGTTGACGCTAAAGACATCGAAGCAGCGCAGAAGTCAATTTCACAGTTAGGGTTAAAAGTCAAGCTGGGGAAGCATATTTTAGATCGTTACGGCTATTTAGCGGGTAAAGATAGCGATCGCGCCGATGATGTAAACTTGATGTTTAGCGATCGCACCATAAAAGCAATTATCCCTATGCGTGGTGGTTGGGGTTGTAATCGCATTTTACCCCTACTCAACTACTCGCTAATCCGCTCCCATCCGAAAATTATTATCGGTTACAGCGATATTACGACGCTGTTATTAGCAATTAATGCCCGTAGTCAGATGATTACTTTTCATGGGCCAGTTGCTACGTCTACCTGGAATCAATTTACAGTCGATTACTTCAAGCGCATCCTATTTAATGGTGAAGCTGTGACTATGCAAAATCTCAACCCTAGCGAAGTGCGAGTGGAGACAATAGCACCAGGAAAAGCTAGAGGTAAGCTGGTGGGTGGAAACTTATCAGTTTTATCAGCAATGATAGGTTCACCTTACCTACCTTCTTGGAACAAAAGCATCCTGTTTGTGGAAGAAATTGGCGAGGATGTTTACCGGATAGATAGGATGCTGACGCAGTTAAAAACTGCTGGGATACTTAATCAAATTGCTGGCTTTATCTTTGGGCAATGCACTAATTGTAAACTTGGAGATGAACCGTCATTTACATTAATGCAAGTATTGCAAGACCACATACTTCCTTTAGGTATTCCTGCTTGGTATGGTTCAATGATTGGTCATATTAAAGATAAATTTACTTTGCCAATCGGTTTAGAAGTGGAAATAAATGCTGAACTTGGGACAATACGAATGTTAGAGGCGGCTGTCAAATAATTTTGGATTTTAGATTTTAGATTTATTTTGCGTAGCTTGCTTATTGCGGAGCGAGTATAAGGGATTTACAAGAAAAATAAACGTAGACGCTTCTCTACGAGACGCTACGCGAACGGCTTGCCGCAGGCTACCACAGAGACAAGGCAGCGCGGTCTTGGGGGTTTCCCCCATGAGCGACTGCCGCGCAGAGAACACAGAGAGAGGAGAAAAAGAGAGGGTTTTGTGTCCGTTTTGGGATATTTTTTTATTTGGAAGTCCCTAAATTCGGGCGCAACTCTTGGAGATAAATTCGCGTTCAGACTTTTTGAAATTTTGGATTGAAGATTCAAAATCTAAAATCCAAAATCTAAAATCTAAAGTTCGCTTATTTTGATTAAAATTTTGATAGACAGTATGTATTTCTCCTCGCCATGTTACGACTAACAGAAGTAAAGCTCCCGCTTGATCATCCTGAAGATGAGATCAAGACTGCCATCCTCAAAAAGCTGCAAATCACGGACGAAGATTTGATCAGCTATTCCATCTTCAAGCGTAGCTATGATGCCCGTAAGAAAGGAGAGATCAGCCTTGTATATATTCTGGATGTAGAAACGACTCAGGAAACTCATCTACTCAAACGCCTAAAAAAAGATCCTCATGTGATTGCCACGCCAGACATGAGCTATCGCCCAGTAGCACAAGCACCGAGCAATTTGACGATTCGCCCCATCGTGATTGGTACTGGCCCTTGTGGCTTGTTTGCGGGTTTGATGCTCGCGCAAATGGGCTTTTGTCCCATCATTTTAGAACGTGGTAAAAAAGTCCGCGATCGCACTGCTGATACTTTTGGCTTTTGGAAGAAAAAATCAGACTTCAACCCCGAATCTAATGCCCAGTTTGGCGAAGGTGGGGCGGGTACATTTTCCGATGGTAAACTCTACAGTCAAGTCAAAGATCCTCAGCATTATGGGCGCAAGGTACTAACCGAACTCGTGAATGCAGGAGCCTCACCGGAAATTTTCTATATCAACAAACCGCATATCGGCACGTTCAAACTGGTGGGAATCGTCCAAAGTATGCGTGCCAAAATCGAATCTCTCGGCGGTGAAATTCGCTTTCAAAGTCGGGTGGAAGATATCAATATCGAAAATGGACAGGTGCGGGGAATCACCCTCGCCAGTGGGGAATATATCGCCAGCGATCATGTAGTTTTGGCGGTGGGTCATAGCGCCCGCGATACCTTCCAAATGCTATTTGATCGGGGAGTTTACATAGAGGCTAAACCTTTTTCTATCGGCTTTCGTGTCGAACATCCTCAGACTCTCATCGACCAATGTCGTTTTGGCGCTCAAGCGGGTCATAAGCTTTTAGGTGCTGCCGATTATAAACTGGTTCACCACTGCCAAAATGGTCGTTCCGTCTATAGTTTTTGTATGTGTCCGGGGGGCTTGGTGGTTGCAGCCGCATCAGAACCGGGCCGACTTGTCACCAATGGGATGAGCCAATATTCTCGCAATGAGCGTAATGCTAACAGTGCGATCGTTGTGGGCATCACACCCGAAGATTATCCGGGAAATGCCTTAGCGGGAATTGACTTGCAACGGCGCTTGGAAGAACAGGCTTTTGAATTGGGCGGTGGAACTTATGAAGCTCCAGGGCAGTTGGTGGGAGACTTTCTCAACCATCGCCCATCTACAGCGTTAGGTACTGTTAAGCCATCTTATACACCTGGGGTACATTTGGGTGATTTGAGCCAGAGTTTACCAGATTATGCGATCGCAGCCATCCGTGAAGCACTTCCCGCTTTTGACAAACAAATTAAAGGATTTGCGATGAGTGATGCTGTGTTGACTGGGGTAGAAACCCGCACTTCATCACCGATTCGGATTAAACGCAATGAGGATTATCAGAGTTTGAATACAGTCGGACTTTATCCGGCTGGTGAAGGCGCGGGATATGCAGGGGGAATTCTCTCGGCTGGTATCGATGGTATCAAGGTAGCGGAGGCGGTGGCTTTAAGTATTTTGAAGAATTGCGGTAAGCTGTGAAGATTGCATTATACAAGTTTGCTGTAATAATGAACTTAACGAGTTAACAGACGGCATTAATAAACCTCTGAAAATCAGTAATATTAAAAAGGTTTTAAAATGAAATTTTACTCGGTGCAAGTACGCAAAATTTCAGGATGAAATAATGATTCAATCACTACAAAAACTATTTACCTTTGATGAATATTTAGAGTTTTTAGAAACACAACCGGAAAACATTCGTTATGAATTACACGATGGAGATATTATTCAAATGCCGCCACCATCAGGCAAACACGAGCAAATAGTAGCATTTTTAACAATGATCTTAGGGTATGAGTGTCTTCGTCTTAAACTTTATTACGGTATACCTAAAACCGCCACAGTGAAGCCAGAAAATAAAATATCAGGGTACTATCCTGATGTATTATTAATGAATTTTTCTAACTTGGGTAATGAACCATTATGGGAGAAACAATCTATCCTTAGTAAACCAGATTCAATTCCATTAGTGATTGAAGTAGTGAGTCAGTGCGTTGCGCGGGTTCCCCGCGTTGAAGCAACTGACGAACCCGTAAGGGTCAGTACTAACTGGAGAGATGATTATCATAAAAAGTTTGCTGACTATGTTCGCGTAGCGTCTCGAAGAGAAGAAATGGGTATTCAAGAATATTGGATTGTAGATTATGCTGCTTTGGGTAGCAAAGAATTGATAGGCGACCCCAAACAGCCAACAATCACAATTTACTCTTTAAGTGATGAGGGTGAATATCGTGGTAAACAGTTTAGAGGAGACGACCGTATAGAGTCGCCAACATTTCCAGATTTAAATCTAACTGTTGAACAAATTTTTTCAGTGCGTTATTGATAAAAAACTATTCGCCGCGCTGATAATCGCCAAAAAGAATGCTGAGGATGATTTGCGATCGCTACTAGAGAAGAGTGCGAGTGAACCCACGCTACTAACGGTTCAACCAGAAAACATACGTCGCCTACGGGAATTGATGAACAATTCTGAAACCGATAGCGATGACTAGCCAAAAGCCGTTGTAATCATATCTAAAAATTCCCTGTTGTGCGATCGCAGTCATTATGCAGCCCATGACTGAAGATTAGTTGTATCTCTTGCTGGCTGAGAATCTTGACGCGTCCATGCCGATTGATTTTCATCGTCAGACTGTAGAACTTGTGATCCACAGCCTATAACGATTTGACACCGATTAGTCAGAATTGCTTGACCGAACTTAGTGAAGAGGCAGTGTAAGGTTAGCATCATAATAAGAAAATTTGATAATAGATAAACCTTAAAATAAGGAATTGCCATTATCAAGTTTTTAATTGCAACCAACTATTGTACTAACCTTGATATCAACGATATCAACATTTAATTTTTTACGAAGAACGTTAAAAATTGCTGTTAAATTATCCATAGTAGGATTTCCTTTTGCAGAAAGCATCCTATGAAGACTTTTACTTGGTTTAGAAGTTTCAATTGCAAGTTCTTCAAAACCTACAGTCCCATTCACAAGTTCTTTCAATATAAGTCTTGCAGTGTCTGGTTCACCATTAACGAAAAGAGTAATTGCTTCCTTAAATAAAGCTGTTGCAAATTCAGGATCATGTTTAACTCTTAAGTTAACTGTTTCTTTAAAGTCTCTAGTAAGTTCCATATTAGCTACCTCTTCTTAGACCCTTTGCCTTTCTCTTCACTAGCTTCTTTTTTTCTGTTTTTGTACTCTTCGTACAATTCCTTAGCCCGATCAATATCAGCTTCCTGAGTTTTCTTTGTTCCGCCACCAAATAAGACTATAAGTTGCTTGCCTTCTTGAGCAAGATAAATTCGATATCCAGGCCCCCAATTGATTTTATACTCGCCAATTCCGTCAAACCATTTTACATTCGATGTATTGCCCAACTCAAGTCGTGACTTAGCCACTGTCACTTTAACCGCAGGAAAAGTATCTAAGCTATCGAACCATTCTTTATAAGGGCTAGAACCATCTTCTTTAATGTATTCTTGAACTTTTATACTACACACCCCTATATAGTAACTTATATGTTACTATCTGTCAAGCCAGAAAATATACGTCGCCTACGCGAGTTGATGAACAATTCTGAAACCGATAGCGATGACTAGCCAAAAGCCGTTGTAACCATATCTAAAAATTCCCTGTTGCGCGATCGCGGCGACGGGGAATTGTCTTTTGTGGGCTTATCTAAGTATAAAAAGCTTAATTTGTATCAGGTTTGGACTTTTTTTCTAACCAATAAGTTTGTGACACCTGTAAGCTATACGAGCTAAGGTTTTCAGCCGATTGAATGTGAAAAGTTTCTTGCATTTTAGCAGTTAGAATAGGCTACTGAGAGCGATCGCCTTCATCTAAATTGCAAAATTAGTACAGTTCATATTTCATTAACTGACAGGGTAGCGCTCCGTTGTACACCGCAATCCGCTGGGATGATTTTAGTCCAATGGATTGAGACAGTTCCTTGTTCCCACTCAGCACAAATGCAGTCCAGCCTTTGAAGCGTTGTTTCAGCACATCGCCCAAAAGTTGATAGAATGCCCCTAAATCACTATCTCGCCCCAGCCGTTCGCCATAAGGTGGATTGCAGAATAAAACCCCACTGTCTGCGGGGGCGACAACATCGGCAAGCTCCATTTGAGAAAACCATACATGGTTATCAACGCCGCAGTTTTCAGCATTGTTAATCGCTTGCTCAATTATATTTTCATCGCGATCGCTTCCCCAAATAGGTGCGGGAAGAGTATCCAGTTGGCTATCCTTAGCTTCTTGCAGCAGCTTTTCTAAAAGGGATAAATCAAAATCGAGCCAATTTTCAAATCCAAAGGACTCACGAAACAGCCCTGGCGCTATGTTCAGTGCCTTTAAGCTAGCTTCCAGGGGTAAAGTGCCAGATCCACAGAGAGGATCGTAGAACATCTGGTCTGGCTGCCAGCCCGAAAGTTGAATGAGGGCAGCAGCCAGAGATTCCTTGAGAGGGGCTACTCCAACCGCAGGGCGGTAGCCTCGGCGGTGTAGACTATTTCCAGAACTGTCGAGTTTCACGGTACAACTGTCGCGCTCAATATGAACATTGATCCGCACATCTGGATCATGAAGCTCTACATTTGAACGCTCGCCCAGATTCTCTTGCTGCTGATCAACGATCGCATTTTTGATCTGGAGAGATGTGAAGTGGGTGTGATTGAGGCGATCGTTTTTGCCCGTGGTAGTTACCGCCAGCGTCATGTCTGGCGTGAGATA
>Ga0209490_10003723_pt1 | contig 14204 bp, 19 predicted proteins | sample MAT06_FD_187209 | JGI IMG/M metagenome (GOLD analysis project Ga0209490, IMG submission 187209) | Freshwater microbial communities from Lake Fryxell liftoff mats and glacier meltwater in Antarctica - MAT-06 (SPAdes) (version 2) | ecosystem: Environmental > Aquatic > Freshwater > Ice > Liftoff...
ATTTGGAAGTAGAAATGCGTCCGAAGATGCGAAGCTATTTTTTGGCCAGGCGATCCAAAAAACCGTTGCATAGCCTTAGCTACGGAACTATTTTTTGAAGAAGCCTGGGCGGAAAAGAGCGAGCAGAACCTGTCCCGCCTTGCGGGATCGGACGTATTTCTACTTCCAAATGGTATAAAGCCCATTCGGACCGGCATGCACCGCACACTTCACAAACTGATCATCGGCAAAGGGCAAGACCCCGATGCACAGCTTCACAGCACCATTCAGCGCCGCTGGGAGAATGTCAGGGCCATCTGGAACAATACGTATGACGAAGATGCTGGGTTGGAGAAGGTGGTGCGGCTGATCCTGGCCGGTTCCCAGTTCCTCTTTCCGGGGATGTACATCAAACACGCGTTCTGGCGCAAAGGGCCGCTATACCAGGACTTCGCCATTGAAGTGTTCGTTCTCTTCAAAACGATACTTCCGCTGCTGGTCCTTTATTGGGCCGGGAGGGCGTTGGCCTGATCTATTGGATCGTGATCTGGTCCACTCTGGAGACCGTGGCCTACATACCCACGTTGATCTTCGCCTCCGATGCCTTCCCCTCGCCCCGGTCGTATCGGCGAGGCAAGATCATGATCTTCCTCAATTATGCGGAAGTCGTGTTCGCCTTTGCCATGATCCACTACGCTGGTGGCTATATGAACGTGCCCTTTACAGGCTGGACCGATGCGGTCTACGCAAGTTTCGTGATCACCAGTACCATCGGCTTCGGCGACTATTATCCCATTACCGGTATGGGCAAGTTGATGGTCTTGTTGCAGTCGCTTTTCTATTTGAGCTACATCGCGTTGTTCATCAGCTTCTTCAGCTTGGCCGGTAGCAAAGGGTACTTCGATGGCTTGGCAAAAAGATCCGGGCCCGCTGAATGAAACCTGTCCATGGCGTTCCTTCGTAGCGATGAAGATCTTGATCACCGGCTCCAACGGCCTGTTGGGCCAGAAACTCGTTTCCGCGCTGCGCGATGATCAGCATGTGCATGTGATCGCCACCAGCAGGGGCGCGGATCGCACGCCCCTGCCACTTGGTAGCCGCTATCGGGCCATGGATATCACCTTATCTACCGAAGTGGATGCCGCTTTCGATGCGACCCTACCCGATGTGGTGATCCATACCGCGGCCATGACCAACGTGGATGCGTGCGAGCTGGATCCTGGGGCTTGCCAACTCCAGAATGTGGTGGCTACCGGGAACCTGGTGCAGGCGGCCAAACGGGTCGGGGCACACTTCATCCACCTGAGCACCGATTTCATTTTTGATGGCACCAGCGGCCCGTATCGCGAAGAGGATGAGCCCGCCCCCTTGAGCATTTACGGCCATAGCAAGTTGGATGCGGAGCGCGCGGTGATGAATGCGGGCCTTGCCAAGTGGGCCATTGCACGCACCATTATCGTTTATGGTGTTGCCCAAGGCTTGAGCCGCAGCAACGTGGTCCTATGGGCCAAGGAGGCTTTGGAGAAAGGCCAGCCCATTACCGTGGTGGACGATCAATGGCGCATGCCTACCCTAGCCGAAGACCTGGCCGATGGCTGCATCCGCATTGCGAAACAAGGTGCCACCGGCATTTACAACCTCAGTGGCCCCGATGGGATGAGCATCTTGGAACTGGTGCAGCGGGTGGGCGCTTTTTTCAAGTTGGACACGGCTGTGGTGACACCCATCAAGAGCGACTCGCTCGGGCAACCAGCAAAACGTCCGCCACACACGGGTTTTGTGCTGGACAAGGCCCGTCGTGACCTGGGCTATTCTCCGCGCGGATTCGAAGAGGGGCTCGCTGTTCTCGCAGCTCAACTGCAAGCCGGTTAGCGCGTCAAAGTCCTTTGATACGGCGGATGCTGACCTTTTTTGGAAGATGATCTGCTGCGGCGCTGGCCAATATGATCCTGGAGCACACTGCCTTGCATCCTTAATACGAACTTCTATCTTGGCGAACCACTAACACCAAACCATGTCGTCGACGAATAACGAATCCTGGGGATCACGCATCGGATTGATCCTGGCCATGGCAGGCAATGCCGTGGGTCTTGGGAATTTTCTACGCTTCCCCGTGCAGGCCATCCAGAACGGCGGCGGGGCATTCATCATCCCGTATCTCGTTTGCTTTTTGTTGATGGGTATTCCCCTCCTGTGGGTGGAGTGGGCCATGGGGCGCTTTGGTGGTCGAAGCGGGCACCATAGCACACCCTTCATCCTGCACAACATGGACCCGCGCCGCATGTTGTGGAAGTACATCGGCGTATTCGGCATCTTTACCAACATTGCCGTAGCGGCTTACTACTGCTACCTGGAGAGTTGGACCCTGAGCTACATCTGGCACTCGGTGGCTGGCACCTTCATGGGGCAAAGCGCCGAGCAGGTCGCGTCGTTCTTTGGTAACTACGTGGACGTGACCACCACCACCACAGGCATTCCATACGAAGCCATCTGGTTCTGGCTGATCTGCTTGTTGCTGAACACCTGGATACTTTCTAAAGGCTTAAGTGGTGGTGTGGAGAAGGTGGCCAAGATCGGTATGCCCTTGCTGATCCTCTTCGGTGTGGTGCTAGCTATTAGAGGTGTTACCCTTACTGCTGGTGAGGATGGCGCCCTATTCGATGGTACCGTGGGCTTGAATTTCCTCTGGACACCGGACTATTCCAGCATCTGGACCGCCAAGGTCTGGCTCGCAGCGGCCGGGCAGATCTTCTTCACCTTAAGTGTGGGTATGGGCAGCATCCACTGCTACGCCAGTTATGTAAAGAAGAAAGACGACATCGCCCTCAACGCCATGACCGCCGGTTGGATGAATGAATTCGTAGAGGTCGTCCTGGGCGGTGCCATCATTATTCCCATCGCCATTGGCTACCTTGGCGTGGAGAAAGTGGTCGAACTCACCAAGACGGGTGGGTTGGGCCTTGGGTTCAAGACCCTGCCGTTCCTCTTCACGCAGTGGGGTCCAGTTCTTTCGGCCATCGCTGGTGTGTGCTGGTTCGGATTGCTCTTCTTCGCTGGTGTCACCAGCTCCCTGGCCATGGGCACCCCGGTAATGGGTTTCTTGCAAGATGAATTCGGCTGGAAACGTGGCCCCTCTGCCTGGATGTTCGGCCTTATTGTCCTGGTTCTTGGCCTGCCTACGGTGCTCTTCTTCAACTACGGGGTTTTTGATGAGTATGATTATTGGGCCGGCACCGTTAGCTTGGTGGTCTTCGCGCTCTTCGAGGTGATCCTCTTCGCTTGGGTATTCGGTATGGAGAAAGGATGGGCCGAGATCAACCTGGGTGCCGATATACAGGTACCCGTGTTCTACCGTTTCGTGATCAAGTACGTGACCCCCGTTTTCCTCGCCGCGGTCTTCCTGGGTGCGCTGCCGGGGATCTGGGATCAGATCCGCAACGTGGGTATCCATGAAGAGATCGCATCCACCACCGATCCCGCCAAGCTGGCGTTCTTGCACGACAAGCTGCTGTTCGTGGACGGATCCCGCATGTTGCTGCTCGCCCTATTCCTGGGCATCTGCTTTTTGGTGCGAAAGGCCTATCTGAAACGAAAGGAACACGGCCATGGGGTGGTCTAGCCCAACACGATCATGAACACATCTGCGCTCCTTCTTATGCTTTTTGCTGTCGGTTCAGTAACGGCCTTCACCGCCTATTTCTTCTACCGGGTGCTAACGACACCACCGCGCAAAGAGCCGGACAGTTATTTGGATACCGATGAAGTCTAGGGTAATTCCTTGCAGAGCGTAAACGCTCCGATAAAAGCAACCCGATGGCCGATCGCCCGCCCGATCACCGTTTTAGAGAACACGTCAAGGACCTGTTCGCCATGCATGCTTCCGAGCGCCGGGGTGTGCTCCTGCTCTGCATGATCCTGCTCGCCTTGTCCGTGTGGGTCTGGTATGAGCAATGGTACCGAACGCCAACGCAACAGGACCTCGCACCACTGCAAGCGCGACTGGAGCAGTGGATCGCACAACGCCCCGAATTACGCGCCGATACGGTGCAACCCACCCTTTTTCCATTCGACCCCAACACCATTGGCCGCGACCAATGGAAAGCCCTTGGACTTACCGATCGGCAGGTGGATGGTATCCAACGCTATCAACAGAAGGGTGGGACCTTTCGTACCAAGAAGGACCTGGGCCGCATGTACAGCATCAAGGGGGAACAATTCGCTGCGTTGGCACCCTTCATTCTATTGCCCGACAGCTTCGTTCGCGGGGGTAAAAAAGAGCGCAAGCCTTATGCCCATAAAGCGACCGAACAGCGATCGGCAACGATCCGGGAACGAGGCCCTTACACGCCCTTTGTTCGAATGCAGGTTGAACTGAATACGGCCGATACCGTCGCCCTCATCGCCTTGCCTGGCATAGGACCTTCGTTCGCCCGCGGCATCGTGAAGTACCGCAACCGCCTGGGTGGCTATGTCTCTTTGGATCAATTGGCCGAGGTGTTCGTGTTGAAGGACAAGCCAGAGGCCGTATTGAAGTTGAAGGAAATTCTGATCTTGGATACGTTGGCGGTGCGGCGTATACCGATCAATACGTGTACGGTGGAAGAGCTCGCTGCGCATCCGTATTGCGGTTGGAAACTGGCCAAGCCGCTGATCGCCTACCGCAACCAACATGGTCCGTTCAAGATCGTGAACGACATACGCGGTTGCGTAGTGATCGATGAAGCGGTCTTCCGTAAACTTGCACCCTACCTCAGCGTGGAGTGAGTGAACTTGAGACCCGTTTGAAGGGCGCTATCCGCGCCGTACCGGATTTTCCAAAACCCGGCATCCTGTTCCGTGACATCACCCCTGTGCTGGAGGATCCCGCCCTGTGCAATGCTGCGGTTCAGGGTTTCCAACACGCCTTGGCAGGGATGCGCGTGGATGCCCTTGCCGGCATCGAGAGCCGCGGATTCCTGTTTGGTATGCCCTTGGCCTTGGCCTTGAACATTCCCTTCGTCACCGTGCGCAAGAAGGGCAAACTGCCTTGGAAGACGGTGAGCTACAAGTACGAATTGGAGTATGGCAGTGCCGAGGTGGAGATGCATGTGGATAGCGTCAAACCCGGCATGCACGTGATGGTGCATGATGACCTGTTGGCCACCGGTGGCACCGCCGTCGCTGCCGCCGAACTCATTCGCATGCAAGGCGGAACTGTATGCGCCTTCAGTTTCTTGATCGACCTTTCATTCCTCAATGGCATCGACCGCCTTAAGAAGTACGATGCTTCTGTGATCAAGCTGGTCACTTATTAGAACCGCCAGAATCAAGCACAACCATGGACTTTGCCCGAACCGAGAACGACACCATGATCGCACAGGCCGTGCGCGACCTCTGCGAACGTGAAGTACGCCCCCACGTTATGGAGTGGGACGAGAGCCAGTACTTTCCCAAGGAACTCTTCACCGACCATTTCGGGCCAGCAGGCATGCTGGGCGTTTTCGTGCCCGAAGAGTATGGCGGAGCAGGCCTGGGCTACAATGAGTACGTGGATACCATTGTGGAAACGGCCCGCATCTGTGGCAGCATCGGCCTCAGTGTGGCGGCGCACAACAGCCTGTGTGCAGGCCACATCAACTACTTCGGTTCGCACGAACAAAAGAAGAACTGGTTGACCAAACTAGCCACCGGCGAATGGCTGGGCGCTTGGGCCCTTACAGAGCCCAACACCGGCAGCGATGCCATGCGCATGAAGTGTACGGCCCGCAAGGAAGGGAAGGAGTGGGTGCTGAACGGCACCAAGTGCTGGATCACCCACGGCAAGAGCAGCGATGTGGTGGTGGCCATTGTACGCACCGGCGACCTGCTGGATAGCAAAGGCATGACCACCTTCGTGATCGAGCGTGGCACACCGGGTATGAAAGCCGGCAAAAAGGAGAACAAGCTGGGCATGCGCGCCAGCGAGACCGCCGAAGTGATCTTCGAGGATTGCCGAGTGTCCGAAGACCACATCCTGGGAAAGGTGGGAGAGGGTTTCCAGCAGGCCATGAAGATCCTGGACGGCGGTCGCATCAGCATTGCTGCATTGAGCCTGGGTATCGCTAAAGGGGCCTTCGATGCCAGCGTGAAATATGCCAAGGAGCGCGAGCAATTCGGCCAGCCCATCGCCAACTTCCAAGCCATCGCCTTCAAGCTGGCCGATATGGCCACCCGCATCGAAGCCTCCGAACTACTGATCCAACAGGCCAGCTACCAGAAGAACAACGGTCAAAAGGTGACCACTAGCGGTGCCATGGCCAAGTACTACGCCAGCGAAACGTGCGTAGCCGTCAGCAATGACGCCGTACAGATCTTCGGTGGCTACGGCTACACCAAGGATTTCCCCGTGGAGAAGTTCTACCGCGATAGCAAGCTCTGCACCATTGGCGAGGGCACCAGCGAGATCCAGAAGCTGGTGATCAGCAGGAATGTGCTCAAGGGGTAGGGGTGTAAGACAAGTTTCAAACACAACTCTTGCACATACCAGTCCCATCGCTATATTTGCAACCCGTAAGAAGAAAAAAGACCATGCTGATCATCCCGGTCAAAGAAGGCGAGAGCATCGATAAGGCGCTCAAGAAGTTCAAGAAGAAATTCGAGCGCACGCAGACCATGCGTCAATTGCGCAAGCGTCAGAGTTTCACCAAGCCTTCGGTTTCCCGTCGTAAGGAGATCATCCGGGCTTCGTACAAGTTGACACTCCAGACCGACGAGGGATAGTCCCCCTAGTTGCGTCCCAAATTACCGAAAGGCTCCAGCGATGGGGCTTTTTGCGTTGGGGGTGTGGGCTGCTGCGAGCTATCGGTTGTCAGGCTGTTTGGTATATGGCCGTTGATCATTCGAAGTTCCACATTCTGAATTCAACATTCCATTCTTATGCCCATATAGGGAACTCCAACTTCGCCAAACCCGCAAACCCCATTACGTGCCGCTGACAACCAACAACCAACAACCAACAACCAACAACCAACAACTAAGATCGCGACCCAACACGAACCAAGCGCCGCCCACCGTTACCTTCGGCAGTATGCTCCTGGATCGCTTTGTTGACCACCTTACCTACGAGAAGCGTTACAGCGCCCATACAGTAGCAGCGTATCGCAGGGATCTACAGCAATTCCTAGCCTTTCTGCGAACATTCGGAATGTCCGAGCCCGAGCAGGCCACGGACAAGGTGGTGCGCACATGGATGATGCATCTAATGGAAGAAGGTATCGGCGCTCGCAGTGTGAACCGTAAGCTCAGCGCCTTGCGCGGCTTTTTCCGATTTGCCCGCATGGTGGGGGTGATCCATACAGAGCCTACGGCGTTGATCGATCCGCCCAAGACCCCGAAGCGGCTGCCCGAATTCGTAGAAGAGAAAGGCATGCACCGCCTGATGGATGAGCACGCGTGGCCAGAGGGGCTTGCGGGCGAGACCCACCGCCTGGTGCTGGATCTCTTCTACCAGACGGGTATGCGCTTGGCCGAGTTGATCGGGTTGCGGGTAGGGGATGCAGACCTGCCTGCGGCCACCTTGCGTGTGCTGGGAAAACGCCAGAAAGAACGACTGATCCCGATCGGTGACGAACTCTTAACAAGAATTCGGGCCTATTTGGCGGTGCGGACCAGAGAAAAAGGTACTTTAGGCTCGGCTGACCCACTGCTTGCGAATGCCAAGGGCGAACCGTTAGCCCGCCGCTCCGTACAACGCCTGGTAACGCACTATCTCAGCTGCATTACTTCCCAACAAAAACGCAGTCCACACGTGTTGCGCCATACGTTCGCCACCCACATGCTCGAGCATGGCGCAGACCTCAATGCAGTAAAGGAACTTCTGGGCCATGCCAACCTCGCTGCTACACAGGTCTACACCCACAATACCGTAGAGAAACTCCGAAAAGTACACGCCAAGGCCCACCCCCGTGGTGGCCAATAAGCGTTGAACCCTCCGATCAACCAACCAATTTTACAAGCCATGAACGTGAACGTGCATTCGATCCATTTCGACGCCGATACCAAATTGGTCACCTTTATCAAGGACAAATTGTCCAAGTTGAACCAGTTCCATGATAGCATCCTTTCGGGAGATGTTTTCCTGCGATTGGAGCACGATGGAGAAAAACGAGAGAACAAAGTGGTGGAGATCCGTTTGGCCATTCCAGGGAATGACCTCTTCGCAAAGCGCCAGGGAAAAACCTTCGAGGAAGCAGCCATCAATACCGTGGAAGCCTTACGCAGCCAAGTGGAACGGAACAAAGAGCGTTTGCGCCAAGCGTCCTGATAACAGCGCTGGATCTCCCGGATCGCGAAGGTCCGGACCCCTGCAAGAACGGGCCACGACACTAGTCGTGGCCCGTGTTGTTTGGTGGGGCAGAGATTCTTATTACATTTGCAGGCCCAATTCAGGACCTATTGGTTCAGAAAAGGGCAAAGACCGTTCTTTTTATCGTTGTACAGGCCAATGTAGCTCAGCTGGTAGAGCAGCTGATTTGTAATCAGCAGGTCGGGGGTTCGAATCCGCCCGTTGGCTCCGTGTTTGCGGATTTGGGGAGATACCCAAGCGGCCAACGGGGGCAGACTGTAAATCTGCTGGCTCACGCCTTCGCAGGTTCGAATCCTGCTCTCCCCACCGATCCACACGGAGCCTTGCGCTGCTTCTTCAAGGTGGAAAAGCAGTGGACCGGATCCCTCGAAGCAAACCATGCGCGGGTAGCTCAGTTGGTAGTCCTCCACACGGTGGATCTCCAGTTGAACCACTTGCGTTTTATGCGGGAGTAGCTCAGTTGGTAGTTCTGCCCATCCGGCAGACGGATCCAACTGGAATGCATTCGCGACCAAATGCGGGAGTAGCTCAGTTGGTAGAGCATCAGCCTTCCAAGCTGAACGTCGCGGGTTCGAGTCTCGTCTCCCGCTCTACACCACCGGCCTCCGCCGAAATGCGGAAGTCGATGGAGAAGAAGTCAAGTAGGCCTTTGTAGCTCAGGGGTAGAGCACTTCCTTGGTAAGGAAGAGGTCCCGGGTTCAATTCCCGGCAAAGGCTCAGGATCCAATAGGCAGGTGATGCTACATGCCACGAATGTGGAAGGCCCGTACAGCGAAGTAAGAATACAACCAACGAAGAACAACAACAACAAGACCCATCGACCATGGCAAAGGAGACCTTCCAGCGTACCAAGCCGCACGTCAACATCGGCACTATCGGCCACGTTGACCATGGCAAAACAACCCTAACTGCAGCGATCACCATGGTGCTCCATGCAAAAGGCCTTTCGGAAATGCGCAGCTTCGACTCGATCGACAATGCGCCTGAAGAAAAGGCGCGGGGTATCACCATCAATACATCACACGTGGAGTACCAGACGGCTGCCCGTCACTACGCACACGTTGATTGCCCAGGCCACGCTGACTATGTGAAGAACATGGTAACGGGTGCTGCGCAAATGGACGGCGCCATACTTGTTGTGGCTGCTACCGATGGTCCCATGCCACAAACCCGCGAGCATATCCTGCTCGGACGTCAGGTAGGTGTGCCCAAGATCGTCGTGTTCATGAACAAAGTGGACATGGTGGATGATGTTGAGCTCCTGGACCTTGTCGAAATGGAGATCCGCGAACTCCTCAGCTTCTACGAGTACGACGGCGACAACACGCCAGTGATCCGCGGAAGCGCCTTGGGCGGCCTCAACAAAGAGGAAAAGTGGATGGAGAAGATCATGGAGTTGATGGATGCAGTTGATACCTGGATCCCGGTTCCTCCCCGTGAAGTGGAGAAGCCGTTCCTGATGAGCGTGGAGGACGTGTTCTCCATCACAGGTCGCGGTACTGTGGCTACCGGTCGTATCGAGACCGGCGTGGTGAAGACCGGCGAGGAAGTCGAGATCATCGGCATGCAGGAAGAGAAGATGAAGAGCACCTGCACCGGTGTGGAAATGTTCCGCAAGCTGCTCGATCGCGGCGAAGCAGGTGACAACGTGGGTATCCTGCTCCGTGGTATCGAGAAGGACCAGATCCGTCGTGGTATGGTTATCGCGAAGCCCGGTAGCATCACCCCGCACACCGAGTTCAAGGCCGAGATCTACGTGCTGAAGAAAGAAGAAGGTGGTCGTCATACCCCCTTCCACAACAAGTATCGCCCACAATTCTACTTCCGCACAACGGACGTAACGGGTGAGATCACAATGGAAGCTGGACGTGAAATGATCATGCCCGGTGACAACGTGACCATCTCGGTGAAATTGATCGTTCCGATCGCAATGGACAAGGGCCTGCGTTTCGCTATCCGTGAGGGTGGACGTACCGTGGGTGCTGGCCAGGTGACAGAGATCATCAAGTAAGCGACATAGACCAACGGAGGCAGGGCCGTCCCGCGCAAGCGGGACGGCCTTCGCCGCCGAAAAGAGAACCAAGAACAGGACTACTACGGGTGTAGCTCAATTGGTAGAGCGAAGGTCTCCAAAACCTTAGGCTGCGGGTTCGATTCCTGCCACCCGTGCCAACAGCGACCACCCTCCACAGACCGAACGATGGCAAGCTTCAAGACATACCTCGCCGAGAGCTATAACGAGCTCGTGAACAAGGTGAGCTGGCCTACCTGGAAAGAACTCCAAGGCAGCGCGATCATCGTGTTGGTCTCCGCTTTGCTGCTTTCGCTTATCGTCTTCCTCATGGACTTCATCTTCGGGGTGCAGAACATGGGCAACAGCAGTGTTTGGAAAGGCATGCTCGGTTTCATCTACAAACTCATCGGTTCCTAGGTCATGGCTGACGGTTCCAAAAAGTGGTACGTGATCCGCGCCATCTCCGGCAAGGAGAAGAAGGTGAAGGAAATGATCGATCTGGAGGTTTCCCGCTCTAAGAGCATGGGTACCTACATTTCCCAGATCCTGATCCCGACCGAGAAATTCTACCAGATCCGCGAAGGCAAGAAGGTGAGCAAAGAGCGGAACTTCTTTCCGGGTTATGTGTTGATGGAAGCTGACCTTACTGGTGAGATCGCCCACAGCATCAAGAACCTACCCAACGTGATCGGCTTCTTGGGCTCGGAGAAAGGGGGAGACCCCGTTCCCTTGCGCCAAAGCGAAGTGAATCGTATCCTCGGTACCGTGGATACGTTGGCCGAGACCGTAGAAGCGAACTATAACCCATACCACGTTGGCGAAGGCGTGAAGGTGATCGATGGTCCCTTCAATGGATTCAATGGCGTGATCGAAGAGATCAACGAAGAAAAAAAGAAGCTGAAGGTGATGGTGAAGATCTTCGGAAGGAAGACCCCGCTGGAACTGAGCTTCATGCAAGTAGAAAAAGAGGTGTAGGGCCGTGATATTCCACGACCGTAGACCGACGCGATAGAGATCAGGACGTAAACCAGTCCGAGCCGACCGAGAGGAAAGCGCTAACAAGGACATAAACCAAGAACAATGGCAAAGGAAATAGCAGCCCTTATCAAGCTGCAGATCAAGGGCGGAGCGGCCAACCCCTCGCCCCCCGTAGGCCCCGCACTCGGTGCCAAAGGCGTTAATATCATGGAGTTCTGCAAGCAGTTCAATGCGCGCACGCAGGACAAGCCCGGCAAAGTTTTGCCAGCTGTGATCACGGTTTACGCCGATAAGTCGTTCGACTTCGTTATCAAGACCCCACCTGCCGCCGTGCAGATCATCGAAGCTGCCAAGATCAAGGGTGGTAGCGGTGTTCCGCACAGCCAGAAGGTAGGCAGCATCACCTGGGAACAGGTGAAGGCGATAGCGGAGGACAAGATGCCCGACCTCAACTGCTTCTCGGTGGAAAGCGCCATGAGCATGGTGGCTGGCACTGCCCGGAGCATGGGCGTTACTGTTAGTGGAAACAAACCCTTCTGATCATCGCCACCATGAGCACATTGACCAAAAAGCGCAAGGCGGCGTTGGCGAAGTACGACGTCACCAAGATCTACACCCTGCAGGAAGCGACCCAGATCGTGAAGCAGGTGGCCACCACCAAGTTCGACGCAACGGTGGATATCGCCGTTCGTTTGGGTGTCGATCCCAAGAAAAGCACCGAAATGGTGCGCGGTACCGTGAGCCTTCCGCATGGAACAGGCCGTACCGTGAACGTGTTGGTGCTGGCCGATCCAGCCAAGTGCGAGGAAGCCCTCGCCGCCGGTGCCGATATGGCCGGTTTGGACGACTACATCGAAAAGATCAAAGGCGGGTGGACCAACGTGGATGTGATCATCTGCACCCCTGCGGTAATGGCCAAAGTGGGTGCCTTGGGCCGTGTGCTGGGTCCCCGTGGCCTTATGCCCAACCCCAAGACCGGTACCGTTACCATGGACGTGGCGAAAGCCGTGAAAGAGGTGAAGGCCGGTAAGATCGACTTCAAGGTGGACAAGGCCGGTATCATCCATGCGGTGATCGGGAAAGCCTCCTTCGACGCAGCGAAACTCAGCGAGAACGCGCATGAGATCCTGCTGACCCTGGTGAAGCTGAAACCCAGCACCGCCAAAGGAGCCTACATCAAGAGCATCAGCATCAGTAGTACCATGAGCCCCGGCGTGCAGGTCGATACCCGCACGGTGGCGGTCGGATAAACCAGCTAGGGCGCGAGTTCTCGTGTCCCAACAAAAGAACCCATGGCAACCCGTACCGAAAAAGACCAGGCGATCAACGTGCTGGTCGAAGAGATCAAGGCCACGAACGTGCTCTATCTCGCCGATACCACCAGCATGAGCGCAGAGGCCACCAGCAGTTTGCGCCGCGCCTGTCACAAGAATGGCATCCGTATGAAGGTGGTGAAGAACACCTTGCTGCAGAAGGCCATGGAACGCATCGAAGGCAAGGACTACAGCGGCGTTATCGCAACGTTGAAGGGCCAGACCTCTGTGCTCTTCGCTGATAAGGGCAATGCCCCAGCGAAAATGCTGAAGGACTTCCGCAAGAAAGAGACCAAACCTGTGCTCAAGAGCGCTTGGATCGATGATGCGATTTTCATTGGCGATGATCAGCTTTTGATGTTGAGCAACCTCAAAGGCAAAGAGGAACTCATCGGCGATATCATCGCTTTGCTGCAAAGCCCAATGAAGAACGTGATCAGTGGCCTCCAAGGCAGCGGCGGACAGAAGATCGCCGGTTTGCTCAAGACACTCGAAGAACGAGCTGCATAAGATATATCGTCGGGGAGCGAGATCTCCCGCCCCGTCAAACAAACGCGTTACGCACTTCCATAGACTTCCCAACCCTGTAACAAACCAATAAGATGGCAGACATCAAATCCCTGGGCGACCAGCTGGTGAACCTCACCGTGAAAGAGGTGAACGAATTGGCGACCTACCTGAAAGACGAATACAAGATCGAGCCGGCAGCAGCAGCTGTGGCCATTGCAGGCCCCGCCGCTGGCGGTGGTGGCGAGGCCGCTGAAGTGAAGACCAGCTTCGATGTGATCCTGAAGCACGGTGGCCAGAGCAAATTGGCCGTTGTGAAACTGGTGAAAGAACTCACCGGTCTGGGTCTGAAAGAGGCGAAAGACCTCGTTGACGGTGCTCCTAAGCCGCTGAAGGAAGGCGTCTCGAAAGAGGATGCCGAAAGCCTGAAGCAACAGCTCACGGAAGCCGGTGCCGAAGTTGAGGTCAGGTAAGAACCTGATCGCGCTTGCGTTACAGCAGCACGGAGAGGCCCCAAGCGGGCCTTTCCGTCTGTGCTGTGACGATCGCCCTTTGAAGGGCAGCACCAGCCCCTTCCTGCACTGATCCAAGCAGGTAGGGCCCATCGGCTCGAATTCTGGATCCGTCGTTCATACGGTCGTCTTCCGTTCTTCATTATCCCGCACACATGGCCCAGGCGAAGACCAGTTCCAAGAAAAGCAAACGGATCGATTTCGGCTCTAGTCCGCTCTCGACCGACTACCCCGATTTTCTCGATATCCAGCTGAAGAGTTTTGAGGACTTCTTCCAGATCGAGACCCTCCCAGAACATCGCCAGAGCGAAGGCCTTTTCAAGGTGTTCAGCGAGAATTTCCCCATCACGGATACCCGCAACCAGTTCGTGTTGGAGTTCCTGGACTACTTCATCGATCCACCACGATACAGCATCGATGAGTGTATCGAGCGCGGTTTGACCTACAGCGTGCCCCTGAAGGCCAAGCTCAAATTGTACTGTACCGATCCCGAACACGAGGATTTTGAGACCATCGTGCAAGATGTGTACCTGGGCCAGATCCCTTACATGACCCCCAAGGGATCATTCGTGGTGAAC
>Ga0209490_10003728_pt1 | contig 14198 bp, 11 predicted proteins | sample MAT06_FD_187209 | JGI IMG/M metagenome (GOLD analysis project Ga0209490, IMG submission 187209) | Freshwater microbial communities from Lake Fryxell liftoff mats and glacier meltwater in Antarctica - MAT-06 (SPAdes) (version 2) | ecosystem: Environmental > Aquatic > Freshwater > Ice > Liftoff...
CCAACCCGGTGGCTTTGCTGAGCGCCAAACGGTTGGCGGAAGCATTAGCCGAATTGCATACGTTGGCCGACTATGTACTGTGTGACGCGCCACCCGTGTTGGCTGTAACGGATGCCGCACTTTGGGCCAGCCAAGTAGACGGCGTGCTCTTGTTGATCAATGCCGGTGGCACCAAACGCGAAGATGCCCAGCGTGCTAAAGCTGTATTAGAAAAAGTGCAAGCACGCATCGTCGGCGCCGTTCTGCTCAATGCCGACAAAGCGGCGGTGATGGCGGGGTACGGGGCTTAGATTGCAAAAAATAATGCGTCAAGCAATTATCCAGGTTTGTAAAATAGAGGACAAATCATGAAAGGCATTATTCTTGCCGGTGGCGCAGGCACCAGACTTCACCCGCTGACCCTGACTGTGGTCAAACAGTTGTTGCCGGTTTATGATAAACCAATGGTCTACTATCCATTGTCGATGCTCATGTTGGCCGGTATTCGCGAGATTCTGGTGATCAGCACACCGCAGGCATTGCCGCTCTTTCGTGAGCTCTTCAAAGATGGCCGCCAGTGGGGCTTGCAATTTAGCTATCAAGAACAGTTGCATCCACGCGGCATTGCCGATGCATTCTTGCTGGGCAAATCATTTATCGGCAACGAGCCGGTTGCGCTTATTTTAGGCGATAATATCTTCTACGGTCATGGCCTGCCAGATCAGCTACGATCGGCGGCGCGTTTGCAAGAGGGCGCCTTGATCTTCGCCTACTCGGTTCGCGATCCAGAACGCTATGGCGTGATCGAATTTGACAGTACGGGCAAGGCCTTGAGCATCGAGGAAAAGCCCAAATATCCACGCTCAAACTATGCGGTGCCTGGCATCTATTTCTACGATAACCAGGTTGTTCAGATTACCGAAAGCCTGAAACCATCTGGCCGCGGTGAGTTGGAGATCACCGATGTGAATCTAGCCTACTTGCACCAGGGTAATTTGCGCGTCGACCCGATTGGGCGCGGTGTCGCTTGGCTGGACGCCGGCACCCACGAGTCGCTGCTGCAAGCCTCGAACTTTATTCAAGCGTTGCAAGATCGCCAGGGCATGATGGTATCCTGCCCAGAAGAGATTGCATATCGGCGTGGATTCATTGACCGCACGCAACTGCTGCAATTGGCTTCAGGCATGAAAAGAGATAACCCGTACGGCGACTACTTACTCCGGCTTGCCGAGGAGTAATTGCACCTTCGATTGTAATTCGTTATGGAACAAACCGTCCTTATGGAGTTTTTGCGACAAGAAACCCTAATTGCCACGGTGCCAACCCTGGCCGCCGCCATCCGCACAACGAACGGATACAAGCCAGTCGTAGCCGAGTCGATGCTACGCCGTGAAGATCCGTTGGTACAAATGTACCATATTCATGGCAGAAGTATCAGCCAAGAAGCAGAAATGGCCGCTAGCACGGTGAGCGGCATCGCCGAACGCTTGCGCCGGCTGGCAAGTGCCTATGGTGAATGGGATCTCTTTGACGCACCGGCCTATTTCGACCTTTCCGTTGGCCAAGCTGCCCACTTGGTCAAGCTGACCGAGCGGGTGAGCACCGTACATGGCCTCTTTTTTGCCGATCTATTGTTGCCATCATTTCAGCAGTCAGTCGCGTACTGGGCGCACGAATTCCAACCCATCTACCAGCAATTGGATCAGGAACCGACGTTGGGGCCTGCTTTTTTTCAAGAAATTCAACCGGCGATGGTTGATCATTGGCAGCGACTCGTCGCCGTCATCGAACAGACACGGATTATTTTGAGCGGCGATATTGGCTTTTGGGCTACGAATGGCGCACAAGAAGAGCGGGAACGTTGGCGCCGTTGGTGGCGAACACCACCTGCCGCTCGGCTTGATCCAGCCTTGTTACCAGCCCTGGCCAATGTACCGACCCTTACCCTATCATTTGAGTTTCCCTTGCCTGCTTTTCGCCAACCGGATCGACTGCGCCGGCTCCGCCAGAATCGGGCGCGGCATTTAGCCCGCAAAAAACGAATCAGAAAATCAAGTAATAATGAATTGTGAATTATGAATAATTAACAATTAATTGTTAATTATTCATAATTCATTATTAGTAAGGAGTTATTGATGCGCAATCTTCTCGTCACCGGTGGGGCCGGTTTTATCGGCTGTAACTTTGTCCGTATGTTGTTGGAGAAATATCCCGATTACCAGGTGACGGTCTACGACAAGTTGACCTATGCCGGCCGCCTGGAAAATTTGCAGGATGTTGCGGACCGCTATCCGGAACGCTATCACTTTGTCCAGGGCGATATTTGTGATGCGGACGCGGTGGAACAAGTGGTGCGGGATCAGCAGATTGATACGATTGTCAACTTTGCCGCCGAAAGCCATGTTGATCGCAGCATCATGAATCCAGATGCCTTTATTCGAACCGACGTTTTCGGCACTTATGTGTTGCTGGAGGCAGCGCGCAAGTTCGGCAATTTGCGCTATCACCAGATCAGCACCGACGAAGTCTATGGCCACATTCATGGCGAGCACCGCAGCCTGGAAAGCGACTCGATGGCCCCGCGCAGTCCCTATTCGGCCAGCAAGGCCAGCGCCGACCATTTTGTCCACGCCTATCACATCACCTATGACCTGCCGATCACGATCACGCGCGGGGCCAATAATATTGGCCCTTATCAATATCCAGAGAAGGTAATCCCGCTGTTTGTGACCAACGCACTCAATGACTTAGCACTGCCGGTCTATGGCGATGGCCAGCAGATGCGCGACTATCAATATGTGATGGATCATTGCGAAGGGATCGACCTTGTGCTGCACAAGGGGGTAATCGGCGAGACGTATAATATTGGCACCGGGCAGGAAATGACCAATCTGGCGATGGTGGAGATTCTGCTCGATGAACTGGGTAAACCGCGCAGCCTGATCCAGCATGTCGAAGATCGCCTGGGCCACGATCGCCGCTACTGTATGGATGTGCGCAAGGTGATGGCGCTGGGCTGGGAGCCAGATTACACTTGTGAAGAAGCGATTCGGGCGACGGTGCGCTGGTATGTGGACAACCGCTGGTGGTGGGAGCCAATCCGTTCGGGCGAGTTCAAAGAATATTACCAGCAAGTCTATGGCAATCGCAAGGTATTGGCATAATTTTTACTTGATTGCAGCCGATGAGCTAAACTATGCCTATTATCCTGGCAGACGTGCAGCACGCGACGCAAATTCGTCAACTGCTCGACAAAGGCCGCCACATCTTTGTTAACTTCGGCCTGGAAGATTTACCAGCGTTGCTCGAAAAAGATCTAGTGCTGTCGGGTGAAGATCAAGGGAGTGTATGGGGATTTATTGGCGTGCGGCGTGCAGAACGCCCACCAACACTGCCCGTTGCGGCGCCAGATCGCGCTTATCTGCGCGCGTTCATCTTAGCACGTGGGCGTTCCCCTTCCAGCGATGGCATCCAGTTGATGGATGCAGCCCTGCAACGTTTGCAAGGCGGGCCACATCCCGTCCAACTTATTGTCTATGGTGCCGAGTCTTGGCTAAATAAGCCACTGTTGGCCAATGGTTTCGGGTTGGCCGAGCGGGTGCAATTTTTTCGCCTTGACCTGCGCCGCCAACGTGTGACCGTTGACTCCGCTTCTGCACGCGCGGCCAATGCTACACCGGTTCAGCTACGCGCCATGCAACCAACGGATCTCGATACCGTTGCTGTACTCGATGGGCAAACCTTTGATCCACTCTGGCATTTTTCTGCCAAAGAGCTTTGGGAATTGCTCTTCCGCAGCCGGATGCAGGTGGCGATCGTCGATGATGTGATTATGGGCTATGCGGCGCTTTCCACTAATGGCGCAGACGCGCAACTAGCGCGCTTGGCTGTTCACCCCCAGATGCAGGGGCGTGGCATTGGACGCCTTCTGCTGCTGGATAGCATTGACTATGCCCGAACCGCGCATTTTTCTACCCTCAGTTTGAACACGCAAGTGAGCAATATCCACGCCCAACAACTTTATCAAAAGGTAGGATTTCGACCTGCCGGGCAAATTGATCCGGTTTTAATTAAAATTGTGCCGTAAATTTTCATATTACAAACGTAAGTTACCCACTTAAATCGAGGTTATCCCCAGAGTTATGCTAAAATTGGGCAAAAGATGAACGTGGTCAACCTCTAATCCACAACATTCTACCTAAATAAAGCAAAAATTGCACCGGCTTGATTTGATATCGTACTAAGTTCTGGTGCCATCACCAGTGAGGAAACTGACGTGCTGAGATTGCTTGCCCTTAACCGGCGTTTGTGGATTGTCCTGGGTCTGGCATTTGCTATCATTACCGTTGGCACGGTCGGTTATATCGTGATCGAGGGTTGGAATTGGCAAGATGCCCTCTTTATGACGGTCATCACGCTGAGCACGGTTGGGTATGGTGAAACACGTCCGCTCGATCCAGCGGGTAGACTATTTACTGGGGGCTTGATCTTGTTAGGCGTGGGTGGCACGGCCTACACCTTGAGCGCCCTAACCCAGTATGTGATCGCAGGCGAATTGAACGAGATTTTGCGGAGGCAACGCATGACACGCGCCATCCAAAAACTGCGCAATCATTATATAATTTGTGGCTACGGCCGAGTCGGGCAACAGGTCGTCGAAGGACTACGCGCCAACCGTTACTCGGTGATTGTGATCGACAATGACCCCGTACATACGCCGCATCTGGAATTACTGGGTGTTCACCATATCGTCGGCGATGCATCCGAGGATACCACCTTGCAAGAGGCTGGTATCGAACATGCCAGCGGTCTATGTGCCTGTTTGCCGACCGACGCCAACAATGTTTTTGTGGTGCTCAGCGCGCGCACGCTCAATCCGAAACTCCTGATTATTGCGCGTAGCAACCTGCCTGAAAGTGAACGCAAGTTGCGCATCGCCGGAGCCAACCAAGTGATCAATCCATACGCGATCACCGGCCACCGCATGGCGGCGCAACTGTTGCATCCAAGCGTTGTCGAGTTTTTGGATGTGGTGATGCGTCAGGGTGAATTGGAATTACGCATTGAAGAGATCAAGATTGCGCCCAAGTCGATCATGGTCGGCAAAACCCTGACCGACTGCCGCGTGCGCCAGGAAACTGGCGTTAATGTGTTGGCGGTGCGCCGTTTTGATGGTCAACTTTCGATCGATCAGGGCTCAGATTTCACGATGAAGACCGGCGATACGTTAATTAGCCTGGGTACGGATGCGCAACTGGCCGCTCTGGCCAAGCGCGCCGGGGATGAACGGCATGCGCTGCGGATTGGGTAGAGGGATAGTAGGATAGTGAGACAGTAGGGCAGTGTTTACTGACTCACTGCCCTACTGCCCTACCGGCTCTCACCGGCCGTCATTAACGGCTGCCGTTGTGCGGACCAGAGTGCGCCGGCCAGGAAGATAAGCGAAAAGGCCAGCCCAATCGCGCTGACCATGATGATGCCGCCATATTGAAAGGCGACACCAGTGCCCAGACTGCCAGCGCCAGAGGCGATCGCAACCAACGTTTCGCTAAAGCCTTGCGCGCGCCCGCGTTCGTTGGCGGCGACGCTGTCGGCAAAGAGCGCCGAACCGGCCACAAAGCAAAAACTCCACCCTAGGCCCAACAAGAAGAGCGCAAAAGCCAGCACAAACATGCTCGGTGAAGCCGGCGTGAGCAGGCTGGCAATCGCCAATGTCACGCCACCGATCATAATCATGCTCAGCCGCCCCAAGCGGTCGATCAGCCAGCCGGTGACAGTCGCCAACCCAAACATGCCCAGCGTGTGCGCCATCAGCACCAGCGAGACCGCTTGCAGACCGTGGTTGTGGTGTGCCATGTGCAGCGGCGTGATCACCATGATCGAAGTCATGACAAGCTGACCGATCACCATCGAGGCGACCGCCAAGCGTATGGCATTGCTGGCGAAAATCTCACCCAGCGGGCGGGCGGGCACAATTTCGTGGGTGGTTTTCTGGCTGTCATCCATCTGGCGTCCGATCACCAATGGATCGGGGCGCAGAAAGAAAAAGGTGAGCGCGAGGGCAAAACAGGAAAGAAAAGCGGCCAAGACAAAAGGTCCCGTCTGCGGGTCGAGCCCAAAACTTGCCACCCATCCGCTAGAAGGTGGCACCAGCAACGGACCACCAATCGAGCCAATCGTGCCGGCGAAGACAAGCCAGCCGATCACTTTGGCGCGCTGGCTGGGCGGGTAGACCTCGGCGGCAGCGTAGCGGGTCTGCTCGCTAATCCCGCGTCCCATGCCAATCACCGCGGCGCCGGCACAAAAAATCCAGAATGAACTGCGCGTGATCGCCCAGGCGCTGATCAGCATGCCGACGATGCCCAGCGCATAGCCGATCACAAAAGCGGGGCGCCGACCGTAGCGATCCATGACCCAGCCAATCGGGTAGCCAATAAAGGCGCGTCCACCGAGAACCAGCGTGCTGGGCACACCGGCTAAACTTTCAAACCCACTGAGGCGGGCGGCGACGATGGAGGTAAGGGTAAAAGTGGCAATCAGGGCGGCGCCGAAGATGCTTTGCACGACAAAAAGAGTGATCGTGATCCGGCGCTGAACGGCGGGCGAGACGGCTGGTGGGCTGGGTAGCATAGACATAGGTGAGCTTTCTGGTTGGATAATGCACACTGAATTTGGCACGAATGACTTGGTATCAAAACATAGGCATGCATGTCCTGTCAAGCTGATTGCCTCTTGCAACCAGCAAAAGAAATAATGAACATTCTAGCGACCCGACACTTTGCCGCAGCAGGGTTGAAACCCGCGGCAAAGTGTCGGGTCGCTAGATAAACATTAACAAATTAACCGGCTAACGCGTAGGGAGCATCCTCAGATGCGGAAAGTGTTGGGTCATTTTCCAGCAACTTGACAATTTCCAGAACTCATGTTTAAATTCCCTTGCACCCGGTTGGAATATTGCTTCCTTCTAGTTCTGTGCAAGCCGTACTCCCCAACAGTCGGCTACCCTACCGTCCAAACTTTTGTTTTACACAATTTCATATGTTCCGAGGAGGAAAGAACCAATGCAGAAGAACAAACTGTCGCGCCGCGATTTTCTGAGGACTTCCACAATGGCCGGGGTTGGCCTGATGCTGGTGGCCTGCGCCCCAGCCGCACCCGGTGCTGCGCCCGCCGCCGCCGGGGGTGAGGCGGCTGCGCCGTCGGCCGATGTGGTAACCATCCGCTTTATGTCGCGTGCCGGCGCCGAGAACAATGTCAACGCCCAGCGCGTGCTCGATGAAGATTTTACCGCCCAAAACGCCAATATCAAGGTGTCGGTGGAAGCCGCCCCCGATGGTTGGGAACAAAAACTGTTGGCGCAGATGGTAGCCGGTGAAGCCGTCGATATCTTTGAAGCCTGGGGCAACATCTTCTTTAACTGGACCGAACGCGATCTGTTGCAAGACGTGCAAGCCCAAGTTGATCGCGATCTGACCGATGAAGTGATCAACGATTACAACACTTTCCAATGGGAAGGCCTGGTGATGCGTGGCAAGCGCGTCGGCATGCCCAAGTACATCAACGTCATGACCGTCACCTTTAACAAGGACATCTTTGACAAATATGGCGTTGAGTATCCGCCAGAAGATGGTAACTGGACCCACGACGACTATGCCACCATGGCGCAGCAATTGACCGAAGGCGCGCGCAAAGAGGGTAACGACGCTTTCTGGGGCGGTTGGAAGCCAGCCTGGAGCTGGGATCGCTTCTGGAACACCGTCTATATGTTTGATGGCAAGATCGTCGACGAAAAATATGGCTCGAAGTGCCTGATGGACAGCGAAGAAGCGCAGGCCGGTTTCCAATGGATGTATGACCGCATTTGGAAAGACAATACCTTTGCCCAGCCGGCTCAGATCGAAAATACATGGGGTGACAATGCGTTGGCACCTTTCTTTGTCGGCTTTATTGAAGATGGCACCTACCCAATCGGGCGCGACAAAAATTTGGGCGAGGTAATGAAATATGACATTCGCCACGTGCCCACCGGTCCCAGTGGCAAGCGTAGCGTGCTGGGCACCACTGATGCCTGGTCGATCACCAAGCAGACCAAACAGCCGGAAGAAGCCTGGAAGGTGCTCAGCTTCCTCTCTGGCCCTGTCTACCAAGACAAGCAGATTGTCGCCCAGGAGGGCATTATCCCCGTCCTCAAATCGCGCATTGCCTCCTTTATCGACACCGTGCGCGAGGTGCGCCCGTCGCTGGCCGATGTACGCCTGGAGACGATCAGCGAATTGCTGGAGTGGGGCTACGCCGAGGATGGCTTCTGGTTTAACAAGCAGCAGGCCGCCTTTGATCTGATCAGCCCTGCGCTGGAAAAAGTCTTCACCGTTGGTGATGTTGGCCCGGAATATCTGGCCGAGATCGCCCAACAGGTCAATGAGTCGCAAGCGTAGGAAGAAGTAGGGATACAGGAAACGGGATTCGGGAAACGGAAAACGGTAGTCAACGAGACCATCACCGTTTCCCGAATCCCGTTTCCTGTATCCCATTATCAGGGAGGTTTGCTAATGAGCACACAAGTTGCGGCGCGCCCGGTCGCAGTAGAAAAGCGCACGCGCATGTCCCAGCGGACGCGGGATAATATTGCTGGTTTTTTGTTTATTTCCCCGTGGTTGATCCATTTTCTTTTCTTGATCGCCTTCGCCATGCTCTTCTCCTTTGGCATCAGCCTTACCGAGACAGACTTGCTTTCGGGGGCGAAGTTTGTCGGGCTGGCCAATTATACGCGCATGTGGGATGATGAACTTTTCTGGAAGGCATTTGGCGTAACCGCCTATTACACCTTTGCCTTGGTGCCGACCAGTATTGTGATCTCGTTGGCGATTGCCCTGCTCATGAACCAAAAGATCGCCTTCCAGGGCGTATGGCGGACGCTCTATTATCTGCCCTCCGTCGTACAAGGCGTCGCAGTGGCCCTCTTGTGGGGCTATGTGCTTAACCCACGTTTTGGTCTGCTTAATGCCGGCCTGAGAGCGATTGGCATCGAGGGGCCGAACTGGCTCTATTCCGAACAATGGGCCGTGCCCGGCTTCATTCTGATGGGGTTATGGGGGGCCGGTGGCGCCATGCTGCTCTATCTGGCCGGTCTACAAGGCATCCCGACCCCGCTGTACGAAGCAGCCGAGATCGATGGCGCCAATTCCTGGAATCGCTTTCGCCACATTACGATCCCGATGTTGACACCGACGATTTACTTTAATCTACTGATCAATATCATTGCCTCGTTTCAGGTCTTCACTCAAGTCTATGTATTGACCAATGGCGGCCCCAACAACGCCACCTTGACGCAGGTGCTCTACATCTATCGCAAAGGCTTCCAAAATTTTCAGTTTGGCTACGCTTCGGCCCTGGCCTGGGTGCTCTTCTTGGTGATTATGCTTTTTACGATTTTAGTGGTGCGTTCCTCGGACGGTTGGGTGCATTATGAAGGAGAATTGAAGAAATGATCCAGGAAGAAAAAGCCTATTCCGCCTCTTCGTCGCCAGCCGGCTTGCAGGGAACGCAAGGTGCCAACTGGGCCCTGATCCTCAACAAGACGCAATATGGGGTTGGGCGTATTTTGCTTTATGCCGTGCTCATCCTGGGCGCGATAATCTTCTCCTTGCCACTGGTGTGGATGATCTCGACCTCGTTTAAACCCGATGCGCTGGTCTTCAACATGCCCATTGTATGGATTCCGCCCAAACCCGACTGGGCCAACTATTATGATGCCTGGACCAAATCGGTGCCACCTTTTACCACCTATTATGCCAACACAATTTTCATTACGGTGATGAGCATCATCGGCTTGATCTTATCCAGTTCGCTGGTGGCGTTTGGCTTTGCGCGTATCCGCTTTTGGGGCCGCAATGTGATTTTTATGGTGCTCTTATCCACCATGATGCTGCCCAGCCAGGTGACGCTGATTCCGATCTATCTTTTCTGGTCCAAGTTAGGCTTAGTCAACACCTTTTGGCCGTTGATTGGCCCCGAATGGCTGACCAACGCCTATAACGTCTTCCTGTTGCGGCAGTTCTTCATGAGCATCAATACCGAACTGGATGACGCCGCGCGTATCGATGGCGCCGGTTGGTTTACAATCTATTCACGCATCCTGATGCCCCTGGCACGGCCCGCGGTGGGTGTGATTGCGATTCAAGCCTTTGCGTGGAACTGGAACAACTACCTGGGCCCCTTGATCTATTTGAGTGAGCCCAAGAAATTGACCGTGGCGATTGCCTTGCGCCTCTTTGAAACCCAGCAATCGCAGCACATCCCCGAAACCATGGCGATGACGCTGGTGGCGCTGATTCCCGTTCTGCTTGTCTTTTATTTTGGCCAGGCCCGTTTTATTCAGGGGATCGTGATTTCGGGTGTCAAAGGCTAATTGGTAATTAGGTAATTGGGAATGGGTTGTCGATCTGACTAAATTAATTGTTAACCAATCACAGTTTGCGGTTTGGGATTGAGGGGATATGATGAAAATTGGGCTTAATTCGGGCATTTTTCCTGCCACTTGGTCGCCAGCACAGAAAGTAGAGGCGACGGCGCGTGTAGGGGCAGTTGGTTTGGAGCTCAATATTGACGCCAACCAACTCTGGACGCAACGCCTGGACGCGACCGCGCGCCGAGCTCTACGCCAACAGGCCGCAGATGCAGGCGTTGCCATCACTTCGCTTTGTATGAATGCGCATTGGGTCTTCAACTTGGCCAGCCCCGATGTGCGCATCCGCGATCTAGGTGTCAGTTTGATGTTAGATGCCATCGACATGGCCCAGGAATTGGGTGCGGCGGCCCTGCTCATCCCTGGTTGCGACCAGGATCAGTCACCGGCCAACAAATGGGAACTCTTCCGCGATGGCGTGTTGCAAGGGATCGGGCGCGCCCAACAGGCTGGCGTGCAGTTAGCCTTGGAAGCCGTGAACAAGCCCTTTCTGCTTGATACGGCAAAACTACTGCAAATGATCGATGCCTGCGGCGGCGCGCCGATTTTGGGTATTTATCTGGATGTGGGTAATTCAACATCTAGTGGCCTGGACCCTGCCGCGGAAGTGCGGGCGGCACAGGGGCGCGCGGTCCTGACGCACGTAAAAGACTGGAACCCAACCAATAGTAATCAACGCCTATTGGGCGCTGGCGCAGTCGATTTCGATGCCTCGTTTGCTGCCCTGCGCGAGATTGGCTACGACAATTATATGATCGTAGAATTATCACCCGATCCGAATGATCCAGACGCAGTCGCACGCCATGCCGTGCAATTCCTGTTGCACCGTCAATAAACTTACCTATAATCCCACAGTGCGGTAAAACCACAACGAGAAATAGCGCTACTTCATCAATAATCACCACATCACAATGATATGATCGGATGGCAAGGTCGCCAATTCACAGGTAGAACCTGGTTTCGGCGCGTTTTCATTTGGGAAACGATGGTTGGTCGACTTGAAAATTTCTCGATTTTAGCATATAGTGATTTGTCTTTTTGATTTGGATCAGACAATCTGCCTGGTCCCCTATCGATGCAGGAATGGGATAATCGCAATTGGATTCACTCGCTTGTTAGATGAAACTGTTACTTTTCGGCTGGCTCAAGCGTAGTGGTATAGGTAAATTGTTCTATCGGTAAAAGGAATCGGGTCTTATGGCTCAGGCAGTTCGCACGTTTAAACGACCACATAACTGGCTTTCCCGTTGGTTGCTTCAGGAGCAGGGTAGGAAAACAAAGTCCCATCATAAAGGGGGCGGTCATCAAACGCATTCCTGGTGGCAAGTGATGTGTCTGACCGGCGTTGATTATTTCTCTACGCTGGGTTACCAGCCTGGTATTGCCGCGCTGGCAGCCGGTGCGCTTTCGCCATTTGCGACGCTTGTCCTTATTTTGCTCACCTTGTTTGGCGCACTGCCGATCTATCGGCGTGTGGCGGCAGAAAGTCCCCACGGCGAAGGCTCGATCGCGATGTTGGAACACTTACTACCCTGGTGGCAGGGTAAAATTTTCGTGCTCGTGTTGCTCGGCTTCGTCGCCACCGATTTTATCATTACGATTACGCTGTCGGCGGCTGATGCTACAGCCCATATTATCGAGAACCCGTTTGCACCGGCCTTTTTTGAGCACCATACCATCGGCGTCACACTGGTGTTGGTTGCCTTCTTGGCGGCGGTCTTTCTCAAGGGTTTTCGTGAGGCGATTGGGATTGCCGTTTTCTTGGTAATCGGCTACTTGTTTCTAAACTTGATTGTGATCAGCGTTGGCATCTATGAAGTGATCACCCATCCATTTATGTTGAGCAACTGGCGCGCGGCACTCTTTACGGCCCATGGCAATCCATTGGCTATGGTAGGCATTTCACTCTTACTCTTTCCCAAGCTGGCGTTGGGTTTGTCGGGGTTCGAGACGGGCGTAGCTGTTATGCCATTGGTACGCGGCAATCCCAACGATACGGAAGCCCACCCGGTGGGGCGCGTTCGCAATACACGTAAGCTCTTGATGGGCGCGGCGTTGATTATGAGTGTTTTTCTGCTCACCAGCAGTATTGTAACCACGGTGCTGATCCCGACCGAAGCGTTTCAACCGGGTGGCGAAGCTAATGGCCGTGCCCTGGCTTATCTAGCCCACTTTTACCTGGGCGACTGGTTTGGCACACTTTACGATGTGAGCACGATTGCCATTCTCTGGTTTGCCGGGGCTTCCGCCATGGCCGGCCTTCTTAACATTGTGCCACGCTACTTACCGCGTTATGGCATGGCGCCGAACTGGGCGCGGGCCACGCGTCCGTTGGTGCTGGTCTATACCGCGATCGCCTTTGCCGTCACTATTATCTTTCGCGCCGATGTGGATGCCCAGGGTGGCGCTTATGCCACTGGTGTGCTTGTCTTGATGAGTTCTGCCGCATTGGCAGTAACACTCTCGGTTTGGCATAAACAGGACCGCCGCAGCACCCTCATGTTCGGCATTATTACCCTGGTTTTTATCTACACCACTGTCGTCAACATCATTGAGCGGCCCGATGGTGTGAGGATTGCCAGTTTCTTTATCGGCGCCATCATCCTTACCTCGCTGGTCTCGCGCGTCTGGCGTTCGACCGAATTGCGCGTCGAACGTTTTGAGTTGGACGAGACGGCTCAGCGTTTCTTGGACGATGCTAAACATAACGGGCCGATCCGTATTATCGCCAATCGCAAAGCGAAAGGTGATGAGCATGAATATCGGGTGAAGGAGCGCGAGGTCCGTGAAGACACACACATTCCGACGAATGATAAGGTGATTTTTCTGGAAATTAATGTGCGCGACCCATCTGAATTTGTTGATGTGATGAAAATACACGGGGTGGAGATTGGTAAGTACCGCGTATTACGGGCGGATAGCACCGCGGTGCCCAACGCCATTGCCGCCTTTTTACTTTATGTGCGTGAACGCACCAACAAAATTCCCCACGCCTATTTTGGCTGGGCCGAAGGCAACCCCATTCATTATCTGATTCGCTTCATCTTATTTGGTGAAGGGGATATTGCCCCCGTAACCCGCGAAGTGTTGCGTCAGGCCGAGCACAACCCAGAACGACGACCGGGGATTCATGTCGGTGGTTAAAAAGTAGAGTAAACGAGAAACGGGGCGAATCGCCCCGTTTCTCGTTTACTCTAGGCTGATTTCGTTGGTTTGTTTAGGGTACATTCTCGATCTCAATCATCCACTCGCCCGTTGTGCTGCGCCCATCGCGCGCATGGGCAGTCCATGCCAACTGGTGGGGGCCATTTTGGATTGGTGCACCGTCGGGCCAGTGGTAGGCGTTATCGGCAAAGATGAAACGATTACATTCTGGTTCGCCGCCCCCAAACGCACAGTAGTGGGCCGTGTTCTCTGTTTTGGCGTAGACCCGCTCACCGTTTGGATCATAAATCTCAAAATCTACGTTCACGATACCATCGCCATCTTGGTTGCCGACCGCTGGATCATAGGCTTCTACCTGGAAGACCAACGTCGCGGTCACGCGGGGATCGAGCGCGCCATAGCCCATCTGGACCAACTCCGCTACAAGTTCAGGCGGTTCATCGGCGGGCGAATCGATGCCTTCAATCCGAAAACGAAAAACCCAGATCGCGGGGTCGCCGCGCACAGGTTGGATTATGATCGCTGTTTCATGGAGACCATTGGTGATCGGCGCACCGTTCGGCCAGTGATAGCCATTATCAGCAAAAAA
>Ga0209490_10003730_pt1 | contig 14190 bp, 11 predicted proteins | sample MAT06_FD_187209 | JGI IMG/M metagenome (GOLD analysis project Ga0209490, IMG submission 187209) | Freshwater microbial communities from Lake Fryxell liftoff mats and glacier meltwater in Antarctica - MAT-06 (SPAdes) (version 2) | ecosystem: Environmental > Aquatic > Freshwater > Ice > Liftoff...
TTGCGTCGGCTCTTTCCGCAGGTGTCAAAGCATGGAGTTGAGATTCTAGCTTTTGGGTGGTCATAAGGCTTTTGGGAAAGGCTGTTCCACTATTCTACTGAACCCATGCATGAAGAAGAGAGCTAGTGGGCGATCGCTCTAAAAGAACGTATCAACAACAAAGGGACAATAGTTCTCGTCCTCATTTGTGTATGTTTTATCTCCAATGTGGCAAGTCGCACCAATGCTGCAAAATTCAAGTTGCTCAAACGTATGGTAAAAAGGAGCATGATGCAAATCAAAGTCAACCTTTTGCCTCAAATCTTCTGGGAAAAAAGATGCAGTCTGTAGAAATTGCTTATATTTCTCTGAATCAAAGTCTAAAGTAAGCAAATGTTCAACTCCCTCTTCAGAATCAAGCGGATTGTTTGTGTGCAATTTATTAAATAACAGAACTGAAACTGACTTCCACGATTATTTCTCGATCAGTTGTCGCAGTTCATTGAGATTGGCAGAAAACTTCAGTTCGCCGTTCTGTTGTTCAACCTGCGCCAACTTAAAATTTTCGTATATCTCTTCACGGCGTTCTTCACGAAGATATTGCTGTAACAGCAGTTGGATCTCGTGCTTTTCGTCAGCCGAAAAACGTTTGATTGCTTCGACCACATCGCTAAACGTCATCGTCCGCAACTCCTTACCATACTTACTGAAGTCAATTTATCACGGTGTTCAAGTTTGTGGAGCGATCGCGCTTATCCTCAGCCCTACTTGAGATCGCCCTTCGCTGCAAGTTGAGTACATTTCAGAGATGCAGTGGTGCGATTTTGAGGGGAAGCACTGTTTGACTTAGACAGGAAGCACTTTGGGTTCTTGGAGCAACACGAATAGTTGAGCGATCGCTCACGGGAGAATACTTGTCGCGCAAGCGCTGATCAAAATGCTACTGTTTATTTTCCAGTGCGCTCTGTGCCGCGATCGCTAGCTAAACTGAATGATTCATAAGTCTGCTGTGGAATTATCTGATTCACTCCCTCATATCAATGCTCAATGGTTAAATCGTGACTCAACCTTAATTGCCCCTGACCTAATTGGCTGTACCTTAGTCCGACAAATGCCCGATGGCACGCTTTTACGCGGACTAATTGTTGAGACAGAAGCCTATGGTTCAAATGATCCGGCAATGCACGCTTACCGTCGCTCCACTGCTCGCAATCAGGTGATGTTTGGTGAGCCTGGAATAACCTACGTGTATTTAATCTACGGCATTTACTATTGCCTGAACGTAGTTACAGATGAAGTAAACATTCCCAGTGCTGTTTTAATTCGGGCACTTCAGTTAGAAACGATGCCTGCCTGGATTGATCCCCAGCAACAACTTAAACCTCACCGCGTTGCCGCAGGTCCAGGAAAGCTTTGTCGCGCTTTCAAAATTGACCTGACTTTAAACAAAACTCCCCTTCAGCCGGGGCAAGCCTTATGGTTAGAGCATCGTCAGTTTCAGTTGCAGCAGCAGTTAGATGAGGGTGATCTGTCTTTAATTCAAACGACCCGAATTGGGTTGACGCAAGGAGTTGATCTGCCTTGGCGCTGGTACTTATCTGGCTGTTCAGCCGTTTCTCGCAAAGGATGAGAATTCACCACCCAGACTTTTGCCCCCCAGATCCGCTGGCAGAGAAGCAATGGAGAGGACTGGAATCGAACCCGCATCGATCAACGGTAACTTTTAGGAAACGCGCTTCCTTCCTACCCGTAGGCAAATGGGAACTGCCCCCATCTCGGACTACTAATTCCTTTCAGTGCCTCTACAACCCGCTACCAGAGTTTTATCTCCCGATCGTCCTTGTGAGAACCGTTACATTCAGTTTCTACGGTTGCCATTCCATTTAGGCGACCTCCCCAAAATTCCACTTGCGTGGAAATCCACCAGGCAGGTACTGCCCCTGCTACGACTGCGTTATCAGCACAGCGCGTCACTATATCCGCCTCTGGTGGAAACTTGATTTGGAGTGACTGACGAGACTCAAACTCACACACAGACTATTTTTGAGACAGCCGCCTCTGACAGTTGGGCTATGGGAGTATGAAATGGGAGGATAGAGATCTCGACCCAGAGACATCTCACGCCTCCCGACTGGAAAGGAAGGAATCGAACCTTCAAACACTTGATTCAAAGTCAAGTCGCTTTGCCCATTTGCGTACTTTCCATCAAATGGATGCAGGAGTTGGGGTTGTAGCTTGCTTTCCGCAGATATCAACCTCTCCTTGATTCAGAGTCAAGGAGACTTGCCAATCGTCCATCTTGCAATGAATGGCTGCCTTGGTGGGGATCGAACCCACGACCTCTCGCTTAACAGGCGATCGCTACTACCGCTGAGCTACAAGACAATATAAACCCTGATGAAGGGGATGAGAAAGGCAGGAATTGAACCCGTGTCTCCAGGGCTATGTCTTCGGCAGGCTTTGCCAAAAACCTGACGCTATAACCATCTCAGCTACGTTCCTAAAAGGCGGAGGCGGTTCCGGGGTAGCTTGATGGCAGCCAGAGTTAGAGAAATCTGCTAGATAAATATGCGCCGTTCCAGGTGATAGGTTTGCCTGAGATGGCGAAGGGCTTGATTGTGTTTGGTTGAGTTCAGATGGGTTTCCTGATTGGATTGGGCATCTTCAAAATCAGCAGAGGCTGGTTGTTTAGAACTTTCTGGAAGCTCTAAAGGCTTCGGCAGAGGACTGGCTTGATCAATAGAGCGAGTAACCATTGGATTGGCTCCTTTGTGTCTCGTTTCATACTACAAATATAATACAACATGCTACAAAGCGTCAAGGGCATACTACAACTTTTTTTGAGAGCGATGAGAGTAGGTAGTGGAGCGAGGCATTTAGGGTTTAATGCTGCTTTGTTGCTCTTTCCAGAACTGGTCTGCGAAGGCAACAGCCGGATGGATAGGGGCTTTTGGCTTACTTTGAAGCACCATGCCGATTTCATGCAGCAGGCGATCGCCCTTCTTTGAGTTGCATTTTTCGCAAGCCGTGACGACGTTATCCCAACTGTGTTGTCCATTTCTTGAACGAGGAATGACGTGATCTAGCGTCAGATGCTTGGTGCTGCCGCAGTATTGGCAGGTGTGGTTATCCCGGCGGAAGACCTCCCGACGGTTGACAGGAGGCACTTTCCAATGCCGACCTGGGTTGCCACTGGTGAGGCGAATATGCTCTGTAACTTGTAGTACGATGCTGGGCGATCGCACTTCCCACTGTTGCGTACTGCTAAATTCCAGGGATTCTGCCTGACCCGTCACCAATAACGCGATCGCCCGCTTGATGTTGATTCGTGCCAAGGGCAGATAGTTCTTAGAAAACACCACCACCTGGTTTTGTAATATTCGTGGCTGATGAGTTTGCATGAAATTCACTCCTCAAAAAACAATCCCCACCTCTGGGCACAGAAACGGGGGATTGGGAAAGGCAATGATGCTTTGCCCTAGGTCGGTGACAAGATTGCCCTGCACCTGCCGCTCTGAATTTGTTGAAACCGATTGAACCACTGGACAAACGCTGTCCGATTGCGATCGCTTCCACTGATATAATCGTCGCCACAATCCATCTCAAATCTTGACAACAGGATTGCCTTGCCTAAACCCAGATGGGGTATGCATAGGATGGCATTATGTAAGAGCGAAGATTGAGGCATCATGGAATTGTAGTTTCTTGTATTACGGTAACTGTGTATAGACTACACTTGTAGTATGAAATTGTCCACTATTTGGTTGAATTCAGTGGTTCGGCTATGGATACACGCCAACAAAATCCCATTACGGACGGATCTTCTTGCTATACCTGGATTAGATCAATGAGAAAAATATGGCAAATCAAGAGAAGCCTTTAGAAGCAGCACTAATCAAAGAAGTCTGTCGGAGAATCCGCGTTGCCCGCAGCTATTGGGATGCTCACAACAATGCTGCCTGCCGTGGAGAACGCGATCGCGCTTTGGAACTGTACAACACGCTGACGAAGGAGCAAAAAGATCAAATTCCTCAAGTGCTGCGCGTTTGGTTACGTTACCGCAGCGAGAAATACTTTGGGGCACATCAAACGCCACCGGGTAAGAAATCCAAGCGGCACTCTAAATGACTGCAACCCTGCCATTGTGCGATCGCTTGCCTGCTCCAATCTGCTCAGGACTTGCCTTAACCGCGCTTGCCCCGATGCAAGATGTGACCGATTTGTTTTTTATGAACGTGATCGCCAACTATGGCAGTCCCGATTACTTTTTTACTGAATATTTTCGGGTTCATCCGACTTCCACGCTAGATAAAAAAATTCTGCGATCGATTACTGAAAACACCAGCGATCGCCCCATCTTTGCTCAAATGATTGGTGAGAGTATTCCCGACTTGGTGCGAATTGCCCAAACCCTCAGCCACTATCCAATTGCAGGCATTGACTTAAATATGGGCTGTCCTGCTCCCAGAATTTATCGTAAAAATGTGGGCGGCGGGTTGTTGCGCGATCCTGAACAGGTGAACCGAATTTTGGGTGAGTTGCGAGAGACTGTTGATGGACGCTTGAGCGTCAAGATGCGAATCGGCTTTGATAATACCGATCACTTCGATCGCATCCTTGACTTGATCAATCGGCACCACATCGATTTGCTGAGTTTGCACGGTCGGACGGTCAAAGAAATGTATCGGGGCGCTGTGCATTACGACCTGATTGCCCATGCCGTTCAGCGGGTCAATTGCCCAGTTCTAGCCAACGGGAATGTCACCTCCGCCCATTCTGCCGCCGCCGTCCTAGCTCAGACCGGAGCCGCCGGGGTGATGGTGGGTCGTGCTGCCATCCGCAATCCCTGGATTTTTAAGCAAACTCGCCAAATTCTTAAGGCGGAACCTGTGTCTAGTGTCACGCTGGCTGAAGTGCATGACTACATTGAGCGATTGCGCCAAACAACCACTGCGCTCACAATTCCAGAGCGATCGCGGGTGAGCTACCTAAAAATGTACCTTAACTACATTGCTCAAAGTGTCGATGCGGCAGGCGCTTTCTTGCGCGATATGCGCTTGACTCAAACCGACTCTGAACTGCGCTCAGTCTGCGATCGCTACTTACTGAGCAATCCCGATCAAGAGTTTGCCCTAGAACCCTATCCTGGACTGGTCGCTCGTCCGGTTAGTGAGGGCTGAGTGCGGAGGCATAAGTTTTGAGTTTTGAGTTTTGTTCGCGTAGCGTTGACCTAGGAAATATTTTGAGGTCGGTTTTAATCAAATGCTTCTTGCCCCGAAACCTGACACCCAAAACCCGACACCTGGAAATCCGACACCTGAAACCTGTCAATTACTCTCCCCCAAGAAAAACTTATATCAATTTAAAATTGAAACGCGACAGATGACTTTCTGAAAACGGCAATGCTTCTTTGTCTTGAAACTCAAAACTCAAAACTCAAAACTCAAAACGGTATTAGGTGTGGTTGAATAGCACCATGAAAAGTTCTCGACACTATTGGTTACTGGCTGGAATTTTGCTGCTGGGAACGGCACTGCGATTTTGGCATCTAGATTTTAAGCCGCTGTGGATGGATGAAGTGATCACAGCGCTGTTTAGTCTGGGGCATACTTACCAGGATGTGCCGCTAGAAAAAGCGCTGCCAGTATCGGCGTTTGAGCAGATTTTCACCCTAAATTCTCAGGCAACCTGCGCGCAGATTAGCGAAACGGTGTCGGTGCAATCGGTGCATCCGCCGCTGTTCTTTTGTGGGATGCACCAATGGCTAGGTTGGCTGAATCCGCTGCCTGTTTCTTGGGTGTGGAAGTTGCGATCGCTGCCTGCGTTGTTGGGTGTGGGGGCGATCGCAGCCCTTTATCTGCTCAATCGCATCGCCTTTTCTCCCAAAGCGGGACTTGTAGGTGCCGCGCTGATGGCAGTGTCGCCCTTTGCCGTCTATCTATCTCAAGAAGCTCGTCACTACACGCTGCCCATGCTGCTGGTCATCTTGGCATTGGCGGGGCTGTATGCCATGCTGATCGATCTGCAAAGACAGCGCTTTCGGTTGTCGATTTGGCTAGGCTGGGTTGCCATCAATAGTCTTGGCTTTTATGTCCACTATTTCTTTTTACTCGCCTTTTTTGCTCAAGGCGTGACGCTGGTTTTAGGGGCTTACAAAATTGCTCAGTCCCACAGAGCGGCAAGCAAGTTGGCAATAGATTCAGAGTCTGCAACCGCTAACTGGCAACAAACTCAGAATGCTCTATCGTTCACAACTGGCGATCGAAACCAGCTAGAAGCTACAGGGGCTGAGGATGCTAGAGAATCTGAGGGAAGTTCTATTTCTTCGTTTACTCCTTCATTGCCTATATCTTATCTGCTTGCCATCCTTGCCGTTTGCCTGATCTATTTGCCTTGGCTACCCACGTTTTTTAGCCATACGACTCGCCCAGAAACCGATTGGATGAAGTCCCATGCTCCGAGTTGGCAGCAGGTGATTGCGCCCTTATATCAGCTTCCAGTCGGCTGGATTTTGATGGTGGCAGCATTTCCTGTGGAGCAACAATCGGTTTGGGTTATCGTTTCTTGGGGAGTGCCCCTGCTGATTTTTATCGGTTGGCTGATTGGGCAGGTGAGAAGGAGATTACGGCAACTTTGGCGATCGCCGCAGTCTCACTTGGGTGCCTGGATGCTCGTCACATTCATTTTGGCAGTAGTGCTGGAGTTTGTGGCGATCGCCTATTTAATGGGCACCGATCTCACCCAAGTACCGCGCTATAATTTCATTTACTTTCCGGCAGTGTGTGCTTTGCTTGGAGCCTGTTTAAGCCAGCGATCGCCCATTCGCAGTCAGTCAAATAAATTTGCTTTTCGACTATCTAAAACTCCCCAATCGATCGCGATCGTTTTATTAATATCACTGTTAAGTAGTATTTTTGTAGTACAGGATTTAGTCTTTCAAAAACCTTACAACCCTAGCCTGGTGACACAGCAATTATCCATTGAGCCAACCAAAAATCGCTTAGTGATCAATGCCTATCAAGATTTTCAAGACATCGCTTTAGGACTCAGCTTTGCCCTGAAATTGCAACAACAAGAGCATTCAGCAAAAAGTTCCTCGCGCACTCATTTTGCACTGCTAGCTCAAACCAATGGATACGATCAAGTTTGGTCTGATCTTGCCCAATTAAGACAGCCCTTATCGTTTCCGCTAAATATGTGGGTCATCAGTCCAGGGTTAAGACGCAGCGACTATCAGCAGCAGCTTTCAATCCGCGATCGCGCAGGCACTCCCCATTCTTGCACCATCGATCCAACCCACTATCACCGTCTTGGCGTACCCTATCAGCTTTATCAGTGTCAAAAATAGGCAATTGAGAGATAGATTTCAAAGTCCTTCTCCCGCTGGGAGAGGGATTTAGGCTAAGGGCACTCCCCTACTCCTCCATCTGCCAGGGATCTTTGGTGTACTCGTTATCCAGCACCTTCTTAGGACGCATGATCAAAACGATTCGTCCTAAAATTATTGCTTCGGTTGTTTCGCTAAACCAGCGATCTGAAGTTGATCACTTTCTTCTACCAAAAAGTAGCTGCTAACATCCCAAGTATGCTGAGCGCGATCAACGATGATTAACACTTCTTCGGCTCTACCAGGAAGAGTAGTAGGTAGGCGATCGCTGACTTCCAAAACAGCAACAGGGTCTTCTGCCAGCCGAATCACCTGCCAACCGGGCACCGAAACCCAAGCGCCTGTGCCCGAAAACTGCACCATGCCAAAGGAGTCATTTTCTTCTACCAGAGGAACCGCTTGAAGATCAGTTTTGGTGAGGGGAAACTTGCCCACAACTGGAATGATTCGGGGCAGGAATTCGTCCCCTTCCAACCGATAAAGCGGCAGCATCGGCTCTGACTTGGCTGACACCACGGCGAAATCGGTGAGCAGTTTTTCAATTTGTTTGCGGGCAGGTTCGCTATGGGCAAAGCGCAACCCCTTCGCAATCAAGCGCGATCGCTCTTGTAAATCAGCTTTTTGGCGTGCCTGTTTCCAGGATTGATAGGCAACTACATCCCCTGGATGGTGGCTAAATCCTTCAGGAATTGCACCCAATCGAGAAAAATCTTTGACCGCTTTGACCACATCCTTTGCTTCATCAATATCCAAGCCCTTTTCCTGCACTAAATCCGCAGTCGCGGCTCGTTCAGACTGGGTTAAAATCCGTAGTTCATACAAAATGTCGCTGCCTTTGTGATCGAACAGCGATCGCGTTTCCTCAGACACGCCCACCGCCATAATCGTGGCATGGACTTGAGCGCCCACGATCACTTGATTTTGTTGAATCGGTTCAAATCCGGTTTCTTCAAAAATAGTTTGAGCGTCATAACCCGCTTTTTGCAGCGCTTGGCAGGCTTGCCCCCATGACACCCAGCTTCCTTGCTTGCGACGAAGATTGAGAAATAGTTCTGAGGCGTTGATTTCAGCTTTATCGGGAGTGGATGACGCATCATCGCGGGAATTTTCAGTCATAGGTTCAGGTCGGTGAAAAGTTTAGATTTGACAGGTTGACGTTTCTTCCTGCCTCAAGGCATTATAATTGATGCACAAGGGGCTATAGCACAGTTGGTAGCGCGTCTCAATGGCATTGAGAAGGTCAGCGGTTCGAATCCGCTTAGCTCCATTAATTTCCGATTAGAGTTTCTCTTCGCATTTATCCCCTAAGCTTGGTTCAGTTCTAGGCTTTGAATTTTGCCAGCCTATCGCGAAAATCCTCGTCCTTAGGTTTTCCCTTGGGTCTGTCGATGTAGAGGGCGCAAGTATACTTATCTCTAGCAATTGAAGGCTTAGACCGTTTTTTCACGAATAAGTAACTCACGCGATGGGCAACTTACCCGATCCCCCTCACCCTAAATCCCTCTCCCACAGCGGGAGAGGGACTTTGAGAAACTCTTGCTCCCCTTCTCTTGCCTTGGGAAGAAGGGGCTGGGGGATGTAGCTTGCTTCCCGCAGGGTGGGCTTATCTTAGTTGCACATCAGGTTAACTCACATTTCTGTGGTTTATTAGGACTATCCTAGATTCACTATATTTTTATTCCCCTGTTAATGTGTAAGTTCTATTTATGTCTGTTAAATATTCTTTTATTGTCCCAATCTTCAATGAAGAAGAAACGCTTCCAGAACTCTACCGTCGCATTCAAGCCGTGATGGAGCAGATGGATGGCATTGTTGAGTTGATTTTGATCAATGATGGTAGTCGCGATCGCTCTTTAGCCATAATGCGTGACCTCCACGACCAAGACCCGCGGGTTTGTTATATCAGCCTTGCCCGTAACTTTGGGCATCAAATTGCCGTCACTGCGGGTTTGAATTTCTCCCGTGGACAGGTCGTTGTTATTTTAGATGCAGATTTGCAAGACCCCCCCGAACTGATTCCTAATATGGTGGAACAGTGGAAACAGGGGTTTGATGTGGTCTATGCTCAACGCACCCAGCGCCACCGTGAAAGCTGGTTTAAGCGACTCACCGCCTACGGGTTTTATCGCATCCTCAAACAACTGGCAGATGTGGAGATTCCGACTGACACGGGTGATTTTTGCCTGCTCGATCGCCAAGTGGTCGATGTACTCAACGCCATGCCAGAGCGCAATCGGTATATTCGTGGTCTGCGATCGTGGATCGGATTTCGCCAAACTGCCTTATTGTTTGAACGCGACCCCCGCTATGCCGGAGAAGTAAAATACACCCTGTGTCAATCACTTGCTCTTGCCGTTGATGGACTCGTCTCCTTTTCAACAGTGCCTTTGCGCCTTTCTACTTACCTGGGTTTCTTCTCAGCCGTCATAGCGCTCATTATGGTGTTTTTAATTATTTACTGGCGATTTTCTTATCCCACTTCTTCTATTACTGGATATGCGATTGTTGCTGTTGCCATCTTTTTTTTAGGCGCGGTTCAGCTTTTCAGCATCGGCATCCTGGGTGAATATATTGGACGAATTTACGAAGAAGTGAAAAATCGTCCGCTTTATACCCTGTCTGAGGTTGCAGGCTTCAAAGCCTTGAAACCCTCCCCTTACGTAAGTCCGCAGAAAGTGACCAAAGAAAGATAAATGAGGGTTTCAGGGGTCGGGCGATTATAGAAACTTCACACTTCCTCTACAAATTGGTTCTCCTAGTCAGGAAACCTTGTTAAGAAACGTGGCGGGTAAACGGGTGCCGTACAATGAGTTGACGGATAGGCTTTCATTGTTCGTTAGAGTCTGAAACCAGGAGTAGAGGCGTGCCAAAGTCTAAGTATCTATTGATCGGTTCAACCGAAGCCTACAGCGGCAAATCAGCGACCGCTTTAGGGATTGCGCATCAGTTGAAAAAACGCGGTCTAGATATTGCCTATGGCAAGCCTCTGGGCACGTTTTATACATCGTCTGATGAAGCGATTGAGGAAGATGTTCAGTTTGTCGCACAAACTCTTGAGCTGCCCTCTAGCCGTATATTGCCTACCGTGTTGCCGCTAACTAATTCTACGATTCAAAAGCGGATTCGCGGCGAGGATACTATCAACTATCCCGCCATGCTGACTCAATATTTGCAGATTCAAAGGGCTGATTTGGTGGTGCTAGAAGGGCCTTCTAATTTGGAAGAAGGCAGCTTATTTGATCTGTCCTTGCAGCAAGTTGCTGAGATTGTAGATGCGGGAGTGCTGCTGGTAGCGCGTTTCCATTCCCTGCTGATTGTGGGTGCGCTGATTTCTGCGAAGCGTCGGTTGGGCGATCGCCTGCTCGGAGTATTCATCAACGATATTCCCCTCGATCGGATTGAAGAGGTGCAGACGACCGTCAAGCCTTACTTGGAAGATCATAATATTCGAGTGTTTGGATTGATGCCCCGCAATGATTTGCTGCGGAGTGTCAGCGTTGGCGACATAGTGGAACAATTGCAGGCAGAGGTGCTTTGTCGTCCTGATCGCTTAGATTTGATGGTGGAAAGCTTGGCGATCGGTGCCATGAACGTGAACTCGGCGCTGCGCTATCTTCGCAAAGGGCGCAATATGGCAGTAATTACGGGGGGCGATCGCACCGATATTCAGCTTGCCGCTTTGGAAACCTCAACCCAATGTTTAGTATTGACGGGGCAAATGCGTCCCCACCCGGATGTGCTGAGCCGCGCCGAAGATCTGGAAATTCCGATTTTGTCTGTAGACTTAGATACGCTGGCTACCGTGGAAATTGTTGATCGGGCGATCGGACAAGTTCGGATTCACGACCCGATTAAGATCAAGTGTCTATACCAGATAATGTCTGAATGCTTTGACTTCGATCGCCTGATGGCAGATCTAGAGTTGGAGCTGCCAACCCCGGTCGGCTAAGTGTGGTAAAGTCTAGTGGTTTTGGTCTACGGAGCGTGGAGTGCTGAATTTTGCTGTCTCAGGCCGTTTCTGGCAACGCGCATTTCTGAGCAATGCTCTTGCAGTGGTCTTTGTCGCGGGGCAATCGACAATCGTCAAGGCACAGGAGCGATCGCCTCAGCCAACGCCAGAGCAAACGGCTGACTGTGAACTGTTGATTGTGGGGGCTGGCTTTGCTGGTACTGCCGCTGCCTATGAAGGTCTACTCGCAGGGCGCACAGTCTGTCTCACCGATATTACCGACTGGGTGGGTGGGCAGGTGTCTTCTCAGGGCACCTCAGCGTTGGATGAAGCAAAACGGATGCGAGAACAGCGGTTTTTCCCGCGCGGCTACAACGAATTTCGCGATCGCCTCGTTAAAAAATACGGCAGCCTTAGTTCTGGTAACTGCTGGGTCAGCGTCTCCTGTTTTTTGCCCAGCGACGGACACCAAATTTTAGCGGCGATGCTGCAAGATGCTGCCAAAAAAGGCAAAGGGACGCTGAAATGGTTTCCGAACACTGTGATCAAAGCGTTGGAATATAGCCCCGATGGACGGCAGATTAGCAGCGCGATCGCCCTGCAACATGCCCCCGCCCCCAACACACCACCGCTCAACACCGAACCACTCTCCCCCCTAATCGAAGACATTTACCGCCCCGAAGATTCCGCCCGCCTGAAAAAGCAGCAAATTCGCTTCACTCCGCCCCTCACCACCCAACTTCCTACACCCTGGTATATCCTGGAAGCCACCGAAACAGGCGAAATTATTGCCCTTGCGGATGTGCCCTATCGCCTTGGGCTAGATCCGCTGTCTCATATTGACCCCTCTTCCCCCGTCAAAACCAACGATGCCTATTGTACTCAGGGCTTCACCTACACCTTTGTGATGGAGCGAACGGCAAACCCCCAACCCCAGCCAGAGCCAGCCTTCTACCCGCAATATGCGCCTTACTTCAGTTACGAAAATTCAAACAATGTAGGCATTGATGCCGTTTTTACTTATCGCCGCATCTGGAGTCCCAATTTTCAGAAGCGACCCAAAGCCACCCGATTTGGAGTAGCCGCAGTTTTGCCAGGGGATCTTTCCATGCAGAACTGGACTTGGGGTAACGATTACCGACCGGGGACAGAGCAAGACAATTTGATTTATAGCCGAGACCAGTTGCAGCAACGCGGAGAATTGAGCGCTGGCGGTTGGATGGGTGGTTTAAGAACCGAAACTTTGCGGCGCGGCGAGGAAAACGCGATCGCCTACTATCATTGGCTTGTGGCAGGCACTACCGACTCGCGCTTGGGGGATGGTGTGAAGCAACCTGCCCCCAATCACCGCTACGTCACCGGGTTGGAATCGCCTATAGGCACGGTGCATGGGCTGTCTAAATATCCTTATATTCGTGAAGCGCGTCGTATCATTGGTCGCCCCACCTTCACCTATCCCAACGGGTTTGCGATGCACGAAATTGATGTGTCTCAAATCGACTATGGCGAAGAGGCGCATTACCAAGAAAACCTGCCGCCTGAAATGTATCGTAAACTGCGTAAATCGCTGGCTGGGCTGGAGTTTTTGAAGCTGCCCGATGGCGTAGATCCCAATCAAATTCCCCGGCGTACGCGATCGACAATCTATCCTGATTCCGTCGGCATCGCTCAATACGCTATGGATTTTCACCCTTGTATGGCAGAAGCACCGCCCGAAAAGCCTGGAAACGAAGAGCGTCCTGGTGTTCGTCAAGCCCATGGACCCGCCTATCCCGGACAAATTGCCCTCCGCGCCATGATTCCTCAAAAAATCGATAATTTGATTATCAGTGGAAAAAGTATTGCCAATAGCACGATCGCCGCTGCCGCCTATCGAGTGCATCCGTTTGAGTGGTCAGTGGGAACCGCTGCCGGAGTCACCGCAGATTTTGCCTTAAGGGAAGGAGTGTTGCCTTATCAGTTAGTCGATGAGTTGCCTCGTCGAGAGCCACTGCTAGAAAAACTGCGATCGCGGCTCGAAGCAAGCGGGAATCCAACCGCGTTTCCAAATACCTCCATCTTTAATTTGAATTGGGAGGAATGGAAATAATAGTGATAGACCCAAAAAGAAAAGATTAGCGCGTTGTTGCAGCTATTTCTGCGAGGGTATGGTTGAGGGAACTCCAAAAACAATTTGCTCTCCTGTATGGAGCGTCTCAAGGCAGGAGTTGGCTTCAACAGTGCAGCTTTTGTTGGTGCAATCAAGGCACACTCTAAAGCTGCGTTCAAAAAGCTGGTGACAAGACTCGAACTTGCGACCGGCGGTTTACAAAACCGCTGCTCTACCAACTGAGCTACACCAGCATTGTTCCCCAGATAAACACAATAGCAAATTCTGCATCCACTCGGACAGGGCAGCTATATCTTTAATAGGACTTACGCACTCGCCCCCTAAATCCCCCAATTCTGGGGGACTTTGACCTCTAGCTCCCCCAGAATTGGGGGTTGGGGGGCAAATTTCGATTGATTTGCTTAAGTCCTGTTTAACAAGGTTGTAACTCCTAGTCCTTTCGTTGCATTCCTACGTGATGTGCGACTTTCCTGATTCCCCTCACCGTTCGGCTGAGCGCTCACGTCGAAGCCTTAAGTCCCTCTCCCAGAGCGGGAGAGGGACTTTGACTGATTCTTGCCCCCCTTCTCCTAAGCTAATCGTCATCTACTTTTTCCAAACTGATCCCCTAACAGCAAGGGTTTCAAGCCCGATTTTATGCAACTTGAATGCTGATCAGCTTACCTTGGGAGAAGCAGGGTGGTTTCATTTATTCAGATAAAAACGAGAATGGAGTGAGATGTGTTGTCTCAGTGCTATGACTCAAACTCTGAACTTAATTGAACA
>Ga0209490_10003734_pt1 | contig 14184 bp, 13 predicted proteins | sample MAT06_FD_187209 | JGI IMG/M metagenome (GOLD analysis project Ga0209490, IMG submission 187209) | Freshwater microbial communities from Lake Fryxell liftoff mats and glacier meltwater in Antarctica - MAT-06 (SPAdes) (version 2) | ecosystem: Environmental > Aquatic > Freshwater > Ice > Liftoff...
CAACCTTCGCAGCGCGGGGGTCGGGCATTGTCCGGTAGTTCACAATGGGGCCAACAATCTCGAACACTGCGGGCCATTTGTTAATGCCCATCCACTCGGAGCAACTTGTTGTGGTTCGATGCAGCGCGCGGAGCCGTCTGCTTACTCTGGCATGGTGCCAAAATACGAAACGCTCCGGCCCCCAAACGCCCCTGGCCACATTTGACCCTTTTCTAGGCTGCGCACGACGCCCTTCCGTGATTCTTCGACATAGACTTCATAGCTTTCGCTGGCGATGAGCGCTTCGCGAGCGAAGACGCTGAGTGCCGAATCTCGCGTCACAAACATGGGCTGAGCGTTACCCTGTGACTCAATGTAGGTGTAGAGGTGGCCGCCCAGAATTTCGGTGCGACCCCCGTTGATGGTTTCGATCAGGGTCGTGCGTGCTGCTTCTTCGGTTTTAAAGCCAAAGATCCACAGCGAGCCGCCGTCGTTGATGATGTGCGGTCCCTTGGCGCGTGAGATCTCGGGCCAGATCTCGGGATTGAACTGGCGCGCCCAGATTTGCTGCTGCTTGATGCGCCACACGTCCCAGGGCCCACCACTCACATCTTCAAAAAACACCCGGCCGCCTTCGCCTGTGTAGCCTGCAATTTGGGAATTCTTGAGCACCAACGTGCGGGACGTCTTCATCTCGATTCGCGCGCCTGGAAACCCGGTTCCAATGCGTTCAATCACGACCGTATCGGATTCACCATCGACGAGCTTAAGCGTGCCGCGACCCTCTTTGCCACCGTAAATGGACGACTCTGTTCCGATCAGGCGCCGCACTTTTCCTCGAATGAGCACGGTGCCGCGCAACGTATAACTGCCGCGCCCACCGTCTCGGTTCGGTGCATTCGAGAGATTGATGGTGGTCTTGCCACTGTCGATTGCACGCTGAAACGCTTCATCGTCAGGCTGACCGTCCCCCGGGATGGCTCCGAAATCCTGAACGTTGCCCCACTCGCTCGGTGGATCCCAAGCGACGTCAGGCGTCTCTTCGATGCGCAGCGGAAAGGCGCGTTGACCCTCGCTCCATAATCTCTGCCGAGGCACGGAACAAAACCCATCAACACTGGCTCCAGTAGGCGTCCCTTCCGCCTTGGTTTCGAGCGCGCGAGCATAGCCGCTCGTCGTCAGCCCGCGCACGAGAATATCGCCAGTTGTCGAGACAGCTGGAATCGAAGCTGTGGCGCTAGAAGTTCCGGTGAGCGTGCTGTCAAGCAGCGTCAAAAATCCGCCTGTTGAGCGAATCGCCGGCACCGAGTTCTCACTCACGAGCTTGCGAATGCTGAGTGCCTGACCCGAGTCCAAGATGCCGTACGCTTTTTGGCCACGCAACGTGACAAACTCGAGCACCTGGCCATTGATCGGGCGCCCGGTGAGAATGCCCGTTTGAAAGCCGATGATGGTCACGTTCTTCACCAGCAGCGGGCCTATTTCGTCGGTGAAATTCATGTCGAGGCCGGTCACGCCAAAGCCATCACCCGATCGGATGGTCACGTCGCCGAGCAGGCCCTGGTTAGAAGCGTGAAACTGGATACCGACAGCACCCGCATTGCCACGACCGGTGTCCACGGTCAGGCTTCGAATCGAATTTCCGAAGCGTTGAGCAGGCGCTGGCCCCATCCAAATGACCGGCTTGGCGAGGTTAGAATTGCGGAAGCCTGAGGAATTATCCGCGAGCTTCAAGATCGCACGGGCTTGGCTCTCGCCTTCCAGGATGGTCTGTTTGTAGTCGTCGCCGTTGCCCTTACCCGCCGGCCACTTGAGCGTATCCGAGACCAGGTAGGTTCCCGCGGGCAGATAGATGATGGCTTTGGAGTTCGGAAAATCAGAAAGCGCCTGCTGGATCCTCGCCGTATCGTCGCTCAAACCGTCGCCTTTGGCACCGTAGTGGATCTTCACGTCGACAAGCCCAGCGGTGTCAGGATAACGGCTTCCAGGAGTTATCTTGAGCTCGTACGGTCGCGTCTTGCGGCTGGACTGATCGGCCTTTGGTGCCAGCTTGGTGCGCACACCGAGGCAATTCGACAAGAGGAGCGCGCTCAAGGCGAGAAACGGTAAGTGCGCCCTGAACGGCCTGCGTGTGGAGATCATGGGGGGGAGCATCAGGCAATCGAACTGCCAATACGGGTCGGAAGCAAGCTGCGCGAAGGAAACCCGTGCTTCCAGCTCAAACGTTCACGGGTTCGTGCCAGGACTTGCAAACGAGAAATCGCTGCAGGCGTCGGGCGATCCGGCGCGTGTGCTCTGCTTGAATTGACGCTTCGACACTCACTTCGGCTGCGCGCCCACCCATTCAGCGACCTGACTCAACGCGGGATTGTAGCCAAAGCTCCGGTCGGCCGTTGAGTGTGTCACGTCTTCATTGGCATAGCGCGGGCAAACTGAGCCTATTCGCGCCTGGCTCTGCAGACCTTTCAGGAATCCGAGATGGCGTGGAGCGGGACGCGCGCCTGCCATGTATTGGGTTGTTTGGGCGGGGCCACCTGAAGGAGGATTACAGACGGGGCGATTCTCGGCGAGCACTCTGGCTTGCACGTCCTCAAGAGTCGTCGACCCGCTTGGAGCGGCGCCGCATTCGCAAGCCGATTCCCTCGGCGCCAGGAGGCAATCAACCGGTGCAGGGAGATCAAAGACGCAGGCATATTGCAGATCGTCCCCTGTGACGCCTGTGTCGTATTCATGGCCGTTCGCGGCGGCGAACGGATCGGTGCTCGTTTTGGGAGCCAATGATTGATTGGTTCGAGGACTGGTGCCGCTGCGCGGGGCGATGGAACCGCGCATCAGCGGATCGTTCGGCGGCAGATTTGCGCCAGGATCACCGAGAATATTGCCCCAGATGCCCTCGGCCGCATATTGGTCCGGCTTGAGGTAAGTTACCTGAGGCTGCGCCCCATTTGGATCGGTAGCGATAGCTTGCCACGGCACGCCAACAATGCTCGCCACGAGAACCATGGCCGGATTTCGCTGCAGAACGCCGTTCTTAGTCGTGAAAACGGGGCTATCCACCAGCTTTCCTGCTCTATCCGCAACCTGTAGTTGCGTGAGCGCATTCACGTAGCGTTCAACGGGATTTAGGAGATCGAAGCCAAAGCGCCGCTTTTGATCAAAGCAACGAAGATTCATTGGGTCCTTCGCTGAGGGAAGAGCCACTAGCGGAGCCGCTTTGCACGACGGATCTTGCTTAACCGGTACACATCCGGAAGGAACCGAGGCCTCGACCTGCGCGCATGAGCGACAGCAGATGCTGTTCGGATCGGTGTCGCAGGTGCTCGTGGGAGTGGGCATGTTGAAGTTCTTCGACCCAGCACTTGACATCAATATGTTGGTTGCGAGCAGCCAGCTCAGCCCGCCTTCCGCAGCTGAACAATCATCTTCCGTCGAGAGCATCACGATGGCGAGGTGCGAGTCGGTGCGTAGAAACTGTGAGCGCTGCGTAAGGAGCGCAGAGTCCGTGCCTTCGAGCGTGACGACCGAGCCGGTGTTCAGCAGACTTTGGTACGGATCGGGCACCACTAAAAAGCGATACCAAGCCTCGAGCGTCGCCTCATAACCGCAACCCGCAGAGCCCACAGCCTCAATGCCAGAGCCTACCGTATTGGCAAATGCGGTTAGGTTGGACTCCCCCACCGGAACTTGCCTCGCCTTTGGATCCCAAACCCAATACCCACGCCCGCTATAGCTCGAAATGTTCGGGTCGATCGACGCGATCAAGTGCGCGGAGTCGTTTTGCCTGGGTTGGGAGATCGTGTCAGAGCAGAACTCGCCTCCAAAGCCACCCAAGCTCGAGGTAATAACCCCCGCCTGCAGATCCTCTACGGGCGTAAACTCGCGCTCGAACCCGACGGGACATGCCACCTCAGCATTTTCAGCGCGCTCCGTTACCTGCGGGTTGCTGAGCGCCACGCAATTCGGATTGGCAAGCCGCGTCACTAATTCCTTAGCGCCTTTGACCAAGATCGATTGAGCCGGGCCCATGTCCAGCGAGTTATCGACAACAAAGAGCAAGTCGAGCTTACGCACCGGTTTCGGTTCGAAGCTCAGACCTGAGGACCCAGCTGCTCCTCCGGAAGCTGTGGCCCCGGCCGTTGCAATCGCGCCACCCACGTTTGCGAGACCTGCGGTGCCACCAGAACTCACTCCACCGAGCCCCAGAGCCCCACCGCTAGCTTGGCTAAGCGAGCTTCCCCCCGTGGCGTTTTTGGCGCCACCAAGTTCCGAGGCAGCACCCGCTTGCGATGAAGCGCCCCCCGCCGGCTCCTCGGAGGAAGACCCCTTGCAGCCAGAAGAGGCCAGAACGAGGCCCAGCAGGCCCAGCCAGATCGATCGAGAGCGGAGTTGGTTGGCGTTCATAAGTTATCCTCGTCAAATCTATTAGAAAATAAGAATGGGTTTGCAAGAGGAGCTAGCGGAAGATCCGTTCGCAGTTAGAAAAAGTGAGGTTGGAAGTGAGCTTGAAGGTGGAACTCGGCGCACGACGTTCCGCATAGAAGAAGGACAGGTTGTACTCCTTGCCCGCGGTAAGGCCGAGCGTGTCCAGGCTGACCTGGCCCGTTTCCTGGGAGTGCACTCCGCCAACATCCACGGCAAGCGTCTTATCAATGAACACCCACAGATCGTCGTCGCCCGAAAATGAGATCACCTGACCAGGGCGAAAGATGAACTTCACGTTGAGCTCGAAGGTGAAGTGATAGTTGTGTGCGACTTGACCGTCTGTGTACACCTGATCCTGAGCCTGCGTCCCCTGGCCATCGATCGGGAAAAAGGCTGTGGATTGATAGGTGGTCGCGCCTGTCGGCTCGACGGTCTTGCTGAGTCCGGCTGATGGCGGTGGGTTGTCGAGATCGAGTTCGAAGACCGCGTTGGCCGGATGATTGGTGCTGTACCAATATCTAAAGTACGTCAAAGTCGTGAGTTGGACGCCACCCAGCGGTTGCGGATCGGCGTACACGGGAGCGCCATCAGCGCCGAGAAGAGGCATGACCAACTCTTGGGTGATGCCCGTTCCCACGTAAGCTTCAAAATCAGGGTGCGGATTGCTGCCGGACAACGCGGAGTTGAAGTCGCGCACTTGGCCGATCAACTTTGGCACACAAATATTCGGATTCGGAGGCCCGCCGTAGTCCCCACCAAAGTTCAATACCAAGCCGCCCATACCGGCATTCTGCGGCTGCATGCTAACACCTCCAGTGCCTCCAGAGTTTTGATTCCCTGGGGCCGCCCCTGAACCCGAGGACGCGCCGCCCGTCTCGCCGCTTCCCCCGATGGTCACCGAACCGCCCGCTGGACCGGCCTTCGAACCACCTGCCGCCGAAGACCCCATCCCTCCCGACTGCCCGCCTGCACCCTCCGTTGATTGAGCGCTGCACGCCGCAGACGCAACAGCGAGCACACCACCCAGCGCCCAGCTCCCAAAACCTCTTGAATCCCGCACCATAAACGATTCTCCAACCCTTCGAGCAAGCAGCGCAACCCTCGGTTCCCCGCCTGAGCTGAGATGTTGCGGAGGGGATACGTTTGGGGCTCAAGATCCTTCCCTGAGGTCTCTGCAAAACACGACCTGTTCAGTCCGTCCCCTGCCGTAACGACCTAGCCGTCCCCTTGCTCCCCTTTGACCCGGCAGCACCGGAATTGTAACGTCTGACGTTAGGATTCCGGGGTATGTCATTCATTGAGCGCCGCCTCCGCAAGTTGATCGACGCGCACCTTGCGCGCATGCCGGCCGTGGTCTTGCTGGGCCCTCGTCAGGTCGGCAAGACGACACTGGCGAGGGAGGTCGCCGCGGCTCGAGGAGGCGCCGCCGTCTACCTCGACATGGAACGCCCCGCCGACCTGCGTCGCCTCGCTGACCCCGATGCCTATCTGCGAGCTCAGGGAGGCAAGCTCGTGGTCGTTGATGAGATCCATCGCGCTCCGCAGCTCTTCGGGGCGCTGCGCGGAATCATCGACGACCGGCGTCGGAAGGGTGACCGGGTTGGTCATTTCCTTCTGCTGGGCTCGGCGTCTCTCGACCTGATGAAACAGGCGTCGGAGACGCTCGCGGGACGTGTCGCTTACTTGGAGTTGGCAGCGCTGGATGCCCTGGAGGTTGGTACGAAGATCCGCGACGTGAACCGCCTGTGGTCGCGGGGAGGATTCCCGGAGAGCCTGATCGCTAAGAGCGACGCCGATAGTCTGGATTGGCGTCGGGCGTTCGTGCAGAGCTACCTGGAGCGGGATGTCCCGATGTTCACGCCCCGAATGCCGGCGGAAACGGTGGGACGTCTCTGGACTATGCTGGCGCACAGCCAGGGAACCCCGCTCAACCAGTCCAGGCTGGCGGCGAGTCTCGCGGTCTCGACACCGGCCGTCGGCCGCTACGTGGATCGGCTCGTCGATCTGTTGCTGGTGCGTCGTCTGCGCCCGTGGAGCGGAAACATCGGAAAGCGGTTGGTTCGCACCCCCAAGACTTACGTTCGCGACAGCGGCATCACGCACGCCCTGCTTGAGCTCGAGACCTGGGACGATGTCATCGGCCATCCGATCTCAGGACCGAGCTGGGAGGGATTCGTCATCGAGAACCTGATCGCGGCCGCGGGCGATCGGCGCACGCCTTACTACTACCGAACCGAAGATGGCGCCGAGGTGGACCTGGTGTTCGAGCGTGCCGGAAAGGTCGAAATGGCGATCGAGATCAAGAGATCGAGCGCACCAGAGGTCTCGAAGGGCTTCTACTCCGCCCGGGACGTGCTGGCTCCAAAGGAGGCCTACGTAGTGCACGGCGGCGCGGAAACCTGGCCGCTCGGCGAGGGCATCGTCGCCATCGCGCTCGGCGATCTCATGCGTCGTCTGTCAGGCGGGTGATCAAAAGGCTTGCCGCTGGATCACAGCCCGCCGTCACCCTTCATCTAGGGGAAATCGGCGCGAAGCTTCGTACACGACGATGGCCGCAGCCGTGGTGAGATTGATGGAACCGCCCATGCCGTCGGTCGGGATCTCGATGAACTGATCTGAAAGGTTAAGCACTGCCTGCGAAACGCCGTGGCGCTCAGCGCCTAATACTAGGCAGAGCGGAGTATCCGTGCGCAGGGCTTCCGGTCGCACGCTTCCCTCGCACAGCTCGATCGCTGCAATCGAATAGCCTAGAGCGCGGCTCTCGAGGACAATCTCGGTCGCGGTGGCTCGCGGTTCCCAGGGGACCCACCCGAGCGTGCCAGCTGCAGCGCGCGTGAGCCTGCGCTTGTGAAGCTCAAGATCGAAACCACACACGTAGAGTCGTTCAACCCGAAACGCGTCGCACAGACGGAAGAGTGTTCCAATGTTGGGCAGGTGAGTCACTCCGTCGAGCACGAGCCGGAGCGGGCGCCGTGGCAAGGTCGGAAATACGGCGCGATCAGGGCGGGGCGGGCGTGACATTGCCGCTGCTTGTATCAGGAAACGCTAATGCGGATAGTCGGTGGGATCCACCGGGCAAATGAGGCGCGGTTCGGAGGTCCTCATTGACAAGCAGGCATGCCTGCCTAGGCTCATGGGTTGCACCTTACGGAACCCCGAGAATGATCATCACGTGCCCTGGTTGCAACTCTCGCTATGATGTCACGGGGCGGAAGGCTGGGACGCGAGCTCGTTGCCGCTGCGGCACGGTGCTTGCCATTCCGAAGCTCAGCGAATCGGCGACGATGTTGCAGTGCCCCGCGTGTGGGGCGCCCGTTTCGCCGGATGGAGCGGCCTGCACGTATTGCCGCACCGCACTCGGTGTGGTGGCCTGCCCGAGCTGTTTTGGCCGCGTGTTTGTCGGGTCAAACCACTGTCAACACTGTGGAGCGGAGATGCTGCTTGCAGCGCACGCGCCCCCTGAGGACGCTTCCCAGCGCGCGTGTCCTCGTTGTTCGACGCGCCCGCCGAACGGGGGCGCACCGTTGAATGGGCTCACGTTGTCGGCGCATTTGGTGGGCGAAACATTGCTTGAGGAGTGCTCCTCGTGTGGTGGGGTTTGGTTGGAAGCGACGACTTTCGACACCCTGATCAAGAGTCGCGACGAGCAAGGCATCGTGCTTTCAAGTCGAGGGCCGTACCTCGAACTGGAAGCGTTCGAACGGAGTCCGGGGGGGTTGGTGCCCACGCGCTACGTGCCGTGCCCCCACTGCCAACAATTGATGAATCGCAAGAATTTCGCGGAGACTTCCGGTGTTATCGTGGACGTCTGCAAACCTCACGGGATCTGGTTTGATCGCGACGAACTCGGGCGCATCATTCAATTCGTGATGAAGGGCGGGCTCGATGAGTCCCGCCGTCGCGAGCTGGAGCGCATGGCTCACCATCTGAGCGAGAAACGGGCGAATCTTTTGGCCATGAGCTCGCCGATGATGTCGCAACCTGAGCCCTACAACGGCGAATGGTTGGCGGATGTGATCCGCCTGTTTAAAGGGTATTTCTTCTAAGTTGGCTTGAGTGCGGCCGGCCTTCGCCACGCGCGCTCTGGGGGCCGCAAGGGTACAGCAAACACGATGCACTCGCAGACCGGTTTAGGTTCAGCCTTGCAGATCAGGTGCTGAAAATCCTGACGTAGCTGTCTCGGTGCGGCACGTAGGTGCGTCCCGAAAAATGTGTGCGTCTTGCGCCGCAGGACATGTATTACTTGGGGAGTTTGAAGATGCTGGTCTTGTCCGCCACTCCATCGTTGCGGGTCTCGATCCAAAACAGCTCTGACGGTCCCACCGTAAAATCACGAATCGCCCGGCGGTCGCACGCGACAACTGTGAAAGCCCCGCCCGAGATCGCTTGCCGCCGCAACGGACGTCCAATTTTTTGGCTGGCCACTGGCACTGCGTAATAGTTGGCTCCATCTGCCAGACTTGGATTGTTGGCTGACACCTGCTTGTCGTCGATCAAGTCCAAGATCTTGCGGGGATTCTCTCCGCTAAGGGTCAACGCACGAATGCCCAGCGGATCCCCACACAAAATGGCCGTCTCTGTGGCAACGACTCGGAAAGTGCCACAAGTCAAAGTGCCGACCCGCATTGGCGGTGTCATCGCGGCACCTGCAGGAACCTTGAAGATTCCGTCGATTCCTTGGCTACCCGTAAACCAGACTTCGTCCTTAAACAGCTGAAGGGACGTGCTGATCGTACCATCGCGCTCTGCGACGATCACCTCGACGCCATCTGCGACCGCGACCCGATAAATTCGTTGCTTCCCCTCCGACGACGCTACGTAAAGCGCACCCCCATTGACGGCGAACAGTTGCGACCTTTCACTGTCATAGCCCTTCGCCGTGGCAGCGGAGATGCGGGTGGGAGGTCCACCGGCTTTCGGGACTGAATATAGAAAGGCTTTCGACGAACCTCCCAGCAAGACTTCAGACAAAAGGAAATACACCTGCGTTGCGTCTGTGTTCAAAGTCACCACGCGCTTTCCCTTCGGAGCAACGTAAAGGACAGTATCGCCACTGCCATCTTTACCTACCTTGCGAATGGAAGCGGTGCGGGTGAGCAAGTCCATCTCCCCACCGTCGCGATCAACGAATACAAGATCGTCGCCCGACACATGCAAGGACCACGCATTGACAGAATCCAACACCGCTGTAGGCCTGCTCAGTGCTGTGCAGGCCAGGCTGGCAATGCCCGCGTCACCGACCACCGGAGCGCCAGCGCCTCCGCTGCCATCGTTCGTCAGCATCCCCGCATCCGAACCCGCACCCGCTGAGTCAGAACCGCAACCAGCGGCAAGAACTGCGCAAAGCACGAAACAGAAACGACCGCGATAGGCTTTTTTTCGCATTGTCGCCATTATACCAGGGCAATCTCGGGCGCATAAGACATTCGAACTGCCAAATCAGCCGGAAGGAAGCGCAGGGGCAAGAGCAGGCCCGCTACCTGGTAGCGATCTGAGCCCTGCTAACCAGGTCACTGAGGCTCGCTCGCCCGAGTTGCGCGACGACATCCCGTTCACTTTTGTACGCGACGTCGTAATGCCTCACAGCTCATGGGCAAACAAACGGCACGTGTCGCGGGTAGGGTATTGAGCCTTGCATGTTCAGGTGTCGTCAACCTGTGGAGACATGGAAGTTAATCATACTTGGTATTGCAAATGGCTGCGTTGCCCCGGGAACACCTGCAATGCCGGGGCAGGTCCGTGAGCCACCTGAACAACAGAAACAATTCGTACCGCATTCTCCGCAGCATCTAGTGGCGGGTTTTCCGAACGCCAATCGCGGCTCCAGGCTGGTTCTGCACGGATCTCCATGAAGTAGTGGTGGATGTTGACGAAGGCAACCTATTGGCCCAAGCAGCGATACCTGGAGCTGGCGCTCAAGTACTGGCTCGCGACCCGCGCCAAGCTCAACCCCGACGAGCTCAACGCCCCACTTTGCTCCTTCACGATCCCGGCCTCACAGCAGCTTTCACAGGCGGGCCGTTACAAGATTGCTGAACCGTCTTCAACGTGGGTTCCGTGCATCGCGACCGAATAGTTGCTCGACGCGCTAATGCTGCGACTGACAATAGAAACAGTCGGCGCCGACGCAGGTCGCCTTGTAGGCGCAGGCTCCCAACTTCCCAGGCGCAAAGTCACATGCCTGTCCGAGCGCCTTACAAGCTTCGGGCGGCTTCTTGACGACCCCGCTGCCCGGACACCCTGTTACCGTGAGGGATGCAACGGTGGCAACGCAGAGGACCCAATGACGCAGCATGATACTGAGAGTTGCTTGAATCGCGGCACTAGGCAAGCCATTTTGCGTGGCAACAGCCAGGGTTTACTTGATGATTTTTTGGACAGAACGGGTTCTCGCATTCGCGATCTTCTTGGGGGAACGTGCGCAAGCTACTCGTGATGTTGGTATGCGCTATCTTGTCTGAGCTACGCGATACCTAGGGCCGTTTTGGGCGCCTAGAAACCGATTTTGGAGAGTCAACGCTCCAAGTTTGTGCTAAGCGCGACCGATATGGACGAGGCGAGCTTGCTCGAAAAGCTGCGACGCATTGAGGCACTTTTCGCCGGCGCAACCACGCAAGGAGAAAAGATTGCTGCTTCTGAGGCACGACGCAGGATCCAACTCCGGCTCGAGCTGCTGGAAAAGGAGGACCCTCAGTCTGCTTGCGGACCTCCGGGCGACTATGGCGATCGCGCCGATGCTGGGCGTTCTTGCTGAAACCGAATGGGAGCACATCATCCATGATCGCATCGTGCTTCGCCTGCCCGATCTGGGTGCGGACGTGCTTGAGCCCGCTCTGGAGATGCTCGCCGACGACCCAACCGACGACCTTGCCGACGCGTTGTGCTCAATCGTGTCGAAGTTGGGAGTCCAAGACGAACGGATCTACAGCGCGTTGTCATCACACTTTGGGCGAATTCCGGAAATTGCATGCTCCTGGTTTGTCGATTACCGCGACCAGCGCGCTCTACCCATGCTCCGGAAGGAAATTGAAGACACCGTACCGGACCACCACAGTGCCTTGGGGCTTCACCCTCTCGTCGATCTTGCCGAAGCTTACGAGCTGCTCGCAGGTGAGCTCCCGCATGAGCTGCGCACTCACGTGGATGAGCTCATTGCGCACTGGCGAGTTCTGCGTGTCTCCGTGCCGAAACACTCACCGCCTCCGCCTAAGATCGGGCGCAACGACCCCTGCCCCTGCGGTTCGGGCAAGAAGTACAAACGCTGCCACTTCGGCTCTACAACCTCTCCGCATGACCAACCCAAGATTGCCAATGTGCCCGGTTAACGCCGTTCGTGAGCGCCATTATCGAGTAAATCAGGCCTCACCTCGGACTTCCATATCTCGCTATGTGGCGCAGTAGCGCCAGGCCCCGTCGCGCACGTTCAAGGCGTAGCTCTTGGTGTTGGGAACCAAGCTTTGCTCGCCATCGCCATGCTGCACAACGTTGCCACCTTCAATTCGGATCTCGTGCTCAGCGTGGAGTGTTGCTCGGTGTCCGTGGATCCCAAGGGGCACATCGCCGTGTGTTTCCAAACGCTCAATGCGAAAGCTCTCTGAGTGCAGCGAGTAAACGGGTGTTTCCTCGGGATGACGCGCGTAGCCGAGCGATCCAATGAGGTAGATCTGATCGCCGATCAGGGTGGCGGTGTGGAATTCGGTTGGGGGGAATACCGATTCTGGATAGGCAAACACTCGCACATTGCCATCCGTTTCGTGGACAAAAACGTCATTTTAGACGTAGAAATCTGGGTCGTAGTTAGGGTGCTCGCAAGAGCTGCGATCTCCGCTTGATTGAGGGCTCGATTGTAGAATCGGACGTCATCGAGGCTGCCCTGAAGAACGCCGCCTATGCCCTCGGCCGAGCCGATATGGAAGGGGCTCGTACTCGAACAAATTTGCGGTGGGCGAGTGCCAGGAGCCGCAACCCCGTCCACATAAATGCTCTGCGCATGCGTCGCGTCCTGAACAATGGCCACGTGGTGCCAGGTGTTGAGCGTCACCACCTTGGCAACAGTAGCAGGGGTGATCTCGTTGGCGTCAAAACTGAACGCGTCACCAATTTCAGAAGCCGCCATAGAAGCGCCGCTGACATACAGCCCGCAGAAGTTCGGCGCGGCAGGCTCATTGGTAATAATCGCCACCCAACCCTTGAACACTGCAACAGAGACCCAAGCAGAAATCGAAAAGCTAACCGTGTTCGTCCAGTTGCTAAAGGCCGGAGCGGCGGGCAAGACCAGATCATGCGCATTGCCGTCGAAGATCACACAGGAGGTGCTCTTTCCTGCGAGTGGAGCGGGCACATCTGTGCTTCGCGTCGGCTTCGACATGCTGAATGTGCCGTGATTGGTGCCGACCGAATCCATGGCTGTTGCACCCACGGTTGCCTCATCGAATTTCCATTAACCAATAAGGCCGCTCGTGAGCGCGACGCTCCCTGGAACACCGCCCGTTGCTGCGCCTCCGGTTCCCACACCGCCGCTCCCGACTTGGGCACCACCTGCACCCGTCGCGGCACCGCCAAACGTACCGGACGCAGCACCACCGACACCAAGGACGGCAGCCCCACCACTCCCGTTCATTGATTCTCCGCCGATATTTGCCGTACCCCCTGACACGCTCCTTCCCCCGCCTCCGGAAACCGCGAGCCCTGGACTTCCACCAATTCCAGCATTCGCCCGTGCTCCGCCGAACATCGTTCCCCCACCTGCGCCTGACATGCCTCCTGCGGGGCTTCCGCCTGCTGGCTGATACGCGTCACCCATCACCAAACGCGAATTTCACGCCCCAGCGAGCACCGCTAGGCCCAAGATTGCAAACCGGCCGTATCGCATCACAGACTCCCTTTCACTTCCACGCACGCAAGTCCCAAAGCCACATCATCCCAACGATGAGGCAACACAGATCACAAGCATGAAGATCAGACAAAACCTCCACTGGCTGCCCTATTTTGGAATATTGGCGTTTCTCGCTTTGTACTTTTACGCATCTGCTCTTTACCCAGGCGGAACACAGTTCGATCACTCTACGCTTGGCTACAGTCAGCTTGGTAATTTTTGGTGTGATCTGCTTGATGAAGTGACCTATTCGGGTTCCAAGAATCCGGGACGGCCCTACGCGCTTACGGCGACGATTGTTCTTCCGACGACGTTAACTGTCTTTTGGTTCTTTGTTCCTGCGCTTTTTTCCTGGCCAGACTGGCAACGCTGGGCGGTCCGCGCTTTGGGCTGCACCTCAATGGTCCTGGCTGTTTTTATTTTTACACCAGCGCATGACTACGTTATCAACCTGGCTTCGCTGATGGGATTTGCGGCGTTCACAGCGGTTCAAATTGGCCTAATCCGCAACAAGGAGTTTCTCTTGCTCGCGTCAGCGAGTGTGGCGATCTTGTTCGGGCTGACCCATTTTTTCATGTGGCGAACTGGATTCAGGTTGGACCAAATGCCAATTGTCCAGAAGTTTGCATTCCTATCTTTCTTTATCTGGATTGGTCTCACCACCAGAAGAATGCAAGAGGCTCTGCGAGTTTGACCGGGGCGGCTGACCCGCGTGGCTACCGTCGGGTGGCCGAAGTCTCTCGCACGATTTGACACCCACGACATCCCGTTCACTTCTGTCCGCCCGTCGCAAACGCGACCCTGCTCATGGGTGAACAAACGGCTAGTGGCGTCGCAGAGTAACGCCTCTACGACCTGGGAGCCTTTGATTTACGATGAATTCTGAATTCCTCGTTTTTTTGGCGCAG
>Ga0209490_10003737_pt1 | contig 14180 bp, 11 predicted proteins | sample MAT06_FD_187209 | JGI IMG/M metagenome (GOLD analysis project Ga0209490, IMG submission 187209) | Freshwater microbial communities from Lake Fryxell liftoff mats and glacier meltwater in Antarctica - MAT-06 (SPAdes) (version 2) | ecosystem: Environmental > Aquatic > Freshwater > Ice > Liftoff...
ACAGCAGACCGGGTGATTACGGCTTTGGCTAAATTGCGGCAGATGTGTCCAACAGAAGGATTATCGGCTGAGCAGATTAATCAGAAGTATTCTCAGGCAGTAGCGACAGCTTGCGATCGCCATTTCTCCGATCTCGTGCCTCATCGTGATGGACGTGCCAATCTCTTTACTCACTTGTTCCGTTCTGTTTATGCGGCGATCGCGACTCACTGGTACGCTCCACCGACAGTAGATGCTAATGAGTACAAAGCCGCTATTCAAGGACATTATGCCATCCTGGAAACCACCGATGGCGAACTGAAACGATCTCTGGCTGCTTCAAGACACTACAACGATTACAAGATTGGCGATCGCACGGGCAATATTGACGGTAGGCAAGGCATTAAGTTGGGCTATGGCGGTGTAGAAGTCATTGAAGTGTTTAACAAGTCTCCTCAAGACACCACATTTCAGCTAGAAGTAACCCCTTCTTCAGTAGATAACCAATCCGACGATTTGGAGGTGACGGCAATGGATACAATCCAAGAGGTTTCCCAACAGGCAATTGAGTCCCTCTCTGAAGTGTTAGAAGCATTACCAGAGATAGAAAAAAAGGAACAGTCAGAAGATTCAATTGAGGCTAAACGGCGGCAGCCTCGACGAATCAAGCCTGTTCCAGTGGATTTAGAGTTGCTGAAGACGGTGGCAGGGCGCTTTGGTATTGAGATCCGGAGCGGCAAAGGACAAGGCTATGACCATGCTTTGTCAAACCTCCTATTGTTGCTGAAACAGGACGCGATCGCGCCAAGTGACTCACCACACGCTATTGAACCCGCTGCACCCGTCTCTCAAACTGTCGCAGACCAGGCAAAAACATTGGCTTGGCTCACAGGCAGAGTGGAAGCATTGGAAGCCGAAATCTCCCAGCTTCAACAGGATAAACAAGGGGGGCGCTGCTTCGCAGATACCGCAAGGGTCGAGACTGATCTGTTACTGGAGAACGAACAATCGCAGCTAGAGGTTAAACAACTACATGATGAAAATAACCGCCTTAAAACAGAACTTCTTCAGACTCAATCCAGAATGGAGGGGATTCAACGCTTTTTGAATGAAGGGGCGATCGAGAGGACTAAACCGGAAAGAGGGGCAACAGCAGCGATCGCAATCACCAACCAGGTAGATTCGATCAAAGATCAGCCATCATCACCGATGGCTTTACCAATTCCTCAAAAAGTTGCTGCTGCTAGTTCATCCCAGGCTGACTCAGATCCAGATGTCCTTCGAGCACTCCAGGCAATTCTCGATTACAACGAGTATGAGGCAACCTCCCATCAGCAAAGGTGGGCGATTAGTATTCCAGTCATGAAGGATCTCCTCAAACAATTGGGCAAGGCAACTCAACCTAAAATTGAAGCCGTCCTTAGAGCCAAAAGTGAGGCGATCAACCAACATCATCGTCATCATGGTCTCGGTCAACGCCATAACCGCGTTCATCAAGGGCGATCGATTAGCGACGTGATTAAACTTTGATGGCTGAACTTTAGATAAATCCATACCCATGAAACGAGAAGATCCCCTAGATCCAACCCTCACTCACGCCACTGATTGACTCAATCCAACCGAGATCATAGAGACCATGATTGAACTACGGGTTCAGTTACGAGCGATTGAAGAGTAGATTCAAGCACTATAACCTGCTTTCTTTGCAGCCTGCCTTGCACTCAACACGGAGAGAATTGCTCTCGATCAGGCAACCATCTCCCGCCATCTCACATCTGCTCAGTGGGCTAGCTCTGCTGAGATATACCACTGTCCCCTTTCGGTTCTTGGCAACTTTTGGTAAAAGTAGATGCGGTCGCCAATTCATGGAACGCAAACTCTAGCTTACAGGATAGCCAAAGGGGCGGATCGCCAAAATGTGACAAGACCAGGTTACACGACATCAGATCACACTCCTCTTGGGGTTTCTCCGGATATTTCTGCTTGTTTCAATTCGATTGTGGATCTGATCGACAATGGATACCGCTATTCGGATTGAAGTTGTCCAGCAAACTCATACAGCTCACGAGTTTTTACTGTCTCAATCGCATTCATACCAAGTGTCTTTTCATAAATCTTAATAGCTTCATAATACAAAGGCTGTATTCTAAAGATACTTTCCTGTGCAAGGTAAATGTCGGCTAAGTGGCATAACTTCTCAGCTAAAGACAAGTCATTAGGTATTATTTCTCTCAAAATTTTAATTGCTTCGAGACACTTTTCTTCTGCCTCAGAAAGTTTTTGCTGACGAAAAAACAAATTAAACCCATAATTAAACAAAACAGTAGCCGTATCAGGATGATCTCTCCCTAATTTTTGTTCAAGAATTCTGAGAGATTTTTGATACCATTGTTCAGCCTCATCAAATTTTTCTAAAAAGCACAAAAGCCCAGCAAGGTTGCTCAAAGTTTTTCCTTCATCAGGATGATTGTCCTTGAAGTATCTCTCCCAAATCTCTATTGATTTTTTGTAGGATTCCTCAGCTTTGCTATAGTTGCCTTGACGACAATACAATATCCCAAAACTGTTCCAGCTACGAGCCGAGTATGGATGCTCTAACTCTTTAATGGTCTTTTTGATTTTTAAAACTGTTCGGAGCTGCTTTTCTGCTTCGTCATACTTTCCTTGTTTTATATATACACTCGCTAAAACATCTGTAGTTACGACAACATCTGCATTATTTTCACCTAGCAGGTTCTTGCGAATATTTAAAGCTTTTAGTAACTCAGCTTCAGCTTCAGCATACTGCCTTTTCAAATACCTCACCTTTCCAAGGTAATGATATGTTCTAGCTGTATCTAATCCTTCTGTACCAAGCTCTTGCTCTTGAATTAATTGCGCTTCAGTCAAACATTTTTCAGCTTGAAAATATTTCCCTTTCCCTTCATAGATCATTCCAAGGTTATATTGGCATTTTGCCAAAGCCAATAAATAAGGATTAGGACTTTTCCTTATTAATTCAATTGCTATCTTTGCAAATCGCTCCGCCTTATCATACTTTCCCAGCGCTTCAAATACTTCAACCATCCCATTAAGACAGTCTATTGCCTCACTCTCCCTAACACTTATATTTTGCTTACAAATAAAATAAAGGCGGTAATAGGTTAACCTTGCTTCTTTGTATTGAGCTTGTTCAAATAAGTAATAAGCTACTTTGTTAAGTAACCTCATCACTTCTAAACTTTCCATGTTTTGGGATTTAGTCACCACTAAAATTGATTTTACATGGGGGTGAAGACAACTACATAATAACCAATCCTCATAACGTCTTGTTTCTGGAAACAGGAATTCTAAAGCAGAAACTATATTAGTCAAGAACTCTTTTCTTAAGAAACTTAACTCACTTTCTAGCTTCATTGAAAAGAATTCTCGAATTAAGGGATGAAGTAAATACTGCCCGCCCTGTAAAGATATGAATGACCATCGTGTTAGGTCAGACAATGCTCCCTCTTGCTTTTCCTCATCCCACTTTAATAAGCAAGTCTTTATCCATTCTGGATCAATTAATACTGGAGCGAATAAACTAAGTAACCCACTCATTTGTTTTGCAGCATCATCTAACAATTGCCAATTCAGTTCAAAGGCTGATTCTAGATTACTTTTGTAAGACATCTCTGGAAGAGGGCGGTCATTCAACACTGTTGATCGCAACTTTTGCTTTTCTAGTCGTTTTAAGAGTTTGCTTAACTCTAGAGTCCGATTCGCCAAATGTCTCCCAATTAGCTCAATTCCCAATGGTAGCCGCCCCACCCAGTCACACAATTTTTTTGCCGATTCTACCTCCTTTGCAATTCGTGTGTCATTGCTGACAAATCTTCTTAGCAGCCGAAACGCTGATGCCCGGTCTAATATGCTTAAATCTAAGCGTTGAATCGGCTTGCCAATTTGCACACGTGTCGTTAACAGCACACTAAATCGGCTATCTTGCGGTAACAGCAGTGCTACTTCCTCGTAGCTCAGCACGTCATCAAAAATCAACAATCTTTTTCCAACTGGAACCTCTTCTAGCCAGCGATCATAATACCAATGAACTCTCTCCTCATTCATTAGGGAACTATCGGGAGCTTCCAGTTTCATTCGCCGTCCATAAGACAGTACCTGCTCCACTCGTCCCTGTGCCTCTATCAACCAAATGCCACCTGTATAATTTTCGCGACACCTATGGGCATATTGCTTAGCAAGTTTTGTTTTCCCAATGCCACCCATCCCAGTTATTGCCACTATCTGAACTCGATCTTGATCAGGCTGCTGTAAAAAGACATGTAGTTGTTCTAGGTCTTTATCCCGCCCAACAAACATCTCGTCTCCCATCACAGGGGCGTGGAAGTATGGAGGCTTGATCTTTGTCGGTGCCTTTCCCGACGACTCCAGCTAATAGTACTGAGTTATCTGTTCTGCGTGGTTGAGGACTACTTTCCCGTTATCCCGGTTTTGAATGCCGATGCTGTCATGATTGTACTGGGTCATATCACTTGCCTCGTTGAAGATCTCTAGATGTATCTGCTCTGCAAGTTTTTGTACTTCTTGTTTTAAGACATGGTTGCCTTCTAGCAATTGGTGTAAGTGCTCTGTTAATTTCTGTTGATGTTCAGCAGAGCCTTTTGCTGCCTTTTGCAATACGACATCTGCACCAGCCTTCCCTCGCAAACACTTTTCCCAGACGAGTTGCCCCAGTTGCTGCACTTTTCTGGGCAACGAAACTACTGCTTCCTCTCCTAACTTGTTCCCCACCCCCTCATAGAACTTATCCAAAACAACCTTAGCGATCGGGGTCGCCAGTAATAACGGTATTTGTTCTATCATGGCTCTAAAGAATAAAAACTGTTTTATTTTATTTGATGTACAACTAATGAACAACGAGTTCGCTTCACTGTGTGTCAAGAGAGAGCAATCTAACCTAACTCGCAAGTAATAAACCGTAGGCTAGGTATAGCATAACGTGTACTGTTGGCGGAACAAGGACTGTAGAAGCTAAGAGCCAGAAGTCAATTAGTTCGTGAATGCTGGCTCCTGACTCCTCTCTTTGTAAGCGTATTCTGTTTTGCTCGTCTATCTTGCAAATACAGTCCGTAATCCCAATTTAACAGCAATTGCCTCCGCAGAAGCAGCACCAAAACATGTCAGAGGGGATAGAACTGGAGCAAACACTAATGAACCAACGCAAGCTGTTACTGTCCCGACTGTCATGCCTGCCACATTTTTAAGCCCATCACCGAAAGGATCGGATGAGTCTGCATAAGCTGGGCTAGAAAAACTCACAAAGATAATGCTTGCAGTTAGAAGCAACGCAATAAAACGTTTGTAAAAAACCGAAGTGATATTCTTTAGCATGTCGGAAATCTCCTTATTAGCGAAAATATGGTACTGAGCAAAGTCAAAAGAATCTAAGAGTGATCGCTCCCCCAGCAATGAATTAGATTATTGTGCAGTCAAAAAACCTATTCCCAAACTAGCCGCAATTGCTTCCGCAGAAGCAGCGCCAAAACATGCAAAAGGCGATAGGACTGGAGCGACTACTAATGAACCAACACAAGCTGCTGCTGTCCCGACTGTGGTGACTGCTGCTGCTTTAAGCCCATCAACAAAAGGATCGGATGAGTCAGCGTAAGCTGGGCTAGAAAAACTCACAAAGATAATGCTCGCAGTTAGAAGCAACGCAATAAAGCGTTTGTAAAAAACCAAAGTGATATTCTTTAACATGTCAGAAATCTCCTTATTAACGAAAATATGGTACTAAGCAAAGTCAAAAGAATCTAAGAGCGATCGCTATTTCTACAATGAATCAGGAGAACAACCGTTAAGATCAAGCAGGATTAGCTTTATCAGTAGTAGTGTAGCTAAACTCCTCTAAGTCGAGCTCCTTATTTTAGGAGTTATAGTTCTCTTGAATTCATAATAGTAAAGTAAGACAAAAAGCTTGGTGTCAAAGATAACGATGATTTCCATGTTATTAAGAGTCACTAGCATGTCTTACAAGACGCAGTTTTAACCACAAACTCAAGAGAGCTAAGGCTGCCAAGCCTAGAACCAGATTCCAGTGTGAAGGAAAATTGCAACGCGAATCAAATCTACACTAACAGAAACTGGGTTTGGTCCTGTCGTCATCGTTAACGGTGGAGCACCAAACATAGGGGAACCTGGAACCATATACCTTACCTCATTAATTTATGAACATTAATGCTGGGTTAAATTTTAACCACAATGCTTACAAACATGCATTAAAACCAGATTCCAGTGTGAAGGAAGATTGCAAGGCGCACTAAATCCACACTAAAAGAGACTGGGTTTGGTCCTGTCAGCATCGTCAATGGTGGACCACCAAACCTGGGAGAAACAACGGCTCCGGCGATAATATTCATCGGCAATTGAACCAGGGTCATATACCTTGCCTCACTAATTTAGTAACATCGATACTTGGTTGAAATTCAACCGCGAAGCTTGTAACCATGCCAAAGTTTACACTGCTCATCTTCATCCAAGAGATGATCCCTCAGCTATGCAAGCTACATTAAGGTCAAAGAAATTGGAGGAATAAAGATAGTTTGGACACCTCCATTTATAAGATTCAGAGCACCCTCTAGAGCAAAACCTGAATGAACTGTTATAGGCATCACCAAGTTATGATGTAGTAGTACGAACGATTCAATGGAATGCATAATTTCCATATTTTAGGCTTCCTCAGCATTAGGAATATAGACTGCTTCTGCTAGGTTAACGATAGATTTGCTCAATGCAATTTATGGATTTAACCTTGTTCAGAATCAGAATGTTTTTATGATTGCACAAGAACAAGAAGCCCACAAGGGAAACAAACGGAAAGCCTTGATGAACTTATCGGAATTGTGGAACTTAAGGAATTTTATCGGAAGTACATCAGGAGTTTACCGGAAATGACAGGCAATGACAGGCAATATCATCTGATAGGTTGCAACTTTCTGCAACGTTTGGCACTCAATGGTAACAAGCGGAACTTGATCTAAATCTCTGAATGATTCGCTATGCTAAAGCTGATGTGTCTATAGGCGAAGGACTGTAATGGCAGCCATAGTAGAGGTTAATTCAGTAGTTTTTGAGCAAATGAAGGGAGCTTACTCTCGTAAGTTTGATGGATCTGCACTCAAATTGGTGAAGGCTTTAAATGCTCAAGAGCCGGACGAATCTGAATTTGGCGGTCAAAATGCAATCGCAGACAGAACTATACGCAATGTATTCTCTTCTAAAGAGTCGTCCAAAGAGTCACATCAGGAGACACCCAAGGTTCGTCTAAGAACTCTAAATCGCCTATGCTTAGCGCTACTTGATTGTACTTATGAGGAAGCACTAAGTTCAGTGCCTATGGAGAAGAAGCAACCAATTTTCTCTGGTAAAGCTCTCAATCTTTCAGAAGATTGGCTTTTCCCTTATCGAGACAGAGTTACGCAGAAATGCAGCACTATTAGGGTTTTGGATATGATCCAACCCATAGACTTAGGGAATATTTTTACCCAAGTCAATATTCTAGAGGAGTCGCGGCGGCAAAAACAAAGAACCCTAGAACAAGTTTTGGGGATTACTCCGTCAGCGGAACAAGCCGTTGGTCGTATCAAAACTAAACAAACTGGGGCAACGATCTCAGGACTTGATGCAGTTCGCCAGTATCGTAAGTTATTGATTCTGGGTAAACCTGGCTCAGGTAAAACAACTTTCCTAAAATACTTGTCTTTGAAGTGCTTATCAGGAAATATTTTTGGGAAGGAAAAGGAAGAGGAATTGCTACCTATATACGTTCCTTTAAAGGATTTTTCAGAAGATGAGAGTAAATCTAGCCTAGCGAACGAGACCATGCGAGAAATGGCAGATGTTATTCCTGATTCAGACACTACTATTGAATCTTGGTTGAAAGATGGCAGATGTCTAATTCTTTTGGACGCATTGGATGAAATTATCACGACGGAAGTTGATCGAGTGTACAGAAGCATTGATGATCTAATCAGGAGGTATCCTAAGAATCGATTTATCATTACTTGTCGAACTGAAGCCAGTAGCTATATGTTCAAGGATTTTTTTGTTACAGAGATTGCAGATTTTAATGAAGAGCAAATTTCTACGCTTGTTGAAAAGTGGTTTGCGAGTCGCTCTAAGCCGGAGATGGGGCAAGACTTTTTGAGGAGGATTAAAGAAACCCCTGCCATTGCAGAACTAGCTACTAATCCTCTGTTGCTCACTAATTTGTGCCTAGTGTTTGAGGATTTCTATGCGCCTCTACCTAGTAATCTGAATGGATTACTAGATGACGCTGTTGAGATATTTTTAAGGAGATGGGACGCTACTCGAAGAATTGCAAGGCGAGTAAGTTCGCTAGATAAGTTATCACTACCCAGAAGACTAGACTTATTTTCAGAGATTGCTTACCACGCTTTTCGAGAAGATCCAAAGAGATACGGTTGGCATAAATGGGACTTGGACTCATTGATCCGCAGATTTATTCAGGATGTAGAAGGTGTCAGTTCTAAGACGCTCGATCTAGATGTTAAAGCTCTATTAGAGGATATAGAATCTAACAATGGATTGATAATTAGACAAGCAAAGGATCTGTACACATTCTCACATCTGACTTTTCAGGAATTCTTCACTGCTCGATATATCGCAGGGAGTTTCGATCCAAACTTGATCCGAGAAGTTGTTGCACAACATTTGACAGACCGTCAGTGGCACGAAGTTTTTATCATTTTGGCAGGTAGGCTAACGAAATCGGATGATCTCCTACGGCAAATCTTCCTACAAGCAAATGCTCTCATTAAGGATAATGAGTCCTTGCAACAAATGCTATCTTGGCTGGACAAAGTAACTACGGAATCCCAAGTTATATCTAGTTCTTGGAGAGCTGGTTACCTAGCAGTCGATCTTGATATTACGCTGTACGTTGAAAACGCCATTGAGATCGATCGCACGATTGCCCAGAAGCTTTCTACGACTCTGAGAAACTTCAATAAAAAAGAAGAGAGAATTATCCCTAGAACTCCGAAAGCTGATATCGAGCTAAGCTTAGGTGCTGTTCACGCACTTGCTGTTGACTACGCTTCTAGCAAAAATTTTCAACCCAATGAGACGTTGAAACGTGATCATAGCATTAGCAACCAGCAGGGGGCTTATGCTGTTCGTACAAGTGGATTCGATGAATATGATCAGAAGTTCTTAGGTCTTCAGGGAATTTTTGATCTAGAAAAAAAGTTTCAAAAGATCATTGAAGTTGCCGAAGACAATGATTATTCAGATTTGGTCAATGAGTTGATATCTCTGGAAGAAACTCTTCCTACAGCCGAAGCATCTAAATCTGCTTGGAAAGAGTGGGCAGATGAGTTACAATCCGTCATGCTTAGACAACTAGACGTTGGATACGAGATACATTTCTCAGAACAAGATATTAAATCTCTGGAAGATTATCTTTACGCTTGCACCCTCCTACTGGAGTGCATTCAGGCAGGTAGTCGGCTTTCTAGAGAGTTACGTGATTCAATTATTGATAGCATTTTGCTTCCTCAGATTAGGTTAATCGAATGCGATGCAGTTTTTGTGTAACCTAGATGGTGTTAGAGGATTTTGATACCCGTTTGAAGCTTGTTTTGCCTCGACTGTCATCGGTATTCTCGACTTTTACCATGCGGCTCAACGCCTTTAGCAAGAAGCGCAAGCTCGTTGTGAGGGCAACCTAGAGCACTCAACAAAAAATGGTTTGAATGACTGCGCCATCAGGCACAGTATCACTGTGTTCATTGCATTCTTAAGGCACCGCAACAGTTAATGGGCATTGCTAAATAACGATATGATTTCAAGAAGATCTGAGAGCTGATTTCTAAAGGAAATATTAAATAGCTGCTAATCGACGTGTCATGAGCCGAATCAGAGAGCCATAAATCATGCCCTCACTGTTTTCACTATGCAGTTCATAATCTTTACTCAATCGCCGATACCGATTAAGCCACCCAAACGTGCGTTCTACAATCCATCGCTTGGGTAAAATCTCAAACGTTTTGGCGATTCGTTCCACCACTTCGACCCGTGCTCCACAAATCTGTTGCACTACATGGGCAAAGTTCTTGCCTGAGTAGCCTTGATCCACCCAAAGCACCTCGGTTTTAGATAACTCCTCTCGCTCTTCATCTAAAATAATGGCTGCACCGAGGCGCTCTGAGAGGTTCGCTTCAGTCACTAAAACCCCGACGACTAATCCTTGAGAATCCACGACGATGTGCCGCTTGCGACCCTTAACGAGTTTGCCGCCATCGAAGCCGTAGACCGCCCCCTTTTTTCAGTGGTCTTCACTGACTGAGAGTCTGCGATTGCCACGGTTGATTTCTCGGCTCGCCCCATTTCGGTTCTCAGTTTATGTCGTAGATGGTCATGAATCTGTTTCCAGAAGCCATGACGTTGCCATTTTTGAAAATATTTATAGACTGTGCCAGGAGGCGGTAAATCATGGGGCAACATTTCCCATTGACAGCCTGTGCGTTGAACGTAGAAAATAGCGTTCAAGATTTCGCGTAAATCTACTGTGCGAGAGTGTCCAAAACCTTTGGGCGCAGGAAGTAAGGGGCTGATAATGCTCCATTCCACATCACTGAGATCACTGGGATAGAGTTTTCGTTGGGGATTGGTGACTTGAGGCAACTTGCTCATCTCTGATTCCGAAACGCAGCATCCTCACCCTAGAAGACTTTTGCCTTGTTTCCTCACCAGTTTAGATTTTCTTTAGAAATCAGCTCTGAATGAACCTTCCAGATTCTCAGCGATCGCTTCATAGCACCATTCAGCAACGCCGTTAATGTACCCTCTCAAATGCGTCTAAGTCGAATAAAGCGGAATTGCTCAAGGTCTACCATTTGTTGCTGGAACATTTACAGATCCGTCAATTTTAGAAAATTGAATCGCCGATTGGTTCTGTGATGCTGGAAAGTGTTTGTAAGTGGTTAATTACCCAAGGATTTTAAGAAATGGGCGTAATCTGGAGCAAAGACATGTCTAATGTACCGTTTTCATTGCGAGTGGCTTAGGTAAATCATCACTTCGATGCTCTATTTACTGAGTATTCTTTGGCGTTGTTTTTGAACTCCACTAACTGTTGGATGCGCCCGACTTTATCTACTTTAAATTGGAGTCATTTTACTACGGGAGTTGGATTGTAGGCAGGCTCTCATCCGTTTTCAGGTGTCCTGTGTTGATACCGATCTTAGTTCATCACCATCTACAGCAGGACAAGGTGAGTAAATTTTTAGATTGCTTACTGCCGCTTATTGCCGCTTGTTGCCAAATTTACGGCAAATGAGTGATACTTCTTGTAAAGTTCACACTGAGCCTCTAGCAAAAAATAAAGGAGCAACTCACTATGAGTAGTCAAGAGACACAACTCTCAAAGAAGTGCCTACACAAACCTGGAGACGATTGGGAAGAAGGTTGTTGTACCAATTCAAAATTAAAGGCAACCATCAATCAAGCACAGGCTCTATCACCATTAGCTAAAACCAGCGCTATACGCACTGATGTCAATCCATCAAGGGAAAGTTAGCGCGAGACTGTTGATTAGTATCTGTTAAATGTCAAGCCTAGGAGGGGTAGTGGACACATAGGGGCAAAAAACGGCAAAGTGGTACAAACAAGCTAGCCTGCGCAGCTTCAAAATAGCATCTTGTCGTTCAATCCATTGCCTCTGTACCTCATTAACTCTTATCGTAGCAATTGTCCAAATCTTTGGTAAGTCCAGTTTTCAGCTTCTCTTTTCCGCTCTTAGCTCTATGTGCCCACTACCCCTGATATGGAGCTGAGGAATGCCTGAGCCATAATCTGCCCAGTAAATCTGCTCTCTGCCCACCTGTTCAATGCCAGTGACCGTGGCGATACCTGTTGAAGTCGTGAGGCGATCGCCCTTCGTAGGAGAATTTTCTAGCTCGTAGATGTGGGCATTGATCACGAGCGCCAATTGCCTATCCTGGAGCAGCGCCACTGCTGACCTCCTCTGAACCATTCTGACCTAATCAAAAGCCCCAATCTCGCCGCAACATTAAAATCTCTCTCACGACTTCTTATAAGCCTCTTTGCCAAAGACGGCACAGTTTCTCACAGGCAAAAGAGCGATCGCCCTTAAGTAGCGCATCATCTATGGAGAGTGAGAGCTGCACTATAATCAATCTGAGATGTGGGTGAGCTAGAGACTGAGGGGGTGGGGGTGAGCTTCCACGATATCCCGCAGTCTTTCAGCGTCACTCCTCGCAGGAGAGAGCGTCTCAAACGCTTATGGAGTATAACGTCCTTGTTTTATATAAGCATAAAACTTGTTCTGTAGCGATCGCGGACGTGCCCAAAGCCCTTTCAGGATAAAGATTCTGTAGTTCTGTCTTAAAAGATTGAAAAGAAACCCTAAAACTCCGCTTTATGAGAGGACAAGCCAAGCTTGGACGCTAAACGGGATCGATAAAATCACCCAAACGTGACCTGGGTGGAATCTAACTGATTAACTTGATGTTTGAATGAGCCTGACAGAGAAGTATCTATGCTGCCGATCGCCTCCTCTGAATCTCTCTCTGGTCAGCTTCTGGAAGTTCTTTTAGAGCTTGCCAAATAGCTTCCAGTGCCGCTTCATCGCCCTCAGCATCTCGCAGCATTTCCAGCCCATCCGCGACCGAGGATTCATCAAAATCTGATGAGACTTCTGTCAGCCGCCGCCGCGCTGCCTCTAAAAGGCGATCGCGAAATGGGTCAGCCATCCCCGAAACCTGATAGATCCGATCGCGCTTCCCCACCGTCCCAGGTCGGGCGATCGCCTCTCCCTTCAGCCCCAACTTGACCAACAGCTTATTGCAGATCTCCACGGGAGTTTGACTCGGCTTAATTTCCAGTCCCAGCCAATAATGGATTTCAGATTTCCACTTCAGCGCTGCTGCTTTAATGGCGATCGCCCGTTCCTCGCAATTGCTATACGAGTTGCCATCCAGCAGAGTCAGTAACCCAGTCAGCTCAATCAGCTTGGCTCTCATTGCTGTTTTAGGCAAGGCATGAGGCAGAGCAATCTTGCCCTGAAGTGCCGCCCGGACTTGCGTTTCCTCTAATCCTTGAGCTGCCGTCTGATTTTCTGCCGCCGCCTGAAGTAACACCCCGCGCCGCACCCGCCCATAATCTTTGACCAATGCCTGATAGCAATCCTCTGCATCATCAAAGCTGATGCCAGGGAATTCCGCACGTGCTCGGAGTTTGGTGGCGAAAAGCTCTTTGTGCCATTGCGGAATATTTTCCTTGGCATCGGACTCTTGCAGCTCTGCCAAGATCGCAGCAGATTCGCGCCATAGCTCCTCTTGCAACTCTTGTAGCTCTTTGGCGATCGCCTCATCTTTAGGACACTTCAAATGAGTCATGCTGTGCCCTCTAGCTTCCAGGAGGTGGGTAAAGAAATCTTTGGCGATCGACTTCTGGCACCCGATCGCCGTCTTCTCCGCTGCCAAAAAATTAATGATGGCACTTTCGATCGCCAGAATCTGCCCCCCATCCTCACCTGCCTCTTGTGCTTCCCGCAGCCGCGTTGCCAAATCAATCCCATGCAGCTTTGCGAATCCGCTTTGGTTATGTTCCAGTCGCCGTCGCACCCCCCGAATCGAGCACAGCCGCTCATTCCCATCATGTGCCTGAATGAAGGGCTGAATAAAGAGTTTCCGAGGCACAGGCAAGCGATAGCGCCCAATCATCTGATTCCACTGGTCAGGGTGATGGGCTGTAAAATGTCCCCAGACCTCATCGAATCCAGGCTCCGTAATGGATACGCCGCTCTTGCCAGAGGGTGAATAAATCAGCAGATCGGGGATGCCATTGGATCGCAGCCAGTTATTCGGATCGCGCCAGAAATTAGCAAATACTCCGCCGTCGTTAGTTTTGGAGTCTAGCCGCACTACTTTTTTGTCTGGGCAGTGCCTCGCAATTAGCCGCTCTAGTTTTTCGCCTTGGGCTTGAGACGCAACCCCAAAAATCAACCGCTTCCCCTGCTCTAAAGCCGCGATCGCCTCCTTAAAAAAACCGCTGGTTGAGCCAGTCTTCAGCTCAATCTCCCAAGGCGATAGCCCCGTTGGAGTGTGATCGAAAAGCTGGATCTGGTCGGTTTGAGCGATCGTCTGAATATATTCAATCGTGCGAGTGTAGACTGT
>Ga0209490_10003740_pt1 | contig 14177 bp, 12 predicted proteins | sample MAT06_FD_187209 | JGI IMG/M metagenome (GOLD analysis project Ga0209490, IMG submission 187209) | Freshwater microbial communities from Lake Fryxell liftoff mats and glacier meltwater in Antarctica - MAT-06 (SPAdes) (version 2) | ecosystem: Environmental > Aquatic > Freshwater > Ice > Liftoff...
CTCGATCGTCGTCTAGATAGAAAGCCCTAATAACCTCTTCCAGAGCGCTGCTAAGAAAATGGAGGTTTGGATAATCGCGATCGCAAATTTCTATATTGCTTGCATTAAAAGTGATTCTCTTCACCTCCAATTAGTCTCTTCTTAACTTGGGAATGGTTCTCTTTAAATAGAGTTGTTTAGTTGAGTTGAGGGATTTGGAATGTGTAAATTCCTTGCTAAACAAGATTAGATCTGAGCGTCACTAAACCTTAAAGTTTTGGAGTGTAAATGCCAAGTAACAATCATGTCATCTTCATCCACCCGGATGGAACCAGTCCTTCTCACTATGCAGCGGCACGGTTTGTAGAATACGGTCCTGATGGACGGCTAAATTGGGACAAGCTCGATAATGCTGCCGTTTACTTAGGACACATGGAAGACCAATTGGGGGGGACATCCAATGCGGGTGCTGTAACCCATGCAACGGGTACAAAGGTGTACGCCGAATCGTTTGGTCTAAACGCGGATAATTCTGCGGTCACGTCTCTTGCGGGGACTGTTGGCAAAACCATTGTGCAAGAAGCCGTTGAAGCCAATAAGGTCACTGCTTTAGTTCAATCTGGAGCTGCATTTGAGCCTGGTACGGCGGCATTCGTCTCGCAAGTCGGTGAACTTGTTGTGGATGGTCGTCGGACTCCTCCTCGTCAGCGCTCAGTTGAGATTACAAAAGAGGTCATCCTGTCTGGGGTCGATTTCATTTTAGGCGGCGGCGAACTCAACATGATTCCGGCTGGGCAAAGCGGTTTTCATGGAACGGCGGCTGAATACGATGCACTGAGTACCAATCCCTTACAGCGCCCCTCTGAGAACCTGATCGACCTGGCAAAAAGCCTCGGTTATACGGTCGTTTACACAGAGCAACAGCTCCGCGATTTGGCAGATCCGGCTAAGTATCCAACGCCTCCCACTAAAGTATTGGGTGTATTTGCGCCGATTCACACCTTCAACGATCGCCCAGAAGAAGTTTTGGCTCAAAACAATTTACCGCTGTACTCATCGACTGCTCCCGAAATTGGCGAAATGCTGGACATTGTTCAGCAATTAATGGAAAGCCATCCAAACTTTGGCAATGGTTCGATCGCCATTGTTGAAGAAGAGGGCAGCGATAACTTTGGCAACAACAACAATGCGGCTGGAACTATTGAAGGAACTCGTCGCGCTGATCGGGCGATCGGGACTGCCTTAAACTTCATCGATCGCCATCCCAACACTTTGCTATTGACAGCGGCAGACAGTGATGCGGGCGGTTTGCAAGTCGTCGATCCGCGTAATCCAAATCAACCCGTTGGCACAATCAACAATAATCCCACCACTGAAAGCCGTAACGTTCTGCTGGATGGTCAAACGGGAGCCAACACGCTTCCCTTCATTGCCCAACCTGACGCGAATGGCGATGTTTTTCCCTTTGCAGTTGCGTGGGCTGGAACGCCTGACTACAGCGGTTCCATTGTGTCTAAGGCGCATGGCTTGAATGCCAACAAGCTGCCTGCCACCGCCGACAATACGGTGATGTACGAGTTGATGTATGAAACCCTGTTTGGCGTTGAATTGAAACCTCGTGTACAAGAAGCCGCTAAAGCACCTGAAGCGACCAAGGACACGGGCAATGTCATCTTTATCCACCCAGATGGCACGAGTCCTTCTCATTACATGGCGCTGCGGAATATCGATAAAGGTCCGGATGGTCGCCTTAATTGGGACATGATGTCAGATGCAGGGGTTTACCTGGGACACATGGAAAACCAGTTGACCGGAACCTCGAACGCGGGTGCTGTCACTCATGCGACAGGTGTAAAAACTTTTAACGAGTCGTTTGGGTTGGAAGAATCGAACGACCTAGTGGTTCCGGCTTCCGGTCGGGCAGGGCAGACTATTTTGGATGAGGCGATCGCCGACGGTAAATTTACCCTGTTGCTTCAATCTGGGCATTTGGCAGAACCTGGCAGTGCCGCTTTCGCTGCCAAGACGACTAATCGGGCGGGCAATGATGTCCGCGCCCGCGACAAATATGCCGAAATTATTGAGCACGTCATTCGCTCTGGCACCGATGTCATCATGGGCGGTGGTGAACTTTATATGTTGCCAATCGGCACCACAGGTTTCCATGTCACCGCAGCCTTAGATGCTTCCGAGACAAGAGCTCAGCGTCGTCCCGCAACTAACCTAATTGAGTTAGCAAAATCTCTTGGCTACACGGTGGTTTACACCGAGGCGGAAATGAACGCAGTGGTGAACAGCGCTAATCCACCTGAAAAGCTGCTGGGTGTATTTGCTGCCATCCACACTTTTAATGATGTCACCGAAGAATCTTTGGGTTTGAATACCGCAAATCCTCAGCCGTTGTATGTGGCTACAGCTCCAACAGTGGCTGAAATGTTGGAAGCGTCTTTGAAGCTGGCAAACCAAAGTGGTAAAAACTTCTTCGCTGTCGTTGAAGAGGAAGGCACTGATAACTTTGCTAATAATAACAATGCGAGCGGGACAGTCGAAGCGCTGCGCCGAGGTGATGCGGCGATCGGGGTGGCGATGAATTATATCAACACTCAAGATCCCAATACACTGCTCGTTACAGCGGCGGATAGTGATGCGGGTGGGTTGCAAGTATTCCAATTTGCTCCCTACACTCGTCCGGTTGGCAACTTTGATGCCAATAATCCTATCCTGGCAGACAGTCAGCCCGAAGTTCCCTTTGTATATGTGAACCCAACCACCACTAATACTACCCGTGCATTTTTAGATGGCGAAAAGGGCAGCACCGCCAGTGCCGAATTCCCCTGGGTTCCGTTTGCGGCTCAAGATAGCCTTGATGGTCCAATGGGCAACTTTGCAGTCAATTGGGTCGGAACTCCCGACTTCCCCGGTAGCATTGTGGCAAAAACCTATGGGATGAATGCTGATCTGCTGCCGTCCACTCTGGATAATACTGAGATTTACAGGCTCATGTACCAGACTCTGTTTGGGCGGGGTTCGTTGCCTGCCTATACTAGCGGTGGACCCGGCAACGACACCTTAGAAGGAACTTCTAGCGACAGTGTGCTGGTTGGTTTTGCGGGCAATGATTTGCTTGTAGGTCTGGCGGCAAACGATGCGTTGGTCGGCGGACTGGGTGACGATATATTGAGGGGCGGTGCTGGCTATAACGTCTTAACGGGCGGCGCTGGCAACGATGAGTTTGGCATTTCAGCGGAAAGCCGTGATTGGATCACCGATTTCAATGTTGGCGAAGACAAAATTAGATTAGCTGGTTTATCTTTCGACCAGCTTCAAGTCACCGCTGGGACAGGAGATTATGTCAGAGATGCCGTTGTAACATTGTCTGGAGTCGGTACTCTTGCTGTTTTGGCAGGTGTTCAACCCAGTGCTGTGACCAGCGGCAATTTTGTTGTGTAGACAGACTAATTTCTAAAACAAGGGCGATCGCACTCATCAGTGTTCAAGTCAGAACCTGATTCTAGTCGCGATCGCCCTTTTTTGGCTAAATCGATCGCGCCAGACTCGCCTTAGTCAAAGCTGGAACAATGCGATCGCTTGCCATCCTTGCCCCCGAAAGATTACGCGCCGAAGGTCCCACGCGCAGAGCCGCTAATCCACCCATCACAAATAATTCACAGCCGCGCCACCGTAAATGATCATCCAATATAGGTAGCCCATTGATGATGGGAATAGGATGAGTTTTCATCACGTTTTGCAACAGTGGATTACAAGACGCATCCAATGTTGTTCCGGTCGATAACCAAATACGGTCGATCTGGCTTTGATGAATGCAATCATGAGCTGCATAGTTATCACAGCACAGCTTCCAGCCATCTTTCCAGGTTGCCTGAGCAACCTGACAATGCTCATAAAAGGTAATCTTGCCTTCACGGGATAACTGCCGCAACTGCGTTAAAACAGCGGGTGTCATTGAGCCACCATTTCGCGCCTGCTGAATCATCTGCCAGCGCTTACTCCAGTCTGATTCTGCCCAAAAATCTTTGAGATATTTAGGTCCTAACCAGCCCGGATCGGCATCAAACAGTTTTTCAAAAAGCTGTCGGCGCGTCATTAAGATGACTTGGGCACCCCGCGCGATCGCCCCCAATGCCAAATGTCCACTCGTCAGCCCTCCCCCCACAATCAGCACCCGTTCTCCCTGTAACCGCAGCCCACGCAAATCAATTTGACTAGAATGAAGCAGGCGATCGGGGGGATAGGATGAAGGAATTTGGCTGACCCAATCTGGGATTTGAGGCGTTCCACCCCCACCATCGGCAATCACCACTCGTCGCGCTAGTAGCGACTGTCCATTGCTCAATCCTAAGCGAAACTGCCGGGGGGCAATTGGCTCAATTTTGATAACTTGATCTGGATATACCCGCTCCTGCAACTGCCAACGTTGACTCACCGATTGACAAAAATCCTGAAACAGTTGGGTTCCGGGTAAGTCGTAGGGCGGAAAAAGTTCAGCCGAACGAGATTCTGCAAAGGCTCTGAGGGCAAAGGGATTAGCGTCAGGATGATGAACGGCTGGCGATCGCAAGTGCGGAATTTCTAATGCGGCAAATCGCTTTTGCCATTGGCTAATCCAGGTGCCGCTAGGGTCGAACACCATAAACCGCTGGCGCATTTGCTGCCGCTTTTGCAACAGATGTGCCACCAGCGTCAGGGCATGAGGTCCCGCTCCCACAATAGCGATATCAATTTGCCCAGGCAGCGCTCGACTCGAAAGAATATTTTCAGTGATTAACATGCCAATCTGTGTCAAACTATTTGATAATGATTATGATTCTCATTGTATGACTGATTCGGCAATTATTGCGGTAGCAGGTTTATTGGGTAGCGGCAAAACCACCTGGATTTCTCAGCAACTCGCGGCTGCAAACCACCCCGTGATTTACTGCTGTCCAGGGTCAGGCAATGTTCCCATTGATGCTCATTGGATCGCAGCTCAGTTTCCGCAGGTAAAAGTGATTGGAGAAGGACAGGAAATTCAGCACTTGGTGGGATTAGAGCGAGGCGCGATCGCCTATGTTGAACTAGGGTTCCATCTAGATCTTTCCACAGATTTTCTAGACGTGTTGCCCTGTCGTCGAGTTGCCGTTTTGCCGCCCGGCTGTACAAATGATGAGTTGCAACGTTGGGCAGATGAAATCGTGGCAGGCAGAGCAGAACCCTTACACAATTCTCTGAATCCTCAACAAGTTTGTCGTTCTCCTTTAGAAGGCGAAGTGATCGATCCTGCCAGCCTCAATCTATTTTGGGATGAACTCACTCAGGGCGCTTATGGAGAAGTGCAACGGGCAAAAGGAATTTTTGATCTGGTTGATGGACAAGCATTTCACTTTGACTTTGTGGCAGATGGTGGAGCAGCCATACCAGAAAGCAAGTTTACAGAACTCCCGCTATCTCGCTGGTTAGAGGGCAGACCTGAGCGATTTAGCGGCATTGAAATCACGGGCAATCAGCTCAATACGGCGGCGATCGCCCAGACCCTTCAAGATTGTTGTTTGGCGGAAGAAATGATTACTTACTACCAAAATCAAATTAAAGAATCAGAATTATCAGAGGAGATCCCCGCATGAAAATGGCAGTCATGTCTTGCATTCACGGCAATTACGAAGCGTTGGATGCAGTGTTGTTAGATATCGATCAACATAAAGCCGAAAAGATTTTTTGCTTAGGTGATTTAGTCGGCTACGGACCGCATCCTAATGCTGTAGTTGAAATGATTCGCTCGCTCGACATTCCCACGGTGCAAGGCTGTTGGGATGAAGATATTGTGGAAGGACTAAACTCCTGCGAGTGCAGCTATCCTTCTATACTGGCAGAAAAGCGGGGCAAAGCAGCGCATGAATGGACGAACCAAAACATTCACGCAGAAACGCGATCGTTCCTGGCTCAGTTGCCATTAAGTTTGCGAGAAGACAATCTTTGTTTTGTTCACGGCAGCCCTCATAGTCAGCATGAATATTTGCTGCCAGAGGTGAATGCATTTCTGGCGTTAGAGCGCGTTTTATCCACTGGGGCAGACATTCTATTTTGTGGTCATACCCATGTGCCTTATGTGCGGACGTTAGACGCCGGGCAGTTGCGGGCAACGGTAAACCAACCCGGTGCAGAGGAAGAAGCGCTAAGTTTTACAGCGCCATTAAAACGGATTATTAATGTTGGTTCAGTCGGTGAACCTCGGCATGGACGACCTAATGCAACCTATGTTCTTTATGACACTGAAACGGAACAGGCGACGTTGCGAGAAGTGCCCTACGACTATCAAAAAACTTGTGCGGCGATCGTTGAAAAAGGGCTACCGTCGATCTTTGCTTGGCGACTGGCTCAGGGGTTGGAATATGCAGAAAAAGCAGACGATCCCACTCATGTTTGTGAACGATAAAGAGAATCTATAAAATTATGACAGTCTGGGCAATTTTAAGTGGAATTGAAGGAAATCTAGCAGCCTATGAGGCGGTACTGACTGATATTAAACGGCAAAAAACGGCGATCGCTGAGTTATACATTTTAGGCGATTTGGTCGGACCAACTGCCGACAGTGAAGCTTTAGTTCAACGCGTCCGAAATCCACGCCGAGGCGAAATAGAGCCACAGGTTTGTGCAGGTTGGTGGGAGGAACAATGCTTTATTTTGCACAGTGTCAGTACGCAAACAGAAGCACCAGAATTAATTGCGAAATATGGTGCAGGTACTGTTAAAAAACTTTGGGATGCTGTACCGCGTGAAACAGTGAAATGGTTGCGATCGCTCAATTTTGGCTTCTTTGAACTGGATAGTTTACTGATTCATGGCAGCACAGTCGGCGTTGATGATGAATTAACGCCTAAAACATCACCTGTGCAAATGCTCGATCGCCTGATCCGTTCAGATGCCAATAACTTGTTTTGTGGGCGATCGGGCTTGATGTTTCAATACGAAATTCAGCAGGGCGCGGTTACATCCAGCGTCGCCACGTTGGATCAGGTAGCCGCACCGCAAGCGATCGCTATCAAACCGCGACAGGTGATTGGCGTGGGTAATGTGGGGCGAATTCCTGGACAGGCAACGTATACGCTCTACAACCCTAACTCCAATCAGGTCGAATTTAGAACCGTGCGGTATGGCTCAGGGAAGGGCTTTCGGCAAACTGGCCAAGATAAGTAAGGTTCACTTTGTTTGATGCGTACAGGGTTCACATAATCCGAAGAACTCTAAGGTGTGATAGTAAATTTTGAACGGAACTGAGGAGTGCAAGTGCACTTCTAGATCACGGACAGGGCACTGCTCCAGTGGAAAAGATTGACCACACTGCAAACAGGTTAAATAATGCTGATCTTGCTCGATCGGGCTGTAGAGCGATTCTCCATTAGCACTGGCTCGACTCTGAACTAACCTGTGCAGCTTTAAGGCTTCCAACGCGCGATACACCGTTGCCAGCCCGATAGCCTGATGCTCCCGCAGCACGCCATACAACTCTTGAGCCGAGAGGGCATTAGGTTGCTGGTTCAAGGCATCTAACACTGCTTGCTGGTTGCGGGTCAGATGATGAGGAGGGGAGTTGCTGTTCGGAGAAAGTGAATTATTTTTCACATCGTATTGCTATAAAATAGGCGAATGATAATCATTTTCATTATATCTTATGTCTCCATCTGATGTCTCTACCCTTGAAAATCAAACCGCTCAGGCTGAGTCTCCCAGTCAATCTGAACCACTCGCTACACCCATCACTCATCGTCCCCGGCGATTGCGGCGGACGGAAACCCTACGTCGGATGGTGCGGGAGCATACGCTGCGAGTAGAGGATCTAATTTACCCCCTGTTTGTGATGGAGGGAGAGGGGCAGCGGGAAGAAGTTCCCTCGATGCCAGGATGTTATCGCTACACGTTAGATTTGCTACTAGATGAAGTGAAGGAAGCGTATAGATTGGGCATTGGGGCGATCGCCCTCTTTCCGCTCATCCCTTACGCTCAGAAAGACAATGCCGGGACTGAAAGCTACAACCCTGACGGCTTAATTCCCCGCGCCGTCCGAGCCATCAAGCAATCTGTTCCCGATATTCTGGTGATTACCGATGTTGCCCTCGACCCCTACAGCAGCGAAGGGCATGATGGCATTGTGCAGGATGGCAAAATCCTCAATGATGAAACGGTTGCTGTACTGGTAAAACAAGCCTTAGTTCAGGCAGAAGCTGGAGCTGATTTTGTTGCGCCCTCCGACATGATGGATGGTCGAGTGGGAGCCATCCGCAAAGCGTTAGATGCCGAAGGCTGGATCAATGTGGGGATTCTCGCATATTCTGCCAAGTATGCCTCTGCCTACTATGGTCCGTTCCGTGATGCGCTCGATTCAGCACCCAAGTTTGGCGACAAGAAAACCTATCAGATGGATGCAGCGAATTCTAGAGAAGCGATCAAAGAAGTGGCTTTAGATATCGCAGAGGGCGCAGACATTGTGATGGTGAAGCCTGCCCTTGCCTATCTGGATATTATCTATCAAATCAAGCAGCGTACCAACTTACCTGTTGCGGCATACAACGTCAGTGGGGAGTACGCCATGATCAAAGCGGCGGCGGCACAGGGATGGATTGATGAGGAAAAAGTGATTTTGGAAACTCTGACGAGTATGAAACGAGCTGGAGCCGACCTGATTTTGACTTACTTTGCTAAAGAGGTTGCGTTGATGTTGCGATAATGAGAATGATTATCATTTTTTGAAAAAGTACGTTAAGATACTACGGGGAATAAAAACACAGTCAAACGCCGACAGCGAAAGCTCAAAGGATGATCAAGCGCCTCGGCTTTGCTGTGCAAATATTCCCCGGAAATCTACCAATCAAGCAAGAAAATTATGACAACACCGCTTTTTAACGAAGCCATCTATTTGGCTGAGAACACTCAGGTTGCAAAAGCAATTTCTGAAGGAAAATATGCTTCAGGGATTGAGGAATTTACTCAATTTGGACAGTTTGTAGAACGCAGGGGAGCCATTTTCAACGGCACGAGTGGCAACGATACTGTGATTTCATCGGGGCAAACGTCTTCGGTGATTGGGGTTGCGGTAAAGACTGCTAAAGTCGGGAATCGATTGATCAATGCTGAAGTAGAATCTTTGGGTATTGGCGAAATTGACGTGTTGCAGGGTTCACCTGGACGCAATATTTTTTACCTAGGTGACAACGCCACTGAAAATCCCTCAGATTTCTACTTGGGTAATGGTGATCAAGACTATGCCACGATTCGTTACTTTGACCCCACCAGCGAAGACGCGATCTATTTAGCTGGAAGCCCTGAAGACTATGCGTTTGAAACCATTGACGGCAGCGTTAATATTTCCAAGAATGGCGACTTGATCGGTATTCTTGAAGGCGTTCCTAAACTCATTGCAGATGGCTTGTTTACTGAGAACGGATTGCTGCTCTTTGCGCCTCAAAACTCCTACTGGGCTTCGCGGAGTCAGCCTTACTTTAATGAACCTGCTTACTTGGCAGCGAATCCTGATGTGCAAGCTTTGATTGAGGCTGAGACTTACTCATCAGGGTGGGATCATTTCATTAAAAAGGGCATTGATGAAGGACGGCAAACTTTTTTCAATGGCAAGGTAGGCAATGACAGCTTTTTCTATCCCCTCGGCAATGCAACTGTGGTGAGTTTTCCCATCACTGAATATGATCCCACGACTGGAGCTTTGAAGACTGCGACGACAGGTACAGGCGACAGAGATCACTATCATGGCTCTTTTGGTCGTAACCGATTTCTCCTAGGTAATGAGGGTGAGGATTTCTATGTGGGCAAAGGCGATCAAGACTACGTTTTGATCGGTGATTTTGATGGGAAAAAAGATCAATTGATCGTGGCGGGGAACCTAGAGGACTACAAGCTAGATATTTACGACGATGAGTTTCAAGGCGTGATTTACAAAGAGTTCCAAATCTCGACGCAATCGGGTGATGCGATCGCCCGTATTGAAGATGCAGAAACCCTAAAGTTGGTACAATTGCCCAGCACGGTTCCTGGAACCAGTGCTTTGGTATCGACTGAATATGAACCAGCCTCCGGTGAACCCAACATTGGCACTTCTGGGGATGATACGATCGCTCTTGATGCTTCTCACAAAGTTATCCTTGCGGGTGCCGGGGATGATTTGGTGAATGCGACTTCAAGTCAAGGCGTGAACCAGGTCTACGGCGGTGCAGGCGATGATACGTTTAACCTGGGCAAAGATGACATTCTGTTTGGCGGAGAAGGGAGCGATCGCTTCTTCGCACAGTCGGGTGGTGGGAATCGTCTGATTGGCGCGCAAGGCTCTGACCAATTTTGGATTGCTTCAGCGGGCATTCCTGACTCTGCCAATATTGTGGTGGACTTCACGGTTGGGGAAGATGTGATTGGGTTGTCCGGACTGGGTGCCAGCTTTGAGCAGCTTGCTTTGATGCAGAATGGACAGAATACCTTGATCTCGTTTAATGGCAATGACCTTGCAATTCTGAATGGTGTGCAGTCTTCTAGTCTGAGCGCTAGTAATTTCGCATTCGTTTAGGCATTGTGGCGATCGCTCTCCACCCTTCAGAGCGATCGCCAAGTCTTTGTTATTCTCAAGCGAAATTTATCTATCAAAATCAGGGATCGATGAAGCGCTAGGTTAGCCCCCTCGCAGTTGTTTAAGCAAGCGTTGGGCAGGGCGATTGGCGGCTTTAGGACGAGTCAAAATCCCTTGAGAGGGACTGAACAACAGCGCGACTGAAAACAATGTGCAAACCACCAGAACGATCGCCGCTCCTGATGGAATATTCCAGTAGTAGCTGATATACATGCCGCTAACGCTGGAAACCACGCCGATCGCTGCGCCCAAAAGCATCATCCGATAGAGTTCTTTGACCAACAAATAAGCCGTGATGGCAGGTCCAATCAGCAGCGCCACCACCAGCACCACACCAACGGCTTGCATACTGGCAATGATGGTTAAGGTGATTGCCGCATTCAACCCAATTTGAATCCAGGTGACGGGCAATCCCATTGCCTGCGCTGCTAGCGGATCAAACGTGTAGAACAGGAGTTCACGATAAAAGACAAACACGACAAACAGCACCACGATCGCGATCGCCAATGTCCTCACCACATCTGCACCGGTGACTGACAAAATATCACCGAACAGAAAGCTATGCAGGTCGAGTTTGCTCTTGAGAATGGTAATTAAAGCAATGCCCAACGCCAGAAAACCAGAAAATACCAGCGCCATCGCCACATCGACCTTAATCCGCGATTGTGTCTGAATCCAAGCGATGACAAAGGTGCTGATGGTACCAGAAATAAAGGCTCCGATAAAGATATCAACTCCCAAGGAAAAGGCGATCGCCAGACCGGGCAGCACCGCATGAGCGATCACATCACCCAACAATCCCATCCGTTGCACAATCAAATAACTGCCCACCACGGCACAGAGAATGCCCATCGTCACTGCAATGGCGATCGCATTTCGCATGAACTCGAAGCCTAATGGTTCCAATAATCCATTTAGCATCGCTCTGCCTCCCTGCGTTCTAAGAGAATCACGTTCTCGCCATAGGCTTCTCGCAGATTCGCCGCCGTAATCACTTCATCCCGTGACCCTTCGGCAATCAATTGCTTGTTCAGCAGCAAAAAGTGATCATACACCTGCGTTGTAGCCCCCAAATCGTGACTAATCACCAACAGCGTCTTGCCCGCAGACTTAAGTTCGCCAAACACTTCAAAAATCACTGCTTCAGTTTTCTTGTCTACGCCCACAAACGGCTCGTCGAAGAAAAATAGCTCTGCCTGCTGTGCCAGTGCCCGTGCCAAAAACACACGCTGCTGTTGACCGCCAGAGAGTTCACCAATCTGCCGATCGCGCAGTTCCCATACCCCCACCCGCTGCAAGGCGGCTTGCACCAATCCTTTCGACTGCCGACTGGGAAATCGCGACCAGCCCAAGTGCAGCGTCCGCGCCATCATCACCACATTCCAGACGGTAACAGGATAGTCCCAGTCAATTTGCGATCGCTGAGGCACATAGGCAACGGTGCCTAACTGCTGCTTCAACGGACGGGAGTTAAACGTCACTACCCCATGCTCAGCTGGAACCAAGCCCAGAATTGCCTTGATTAGGGTACTTTTCCCCGCCCCATTCGGACCAATAATCCCAATCAGTTGCCCAGATTCCAGACAAAAGCTGACATCCTCGACGGCACTGATTCCTCGGTAGTTGACAGCCAAGTCACGAACCTCTAGCATAGCGGAACATAAAGAATGATAATCGTTATCACTATTGTAGTACCATCTAAAGGAGTAGCTTACCAGGAGTGTTTCACAATGGTAGATTTTAAGAAGTTGAATAGTTCTTGGAAGCAAATGGCGACCCTGACCCTACTGGCTGGGCTAGCTGGCTGTGGCTCTGCACCTCAATCGACCACATCCAGTCCAGCCGCAACATCCAGCTCAACGAGTGCCGCAGGTGAGAAGCCAGTGGTGATCACCACTAACACCGTCCTTTGTGACCTGACCAAACAAATTGCGGCACAAACAGTTAACCTGAAATGTCTGATCGCGCCAGGTGCCGATCCCCACGTCTATGAACCTACCCCTAATGATAAGAAGGCGATCGAAACGGCAAGCCTGATCCTGTATGGCGGCTACAACTTTGAACCCACGTTGATTAAGTTGATTCAAGCCACTTCTAATGCGGCTCCCAAAGTGGCAGTTCATGAACTTGCGGTGCCAAATCCCCAGACATTTGAGGAAGATGGCAAAACAGAAACAGACCCTCACGTTTGGCACAATGCCCAAAATGGCATCCAGATTGCCACAGTGATTAGCGAGAAGTTGTCCCAGCTAGAGCCAGCCAACGTGCAACTCTACACAGCAAACACCCAGAAGATTACGGCGGAAGTTGGGCAGATTGATACCTGGATTAAGTCTCAAATCGCTACAATCCCGCAATCCTCCCGCAAGCTAGTCACAACGCATGATGCGTTGGGGTATTACTCAAAAGCCTACAACATTTCGATTGAAGGCGCTTTGCAAGGCATCAGCACGGAAGAAGCCCCAACGCCAACAAGGGTTAAAGAATTAGTGGGGGAAATCAAGACAGACAATGTGCCGACGATTTTTGCTGAACTCAGTTCTAACCCCAAGCTGATTGAAGCTGTTGCGAAGGAAGCCAATGTCAAACTTTCAGAACAAGAACTGTATGCTGATGGCTTAGGCGAACCTGGATCGTCGGGTGAGACATATCAGAAAATGCTGCTTGGCAACACGGAGGCGATCGTTCGAGGGTTAGGCGGTCAGTTTACGCCATTCCAACCTAAAACCTCTAGCCTGCTTGATTTAACGATTCCTCAAGCCGCAATACAAATCGAATGGATTGATCAGGCAGCATGATTCAACCAGGCGAATCAAACTATTGCTATACGTTTGTTACTTGTCATGCCTAATATCGATCGCCAAATTATTCCAATTGCATCTTTTGTCTGTTGGTCAACGTGAACATAATCATAGGTGGCGATCGCTTCATCGCGGGGAAGTACACCCAATAGCTGTTCACCCCAATTTTCCAAACCTTCGTTTGGCACCCTATCTTCTACAGCTTGATTCAGAACCACGTAAACCTGGCACCCTAGACGATCGACGGTTTGCTGAATTTGCTTCAACACGCGAATACTGTTGCGGTGATCTTCCACAACTCCAATCAAGGCATCGCAGCCCTGGTAAAGGTTGTAGTTGATCATATCTGTCCAGCCACGCTATCAATGATCACTGGGGTGCCGTGGGGTTCCAGGTTAGGTTAAGAGAGGGTTTGTACAGTGCTTTGAGAATGATTATTTCTTATCTCACGGAGCGATCGCTATGTCTACCTCTGTGGCGTAACTAGGCTGTGTCTAAATCGATTGGTCAGCAGATTCGGGTTGATCGTGTTAAAATGATAATGATTATCATTATATGATTAGGTATGGTCAGTCAAATTAACCGTTCGACCGTTGGGGAAAGTGTTTTTCAAAGTGACCCACGAACTCTTTTGAGGATTCGTCATACCTGCGCCCATGTGCTGGCAATGGCAGTGCAGACGCTGTTTCCAGAAACGAAAGTGACGATCGGACCCTGGACGGAAATGGGGTTTTACTATGACTTCGATCGCAAAACTCCCTTTACTCCAGAAA
>Ga0209490_10003741_pt1 | contig 14174 bp, 16 predicted proteins | sample MAT06_FD_187209 | JGI IMG/M metagenome (GOLD analysis project Ga0209490, IMG submission 187209) | Freshwater microbial communities from Lake Fryxell liftoff mats and glacier meltwater in Antarctica - MAT-06 (SPAdes) (version 2) | ecosystem: Environmental > Aquatic > Freshwater > Ice > Liftoff...
TGTCGATGCGCTCGAGAATCCGACCGCCGAAATCGATCTGGCGATGGTGGGCAAATACGTTGACCTGGCCGACTCTTACAAGTCTTTGTCGGAAGCGCTCATTCACGCCGGCATCCAAACGCGTACCCGCGTCAATATTCATTACCTCGACTCCGAGGATATGGAAAAGACCGGCGTCGCCGGTCTCGCCAAGATGGACGCCGTGTTGGTGCCGGGCGGTTTCGGTAAGCGCGGCACCGAGGGCAAGATCGCTGCGGTGAAATTTGCACGTGAAAACAAGATTCCGTATCTGGGAATTTGTCTCGGGATGCAGATCGCGACCATCGAATTCGCGCGCAACGTCGTCGGCTTGGCGAATGCCAACTCAACCGAGTTCGACGTCGATACGCCGCATCCGGTGGTGGCGCTGATCACCGAATGGCAAAACCACGACGGACAGATTGAAAAGCGTGACGTCAACTCGCGTATGGGCGGCACTATGCGTCTCGGCGCGCAGCCGTGCACGGTGCGCCCGGACACGCTGGCCTACCGCATCTATCAAAGCACCACCGTGAGCGAGCGCCACCGTCACCGCTATGAGGTCAACAACCACTACGTGCCGCGTCTCGAGGCGGCCGGGCTGGTGATTTCTGCGCGCACCAATTCCGAGTCGCTGACCGAGATGGTCGAGCTCGATGCGGGTAAACACGGGCATCCGTGGTTCTACGGTTGCCAGTTCCACCCGGAGTTCACCTCCACGCCGCGTGACGGCCACCCGTTGTTCACCTCGTTCGTGAAAGCCGCCCTTGAGCAACGCAAACGCACGCACGGCGAAGCGGGGCTGCGCGTGGTGCAGGGAACGAAGGTCAGCGCATGAAGCTTTGTGGATTTGAAGTCGGGCTCGACAAGCCCTTCTTTTTGATAGCCGGCCCGTGTGTTGTTGAATCAGAACAGCTGCAGATTGACGTCGCCGGTCAGTTACGCGAAATGACGACCGAGCTGGGTATTCCGTTCATCTTCAAATCGAGCTATGACAAAGCCAATCGTTCCTCCGGCAAGTCGTTTCGCGGGCCTGGGATGGATGAGGGCTTGCGCATCTTGGCGGAAGTCAGAAAACAGCTCGGTGTGCCGATCCTGACGGACGTACACACGGAATCGGAGATCGCCACGGTGGCGAGTGTGGTGGACGTATTGCAGACGCCCGCTTTTCTGTGTCGCCAAACCGATTTCATTCACGCTGTTGCCCGCGCAGGCAAGCCGGTTAATATCAAGAAGGGCCAGTTTCTCGCGCCGACCGACATGAAGAACGTTGTCGACAAAGCGCGCGACGCCAGCGGCACCGACAACATCATGGTGTGCGAACGTGGCGCGTCGTTCGGCTACAACAATCTGGTGTCGGATATGCGCTCGCTCGCCATCATGCGCGACACCAATTGCCCGGTAGTGTTTGACGCCACGCACTCGGTGCAATTGCCCGGCGGACAAGGCTCCACTTCCGGTGGGCAGCGTGAATTCGTGCCAGTGCTCGCGCGTGCCGCCTTGGCAGCAGGAGTTTCCGGTGTGTTCATGGAAACGCACCCAGATCCATCGAAGGCGTTGTCCGATGGACCGAACGCATGGCCGTTGCCGATGATGAAAGAATTGCTGACCGTGTTGAAAGAAATTGATGCGCTGGTCAAGCAAAGAGGTTTCGCCGAACAGAAACTCATGTAGCCCAAAAAGTTAATACTCCCTTTTCAATTCCCTCGCCCCTTGCGGGAGAGGGTGGCCGACAGGCCGGGAGAGGGGGAAGTTTCGCAACAGAGGAAGAGACCGCATGACCGCAATCGTTGACGTAATCGCAAGAGAAATTCTCGATTCGCGTGGCAACCCCACCGTCGAATGTGATGTGTTGTTGGAGTCTGGTGTTATCGGCCGTGCGGCCGTGCCGTCGGGGGCTTCCACAGGTTCGCGCGAAGCCATTGAGCTGCGCGACAAAGACCCACAGCGCTACCTGGGTAAAGGCGTGTTGAAAGCCTGTGAGCATGTCAACACAGAAATCTGCGAGGCCATCATCGGGCTCGATGCATCCGAGCAATCCTTCATCGATCGCACCATGATCGAGCTCGACGGCACTGAGGGCAAATCGCGCTTGGGTGCGAATTCCATTCTGGCGGTTTCGCTCGCGTGCGCCAAAGCAGCGGCCGACGAATCCGGCCTGTCGCTCTACCGATATCTAGGCGGTGCCGCACCGATGCAAATGCCGGTGCCGATGATGAACATCATCAACGGCGGCGCGCACGCGGACAACCCGCTCGATATGCAGGAGTTCATGATCATCCCGGCCGGGCTACCGACATTCCGTGAAGCACTGCGCGCCGGCGTGGAGGTGTTCCATACGCTGAAGAAAATTCTGCACGCCGAAGGCCACAACACCAATGTCGGTGATGAAGGTGGCTTTGCGCCGAATCTGCTGAACAACGAATCCGCCATCCAATACGCGGTCAAAGCAATCGAAGAGGCGGGCTATATTCCAGGGCAGGACATTCTGATCGGCCTTGATTGCGCGGCGAGCGAATTCTATAAAGACGGTAAGTACCGCTTCGAAGCCGAAAAGCTCTCTTTCAGTTCCGCACAGTTCACCGACATCCTCGCTACGTGGTGCGACAAATACCCGATCGTTTCTATCGAAGACGGCATGGCCGAAAATGATTGGGACGGCTGGGTGATGCTCACCGAAAAGCTCGGTAAGAAAGTGCAGTTGGTGGGCGATGATGTGTTTGTCACCAACACCAAGATTTTGCGCGAAGGCATTCAGAAGGGCGTCGCCAATTCGATTCTCATCAAGGTCAACCAGATCGGCACGCTCTCCGAAACGTTCGCCGCCATCGAGATGGCCAAGCGCGCTAATTACACGGCCGTCATTTCACACCGTTCAGGGGAAACGGAAGACACCACGATTGCCGATATCGCAGTCGCCACCAATGCGATGCAAATAAAAACCGGCTCGGCATCACGCTCGGATCGTATGGCGAAGTACAACCAGTTGCTGCGCATCGAAGAAGAGCTGGGTGATGCGGCGAGTTATCCGGGCAAGTCGGCGTACTACAACCTTCGGTGAGGGGCGAGTAGGGATGCGTGTGAGAGCCGAAGTAATAAAGCTTGTGATGAAAGAGGCGACAGCATGCTGAGCGCGCTACCGTGCTTGCGAATCAGCCGCTTCGGCGCACCCCGCTTAGCTCCCTCCCCCCGTGCGGGGGAGGGCTGGGGAGAGGGGGCGCATTTTGCTCGCACCCGTCTTGGTAAGAAGAGTCTTGAAGCAACATGAGATTCCTCCCCCACACGCTGATCGTACTCATCCTTGCCATTCAATATCCACTCTGGATCGGCAAGGGAAGCTGGCTGCGCGTGTGGGATGTGAACAAACAACTCACGGAACAAAAGAATAAAAACACCAAGCTCGCCCAGCGCAACGCCGGGCTCGATGCCGATGTCCGTGATTTGAAAGAAGGCTTGGTAGCGGTGGAAGAGCGCGCCAGAGTCGAGTTGAATATGATCAAGCCGAATGAAACGTACTATCAGGTGCTGGAGAAGGCGACGCCTAAACTCTAGTATTGGCGGGGGTTTTGGGACATAAAGTGCTGGAGATGCCCGCCAGATATAGAGTTTGTGTTTCTTACTCCGATTGGTTAAAAATTCAGAACTGGCTCGCCGGAAAACGTGAATCTGTTGGTGGGGGTGTTATGCGGCATGTAGCGACTCAACTCTTTGAACAAGAAGCGTGTTCCCCTACCGGTGGGTTGAATGGTAGCGAGACAGCGTGGAATGGTAGGGAGACTTTGAGTCTCTCTACATTTATGTGGCACAAGCCGGGCACCCCGCTTGACATACTATATTTGGTATATACATAATGAGACATGTGGAGAATCGCTGAGCACCGTCGCGTCGATAAACAACTTGCGGATGCCGTACCTGTCGACGTTTTGAAGCGATATGAGAAGTGGAAAGACATTGCCAGATTCTCTGGACCGCCAGGGCTGCGTGCCATCAAGGGATTCCACGATGAAGCACTATTTGGTGAATGGAAAGGACATCGCTCTTCTCGCCTTGGACTCAAATGGCGCGTAATTTATCTAGTTGTCGCAAACGTGCTGCAGATTCAAGTTGTACATGTCACCGCACACGATTACAGGAGGTCTTGAAATGAAAGAATATCGTCCCGCAAAGAAACGAATTGAGGTCTCGGTAGGAGAGTCGGTCCGCATCTTGCGCGAACTCCAAGAGCTAAGCCAAAGCCAGTTGTCCGAACTTACAGGTATTCCGCAATCCACCATCTCTGCCATCGAAAACGATCGCGTGAACTTGGGTGTCGAGCGTGCAAAAGTATTCGCCCGCGCCCTCAAGTGCCATCCAGCAGTACTTGTATTTCCCAGCTGGGAGGTTCCGCTTGAGCGTGCCGCATAACAATTCGCTCCACTCAGACGTGCTGGCGCGCGCTCGTGAGCTTGATCGTTAGGCGTCAGATGCAAGCATCTTTGCTACTCCGCACATGAATACACAACTCAGCGCTTCCGCAATGAAGGCGTTCGTCATCGGCCCGATCGGCGACAAGGACGTGGAGGATGGAAGTCCTGCCCGCTTAGCGTATGAGGAAGGCATCCAAGTCTTCGAAGACGTGATTGCTCCTGCGTGTACTGCGTTCGGACTCGAAGCTGTTCGCGCCGACATGATTTCTCGGGCAGGGGAGATACCGGAGCAAATCTTTCGGCAGCTTCGCGATTGCCCCGTCGTAATCGCAGATCTTACCGGCGCGAACCCGAATGTCATGTATGAGCTTGGACTTCGTCACACCACGGGCCTAGTGACGATTCAGATTGGAGAGAAGGGTAGGCTTCCATTTGATGTTGCGGCGATTCGGACCATCATGTTCAAGCGAACTGAAGCGGGCCTTGTTCAAGCCAGAAAGGACCTTTCAAAATCGCTCGTCGCAAATCTCAACACAGGCGGCGACCCAGTTACAGCTACTCGTATTTGGTTCGAAGCATCTTTATTGGAACAGAAGTCAACCGCGCCTGAATCAGCTGAAGTCGCTGACGCGACTAGCGATGAGGATGCACCCGGCTTCCTTGAGCTATTGGCAGAAATGGAGACTGGAACGCAGTCTCTAGTGCAGACAACGGTTGCAGCGGCCTCGATCATTCAAGACATCAGCGCCGTCTACTCAGAAGCGACGGCGAGCATTCATCAGGCAGAGGCAAGTGGAGGTGGGGCCTCCGCGCGCCTAGCGATTGCCGAACTTACAGCAACAAAACTTAATGAACAGGCCGCCCGTCTTGAAGTCGTCTCTGGTGAGTTTGCTCGTACCGTCGATCGCATCGAGCCAGGTATTCAGTACCTGCTTGGCCGCCTTGCTGAAGAACCAGAGCAGCTTGCGGCAGTCCCAGACTTCCCCCTTCAAGTCAAGAACCTCTGCGATGCCGCCCGATCCAGCATTGAAGGTTCGAACGCGATGCGCACGAATGCGATTGAGATTGGCAAGGCCTCGCGCTCCTTGAAGCGAGCTGGGGAACGTCTCGCGCCATCGTTCAAACGATTCTCGGATACATCGGAGCGCGTCGCGGGCTGGTCCAAGCTACTGGACATACTTTCCCCTCCGCAAACTGACCTGAAAGCAGCGGCAAACGGACCCGAGTGACGCTTACCCTTCAATTGAGAGGACGTCACCCAGCAAGCCGGGTGCCGCTTCTCATTTCAAACGTTGAAGCGGCGCTGACAACTTCAACAAGCGAAAAAAAGCCTCCCACCGCAATTAAAGTGGTCAGGGTTATTTTTCGTCACCGCTCGGCAAAACAATTGACCCTGACCCGTTGATTCACCGTAAGAGTATCTAGACGCCACAACTTAGATCATGGAGTGTGTTCATGAGCGAAACAACTGTCATCGTTAGCTATCGCGTTCTTCCCACACAAGTCGACACTGCCATTCGCGAGATTGGTGCGCTCATAGCCAAAGTCCAAGCGCTTGAGCCAGATTGTGGTGGCATCGCTATGCTTCAGGATGTAAACGACTTGACCAGAATCAGCCTCATTGAGCGGTGGCCTAGCCAAGAGATCTTCCTCGGCCCACACATGCAACAGCCACATATCCAATCGTTCATGCAGGTCGCCGGGACTTTCCTCGCAGGACCTCCTGAAATATCGTTCTGGACCACGGTCGGTGGCGTCTAATAGCTCTTCCAAGCCGACGCCGCTTCGCTGCGCGGCCTCATTCAAGGGTTAGGTCGGGGAAGCCTCTGGCCTCCAAACTTCGCACGGACACAGCCTTTCAAACATGACAGAGCCTCAGTTCATCGTCGCAAACATTCGTACACACCGTGCAGAGCTTCTTGAGATCAACGTTGAGTACGTCTCGTGGGTCATCTCTCATGTCGCCGACTTCTTCGGCATCCGGGCTGAAGATGTTGTTGGAATGCCCACTCAGGAATATGTCGAGGCCGTCATCGACAAGACCTGCGGCCGGAATCCACCAGAAGGAGTTTTCTATCTCGTCAAGATCGACGGACAGCTTGCTGCAATGGGTGGGTTGCGCGGGTTGAGCCCGAACCTTGTAGAGGTCAAGCGTATCTACGTGCGGCCCGCCTTTCGAGGACTTCGTCTCGGTGAACGCATTCTGAAGCATCTATTGACCGACGCAAAATTATTCGGCTACGACCGCGTGTGCCTTGAATCGGCACCCTTCATGAAGGCTGCCCACAGAATCTACGAGCGCGCGAGCTTCGTCGACCGAGCGCCATATCAAGAAGCGGAAGTGCCGGTCGAGTTTCACGGACGCTGGCGTTTTATGGAACGCCCTTTGGCCGCCCCTGCGACTATAGAAACACCAGGGTCGAATTGTTTTCTGTAGTGCGCAATTGAGTGAGCAGCAAGTTAAGAAATTGACTCCCAGTGTTCTCAAGCAATCATAGTCGAAATAGCATTCAAAATTAAGGAGAGCAACATGAACCCAATATTTGATAGAACAACAATTCACGGGGCAGCGCGGTATTTTCAACACTGTATCCGCAGCGGCGATATTGAAGGAGCGCTAAGTTCTTTTCATGACGATGCGCTATATGTGTCCCAACCGGGAAGTTTCGTCAAAGGCAAAACTGAAATACGAAAGGCCTTGGAATTTCTATGCGCAATGAAACCAGATTTGCAGGCGCAGCGCAGCGTATCGTTTGAAACGGGCGATATTGCAGCGTGGGTAGACGAATGGACGCTCAAAGCAACGACGCCAGATGGTATGGCGCTAGATATGAATGGCACGTCCAGTGACATCATGAAGCGGTTGCCAAACGGTCATTGGGTGTACTTGGTCGATAATCCATACGGCGCAGCGGCGCTTCCAACCGTACCCTGAACAAACGCCGTCGCCTAATAATTAGCCGAAGGCTGACAAATAAAAGGTTCCAGACGCTCATGTCACTACCGTAAGCATGTCTCCCCGGCGGACAACCACAGGGGTGCGCCGGACCGGGGCCCAAGTTTCGTTGATTCAATGAAACAACCGACTTGGATCCCGACCTTCGTCGGGATGACAGAATTGCGATGGGCAGCCCTGCCGCAATTTTCTTTCGCGACCAACTAAATTCCGCTGAAGGTAGTGCCACGGGTTTCAGGCTCGAGTTAAATCCGGAACACCAAGGGTCAGACTCGAATTTTTCTGATGCTATTGAGAAGCAAGATGCAATGGAAAAGAAATTCGCGCTGCCCCAGTTTCTCCAATTTCAATAGTGTTACCAACTCCATGCACCTTAAACCCAGGAGGCAAGCAATGCAACCAACCCGTGGTCTCGCCCAACACAACGGAGTCATCGGCATGCCATTGTCGATCGAAAGCGTATCCATGAAATTGATCGTCGTGGCTGTTGCAGTTTGCGCCAGCGTCTTTAGCTCGCATGTGGTGTATGCGCAAGCAGGGCAGCACGGCGCGTACGTCGGCACAATCCAGGTAACGGGAACGGAGACCAGTCCCAAAGTCAGCTATCGCGCAACCGTGAAAGTGACTCTGCCGGTTTCCTCACGCAAGGCCGATGCTGTCACCGCCGAATTCCTGGCCGGCGAAGCGCCGAACGCAACCGTCATGATCTCGCAATGGGATATTTCCCACACGGAAAAATCCGCCGATTCTGGAGGTCAATTCAACAGCTACACCTGCGCGCTTGCCGCACCGGTCGAAATTCCGATGTCAGCGACCGGGGTGCTCGACGTAAACCTTAAGGCCAAGACACACGCGCTGTCGCTCACCTTGCTTTCGACCAAGAATATTGACTTCAACTGCAATCATTCACGCTCTGGTCCGTACAAGAAAAAACAAGGGATCTCGATTTACGTTGGCACGGGCGCTCCGGGCGTGCACTTTGAGAAGCAATTGCCGTTTGCCGACGCAGCGCGTTTGACCGCGAAGTACACGTTGATGCCGACCAATGAAACTAAGGGCCGATACGGCCCAATCGTGCAGGAGTGGGATCTGCAACTCAAGCGCTGATCGTAGAATAAAAGGAGCCGTGCACTCAACGCGGCCGGGCTCGATATTTGTGGCAACAAATCAATCTTGGTCGCTTTCGTTCCAATATAGTTAGGCCGCAAAGTCGCAATTTAATCTTCCCTCTACTTTCAATGACCGAACTCACCATCCAAGCCGCACAAGCCGACATGCGGCGCGCCTACTTTTGGGGTGCGCCAGGCGTTCTCGCCTCTGGCTTGGTCTGGCTCACGGCCGGCGTCGTCGCAGCTCAGGGCACGGAGAAGGCGGCGGTATTGGCGCTCCTCTTCGGCGGCGCCGCCATCCACCCCTTGGGGATTGTCATCACCAAGCTGTTTGGACATTCCGGAAAACATTCAGCCGGAAACCCGCTAGCCGGTCTTGCGGCCGAGGGCACGGTCTGGCTGATCGCTGGTTGCGCTATCGCCTATGGCGTGCATGTGCTGCGCATCGAATGGTTCTTCCCTGCCATGTTGTTGGTCATTGGCGGGCGCTACCTCACGTTTCAAACGCTCTACGGTTTGCGTGTCTACTGGTTGTTCGGCGCGCTGCTCTGCGCGGCCGGTGTTGCTCTGGCCCTCACCCGCGCACCGGTCGTCACCGGCGCGCTCACCGGTGCAGCCATTGAGTTGCTGTTTGCTGCGGTAATTTATGTGCAGGCCAAACGCGGCGTTGCTGCTTAGCGAATCAAACGCGAGTCAAAGCCTTCAAGCGCGTTATGTCGGCTGACAACATTCGCGATCAGAGTCGAATTGTTTTCAGTGAGGAGTGAGACGCGATGGTAAAGATGTTGACTCTGATGACTTGCGGTCGCGCCCGGAGACTTGCTGATACATAGGTGTGCTTTCGGTCCAAAGGGAGTGCAGGCCAGCGCCACACATTGTTCTGAAGGGCCTGTAAGTTGGGTAGGCTCCATCTGCCCGACGGCGCTTTGAATTTAATCACCAATTGTTGGGCAGCTAAGGCCTGCCCAATCTACTAACGTTTAGCGGATTGTTTCTCCGCGACAACTCTGTCTTTCGCGTTGACATACACGCGGTATACATTGCCGTCCTTGCAGGTCGCGACGTGATCGTTTTCTTTCAGCTTCTTTGCGCTCACCACCTGCCCACACGGCACGCCCAATAACGCAATCACCGACGTCAGATCCTTGAGTAGCGCCGCGTCCTCCGCAGCTGACGCTTGCGCGGCGAAAAATGCAAACAAAAAAAGTACCAACGTCCGCTGATGGATGGTTTTCTTCAAAGGTATTCTCCAAGAATGGTTAGATTGTTGCGAACTTGGCTGGGTCAGCGAGGATGCCCCATATCGCTTCACGAGACGCCACGATTGCGTTGGCCAGCGGCGGGTCGGCATCCTGCAGCAACGCCAGAACTTTTTGCAGCAGCATTTCGTATGGTCTCCTCAATGCGGCGAGCGTGATGTTGAGGCGCCCAGCGTAGTACGCGCGGAATTGGTCGATCAAGTCGTCGACCTGATTCTTTAGCGCGATCTTGGTGAAGACCCCGATCGCGTCGGTTTGCTTGAGTCTGGTCTCCAGAGATTTCATGTCCATCGGTGGAGCAGTCGGAGCCGGTTTGGCAGCCTGAGCCGGTGCCACTTTTGCCGTTTGCGTGGCGGCGCTGGTGGTTGGCGTAGCTGCGGCCGCAGACGCAGCCGCAGCCTTGGGCGGAGCCGCTGCGGGCTTGGCCGGCGGCGTTGCTGCCTTTGTCGGCGCCGGGGAAGAGGACAACTTCGTTTCGACGCTATTGCCGATAGCGGGTGTCGCAGCGACCGAGGGAGCTGTATTCGCTGCGGTGGGAGGAATGGCAGGTGTGGGCGGCGCGGCGCTCGGTAACAGAGCAGTGCTTGGTTGCGGAGCGTTTCTTTCGGTCACCACCGCTGGTGCTTTTAGTGGCCCGGCGCAGCCCGAGACCAACAGCGCAAACAATGTCGCCGTAAGGGCGGGAACGAGGGTCGAGAACATATTTGTACAAGACATATTTAGCCCAATCGGCATTAAACAAATGTCCAGTGGACATTATCGGTGTGTACTTGCGTCCGAAAATTCGGGCGTCAGAAATGAACGTGGCCCGGTTGCCACCTATTTGCCAAGTCCCCACTTCCGGCGTGTGCCAAAACCTGACCGGTGCGCGTGAGTTGTTTTTTTGAAAACGAATAAAGCTGGCCCTTGTTGCTCTTTCATTCAGGCGACACAGTGAGCGTAATTCACGCTTACTTGTACACTCAAAATCCAACTTGTTAAGTGCGTTATCAAACAGAAAATTTTGTGTTTCGAAGTTTACGGTGCCGAACTCTAGAGTTTTTCTACCAATCTGGCATCAAATGTCATGACGGCGCCGATGCTTGACTTACAAGAAGGCGTCGGAGGTCTAGTGGTCGCACCAGTGTAGTCCCATAACCGCATGGTCTCTACCAGCGAATCCATGGCGGTTGTGAAGGTGACCACGCCCAAAAGAGCGTGACTAAAAGACTCGAGAAAGAATTGAAAGTGGCAAGGTTAATTTTGTTGCGCAGCCTTAGAGAAATGATCCTTTTAATGTCTGACCCCTTCAATTTTCTGTGCTGACCATGTGCTTTGCTACTGGCGTTGATATTCGTTGCGCTTCATGGCGAGATATTCGCGCTGCTCTACCTCGTGTAGCTGTCGCGGGTAGCGCTCGGTGGCAGCGAACCAATCGTTGATGCGTTTTTCGAATCGCACGCCTGGTGGCAGCCTCAATGCGCCGAGGTACGACTCAATAGCCAGGTAATACCGCATGGTGTTGCGCTCGGCCAAACCGCGAATGCCATCAACATATGTCGTCTCGCCGTCTGCATCCCTACCCACTACCGTAAAGCCGACTTTTGCACGGCCTACCGTGCTGAAGTATGCGAGCATGGCGAGTCTGCCGGTCAGACCATATCCATACGAGTACGAAAGATGCACAAACGTGCCCCCGCTTTTGAGCGGGATGGCTTCGAGAATGATTCGATAGTTGTGCGTACTGATCGGACCGGCATCAGCGCTCAAGATAATACGCAGGTAATCGGCGTTGTTTTTGGCGACATTCCATGAAAACACGAGACGAAATGAGTCCTTCAGCGGCTGCTCAAATTTGTTGCCGACGTTCATCACGAGCGACGTCGACTGTTTCTCGGCTGATGCGCGGCAATACTTGGTATTTAGATGCAGGATCAAGATGTCGCACCACGCTTGTGGCTTCGCAAGCGCTTCGCTGAATATGTCAAACGCGTCCGGCACAACAGCGTAAATATCGCCCTTTACATCTTGAGAGCTGTGAAATGATTCCAGCACCAATGGACGTTTGAACCCATTGTTTGCGAGTCGCTCACGCAGCGCGAGGTGCTGCGCACGCAAGGCTGCGATCGGCTCGATTTCAGCACTACTTGCGGCGGGCGTTATGGGTTCAGCCCAAGCAAAGCCTGAAACGGCGCCGTATAAAAAGACGATCGCCACTATCGAAAAAGCCGTTACGTCTAGCCAGTTGTGCGGCAAACTCTTCATTTCGTTCTCACTAAGGAAGCTCTGATTAAGTTCAGTTCGAAGCCAGACCAGACGCCGCAGTTGCCAGACTCGCAAAAATACTGACGCGGCACATGTCTAATGTGTAAGGAGATATTTTTTGGATGAGCAACAAAGTATGGGGACGAAATGGACTTGATCAGAGCTTCCTTAGCAAATGCGTCCATCTCACAGCCAGTAAACCCACAATCGCGCGCCCTGCTCTTTCAGGCGCATTAGTAGCGGACGCGCCGCCCACGCTTCGTGCGTGATCAGTGTTGATGCCGCCAAGTCTTTTTCAAACAACTTGTTCATCTGTTGACCGAACTCCGCGCCTAAAATGACAGCGTTTATTTCGTCGTTGTGTAAGAAACTCCGCCAGTCGAGATTGGTTGACCCGACGGTTGACCAGACGCCATCGATCAACGCAGTTTTGGCATGAAGCAACGCTTCACCTCGCTCGTAAATCTTCACGCCTGATTCCAGCAGCGCAGCGTAGTACGAACGACCCGCGTGGAAAACCAGTTCGGAGTCGGTCTTGCTGGGCAGAATAATTTTGACATCGACTTGGCGCGCAACTGCGTCTGCGAGTGCTTTCATGAAGTGCTCATCTGGAGCGAAATAGGCGTTCGTCAGAAAGATTGATGTCTCGGCACTGTTGATGGCGGAGACCAGCGTAGTGTAAATTTGCCCGCCGCCTTCGTCGTCCGCCGAACTGGCGATGGCACGGACCACTTCTTTTCCTTTTGGTATTTGCGCTGGAAAGTATTCTTTGTCCGGCAATGCGCTGCCTTTTTGCTTGTGCCAGCTTGCCATAAAATGCTTTTGGAACTCGGCGACCACCGGACCTTCCACCATCAGATGGGTATCGCGCCACGGCAACTTGTTTTGCGTCTTGCTCTTCTTGCTGGCTTGGCCTTTGAGGTTTCCCGACAATCCACTCGAATAAACACTGCTGATGTTGATGCCGCCTAGAAATACCGTTCGGCCATCAACGATCAACAGCTTGCGGTGGTCCCGCTGGTTAAGCTCCCACCCTTTTTTTGCAAGCAATGGATTGACAGGGTTGAATTCAAGCGTCTTAATGCCACTGTTGTTTAGCCGTTGAAAAAACGCCTTTGGGGTCGCGATCGACCCAACGCTGTCGTACATCAGTGCGATTTGCACACCCTGCTTTTGTTTAGCGATCAGCGCGTCAGAAAAGCGCTGACCGATTTCATCGTCTTCAATGATGTAGGTTTCGACATTAATGTGTTCCTTCGCCGCAGCAATCGCCTTGAACATCGCGACGTAAGTCGACTCTCCGTCCTCGAAGAGGGTGGTGCGGTTGCCGACCACCAGCGGACTGCCTGCGACTGCCTCTTCGATGGCAAGATGCCGCTCAAAAATTCCCGTATCTTCGCCACGGCGACTGAGACTAGCAAGGATTGCCTTGCTCTGCTGCACCGTGAGCGGGCCGCGCGCGCCATGGAGTTTGGCGGGCGGTGAGCCAGGCGACATTTGTGCCTGGCTCAAATGATTGAAACTTGCACTGCGCGCGTTTGAACCTGTTTGAGGAAGCGAATCGCAGCCGACCGCGCCGGCGAATAGCACCGCTGAAAATGCGCCCAGACTACAAAGCCAAATTACCAGCCTTTTCGAGGTGGCAAGAACAATGCGCACAATTTTCTCCATAGTCGCAGGTAGGCCCTCGTACATGCATGCTGCGAGCGGCACCTATAAGCCGGCAGCGTGAAAATCGAAAGGGTGAGCGTTAGAGGGAACCTCAAGGGGAACATCAACGAGATCAGCGGTTTCTGGTTTGTGGAGAACAGGGTGATGCGCGGACATTCAGCCAAGTTGCGCTTATTGAAGAAATGAGTCTTGCTGTGTTGCCTGAACCCAGAGGAAGTCATGAGTGCGAAAAAATAGTACGGTGCTTTTGATGGACCCCGTTCATGCTGCGGTTTATCGATGTTGTTGTTGGAAGCGAATCGGTCGTGCAACACCTGCTCCCCGTCCATTTCTAGACAAACCCAAAGTGCGGTGAATCGGCCGCGAATCTAGCGCGCTATAGACGGCTCACGCTGCGGCAAAGTCCTCGCCAAACGTTTTCGCTAGGTCGAGTTCCATCAGCCAGTTGCGCAGCACCTTTGACACCAACGCCGGTCGGCCGATGGTGAGAAAGTGTGCACTTTCCGGCAAG
>Ga0209490_10003743_pt1 | contig 14168 bp, 17 predicted proteins | sample MAT06_FD_187209 | JGI IMG/M metagenome (GOLD analysis project Ga0209490, IMG submission 187209) | Freshwater microbial communities from Lake Fryxell liftoff mats and glacier meltwater in Antarctica - MAT-06 (SPAdes) (version 2) | ecosystem: Environmental > Aquatic > Freshwater > Ice > Liftoff...
ATAGCATCCGGCTCGGCGATGTGTTCCGCGGCGCCGGGCCGTTTGTCATCATCATGAGCATTGTGCTGCTGCTGGTGGCGATGTTCCCGGTTCTGAGTCTGGCGTTGGTCCGGTGACGCGCGTTGCCCTAGCCGACAACACACGCGAAGCTGTGCCGTTCCTCGTCGCCGTGTCAGCGGTGACGCTGCTGCTCATATTCGCGCCTGAACCGGTGCTGGTAGTGCCTGACTGGATCTTCGGCAAGGATCGCTAACGGCCGCGCGCGAGCGGCCGGATCGCAGCCCCGGCAATACCTCAGACGGCCAACGCGAGGTGCTGTCACACAGCACCAGAGAGGCCACCATCACCTGCTGCGCGCACCGCCGCCGAGCGCCGCTCAATCGCCCCCGGCCGGCACGTCGAAGCCCGGATCAGCGCCTCGCGCGACAAGCGCTTCGATGAGAGGATGGCGGTCGGGCCGCTGCATCGTGGCACTCATCCCGGCAGCGCTACCGGCTCGTCGACAAAGATCTGGTAGCGCTGGCGCTTTGGACGATTGAGATCCTCGTCCCGCACGTAGCTGATCGATGGCTTGCCGCCCAAGAGTGCACGCGGAAGGATCATCGCGCGCGCGAACGCCGATTGCACCTGCGCGTCAGCCGCAGCGTAAACCGGATCGGGCCCCGCCTCGAACCATGCGCCGAGCGGCGGATATGAGTGGCTGTTGCCGAGTGTGTCGATGCGGATCGTCCCGGTGAGCAAGCAGCGAATGCCGCCGCCCTGGTGAATGTGGGTAAGCGCCTCACCGCCGGGTGGAAAGTCGACGCGGTCGCAGCGCAAGAGGTAGGACAGTGTCGGATCGAGCGCCATCGGCGCAGCAAGCACGAGCCGCGTAGCCTTGCCAGGCGCGTTTTGCGGCTCCGCGCTGGAGCGCACCAGCTCCCAGCGCAACAGCGTTCCAGCGAGGCTGCCAGCGCTGACGGCCGCGGCATGCGTCGCGGACGCGCCACTGTTCGTGCCGAGCGTCATGACTGTTGCACCGCAGCCGCCGCGCACTGCGACGCTGCCCTCGATCACGTAGAGGGCCCGCGCGATAACCGGCGCCAGCGGCGCGGGCACCGATTTGTCTTCGAGGCGGTCCAGATAGAGGCGCAGTTCGGCAAAAATCATGGGAAGACAATCACTTGAGCAAGACAGTCGTGAACCAGGGAAACACACTCAATAGCACGAGCACCACGCAGGTCGCGAGACAGTAAGGCAGCGCGGCACGGAAGATCTCGCCCGCTCTCATGCCGGTGACCGCCGCTGCGACGTAGAGGGCGACGCCGACCGGTGGCGAGACGAGGCCGAGCACCATGTTCATGCTCACCACCACGCCGAAGTGATACGGATTAATGCCGTAAACATCGGTCGCGATCGGTAGAAGGATCGGCACCACCATGATGAGGCCTGGGATACCGTCGATGACCGTGCCCACCGCCAGCAGGATCACGTTCACGAGCAGCATGAAGCTCACCGGGCCGGTCGCGACTTGTTGGATCCAGCCGGAGAGCGCCTGTGGCACCTGGCCGTAGATCAATACCCATGAGAACACATTCGCGGCGGCCACCATAAATAGCACGAGCGCCGCGTTGCGACCGGCGGAGGCGAACATCTCCGGCAGCTCGTTCGACTTGAACTCGCCAGTGACGAATCGACCGATCGTCCAGGCCGCGACACAGGCAACCGCTGCCGATTCGGTCGGTGTCGCCACGCCGCTGGTGATGCTGCCGATGATGACCAGCGGAATCGAAAGCGTGATGAGCCCGCCCTTGACGTTTGCCAGACGCTCGCGCATCGACATTGCCTTTGGTAACGGATACGGCCGCAGCAGACCGATCACGAACACCACCAGAATGAACGAGCCGGCAAGCAGCACACCGGGGATGATTCCGGCGATGAACATGTCGCCAATCGAGACCTGCGCGAGAACGCCATACACGACGAACATCATCGACGGCGGAATGATCGGCGCAAGGAGGCCCGCACAGGCGGTAGTGGCGACCGAGAACGCGCGGTCGTAGCCCTCGCGATCCATCTCCGGAACCATCACCTTCGACATGATGGAGATCTGTGCCGTCGCCGAACCGAGGATCGACGCGAGCAGCATGTTGGCAACGATGTTGATGTAGGCCAGCCCGCCGCGCAGCGTACCGACCAACGCTTTGGCAAGACCGACCAGTCGTTGCGTGAGACCGCCGCCGTTCATCAGCTCGCCCAGGAACAAGAAAAGCGGAATGGCGAGCAACCCATAGCTGTCAACGCCGGAGAAGAGCTGCAGAGCGTAACTCGCAAAGAGCACGTCGTTGCCCGTCACGACGATGTAGGCCACCGCCGAGAGAGCAAGTACGATGCCGATCGGCGCACCAACTAGGAGCAACGCGAGAAAGGCGGCGAAAGTGGCCATCGCTAGTTTGCCGAACCAGAAGGTAGCTGCATCGTTGAGCGAGGCTGAAATATTCTGGATGGCGGGGAAACCGGCCGCGATTGTCCGGGGCAGGACACTAGATCCGTGCTTCTTCGTGACGCACCGCTTCGCGCTTGCCGATAGCAGCCTGCAAGTCCTCGACAAAATTGGCGAGCGCATGAATGGTCAGGGTCAATGCGAACCACGGCATGATGAGGACGAACCACACCTTGAGTGTGCCGGTGGTCATCGTTTTCTCCCGGTAGATGTTGTTGAAGGTCTCGCGGAAGAACGCTTTTTCGTCGAAACCCGTTTGCGCGAAAGCCGGCAGATCGAACCAGCGCCAGCACAGAACAAGCAGCATCACTGCAAAGCCGAACGTGAGGGCCGCGGCTAGTGTCTGCGCCCAGCGGCGCGGTGCGTCGGGTAGCCGGTCGGTGAGCAGTGTCACGGCGAAATCCATTCGCTTGCGCACCATGAGCGACGCGCCGATGAAGGTCGCGAACACCATCACGAACACGGCGACTTCGTCCACCCAGTAGAGCGCCGCGTTGGCGGTGCGCGTAACGACGTTCAGGAGAATCAACCCGAGGATCGCCGCCACGCAGGCGATGAGTAGCGAGCGCTCGAGCCGCGCGAGGCGATCACTCAGAGCGCTCAAGAACGTCATGGCTCAGGCTGCCTCGGCGCGCAGCTTCGGCAGCGAGGGCGCGCTCGGAGACCAGTGCTTCTCCCATGCACTCGCCACATCGCCAAAGAACTCGCGTCCCACTTGCAGCACTTCGATGCCGGTGCCGCGGATCTGTGTAAGCCACTCGCCTTCGGCCTGTGCGTACTTGGCGAAGAGCTTGTCGAGCTCGACCGCCATCACTCGGCGCACGAGCTGGCGATCCGGCTGCGACATACCGGCGAATACCCGGCCCGACATCACTGAGACGACCGGGAACATCATGTGCTTGGTGAGCACCAGGTGCTTGGCCTGCTGGAACAGCTTGAGCGTCCATACCAATTCAAGATCGACATCGGCGCCGTCAATCTGGCCATTGGCAAGCGCATCAAAGAGACCCGGCAGCGGAATCGGCGTGGGGACGATGCCGGCGAACTGGTAGAAGTCGCGCAGCGGCGCGAACGGCGTGATCCGAAACTTCTTGCCCTTCAATGCGGCGGCGTTGGGCGCGGCGGCGCGTGAAAGCACATGACGCATCCCGCCCAGGCCGAACCCGAGCCCGGCGAGGCCTTGATCGGAGAGCTGATCCAGCACGGTCGCCGCCTCCTTGCCCTTGAGCACCTTTGCCGCGTGCGACACGTCGCGGGTGAGATACGGCGCGAAGAACGCACCGAAGTTCGCGTTGCGGTTGGAGAACTCGGCGAGGGTCAGAAAGCCCATGTCGAGAGCGCCCGTTTGCATTTGCTGAATCATCGTCGCCTCGTTGCCGAGTTGTCCTGCCGGGAACACCGCCGCTGAGAGCCGGCCACCGCTCTCCTTCTTCAGCGCCTCGCTGAAGCTCTGCATGGCCTGGGTCCAGTTGTGTGAAGGCCCGGTAATTAGGCCGATCTTCAGTTCGCGGGCGGCTTGCGCGCGCACCACGAACGGTGCGCCAAAAGTGGCGCCGGCGAGGCCGGTTTGGACGAGGCGGCGACGAGCGATCTGCATGATGATGTCCTTGGGCTATGTTGGATTGAGCGGGGATCAGTTGAAGTACGCGCCACCGTCAACGACGAGCGTCTGTCCGGTGATGAAGCTCGCCCCCGGGCCGGCGAAGAACACGACTGCGCCGACCAGATCGCCGGGCACTTGGTCGCGCTGGATGACCCGCGCTTTGAGCGAAATCTCCTGCAGTTTTTCGAGTTGCACGGGGTTCGCCTTCACGCCGTCGGAAAGCGTAAAGCCGGGGGCGATGCCGTTCACGAGAATATTCGCGCTGCCCAACTCCTTGGCGAGCGCGCGGGTCATCGCATTGATTGCGCCCTTGCTCGCGACGTAGTGCAGCAGGAACGGCACGCCCTTGAACGGCGTACCCGAGGACACGTTGATGATTCGCCCGCTGCCGCGCTTGCGCATCGCCTGCGTGACCGCGCGACAAGCATGGAAGGTGCCGATCACGTTCACCTCAAAGATGTGCCGCCACTCATCGGTGCTTTGTTGCTCGAACGGCGCGGGCACCAGCGACGAGTAGATGCCGGCGTTGTTCACCAGGATGTCGATCCCGCCGTATGTCTCGATGGCCGCAGCGGCCATCCGCTCGGTGGCTGCGGCATCGGCGATATTCGCGGTAACGCCGAACACCTTCCAGCCGTGCGAACGCATTTCCTCGGCGGCGCGATCGGCGCCTTGCATGTCGGCGACCACCACGGCGGCCCCTGCCTCCGCCAGCCCCTCGGCTATCGCGCGGCCGATACCGATCGCCGCGCCGGTGACAATTGCGACCTTCCCCCGCAGATCCATCGTTGCCTCCTCGCTGATACTGCGGATTCAGTGGATTTCGCCAATGCAGACATGCTTTACTCCGAGCCGCTTGTCGATGCGGTGGGGCTAACCCTCCCAGCTGATACCGGGTTCCTCGATGCCGCCGAACTGGGCTATGGCCGTCGACACAGGCGTCGGCGCGCTGAAGCAGCAGGTCGTGGCGGGTTCTAGGGGGGGCATCACGCGCTCCATCGGCGCTTCGTTGAAGTGGTGTCGTTGAAGTGGTGTGATTGTCCCTGTGGTCCGATTAATCCGCCTTACGCGAGCGTCCTGTAATTTACCTATACGTCCGAAAATATCGTGTTGTCGGTAAATCCGAACTGGCGGCCAAGGGATAATTTGCCTCCATTAAGGAGTCGGGGATGTCGAGCGTTCTTTCTGTGGTGAACGGCGAAGTCGGGCGGGCGTGTCTGATCAACAAGGACCGCCGCGTTGGCACGCATGCGCATGCTGAGCCTCACGTTATTCTCAAAATTGAAGGCGAGGACTTCGCTTACGAAGTGGGCGATGCCATAGCGCCGTGCACGCGCGAGAGCGTGGTGCTGGTCAACGCGATGGAAGCGCATGGCAATCGATCAATCGGCAAGGGGCATAGCGTAATCCTCGCGCTCTACCTGTCGCCGCAATGGCTTATCGAGCGCCATTCGAGCTTGCTGGTCGGCGGAAGCCTGTTTCAGAGGCCAAGTGCGGAGACCACGCCGCTTTTGCGCGAGCGCGCTGACCGGCTTGCGGCGGGGATGCTACAAGGTGACGGCCTGATGGCAGACCGCTGTCAGTTTCTCGTCTCGGAAGTGGCGTTCGCCGTGTTCGAGCAGTGCTCGCGGCCGATAACCCAAGCCGCGCGTATCGGCAGGCTGAACGACTTTCGCATTCGGCGCGCAGTGAGCTTCATGCGCGAGAACGCCGGCACCGCGCTTGATGTGGCCGACGTCGCATGCCGCGTCGGCCTGTCGCGCTCGCGCTTCTTCGACCTATTCGCCGAGTGCACGGGCCTGGCGCCGAAGAACTATCTCGACATGCTGCGCATGGAAGTGGCGATTCACGCACTGACTCACACCGGGCAGCCGATTGCCGAGATCGCCGAGGCGTGCGGCTATTCGGCGCAAAGCCACTTCACACGCTTTTTTGTCCAGCAGATCGGGGTCACGCCTTCGGACTATCGACGGGTGGCGGCGCCGCCCGCCGGTTCGATACCACCTCGGCCTGGCGACCCAGTCGTAGTCAAGAAACAGAAGCTGGTCAGGTAACGGTTGGAGATTCTCAAGTGTCGTCGATGGCTAGCCGCGCTTGCAGAAACTGAAGCAGTGATCGGTTGAACGCTTCCGGTTGTTCCAGATTCGAAAGATGGGCAGCGCCATCAATGATTTCCAGCGTTGAACCGGCGATTGCCGCATTCAAGGTACGCGACATTGAAACCGGGGTGCCGGGATCTTCGCGGCCAACCATGATGTGGGTCGGGCAGTCGATGGCGCCAAGTCGCGCGGTGAAATCAATCCGCGGAATTCCATGGGAACACCCGGCGTAGCCCTCAACCGGTGTGGTGCGAATCATCTCCGCCACGGTTGCAACCAGACTGCGCAGGTGCAATCGCGTGTCCGGCGTGAACCAGCGCGCCAAGGTCGACTCCACCAGCGCCTCCATACCCTCACTGCGCACTGTTGCAATGCGCTCGGCCCACACCGGCAATACGTCAGGCGGCCAACTTGATGTCGTGTCACAGAGCACCAGAGAGGCCACCAGATCAGGCCGCTCCAGCGCCAACGCCTGCGCGATCATTCCGCCCATCGAGAGCCCGACAAAATGACAGCGCCGAATCCGCAACGAGTCAAGCAGCCCTGCGGTGTCGCGCGCCAAACCCTCGACCGTGTAATACCCGACCGGCGCGGCGCTCGCCCCATGGCCCCGGGTATCAAAACGCAACAGATGAAAGTGCGCCGACAATGCCGCCATCTGCGGCGCCCACATCGACAGGTTGCAGGCCAGCGAGTGGCTCAGGACCACCCACGGTGCGGCCGGATTGCCTTCAATCACATAGGCGATCTCGATGCCGTCGACGCTGATCCGTTGCATGGGCTGCTGATGGTTCGTGGCGTGCTGCATGCAGTCAACGTCAGTCGAGTGCCGGCAATTTCGAATCACGTACCACGCGCGCCCATTTGACCACTTCGTTGCGATAGAACCCGTCGAACTGCTCCGGTGTGCCGGTGACCACCTCAGCGCCCTGGGTCGCCATGCGGTCTCTCATGTCCTGTGTCTGCATCACCTGGTTGATGGCTGCGTTCAGGCGAGCCACCACAGCAGGCAGCGTGCGGGTAGCGGCGAAAACACCAAACCAGGCGGTGAATTCATATCCGGGTACACCGGCTTCGGCCACCGTGGGCAGGTCAGGTACTGCCGAGGACCGGCGCGCCGAGGTAACCGCCAAGCCGCGCAACTTGCCGCCCTTCACCGTCGGCAGGGTCGAGGGCATGATGTCGAAGAATACCTGTACCTGGTTGCCGATCAGATCCGGAAGGGCGGCACCGGCGCTCTTGTACGGCACATGCAGCAAGTCCACCCCTGCCATCACCTTGAACAGCTCCATCGCCAGGTGGCTGGAGGTGCCGGCGCCGGCTGAAGCGAAAGCCAGTTTTCCCGGGTTCGATCTCGCGTAGGCAATCAGTTCGCCAATGTTGTTGATCGGTAGCGACGGATTGACCGCCGCGATGTTCGGGATCGACGCCAGCTGCGCCACCGCAACGAGATCTTTTTCCGGGTCGAACGCCAGCTTGCGATACAGGCTCGGACTGCTGGCCAGGCTGGTGGCCGTTAGCAGCACCGTATGGCCGTCAGGGGCTGACTTGGCCACCAAGTCCGCGCCGACATTGCCACCACCCCCCGGGCGATTTTCGACAATCACTGTCTGTCCGAGTATTTCCCGGATGCGCGGTTCCAGCGCGCGGCCGAGGATGTCCGCGGTGCCGCCAACCCCGTAGGGAACGATGATGCGGATGGTCTTCGACGGGAATCCCTGGCCATGCGTACCGGCGGCGAACCACGCGGCAACCATCACCCCTGCCCATGACACCAGTTTGATGCGCTGTATCGATCTCATTTCTGACTCCCATCCCGCAGCCTGCGGAGCAGCACAAAGTGTACGGACGAAGCCGGAATGCAGTCGTATCAAACCATCCCGAAATTTATCCCTGTGTCCGATTGTTTGTCGCCGAAGTCCCGCGCCTGGCGAGCAAAGCTTGATAAGCTTCAGGACATGTCCAAGGCAATGCGCATTTTTGAAGGAGACTTCGGCAGGGTGATGCTGGTTGAAGCATTTACCCCGCTGGCACCGCACGCTCATCCCGAATACACCATCCTCATCAAGCAAGGAGGTGCGGACGCCGCCTATCGCATTTGTGGCAAGCGCCATCCGTTTACACGCGATGATGTGATCCTGATCAACGCGCTTGAAATTCATGACAACGCGCGCGGAAAAGAAGATGAGCCGACCCGCCTGATCGGGATTTATCTCACCGAGGCCTGGCTTACCTGCAATTGGCCCGCGTTGTTGCCGGCAGACGGGAAACTGTTTGGGCAGGCGCGCCACAAGATCACACCAACTTTGCGCAATCTTGCCGACCTGCTGGCGCTGGAAATGCTCAACGACCGCTTTTCGTCGCAGGCGCGAATTGATTTTGTGCTGCAGGAACTTACGCTCGCTTTGCTTGAGTCCTGCGCCGTGCCGCGCCGGCGCCGGCCAACTGTCTGGCGTGGCTCACGCCTCGCTGACCACCGCATCCGGCGTGCGATGGCCCTGTTGCGCACCGCCGCGGGCATCGATGCCGAGATGGACGGTATCGCCGCGCAAGTCGGGTTGTCACGCTCGCGCTTCTACGAGCTGTTTCAGTTGTGCACCGGCTTGTCGCCGCGCGCCTACACCGACATGCTGCGAACTCAAGCTGCGATCGCCCGGCTGTCGCTTTCCGACGGTTCGATTGCGGAATTGGCGAGCGACCTCGGCTTTTCGGCACAGAGCAATTTCACCCGATTTTTCATCCGGCAGCTCGGCGTGCCGCCGAGCGAGTATCGAAGGGCGGTGGCGCACCTGGATGTGAACCCCCTACGGACGTCGTCAGCAGAAACGGTTGTCAATGTGACCGCCTAACAACTTAGGGTGCAGGCGCGTTCAGGCTAGAGGGCAGGGTTTTCAAACGCCCTATTCGGTCGTTTCCAGCTGCATGCCGGCCGGCTTGGAGTTCTCGACATGAACATTTCGGCGACGCGGGCGTACGCTGAGCAGCCGCTGCGTGGTGCGGTCGCACCAGGACGCCTCCAGCTTGAGCAGCACCTGCGCGCCGCTGTCGGTCAGCTAGCTCGTTCCTCCTCCACTTCGACGAGCACGCTGCGGCGGGTCAGCAACTTCATCGAGCAGCAGGCATTTGAGGTGGATGTTCAGGCGGGCACCGGCGGTGGACTCGACTTGAAGACGCACATATCAAAAAGCCACGTGCGCCGCAAGGTTGGAAACACTCCTGACCGTCACATCGTGGTCCAACCTGATTCGCCGCGCACGCACCAGCGTTCTCCATGCCGAAAGAGGTTGTTGAAAGGAACTACATGGCGCCTTGCGAGGTCAGATCGGGGCTTGTTTCACGTAACCTTGACGTAACAACATTTACATAGCAATCCATTCTGACGAAAGAATCCGTAATGCCATCTGGATCAACAACGCCGTCACGCGGCAAAAGCGTCGCCATCGCCTTGGCCTTGGTTTTTGCAGGCGGATTTTCAGGCAGCGCATTTGCCCAAAGCAAAGCGCCTTCGGTCATTGATATTGAAGCCGGCGCCGCCTGGCAGGACCGCAATGACGTACAGAGCCCGAACGACGGCACCGGCACCCGCTTCGGACTTGACCGCGTTACCGGCTCCGGGCCTTTCTTTGCGCCGCGCCTGCAGTTCACCACCGGTATTGCACCGAAGCATGAATTGCGGTTTGTCGTGGCCCCGCTGGGCATCAAGGGGTCCGGCAGCTTCGATCAGCCGGTGCGGTTTGAAGGACGCAATTTCGCCGCCGGCGGCGTGGATGCGAAATACCGCTTTGATTCCTACCGCGCCACCTGGCGCTACACCTTCCACGACAGCGCCGGCTGGACCTGGAAAGTCGGCGCCACCGGCAAGATTCGTGATGCCGAGATTACCCTGACCCAGGGCGGCACCACCACCACCAGAAGCAACACCGGTTTTGTTCCGTTGGTGCATTTGTATGGCGAGCGCCGCTTGGGCAAGGATGCGCGCCTGACGTTTGAAGCGGACGCTCTGGCCAGCAGCCGCGGCCGTGCTTTTGATCTCTCGGCCCGCTACGTGCGCGACTTCAACCAGCAGGTTTCAGGTTTTGTCGGTGTGCGCATGCTTGATGGCGGCACCAGCGGCAGCACCAGCTACAACTTTGCCCGCTTCAATTATCTGACCGTTGGCCTGCAGTACCGCCTGTAGTGCTACGAAAAGAAAAGCAGGATGCGATTAATGGACAATTTTCCGCCGCCGGCGGGCGTAGCGCCACGCTCCTGAAGATGTCGAATCGGGCTTGCCGGGCGGCAATGGGGTGGGTATGCGCAGCGCTGTTGCTTCTTGTGCCGATGGTTGTGATGGCGATTGAAGAACCCGGTTTTGATCTTCTGGAGAAAGACCAAAACGTCGAGATTCGGCAGTATCGCCCCTTCATCGTTGCCGAAACATTTGTGGACGGCAACATGGATGCGGCTTCCGGCGCCGGCTTCAGATTGATCGCCGATTACATTTTTGGCAATAATCAGGTGACGGACAAGCCGGAGGGCAAGACGTCCGAGAAAATCGCGATGACCGCGCCGGTGACGATGGAGCCGGTTGCCGCTTCCCGGAAAATCGCGATGACCGCGCCGGTAACGATGGAGCCGCAAGGTGGGGATGCCGGCAAGACTGGCGGGGCTAATCGCTGGCGGGTCCATTTTGTGATGCCCAGCGCTTATTCCCTGGCGAGCCTGCCCAAGCCAAACAACCCGGCGGTGCTGCTGCGTGAAGTGCCCGGCAAGCGCTACGCCGCGCTGGTGTTCTCCGGACTGGCCGGCGACGAAAAAGTGCGCGAGAAGACCGAGGAGTTGCTGGCCTGGACCAAGCGCCGCAATTTCAGGGCAGTGGGGACGCCTCAACTGGCGCGCTACAACCCGCCCTGGACACTACCGTTTCTACGCAGAAACGAAATTCTCGTTGAAGTTTCTGTGCAGTAACGCTTGCTTGTGGCTGTTGCCCACCAAAAGGCATCCCGAAGGGTGCATAGTGCCGACTTCGCACGCGAAGGGAAAAGCATGAAGTGCTCGATCCGTTTCGACTTGTGCACCGCGCGCGGCGGCGTGCGGTGGGGCGCCATGTTGCAGGGTGCTTTGCTGTGCGCAGCGCTCGCCATCGCCGGGCAGGCGCAGGCCCAGCCCTACCCCAGCAAGCCGATTCGCCTCGTAGTGGGCTACCCGGCGGGCGGCGGTGCGGATGCGCTCGCGCGTCTGCTCGCCACACGCCTGTCCGATTCTCTCGGCCAGCAAGTGGTGGTGGATAACCGCCCCGGCGCCTCATCGGCGATTGCGTCCGACAACGTCGCCAAAGCCGCCCCCGATGGTTACACGCTCTACTTTGCCGACTCCGCCATGCTGGTGGTGCCCAGCCTCTCGCCCAAGGTGGGTTACGACCCGCTGAAATCGTTCACGCCAATCGCGGGGGTCGTGACGCTGCCGCTGGTGCTGATGGCCAACCCCGCGATCGGTGCCAACACGCTCGGTGGCGTGATCAAGCTGGTGCAGGCGAACCCCGGCAAGTTCAACTACGGCTCACCCGGCGTCGGCACGATCCAGCACCTGGCGATGGAATTGTTCAAGCAGCGCGCCGGCGTGTTCATCGTGCACATTCCGTATCGCGGCGCGGCGCCGATCATTCCGGATTTGATTTCGGGGCAGATTTCGTTCGCCGTCATCAGCGCCGGGCCGGCCCTCGCACAAGCCAAAGGCGGCAAGATCAATGCGATTGCGATCACCAGCGAAGCCAAGCTCGCGAGCGCGCCCGAATGGCCAACCCTGGCGCAAACCTTTGCCGGCTTCGACGCCTCGCCAAATTTGTTTTTGATCGGCCCTGCCGGCCTGCCAGAGCCGATTGTGACGCGCTTGAATCAGGCCACGCGCGACATCCTCGCCAAACCAGACACCATCGCTGCGCTGGCAGCGCAAGGCGCCACCGCGCGATGGGAAACGCCGGCCCAACTGGGCGCCCAGATGGAAGCGGAATTCAAACGCTGGGGCGCCCTCGTGCGCGACCGGAAAATCACTGCGGAATAGTTGCACGGCGCCGCTGCACGAATCGAATCGTCAAGACGCCCAGTCGGTTCGCTTTATCGCTTTGACAAAACCCGCTTGACAATCTGCGGCCAGCGCTTCTCGCGGAATTCAGCGGACAGGTAATTTCCGGCATCGGGCGGAATCGCCGCAAGACAATCAAGACCCCACTGTGCGTGCGCCTTGACTGCCGGATGCGTGGCGGAAAACTTCCCCACTGCTTCAACGATGCGCAGAATCTCGCGCCGGGTCGCTGCAGCCTTGATGCGTGAGCTGATCAAGGCGGCGACGATGCGGATCGCCAGACGCGCCTGCTCAAAACCTTCCACCGTCCGCTTCGATTCCATCCGGTGCAGGTTCCATATTTTCGAGTGCAGCCACAAGATGGGATGCAGTACCCGGAGCTGCACACCGTCAAGATCGGCGGTCACCGCTGTTTGCTGAATCTGCTTTGAATCGAGGCCGACGATTTCCGCGAGGTAATCGATCAGCACTGGTTCCGGATAGCCTCTCAAAGAGACGGTGATCACGGCCGTGTTCGGGGTGGCGTCATCGAGCGTCGCAACCTTCAACCGGTGCCCCACGTCCAGGCGCGCCGACGCGCGGCGTGCTTCCGCTGCGGTGCCGATGTAGTCGATGTCGATGGTGAGGATCGCCAAATCGCTCTTGATGCCGCAATAAGCGGACCAGAACGCCACCGCCTGCCCGCCCACCAGAACCGTCTTCTCCGAATGTTTCTGCTTGATCAGGCGTGCCGCATCCCGCGGCCGCAACCTCAACGCGGCACCTTGCCCCAGTGCACGATCTTCGCCCTGGCCCCATCGATGAACGAAGTTTCGGCCATCGACCCGGGTTTGAGTTTGTGATTTTTCTGTGAAGCGATGGCCTTGCCGCTGCGCTCGCCGGCGCCGGCATCAGCGAGCGGTTCGCCGCCGTCTTTTGCCGCGACGACCAGCGTCAGCCCAACCGCGTCCAGCAGTTTGCCGAGGTCGGCGAGGCTGATGTCCTCACGCCGGCTTTCGACGCGATTGACTTTCTCGCGGCGCAGCCCGGCCAAATCCGCCAGCGCCTGCTGTGACAGGCCGAGCGCGCGGCGGCGCGCCGCCAGTATGGGATAGATGTGCTTGTTCACGCACATATTGTGCTTAAAACAGCACATCATGTCAATCCTCTCCAGCGGAGATACCGCGAGCACCCACTGGCGCACAGGCCAAGCGCGGGATGCCATGGTCGGCCAGATGCGCGGCGGCCTTCACCATGCGGCCGGTGGTGCAGGAGGGGCAGACGCCGCGACACCCGGGGGTCGGAGGGCGAATTTGAAACACGCCTGGCGCTTGACTGATGTGGTTGCCTGACACCAATGCCTGGATCGCGTTGCTAAATACGTGCCCGTCGCCCGTGAAGGCGCGGTTTAGAGCAACTACGCCCTCGCAGATCGCGCTGTGCGTGGTTGTCAAGTCCGAGCTTTTCTACGGCGCGTCTGCGGATACCACCTTGCGTCTGGCACGCGATTTCGGCGCCAGCGCCGAATTCTGGCTTGGGTTACGGGCGGACTTTGATCTCAACATAGCGCGCAAGAAGGCCGGCAGGATTATCGAGCGTGAGGTGGCACCGATGGCCATGGCGGCGTGAAGCGATAGTCGATTTCCGGTACGCTTGTCGCATCTACGGTCTTGCGATTTCCCCTCCATGTCCACCATCGAAGCGATCGAGAATGCGGTGAAAGGATTGTCTCCATCCGAACTTGCGATATTTCGCGGGTGGTTCGCGGACTTCGATGGGGCGGTTTGGGATGCACAGATCGAGGCTGACGGGGCGAACGGCAAGTTCGATTCGCTTGCTCAAGAGGTGCTTGCCGAGTATCGCAACGGAACGGCCCGCGAGATTTGAGGCATCTCGCCTCGTCAACGTTTTCGGCAGTGCCTTGAGGCGTTGCCGGCCGCAGTGC
>Ga0209490_10003745_pt1 | contig 14165 bp, 9 predicted proteins | sample MAT06_FD_187209 | JGI IMG/M metagenome (GOLD analysis project Ga0209490, IMG submission 187209) | Freshwater microbial communities from Lake Fryxell liftoff mats and glacier meltwater in Antarctica - MAT-06 (SPAdes) (version 2) | ecosystem: Environmental > Aquatic > Freshwater > Ice > Liftoff...
GTGGGTGCGGGCGGGGGTGCGGGCGGGGGTGCGGGCTCGCGAGCCGGGCTTTCCGTCGCGCCCACGTCGGGCGCCGTTGGCGCTTCGCTGTGGCAGCTTGCAGCTACGAATACGAGGGCGAGCGTCCAATAGACTGTGCTGTTTCGCATGGGTGCCTCGTGGTCGAAGCCGCCGCACGACGGCTGCGCGGGACTGTCGCACAGGTGGTAGGGGCGCGATAGGACCGCTCTGGAACCGATCGACATAGTCGAATTGAGGGGTTAGACTCCACTTCGCTCGCCCTGGGACGCCTCCAGTCACTCCGCGCGACCCACGCGAGCGGGAGCTTGTCATGCGCGTTCCGTCCCGCGTCTTCTTCGTTGCTGCCGCTGCCGCCGCTCTCTTCTTGGGTGCGTGTGGCGACGATGCGCTCGGCCCGAACACTCCCAAGACCGACGTGCTCGAGGTGTTCCTGCCCGACAGCACGGCCGACGGCGCGGTGCTTGATACGTCTGGGCCCGACACCGTGCCGGCGGACACGACGCCCGCGGACACGGCGCCTCAGGACACGACCCCGGCCGATACGGCACGTCCCGATTCGACGCCTGCGGACACGACGCCCGCCGACACGACCGCGGACACGACGCCCGCCGACACGACGCCTGCCGACACGACGCCTGCCGACACGACGCCCGCCGACACGCGGCCTGATTCGACCCCCGCGGACACGACGCCGGCCGACACGACGCCGGCCGACACGACGCCCGCGGACACGACGCCCGCGGACACCGGGCCGCAAGCCTGCCCGGCGCCTGCCGACGAGAAAGTCGTCACGCACTCCACTATCTATCGCCAGGAGAACTTCTCGGGTGCCAAGAACCAGCTGAAGTTCGAGACCGACCTGTGCAGTGACACGCCTGACTCGGTCGAGCGCACCTATCGCTTCGAGCTGCCGCAGGCGATGGAGATCTACGCGGCGACCGATTGCGGCTGGGACTGCGAGCTCGTGCTGACGCGCGATGGCTGCACCGACGCCGACGTGATGACGTGCGAGACGAGCCTTGGCGACGAGGCCTTTGGCCAGAGCTACAACGCCGGCACCTACCGTCTCTTCGTCGAAGGCGACAACCCCGGGGACGTGGCGCCCTATGACCTCATGCTGAACCTGCACAACACCGGCGGCCAGGCCAACTGCCAGGCCCAGGCCCTCGACGTCGTGAACAGCAACAACTGCCAGGACCCGACCTTCGGGAGTGCGCGCTACGAGCTCGCGCTCACGGGCCAGACGCAGGCCTCCGACAGCGACGACTTCTTCGTGCAGGACGCCGACAATTGCACCCATGACGGCAGCCACATCGGGGGTGCCCCCGATCGCGTCTACTCATTCACGCTGCCCGGCACCCGTGATGTCGACATCACGCTCGGGCCCGATGGCTGGGACGCGCTCCTCTATGTGACTGGCTCGCCATGCGGCGCCAAGGCTCAGGTCAAGGCCTGCTCGGACGACGTCGTCGGCTCCCAGGAGAACGTCGCGCTCACGCTCGGTGCGGGCACCTGGTACATCGTCGTCGACGGCTTTGGCGAAGAGACCTTCAGCGGCGGCGCCTCCGGTCCATTCGACCTGACCGTGCTCGTCTACGACGACGCCTGCAACCAGTAGAGTGGTCTGAGTGGTCTAAACGGATAACTCTCAACTGACGCTCACGGCGAAGCGCCACCGAGCGTCGGGGATGCGACCGTCCATCAAAGCGTGCGAAGCCCGCAGGGAGGGAGCACCCCGACGTCGGTGGTGTGGTGACTGGATCTCGTTCGAGAGTCATCCGTTTAGCCGAACCGAGGGCCGGGCTCACCGCGACTTGCGCAGCGCGCTTACGGACGGCAATGTGCGCCGCGTGAGCACACGACCCCGCGGTATCTTGTTTGTCGATCTCGATGGCACCCTGGTTGGGGCCGATGGCATCGCGGACCGCGTCTGGCCGGCGCTGGCGGCGCTGCGCGAGGCCGGGTTCCGCATTGCGGTGTGCACGGGTCGACCGGGTCGCGGCATCGCGCTCGACGTCGCGCGTCGGGTCGACCCCGATGGTCTGCACGTCTTCGAGTCCGGGGCGGTCGTGATGCATGCGTCGGGTGAGGTGCTCGTCCACCACGCCCTCCCGGGCCGCGCCGTCAACGACATCGTCGCCGCCGGTGTCGCGGCGGGGGCCACGCTCGAGTGCTACAGCGCCGATGCGCGCTACCTCGTGCGCGAGCGCAACCTGCTCATCAGTGACCACGAGCGCTTATTGGGTTTCGCGGCCGAGGTCGTCGCGTGGCCGCCGGTCGTGCCGCTCGTGCGCATGCAGTGGGTCTTGTTGCACGAGGAATGGCCGCGTCTACAAGCCGCCGCGCGTGAGGTGCTCAACGAAGTCGAGGCGCACGAAGGGCACTCACCGCGCATGCCCGGTGTGAGCTTCGTGTCGATGACCGCGCCCGGGGTGTCGAAGGCGACCGGCGTGCGTGTGGTGTTGGAGCGCCTCGGAATCGATCGCGCGGACGCTGCGATGGCGGGCGACAACTACAACGACATCGATGCATTTGGCGCCGTCGGCACCGTGTTCGTGCCGCTCGATGGGGTGGTCGAGGCGCTCGCGCTGGCCGACTACGTGATCCCGAGCGCCACCGCCGGTGGCGTCGCGGAGGCGGCGGAGATTCTGCTGGCACGGGTCGGTCGGCCGGTCCTTCGTTGACTTCCCGTGTTGGCAGGCCGTGACCCAATCGCTTCGCTCGATTCTCCCGAACGCTGCTAAACCCGCAAGAGGGCAAAGGGCCAGCCAGACTCATTGCAGTGCAGTCAGGACGACGGCGCGGTTCAAGGGGTCGGTTCGACCTGGGCGGGGGCGACAGGCTCGGCCATGACGGAGCCATGTGCACCGTCCTTTGGAGACAGCTTACCCGCTTCGCCGCTGCGCAGGATAGCGATGCGATAGAGCACCGGCGCCACCATCTCGTTGATGGCGACGATGCTGAAGATGAGATCGCCGCCGCCGTGGCCGAGCATCGGGAAGCTCTCGGTGAAGAGCGCGGCGAGCGCCAGCGCGAGGCCCGCCTGCGGCATGAGGCCGAAGGCGCCATAGCGACGCACGACATCGGGCGCCTTGGCAATGCCCGCGGCGATGCGCGTGCCGACCCAGAAGCCCAGGCCACGGGTGACCACGAACAGGGTCGCGGGCAGCGCGAAGATGACCAGCGCGTCGAGGTGCACGCCGGCTCCGGCAATTGCGAAGAACGCGATATAGACCGGGAAGCCGGCCGCCTCGACCGCGTCGTGCACCCGGTCCGAGACCGACGTGACGTTGCGGATGAAGATGCCGGCCGCGAGCGACACGACCAGCGGGTCGAGGTGCAGCCGTTCGCCGACCTCGGCGATGACGAAGGCCACCGCGCCGATGAACAGCGCCCGGCCGCCTTCGATGCGGGCCACGAACACGGCGACCAGGAAGCCGATGGCGATGCCGACGAGGATCGAGCCGCCGACATGCCAGCCGAGCGAGAGGGCCGTCGCGCCCGCATCGGTGCTGGCCCCGAACGTCGCCTGCGCGAGCGTGGTCGCGATCGCGAACAAGACGATCACGAACAGGTCGGCGAACACGACCACGGCCAGCATGGTCTTCACCATCGGCCCGTCGGCGGCGGTCTCGTCCCGCACGGCGACGGCGACGGCGGGCGATTGCGCGGTCGCGGTGATCGCCAAGACGATCGCTACCGCGATGAGTTGGACCGGTTCGAGGCCATCGAGGAACGGCAGGAGCGGCTGCGCGACGATCGCCAGGATCGCCAGCAGGGCGGTCGTGCCGAAGACGGCGATCAGTATGATCCAGCGCACCGACCGGAACAGCGGTCGAATCGTCGGGATGTGCATCTCGAGCCCGGCCGTGAGCGCCAGGAGTGCCACCGCCACGCCCTTGAAGATGCCGAGGCTGCCGACCACCTGGGCGGACACGACATCGAGTACCTGGGGTCCAAAGACGATGCCCGCCGCGAGATAGCCGGTCAGCTTGGGCAGGCCGAGGTCTTTGAAGACGCGGCCTGAGAAGAAGCCGGCCAGCAGCAGGAATCCGCACGAGAGTGCCACCGCCGAGGCATTGGCACTCTCGGGAGCAAATGAGCGCACGGCCTGTACCAGGATCGTCAGCGCCACCAGCAGCACGAAGTTCATCGCTGGGGCTCCTCGGGGTGGGCGTGGGCGGTCGGGATGACCGTGGCCGGTGGCGGCGGGGGTGCCGGCGTGTCCGCGTCTCCGGTCACCGCGAACGTCGGAAAGAAGCCGGTCATGAGGCGTGGCTTCAGCGTGAGGAGGTGCACGACGAGCTCGGTCGCGATGGCGCCAACGATGATCGTGTGAACGATCCACGGCACCGTCTTGCCGGAGTAGAGCAGCTGGGCCGAGATGACGATCGCGACCGACAGGGCACCCATCGGTGAGGCGGCGAGGTGGCGCTGCTCGACCGGGCCGAGCGCCTCGGGGTGGCGGCGCGTGAAGATGCGCACGCCGAGGAAACGACCGCCGAGGCGGGCCAGGACGAAGAATGCCATCAGCACCCACGCCTCCCACTGGTCGACGCGCCAGATGGCGCCCGCGAGCACGAGGAACAAGAGATAGACGGGGCGCTCCAGGCGGAGCAGTGCCGCGCGCACGTGGTCCTTCCACGTCCCAGGCAGATTGACGAGCAGCGCGCCCGCGAGAAAGCAAACGACGATCGGTGACAGACGCAAGAAGCCGGCGATGCCGGCCGCGAGGCAGATCGAGCCGAGCATCACGGTGGCTGTCTCGTTGGCGCCCTTCAGGCTGCGCAGCGCCGCGAAGATGAGAACGCCGAGGGTCGCGCCGACGCCGACTGTGATGAACACCCAACCGACGCTGGGCAGTTGCCAGCCGAAGCTTTCGGTCGGGCGGAAGAAGGCGCCGAGCAGGATGAGCCCGACGAAGGCCGCGAGCTCTTCGAGTTGGATGAGGCGTTGTACGTGCTCGATGTTGGTCGGGTTCGCGTTGCGTTTGGCGAGCAGCGACACGACCGTACGCGCGGTCATCGCCCCGGCCGTCGCTAGCACCAGCGCGTCGCGCACGAAGGCGGCGTCGGCCGAGATGCCTTCGACCAGGCCGAGCATGAGCGCCGCGGCACCGACGATCGCCGCGAACGGCAGGAGCGTTGTCAGGACGAACGCTTCGAGCATCACGCGCGGGAAGTTGTCGAACAGGCGCACATCGAAGCGGAAGCCGATGGCGAAGCCGATCCAGCCGAGCCCGAGCGGCAGGAGCGGGCGAATCGCGTCGAGCACCGGATCCGACAAGACGCCCTGGGAGCGGCCGATGAGGCCGAGCAGGATGAACGGGAAGCCCGCCAGCACCAACTGGGCCACGCCGAGGCGGCGTTCGAAGCGCTGCACGCGCGGATGGCCGCCGATGTAGGCGAGCGCGAACAGGACCAGCAGGCCGATGATCGCCTTGATCGCATCGGCGGTCGACATCTCGGATGGGGACGCGAGGTGCTGCGGATCGGGCAACGTCAGCAGCTTCGAGAGCGATTCTTGCGGCGTCGGTCCCGGATCGACAGGGGCCGGCGCGAGGTCTTCCGCTGGCGCGAGCGACATCTCGGGGTCGGGTTCGCAGGCGACGCTCGACTCGCTGCACCACGGGGTGGGCGCCGGCGCGTCGTCGGACGCGTGCACCGCAGCGCCGCCAACGACGCGCGCGACGAGCAGCATCCCCAGCAATGTCGCGGCCCGAGTCACGATCGCAAGCTAGCCGCCATGGCAGGCGACGACAACCGCTAATGACAGTGCGCGTCAACTGGCACACGAAGGGCTCGCTACCGCCTTGACCTTGCGGCCGAGCGCGAGGCACACGAAGGCATGACACAGTCGCGCATCTTCATCACGGGTGGTGCTTCGGGGCTCGGTCGCGCGTTGGCCGAACGTTATGCGCAGGCGGGGTGGCGCGTCCTGATAGGCGACGTCAACGAGGAGCGCCTGGTCGAGACCGTCGCGGCGGTCGGTGCGGCGGGCGGAAGCATTGTGCAACGGCTGTGTGACGTACGGCGCGAGGAGGATTTGGAAGCGGCGGCACAGTGGCTCGACGCCGAATGGGGCGGCGTCGATGTCGTCGTCAACAATGCGGGTGTGTCGCAGGCCGGCGGGATCGGCGAGACGTCACTCGCTGACTGGAACTGGATCATCGACATCAATTTGTTGGGCGTGGTGCGCGGCTGCAAGGTGTTTACGCCGCGTTTTCGCCGCCAGGGGCGCGGCCACTTCGTCAACGTCTCGTCGCTGGCGGGCCTCGTACATCCGCCGCTCATGTCGGCCTATTGTGCGACCAAGGCGGCGGTGGTGGCGCTGTCGGAGTCGATGGTGGTCGAGCTGGCCGCCGATCACATCGACGTGTCGGTCGTGTGTCCCGCCTTTTTCAAGACCAACTTGATGGAGTCGATGCGCACGTCGTCGTCGGCGCTCGACAGGTCGGCGCGTAAGCTCGTCGAGAGGGCGCGCCGCGGTGCGCCGGAGATCGCGGCGCTGGTGTTCGAGGGCGTCGCGCGCAAGGACTTCCACATCCTGACGCATCCCGAGGGGCGTGCGGCGTGGATGGTGAAGCGCCTGGCACCCTTCGCGGCGTACAAGCGCTTCATGCGCAAGTCGACCGATATCATGCTCGCACTACGGAAGTAGCACGGCCCGCTGCGGGCAAAACTCGCTCAGGCGATCGCAGCGAGGCCTATCAGGAGCATGCCCACGACGCCGGTCGACCAAAGCGTCGTGCGCAGGTAGGGAATGCCGGCGAAGTACGCAAGCCAGTAGGCAAAACGCGCCCAGAAGAAGATCGTGGCACCGAGATCGGCGCGCGGGCCGGTCTTGCCCGCGAAGTGGACCGCGGCTACGAGCGCGATGAACAGGATCATGTTCTCGAGCATGTTGCGTGAGGCCCGTTCGGCGCGACCTACCCACGGCCGGCCTTCGGGCAGCAGTTCCCGGTTGCCCGACGCGAGCTTGAACCCGCCGAGAGTCCAGAGCTTCAATCGGATGATCGTCGGGGTCATGATCATCAGCCAGGCGAGGGCGGCACACATGACGAGCGCGAGTGTGGTGGTCAGCATGGAAGGATCATCACTCAGGTCGGCCAGCCTGTCGACCCGAGGCTCACTCGCCCGTCAGCACCCAGCGCGCGGCGTCCGTGTCGGGCGCGAACGCCTCCCAGAATCCGTCGAGCCGCGAGACCCGTGACCAGGCCGCGAATGCGGGTCCGAAGCGGTCGCTGCGGGGGTCGGCGAGCAGGCAGGCGAGCGCCCCACCGATGACGACGAGGGCGTGGCCGCTCGGAGGGATCTCGTCGCTGCCGATACGGAGGTAGAGCGTTCGTTGCAGCGCATCGAGCACGATTGCATCGAGCCCGGGCGGAACGACGAGTGGTGGCAGGCGCTTTGACGGCAGCGGTCGCGCGGTGCCGAGGCGGCGCAAAAATGTGCGGGTTGCAGCGAGATCAGCGCCGATGAGCGGGCCGTTCTCGCGATCTTCGAGCAGCGGAATCACCGCCCGCAGACGGTCGATAAGGCGCGTGCCCATGCCCTTTGGGAACTGGTCGGGCGCGGCGATGGGATCGTTGGCGAGCACGCTCGCGAAGCGGGCAAGCGTCATGCCCGGGCTTCGCGCGAGGCTGACGAGCTTACGCTCGACCGCGGCGAGGCCGGGCTTCTTATGCTGGTCGCGGCCGGTCGGAATGAACCAGAGGCTCAGGTCGGGGCCGGTCGCGAACGAGCGCCAACTGCTCGAACAGCCAGGGTCGACACCGAAGCGGATGCCGTCTTCGGCCCGCACCGAGCGGCGTGGGAAGAGCTGGCAGGTGATGGGCTTTTCGTCCTCGCCGTAGCGGGCGTGGATGCGGCAGAGCTTGTCGGCGCCCAGGAACACGCAGACGCTGTCGACCTGGCGCAGCTCGCCGGCGACGATCGGGTCTGGGACGCCGAGCTCGGCGGCCTGGCGGATGACGCGCTCGCGCTCCGAGTCGTCGGCGAGGCGGACCTTCCAACCGGTGCAACAGTTGCCGCAGGCATGGCACGCATGGCGAGGTGGGCCGAGCGTCAGGACGGTGTTCGCCGGGCTCGCGGCGCTCACGGACGCGGCGGCGCCGGATGAGTCGGCGGGATCGGCGGGGGCAGCCATCGTGTGTATGGGAGCACGCCCGGTCGTAGGCCGCAACCCGTTGACGGTCCCTGCGATCCAGGCGACGTTGCAGCGGTGCAGGCCCCCTTCGAACGCACCTTGCGCGCGCTCTCGGCGGAGCGGCGACGAAGGCCGTACGCGCACGTCGTTGCGCTGGTCGTGATCGCGGCGTGGGTCGTGTGGGCGGTGGTGGCTGAGGTCGGCGTGCATGTGACGTCGATCACGGGGCGCGTCGAGGCGCGCGAGTCGGTCAACATCCTGCGGGCCGAGGTCGACGGGCGGCTCGTGGCGGTGCATGCGACCCTCGGGCAGACAGTGGCTGTGGGCGATGTCCTCTATGAAATGGATGGGGCCGAGCCGGAGATCCGGCGCTCCGAGGCGGCCGCGCGCCGGGCCGCGTTGGCAGCCGAGCGCGAGGTCTTGCTGGCGGCGGTCAATGCCGCCAACCAGGCCAAGGACACCGGGCAGGATGTGCTGTTCGCGGCGCTTGCCGAGGCGCGTGCACAGCTTGCGCGGGCGCGGGCCGGGCTCTCCCAGGCCGAGCGCGAGGTGACGCGCCTGTCGGGTCTGGCCGCCGGCGGTGGCGTGCCGTCGCAAGACGTCGAGCGCGCGCGCACGGCGGTGTCGCTCGGCAAAGGCGAGGTCGGCGTGGCGCAGGCGCTCTCGGACAAGCTCTCCGCGGTCGAGGCGCGCGAGACCTCCGACCGCACGGCGGCGGTCGAACGCATGCGCCAGGAGCTCTCGCGTCTCGATGCCGACCAGGCGGCAGCGGACGCCGATCGCCGCTCGGCCGAGGTCGCCAGCGAGCGCCGCCGCGTGCGTGTGCCGATCGCAGGACGCCTTGGCGAGCTACCGTTGCTGCGGCCTGGCGACTATGTTCAGCCGGGTCAGGCGCTCGGCACCATCGTGCCTTCGGGCGCGTTGCATGTGGTCGCCTACTTCGCGGCCGATCGCGCGCTCGGCTGGGTGCGGCCCGGGGCACCCGCGCGGCTCCGCCTCGACGCGTTCCCGTGGACCTGGTTTGGCCAGGTCGAGGCGTCGGTCGAAGACGTCGCGCTCGAGCCGAAGGACGGGCTCCTGCGGGTCGAGCTCGCGCTCGCGAAGGACGTGCGGGCCGACCTGCCGCTGGCGCATGGGCTGACGGGACAGGTCGAGATCCAGGTCGAGCAGGCGAGCCCGTTGGCCCTCCTCTTGCGGGCCGCCGGCCGTCAGACTGCGCCCGAGGTCGGCCCCACAGCGAGTCGCCCGGCGGCCGGGACGACCCCGTGAGCTCGGCTGAAGGCCTTCGGCAGGATGGCGAAGCCTCGACTAAAGGCCTTGCGCGGTCCGCCCGCCCGCACAGGAAGTGGCTCATACCCGAGGTGGTGCAGACCTCGGCGATGGACTGCGGCCCGGCCGCGCTCCGCAGCTTGCTCGTCGGCCACGGCATCGACGTCTCTTACGGCCGCCTGCGTGAAGCGTGTCAGACCGATGTCGATGGCACCAGCATCGACGTTCTCGAGACGGTCGCCGGACAGCTCGGGCTCGATGCCGAGCAGGTGCTGGTGCCGGTCGACCACGTCCTGCGGAGCGAATCGAACTGCCTGCCGGCGATTGCGGTGGTGCTACACCCTGATGGCCTCACCCACTTCGTGGTGCTCTGGGAGCGACGCGGCAACTGGGTGCAGGTGATGGATCCCGCCATCGGCCGCCGCTGGATGAAGGCCGACGCGCTCGAGGCGATCCTCTATCGCCATCGCATGCCAGTCCCCGAGGACGCCTGGCGCGAATGGGCCGGCGGTGCTGATGCGCTCCGGACCTTCACGGCGCGTCTCGTCGCTCTCGGTCTCGCGCGCAGCGAGGTCGCCCGCCGTCTCGCCGACGCGAGCGCCGACCCGGGTTGGCGTGGCCTTGGCAGCCTCGACGCCGCCACACGTCTCGTCGAACGCATGGTCGCGGCGCGGGCGCTGCGCCGTGGCAGTGAAGCTCAGCGCGCCTTGAGCGCGTTGGTCGGCCCCAATTCCAACGCCGCGAACGGCCTCGACGCGGCGCGTGCGCGCGACGATCGGATCCCCGCGCGCTGGTGGACGGTGCGCCCCGCCGAGCCCGACGCGGATGGCACGCCCAACGTCGAGGTGAACGGCGCCGTGCTCGTGTCGGTGCGCGGCGTGCGGTCGAAAAGTGAACGCGCCGCCGCGCGCGAGCATCTTCCGCGTGAGCTGGCAGCGGCCCTCGACGAGCCGCGTGAACAGCCCCTGCGCGCGCTCACCCGGGCCCTTCTGAGCGACGGTTGGCTCGGTCCGCTGGCGCTCGCGTTCACGGTGACCGCGGCCGCGTTGCTGACGGTGCTCGAGGGTCTCTTGTTTCGAGGGCTCGTCGATTCCGATCGGATCCTGACGTCGCCCGAGGAGATCTGGGGCGGCTGGACCTTGGCCGTCGCACTCGTCGTCGCTCTGGCGGTCCTCGAGTGGCAGAACGCGCTCGTGTCGCGGCGCATCGGGCGACACCTCGAGACCCGCTTTCGCGCAGCCTTCCATGCGAAAGTGCCGCAACTGCCGGACCGCTATTTCAAGAGTCGACCGGTCTCGGACATGGCCGAGCGTGGCCACATGCTGCACGTACTGCGCGCAGTGCCGGCGCTCGGTTCGCAGATCGTGCACGCGGCCGCCGGGCTCGCGGCGACCGTCATCGGGGTCGTGTGGCTCGACCCGGCGTCGGCGCCGATCATCATTCCCGGTGCGCTGCTGGCGCTCGTCATCCCGTTCGTGGCGCACCCGGCGTTGGCCGAACGCGACCTGCGCCGCCGTACTTATGCCGGCTCGTTGTTCCGCCTGACGCTCGATGCGCTGCTCGGGCTCAGCGCAGTGCGTACCCACACCGCCGAGCATGCGATCTTGCGCGAGCACGAAGGCCTCCTCGCGGATTGGCTGCGCGCCGGCGAGTCCGCGCAGCGGGTCGCGGTCTTCGTCGAGGTGCTGCAGGCGGCGCTCGGCGCGGCGCTCGCGCTGGTGCTGGTCACAGGTCATCTCGCCCGCGAAGGCGCCACCGGCACGAGCCTCCTCTTGACCTGGTGGGCGCTCGAGGTGCCGCTCTTCGCCGGCTCGCTGGCGCTCGGAGTGCGGCAATATCCGATGTTGCGCAACGCGCTCCTGCGCATGCTGGAGCCCCTTGGCGCACCGACCGACGGCGCCGCGCCGGCCCCGCTGGCAGGGGCCACTGCCAACGAACAAAACCCCAGTATCGCCTTGGGCTGCCTTGGCCAAGGCCCTATCGCCGTGCGCCTCGATGGTGTCAGCATCATTGCTGGTGGCCACACGATCCTCGACCAGGTCGACCTCGCCATCGCCCCGGGCGAGCACGTCGCCGTGGTCGGCCCGTCGGGCGCCGGCAAGTCGAGCCTCGTCGGACTGCTGCTCGGCTGGCATCGTGCCGCCACGGGCCAGGTGCTGATCGATGGCGTGCCGCTCGACCCGACGCTGCTAGAGCAACTGCGCCTGCGCATCGCCTGGGTCGATCCCGAGGTGCAGCTCTGGAACCGCAGCCTGCTCGACAACGTACGCTACGGCGCCTCCGAAGTGGCGCTCGACGGTCGCGCCGCAAGCCTCGCCGGCGTGATGGAGTCGGCCGATCTAAGGAGCGTCGTCGAGGCCTTGCCCGACGGCTTGCAGACCTCGCTCGGCGAAGGCGGCGCCTTCCTGTCGGGCGGGCAGGGACAACGCGTGCGCCTCGCCCGCGGCGAGCTGCGCCCGAACGTCGGCCTCGTCATCCTCGATGAAGCATTGCGTGGCCTCGATCGCGACCAACGCCATGACCTCCTCGGGCGCGCGCGTGACCGTTGGCGCGACGCGACCCTCATCTGCATCACCCACGACGTCGCCGAGACGCTCGCGTTCCCGCGCGTCATCGTCATCGACCAGGGGCACCTCGTCGCAGACGACACACCCGCCGCGCTCGCCGCACGCCCGGATTCGCTCTTCGCGCGCCTGCTCGCAAGCGAACGCGACAACCGCGATCTGCTCTGGCAGAACGCCGTCTGGCGTCGCGTCCGGATCGAGTCGGGACGCCTCAGCGAGTCCCCTTCAGTGCCCTCCAACGGCCCTGAGCAGGTGCAACCATGAGCACCGCCGCGTCCGCCGAGACCTCCGTATCGCCTTCGGCTGCCTTGGCCGAGGCCTCCGTGCGCGCCTGCGCCTGGCCCGCCGCACACGTCGCCGATGCCCTGCGCTCGCTCGCCACCCGCAGCGGGGTCGGCCTCGCCGCCGATGCTCCGACCCGCGATGACGTCGCCCGTGACGACGAAGGCCTGCGTGCGATCGGCCTCTCGCTCGGGCTCGAGCTCGACAAGGTGCAATCGTCCTGGCGCGGTGCCCACGGGCTCGTCTCCGGTGGGCCGATACTCGCGCTGCTCCCGGGCGGCGACCAGCTGCTGCTCCTGCCCGCGCGCCCCGGTCGCGCCCGCCTCCTCACGCCGCAGCTCACGGTCGTCGAGCTGCCGGCCGACGACGTGCGCAACGTGCTGCGCTCACCGATTGTCACGGAGACGAACGCGCTCATCGACTGCGATCTCGACCTCCTCGGAGTGCCTACGCGACGCCGCTCGAAGGCGCGCGAGTTCCTCCTCGACGAGCGCCTCGGCATCCGCCCCGCCATCGTCGCCTGGCTCGTGCGGCCGGCGGGCTCGCGGCCGGTCGTTTCACACTTGCGCGAGCTGGGTCTCTTCGCCTCGCTGCGTACGCTCGCCGTGACCCTCGTCGCGCAATATGCGCTCGGCCTGCTCGCCTGGGTCTGCCTCGCCTGGGGTGCGCTCTCCGGTCGCGTCGACCCGGGCTGGCTCGTCGCCTGGGGCCTGGCGCTCGGCAGTCAGGTCGCCTTGCGCGGCGTGCTCTTGCACGCGACCGGCAACGTCGCCCTGCGCGGTGGCGCCGCTGTCAAACGTCTCCTCCTGCTCGGCGCGTTACGCGGCGATCTCGACAGCATGCGCGCGCGCGGCATGGGCGGCATCATCGGTCGCACCGTCGAGAGCGAGGCCTTCGAGTCGCTTGCACTCAATGGTGGCATACGCCTCCTCGTCGGCACCTGGGAGCTCGTCCTGGCCCTCGTCATCGCCTCGCAAGGTGCCGGCGGCGCGGGTCTGGTGGTGCTCGGCGTGGTCGTGCTCGGGCTCGCGGTCCTGCTCGGACGGCGCTATGTGCGCGCAAAGGACGCGTGGACGCGCGCCCGCCTGTCGATCACGGGCGACCTCATCGAGCGCATGGTCGGTCATCGCACCCGCCTCGCGCAGGAGGCTCCGGCCAACTGGCACCAGGGGGAAGACGCTGCGCTCGCCGACTATGTGCAGCGTTCGGCGGTGCCCGATGCGCTCGAGTGCCGCCTTGCAGTCTGGCCCGGACGCGTCTTCATGGCGCTCGGCCTGGTGCTCATTGCGCTTGCCGCCGGCACCGATCCCGACCCTCTCGCCGTTGGGATCGCACTCGCCGCGGTGCTGCTCGGCTCGCAGGCCCTCGACTCGGCCGCCAACGGCGTCGCCGCGCTGGCCGGAGCCATCGTCGCGCGCCGCGTCGTGCACGATCTCGTCGCCGCCGCCCGCCGCCCCGAGCGTATCGGCGCGATGTTGCCCGCGTCCGTGCCGACCACCTCCGACGCGGTCCCCAAGCCGCTCGTACTCGAGCTCAGCAACGTCGGCTTCAGCTACCCCGGCCGCCCTCGCCCGGTCTTGAGCGACATCGATCTCGACTTGCGCGAAGGCGATCGCCTGCTCCTCGAAGGCGGCTCGGGCAGCGGCAAGTCGACGCTCGCCGCGCTCATGGCTGGCCTGCGCCTCCCGACCCGCGGCCTCGTGCTGTTGAAGGGCCTCGACCCCGCGACCTGGGGCGAGCTCGCCTGGCGCCGTCGCGCCGTCGCCGCTCCGCAATTCCACGACAACCGCGTCATCGCCGGCACTTTCGCTTTCAACCTGCTGCTCGGCCGCGGCGGTCTGCCCGACCCCGAGTCGCTCGCCGAAGCCACCGCACTCTGCG
>Ga0209490_10003748_pt1 | contig 14163 bp, 9 predicted proteins | sample MAT06_FD_187209 | JGI IMG/M metagenome (GOLD analysis project Ga0209490, IMG submission 187209) | Freshwater microbial communities from Lake Fryxell liftoff mats and glacier meltwater in Antarctica - MAT-06 (SPAdes) (version 2) | ecosystem: Environmental > Aquatic > Freshwater > Ice > Liftoff...
TCTTTGAATCTGCTGATGCAGGTAACTTTATGCAGCGTTTGGGACGCTTGGGGCGACATGACGGCTATGAGCAAGATGGTCAAAAGGTAAAGTTTACCAATTTCACAGCCTATGCTCTTGTCCCTAATTTCTTTATCGAACGGCTATTTGCTGTGGAATCTCCACCCCTAGAGACGGGGGGACTTTACGATCGCCCTTTCTTGCATGACACAATTTGGGAAAACTATCGTACAATCAACAATTTTCGAGGTTACTATTCTTGCTGGGGCGCGGTGCAGTCTTTTCAAATACTTTGTAGTTTGGGTAGTAAGACTATTAAGCAACAGTACGCTGAGAGTCGAGAAGCTTTCCGTATTACCTGTGAGGATGTATTTAATGCCAAGTTAGGATACGTTGGTGGTCGAGTCAGGCGATGGAAAGATGAGTGGTATCTGCTCTCTAGAAAAAAAGAGGGAAATCCGATCGCCGAAAATGCTTGTAGCTTCCGGGGTTCTAGTCCCTTGCAATGTGGTTTGTACGATCTCACGGAGCCAAATGAGGCAGATCGCTTCAAAACCTACGATTTATCAGGGATTCTCAGCAACCTAGAAATTGAGCTATGGACAGAAGCGGGGTTTAGGCGATCGCTGGCAGAAACCGCCGAACGCACTGGTCAACCGATTCCTAAAGGACGTTTTGAGCATTGTCTGGCATTTATGAAACTAGTTGGCTATCGAGAGGAGCGATCGAACTGGAAATTTACCTATCCCGGCAATTTAGCCGACAAAGCCAATAAACATGAGGTACAGGTGCTTACGGGTCTAGAAATTTGGCAGCCAGATAACCGTTGGGCAGGGGAAATCAATAAAAAACTCCGCCAGCAAGGACTAGTTTGCTATCTCCTCCAAAAGCAGGTGGCAGAGGTACGAAGACTGCTCCAGTTACCAATGCACTTCCAGATTTATCCCATTAGCGATCTATCCAGTGTCCATGATGTTACAGCACCCTACTCGATCGCCTTTGGGCAGAGTGCCTTGCTCCTAGATACCCTCGCCTATCGGTTTAAAACTAAAGGAGGTAGTCCAATAATTTATTAGAACAGTTAATCTTAATATAGCTTTCCTATTCATTAGGTTTATTCATTAAGTAAAACAGATGCAAATTCAATCGATCGATGATATAAAGTCAGCTATTCCGCAAATAGTAGAACAAATTCCCTACCTGAAACTATTGGTTCTTTTTGGGTCAAGGGCTAGAGGAGATCATGATGCCGAAAGTGATTGGGATTTTGCAGTTCTTTATGATGAAGAGCTTCGTAGGAAATATGAGAAAAGCATTTACTCATTAAGGATTTGGAAAGTCTTAAAAAAAGTACTTCATCTTTCAGAAGACAAAATAGATATAGTGAATTTAGATCAGTGTTCACTTAGGCTAAAACATATTGTTGCCCAAGATGGAGAAGTTATATTTGAAAAAGAAGATGGTTTGTTTGAAGAGTTCCATCATGCTTATCTCGAATCTAATATAGAGTTAAAGGCTTACCGACAAGTTGTGCGAGAGAAAGTTAAATCAGCACTCTAAAGGTGGCGGGCATGAGTAATCTCGCCCGAAATATGATTGCTATTTAAATTTTTTAGAGGTAGAAAATGCAGAAGAAACCTAAACAATCAGATTATCAAGAGCAACAATTATCTCTATTTCCCAAAGAGGATATTGTAGAAATGAATTTAGAAAATGAAGACGAATCAGAAATAGATTTTGATAATCTAGATGCTGAGGATTTTGGGTTTGATGGAGATGGTAATCATACTATTACACCAGTTCAACAAGAACTCCTGACTCTCAAACTACTACGGGAAGCAATTCAGGCTCAGAATCCAGATGATCCAGTAATGAGAGATTTTTCTGAGTATGTCCTGCCAAATTTGCTGAGGGTAGCGATCGGAGTTACTGCCAAAGGTGGGCGATTTTTTGATGAATTGGATCAACAACGAGCCGCCGCAGGAAAAGCTCAAGTGCGGCGAGATAATGCGGGGGATCAATCCCTAAATACCCATCTTTTAAATGGGTTATTTCCAGCGAATCTAATTGAGCAACGGTTGGAGCAATTAGATACAACTATTCAGCGTGTGGTACGGGAAAAAGAACGTAGATTAGTCATTGCTGGGTTTATCCTCCACGACTTTGAAAAATTCCCTGATGCTCCCGATGATTGTCGTAAATTGCCTTTGGAAAAACATCGACAAATTATCAGCGAGAAGATTAAACAGTTGGGAATTGACTATTTTCTTGATCCCAATTCTCCAGAAAATTCCCAAAACTATGTAGATGACTTATTAGTCTTAGCCTACAATGCTCAACGTCGCTGGGATACTAATTGGAATTTCTCTGTGTATGGACTCAATCCACAATTAAGCGATCGTATTTTACGGCAGCTTGCTGATCTTACCTGTTTAGCTGATTCCCTTGCTTCTATCATTAAGCATCCTCAAGATGCACACAACACAAAGTTTGAGGGTTTGATGCACAATCTGAGTAATGGAAAACTGCAACTTACTTATCATAGTATTGCGGAAAATCGAGGTGTGCTAACTAATGTAGTAAATAATGCAGTGATGGAGGCATATACTAGCCTAAACACTGATGAAAATAAATACTACGAACCATTACTTTATTTACCAACTGGGGTTATTTATTTAGCTCTTAGAAATGCACCACCGATTAGTCCTGAAGGATTGAGCGATCGAGTAGTTGCCAAAATCAAACAGCTTTGTTTTAGCCAATTAAGATCGCGGCAAACTGGATTTGGGCGTGATGGGAAAGGAATGAAATATGCGGATTATTACACTCTATTTTGTGACGATCGGGGTTTGATGCAGATTGCCCTTGAGGCCACACTGCGTATTTTATCCAGTGGTAAAAAGTCAGTTGGTTCTAGTCGTAGTGAAAAGCTCAAGGATTTTCAGAAACTAGGGGTAATATCAGCAGATTATGATTTTCACTTAAAAGATGATATGCGGATTGATCAACTAGCAGAGTTTGGTGATTTGATCAGTCGCAAAATTTGGGGTGATACTTGCGATCGCCTAGAGGCAGTCAGAAAAGAAAGACTACAAACACGTAAGAAAGATAAAACTCTGCCAGAACTGCCTGCGATCGATCTCCTACCTAGTGAATTAATCCATCAAGTTGCTGAGTTTTTAGGGTTAGCAAATTACTCACCGCAGATTCGAGAACTACAACAAATTAATGAAAGTCTTAAGGAGAAAAAACTAAAAGGTAATACCGGGGGAATTCCCTACGAATGGTACTTTCTTGCTGCAAGATATCTCGATCACCATCCCGGATTGGAGAATATTCGTGAGACTGGTCAAACCATAATTAATTTTGTTGCTAACTTAATTGAACCGATCGTAGCTCAGTACGAACAAGTAGATGGTTGGGATGACTTACGTCAGTGGGTTAACCAAGTTGTCATGCTTCCCAATCAAATTGAAAATCAAACAATAGATGGACAGGCTGATATCTTTCTTAAGGAATTAGCTAATTACAATGCAGCCAAAAAATCTGGACGGGGAAGACAACTAATTTGCTCTATTTCTCACTCTGCCTACACAGTGACTGAGCAGATGGAATCAGCAGTTCTTTTTACCCCTCAAGTTTATACTAATAAACAACATTTAGGTGGTTCTAATGCCAAGCGAAATATTTCTAGTATTGCTGGATTAGAAATGATGCTCAGGCAAATTTTGATGAATCAAACCCAAGCAGTAGGTAAACGATTTGAAGATGGAAAATATCGCTATCTTTATTTTTATCCAACTTACTATTTCACCCCAGAAACTAATAAATTCCTCCAAAAAGCCTACAGTAGTATGGCTCAAACTCGCTTTGATACAGGCATCAGAAATCATTTTATCTCTAAAAATATGGAGGCAAATTTCGATAAAAATCAGTATCAAACTATAGATACTTTTTTAATGGATGAAGACTTAGAACGCAAGACTAATTTACCTGAAAAAGACCCGAACTTTAAGAAAGATAGAACTTTTAAGTTAGCCTATCCCGAAGATCAACCTTTGACCTTTTACTTTATAGCTCTGCCACCAGGTAAAGACCCTACAGATACGGAATCGTGGGTAATGCCAGCTTGGTTAGCCCTAGCACTGCCCATGATTCTAGATGTCAAAACCGTAGTTTCCGAATCACCTATTCCTCCCTTTAATGATGGATCGGAATTTGAAGAAACAGTATTCCTTGATAGCGCACCCCAAGCATTTCGACTTTTAACTGGACGAGACAGATTTCGTCTTGATTATATCCTCGAAGGATGGGATGAAGTTGATGGTAGTAAACGACCTGCTCCCCTAACTGTCCTAACTGCTGCTTATGCTATTCATCTAGATGTCAATGCCAAGCAAGGTAAGACAGGTTATGACGCAAACTGGGGGAAACTAACAGAACTTGCTACAGATTTAGAGACCAGCCCTCTTTGCGTTTTTAGCTATCTCAATAAATGGGTGAGGAAGCAGAAAGTTGAGGCTCCTAGTATCAATAAAATGAAGCTCTATGCTTATTATTTTTATCCTTGCTTTGATCCCTATACACAATATAAAAAAGACTTGGAGAAACTAATTGTGGACGATAAATCAGCTATGAATCATCCTAAAAAACTTACAGAACTCTATCGCCAATTTTATCGAGCAAATAAAAGTTATAACCCAAAAGCAAATGCTGTATTAAAACCGATCGATGTAGCTGCGACAACACTTCTCAAGGCAGACCTAAATGCTTTTCAGGAAGAATCATTAGTGGCAGTTGTCGCAGCAGAAGTTTTTGCTTTGATGAATCGTGTGCATTCTTCTACGGCTGAGGGGCGTTGGATGATTAGTGATCGTGAAGTAGAGCGACAGGTAGTTTTAGAGTTTGCTCGTTATTTTGTAGTTGAGGTATTTGAGAAGTGCTTTAAGGGCGATCGGGCTAGGTTAGCTGGTCGACAACTTAACCTTATTCGAGATACTTGTGAATTTCTCTATCGTTTAGAGCAGGATAAGGAAAACGGTGATCGCCAAGCTAAAGATAAACAATCTATGGATGAAGATTTCACGGAATCAGATTCTAATTAAACAAATTCATCAAATTTTAAGGAGTATTCATCATGTCATTTCTCAAAACAGTTTCTGCTAAGTCTTTCCACAGTGAAATTCCCTACAAACCAATGGGGAAATATGTTCACTTTCTTACCATTAGAATTACAGAATCTTATCCTTTATTTCAAACTGATCAAGAATTAAATAAAGCACGAGTCAGGGCAGGTATTGTTGACCCTACCCCAATTAGTCGTCTAGCAATGTTTAAGCGTAAACAGTCGACACCAGAGCGTCTAGTCGGAAGAGAATTACTACGGAATTATGGCTTGATGACTGCTGAAGAGTGTGAGTATAACGAGAAATTTGCCATGAATAATCCCGATTGTATTATCTATGGGTTTGCGATCGGTGATTCTGGTTCAGAGAAATCTAAGGTAGTTGTAGATACGGCTTTCTCGATTACTTCTTTTGATGAATCTCATGAAACTTTTACCCTTAATGCTCCCTACGAAAGTGGCACGATGAGCAAACAAGGGGCAGTAACTAGCCGTATTAACCAACAAGATCACATTAAGCCACAGATTTTCTTTCCTAGTATTGTAACATTGAAAGATCCGACAGAGGCGACATTTCTTTATGTAATGAATAATATTCTCAGAACTCGCCACTATGGTGCTCAAACTACTCGGACTGGGCGAGTAAGAAATGAGTTAATTGGGGTGGTATTTGCTGATGGAGAAATCACTAGTAATCTGCGTTGGACTCAAGCTATTTATGACGTAATGAAGACAGAAAATACTCTCAAAACTCCTGACCCTCTAGATGAAGATGATGTAATTAAGGCTGCCAAGGCGGCGATCGAAGGACTTATGACACAGGAATTTATTGTACATACTGACTTGATTGGTGAGGCTTCTCAACCTCTCCTTGATGAGGTGAAGAATCTTATAGGTAATGAGGAAGGAATTAGGGCAATCCTACAACAAGCTGATCAAGAAGCTAAGGTTTATTTCAAAAAGTATGTGGAGAAACCTAAAAAAGCGACAGCCGCTATCTAAGGAGTAATAAATCTATGACTACCATTTATCGCTGTGCTTTAGAACTTCATGATAGTTTGTATTTTGCCACTCGTGAAATTGGGCGGTTGTATGAAACAGAACCTGTGATTCATAACTATGCTCTTTCCTATGTGTTGGGATTGGTGGATAATCTCCAGTACAACACAGTGGTGGCGGAAGAACATTCTTATCGTTATTTCTGCCCAGAACAAATACCGAAGTATGAGGAGCATTTGACACCTTTGAATCAGCAAGGAATCTATGTGACTCCAGCTAGGGCTATTCATTATACATCAGTGCTAAATACTTGGAAGTATGCGGATAATAAATACCATGTGGAGATGCTACCTACTAGCAGGAATATTCCTAGTTTTGGTAGGACTAAGGAAATTGCCCCAGAAAGTCAGTTTGAGTTTTTTATTATTACTAATAACTCTCTGAATAATGGAGAAGGCAGGTGCAAAATTCCTAAATGGGTACGGATTGGTAAGTGGGCAAGTAAGGCAGAACTGACGATTAAGGAACTGCCTAAGCCTAAACATCATCAGCAAGGAGAATTTACTTTCCCCTATCTGCTCAATCCTTTAGATGTGATGTTTTCTAATCGAGTATTAAGCTATGACACAGTGAATATGCCTCCGGTGAGCTTAATCCGTAATGTGCGGATGATTGGGGAGTTTTATGCTTTTGAGGGGTTGGATTTGAAGATACCGATTCAAATGCAGTATCGATTTAGTTAATCGCCTCTATTTCTAGCAGAAGGGAGTTACAGGTATTAGGAAGATTACCAGAAACCTTTTTTACTATCTTTAGGTTTACTGCTTTTTAGTTTGAGCGATCGCTGCTTTAATAGTTCTGCCGCAAATTCACTTTTATCTTGGATTTTTAACATAGTAATTCGGTGGTTTTGATAGGCTTTAATTTCTGGAGCTAGGGGATGATCGGGATCGATTTTTAAGTGAGTGATTGATATTATATATCTTTCTCCATCCTCTGGCTTCATTTCTAAGGCACACATGATTCCCCCGGCATCACCAGAATAGCTAACTAATTCAATTATGTATGGATTCTTTAGATCAACTTTCTTACCTTGTTCTTGGAGCATTTTCACCATTTTCTTGCCAGCATAAGCTGTGATGGGTAGGTGGGTGGAGAGTTTTTTGGTTAAGGCCCGGGCTGCTGCGTAATCATCAATTTGCATTGTGTTTACCTGTTGTTTATTTATCCTAGGATTATTTTATGCCCTATAGTTTGGTTTTGAATTTGATACCTCGATCGCTCCTCCCTAAAACTAATCTTAGTGGTCGCCATCTCCATGCTTTGTTTTTAGAATTGGTAGACTCAGTTGACCCAGAATTGGCTATTAGTTTACATCAGCAATCGGCAGATAAAGCTTTTGCGCTTAGTCCTTTGCAGGTGACGGGGCGGCGGGGGCATGAGGTGCAGTTTCAGTACGATCAATCCATCACGGCGGGGACTCCCTGCTGGTGGCGGGTGGCTTTGTTAGATGAAGCGATTTTTGGGAAGTTGACTCATCTCTGGCTACAGCTTAGTCCCCACAAGTGTTGGCATTTGGGGGCAACGGATTTACAGGTGGCGAGTATTTTGGGGACTCCCCAAGTTAACCAGCCTTGGTCTAATTTTGTGACCTATGGACAACTTTATGAACAGGCTTCGGATAGTAATCGCCGGATATATTTTGATTTCTGCACTCCTACTACATTTCGAGTTAGTAAATATGACTGTGCGATGCCTACGAAAGAGTTAGTTTTTAATAGTCTTTTAAAGCATTGGAATACCTATAGTGGCTTAGTTTTTTCTAGAGAAATCATTGACTATATCTATCCGAGTCGGTTTGATATTCATACAGAAATTGTTACAGATAGTCGTAGTAAATTGATTGGCTGCGTAGGAAAGGTAATTTTTCAAATCTTGGGAGATGTTGTACCAGAAGTAATTAAACAAATTAATACTCTAAGTGATTTTGCTCTCTATGCAGGGGTAGGTCGCAAAACAACTATGGGGATGGGCATGGTAATCAGGAGAAAGTCATAAAGGAATCTATAGGTTACGCTGTTAGCAATCTTCTCCTTGGGTGACACGGCGGATATTGAGCAGATCGGTCATTTTGCGGACTTGGCTGAAGGCTCGATCGAGTTGGGCTTTGTCTTTAATGTCGATGCAGAGATCAATAATGGCGGGTCGATCGAGGGAAGTTTTTACCTGAACATTGCGGACATTGATTTTGTGATCCATCAGATGGGATAGCACATCCTTGAGGAGTCCTAGGCGATCGATCGCTTCAATCTGGACATTAACTGGGTAGGTTACGGCTCTGCCCTCCGTGGCACAGGGATTCCAACTCACGGGAATCAGGCGATCGCCCGGTACTTTTTCTAAATTAACGCAGCCCTGCCGATGGATAGTGATTCCCCGTTGCTTCGTCACCATGCCCATGATCGACTCTCCCGGCACTGGGTTACAACAACCTGCTAAATGATACAGAATCCCTTCTACTCCGGCGATCGGGAAATTTTTATTATCTGGCTTCGGGGTGGGACTAGGGTTGACAAGTTCAATGATCGTCTTCTCAATGGTCTCCTCTGGTTCGGGGAGCTTGGCAGTAATCGCCTCCCGGATCCGATTTACCACCACATTCAGGGTAATTTCCCCATAGCCCAAACCAGCCAAAAGATCATCCACAGAATGATAATTGCAGCGCTCTACCACTCCCTGCATCGGGTCTGATTTGAGAAGATTATCTAAACCTTTCTTGCCTAGCTCTTTTTCTAATAATTCTCTGCCTCTGGTAATATTTTCAGAACGATGGAAGCGCTTGTACCATTGGCGGATCCTATTTTTGGCGCTGGGAGTCACGACAAAATTTATCCAATCAAGGCTTGGCTTGGCACTTTTTTGGGTGATGATCTCCACCATATCCCCATTTTTCAACTCTGTTTCCAACACCGACCAGCGCCCGTTGACCCTTGAGCCGTAGCAATGATTGCCCACTTCTGTATGAATTCGGTAGGCAAAATCTACAGGGGTTGCTCCCTGCATCAGAGCGATGACATCACCACTGGGAGTAAATACATAGATATCTTCATCGAAGAGGTTGCCCTTAACAGTTTCTAGGTATTCCTTAGCATCCTTGAGGTCGTTCTGCCAATCTAGTAACTGCCGGAGCCAGACAAATTTGTATTCTTCGGGGTTGAGTTTTGCCTCGTTGGAATTTCCCTCCTGTTTGTATTTCCAGTGGGCAGCAATCCCATACTCAGAGATGTGGTGCATGGCGATCGTGCGGATTTGGATTTCGAGGGGTTTGCCGCTCAGACCAATAACGGTGGTGTGGAGGGATTGATAGTGGTTGGGTTTGGGTAAACCGATGTAATCTTTAAATCTGCCGGGGACGGGACGGAAAGCATCGTGGACGATCGCCAAGGCTCGGTAACATTCCTCGTTGGTTTCTACAATAATCCGCATGGCAGTGAGGTCGTAGATTTGGCTAAATTCCTTCTGGCGGCGCTCCATTTTTTGATAAATGCTGTAGAGGTGTTTGGGGCGACCACTGACATCTAGCCAATTTATGCCAGCTAAATCTAGACGGTTGCGTAATAGCTCGGTGGTTTCCCGGATTCTCGCCTCTCGATCGGCTCTCTTCTCGACTACTAGTTCCTGCATCTGCCGATAGGACTCACTATCCAGATATTTAAAACTTAAGTCCTCTAGTTCCCACTTTAAACGCCAAATCCCCAAGCGATTCGCCAGGGGAGAAAAAATTTCTTTAGTTTCCAGAGCCACCTGTTTTTGCTTTTCGGGGGGCATGAATTCTAGAGTCCGCATATTGTGTAAGCGATCGGCTAATTTCACCACAATGACCCGGATATCCTCAGCCATGGCTAAAAACATCCGCCGGAAGTTCTCTGCTTGGGATTCGGTTTTGCTAGAAAAATGTAACTTAGATAGCTTTGTCACCCCTTCGACTAACCTCCGGACTTCTGCCCCGAACCGTTCCTCAATTTCCTCCGGCTCCACCGCCGTATCTTCCACGACATCATGGAGAAATCCCGCCGCAATCATAATACTACTGCCCCCCATATCCCGGAGGATCCCCGCTACGGCAACCGGATGGGCAATATAAGGCTCCCCAGATCTACGACACTGCCCATCATGGAGTTGGTAAGCAAAACTAAACGCACTACAAATTAGCTGATTATCCTCGATCGAGTATTCTGTCAAAGTCCCGTCGGATTGATTGATCAAACAGCGCTGGAGCCAACTAGGCACATCAAAGTGGTAGGGCAGTAGACAGGCGTGGCGGGCTGGTTCAGTAGGGACAGAGGTGGGAGTAGGGTTGGGATTACTATTGAGAGTAGGATTGGCAGTAGGATTGGCAGTAGTGTTGAGGATAGCAGTGTTCATGGTAGTCAACAAAAGAAGTGGGTGGATACTTAAGAAATATTCGGGCGATATCTAGAAAATATTCAGAGATTATTCAGAAATTATTTAGAAAAATAGTTAAGAAGGTAAATAGTTAAGAAAGTCTTGAGGATCGATCGAGCAACTTATTGAGAGTATCTCCGTAATTTTACGTAATTTTTGCAGGTTTTCAGAGAAATTTGAAATATAAGAATAGCAAAGAAGGGATAGGAGTAATAAACTCTAGAATAAAAGCCGTAGAGCTAATTTTCTCCCATGTAGGGTTAATAATTGATTTAATCAAAATATCAGAATTATTTATACAAATCTTAATCTTATTGTGAATAATTTTCCTCCAGATAGCTATAACAAAAAGTATCAGCAGCTATTAAATCTATTGACTGAATCGATGAATCTATCTTTAGATACAACACTTCTTCTGGCTGCCCCAGAGCAAAACCCATGGCAGGAGTTAGCCAAATTTTATGCCCAAGAAATCTTGCCCCTGACTGGCGAAGAACTACCCCCAGAAATCGTGGCAAGGTGGCGATCGATCCAAACCGAAATTCACCGGGCGATAAAGTTATTAACAATGGATATTTCTCTCCTCCGGGCAGCCCGCCGCCCTGATCTGCAATCCCAAAGACAAAAGGTGCTGCTCGATCGACTCACCACCCTCACCACCTATTGCCAAGCAATCCTCACTCTCAACCCGGCTAACCTTGCTTAGAAATCTCTTAAAGGACGTATTCTCTTACTTATCATCACTAAAATCAGTGGTGTCCTTAATGAAATCCAGATGATAAATCTTAGGCTTTTGGGGGATTCAAGGAACTAAAAACTAGAAGAGAGGTCAAATTCTCTTGGATTGGGCTGGGCTTTGTTAGTAGCAGGATGATGAAGATAGCTAGATTTCTCTGCTCTTATCTAATCTTAGATGAAGAGTTAAAAAAGCAAGTGCTAGAGATTGATTAAAAATTAATCGAGCTTTCAGGAATCACCGAATTAACATTGATGAAGTTAGTTAGTAAACTAATTAGGCTAGTTCCAATTTTGGGAGTATGATTTCCAAGGGTAAGATAGCCTAATTTTCCCTAGGGCATCTAAAATCTGGTATTTTTGTTATTTAGAATTATTTTGAGGAGATTTGTTATGGGTTTTTCAGATAAATTTGGTCGATCGACCACCAGTATTGCAGCGCTAGTAGCCTTGGGTTTGACGATGCCAGTCCCCGCTCTAGTCATGGCCCAGACTCGGGTTAGTTTTAGTGATACCCAAAACCACTGGGCGCGTCCTTTCATTGAGAATTTAGCTCAGGAAGGGTTAATAAATGGTTTTGCCGATCGCACCTTTCAGCCAGAGCAAACCATTACCCGTGATCAGTTCAACTCCATTCTGAATCAAGTCTTCAACAACCGTAGCGTCCAACTCCCCCAAGGTTTCAACACCACCGCTGCCAATTATTGGTCTAGTTTTGATTTTCAAAATAACCGGGCTACTTCCCCCAACCAGTTACGAGGCACTGACAATCTTTCCCGGCTCCAAGTCCTCATGGCTATTACCAATGGCTTGGGTCTGACTTCTGCTAGTAGTCCGCAAACTGTCCTCACCGCTTATCAAGATGCCTCCCGAATTCCTAGCGCTGCGGCTGGTGGTCTCACTGCTGCCACCGAAAATGGTTTAGTTGTTAACTATCCCGATGTCCAGTATTTTGACCCCAACAAACCTGCTACTAGAGCCGAAGTGACGGCTTTTGTCTACCAAGCCCTAGTGAGTCAAGGCATTTTTGACCCCATCTCTAGCCGGACGATCGCCGCTCGCTACATTGTGCAACCCGGTAGTATTGCGAATAATCCCAACTCTCCGGGGAATTCTAACCCGGTCACAAACAATCCTCAAAATACCAATCCCCAAAATATTGGCAACCGTATTGCCCTCAATACAGTAATCAATGTCCGCTATCCCCAAGCCCAGAGAATCGTGATCACCCCCGGCGAAAATCAAAATCTCTCCCTGCTAGTGACAGACAATATTGTGAATTCCCAAGGACAAATATTAATTCCACGGGATAGCCAAATTGACGGGCAGATTACTTCTCGCTTCAATGGCAGTCAATTTTTGGGAGCGCAGTTTGTCGCCCAGCGTCTAGTTGTGGGCAATCAAGCCTATAACTTTAATGCAGTTTCTCGTCTCATTAGCGGTCAAACTGCGGAAACAGTCAACCAACAATCAGGGATAGGGGATACTTTAATCTCTGCGGCAGCAAGAACTATTCTTGGTTCGGTGACTGGCACTGGCAATAGTGGCGGTGGACTTTTAGAAGGAATTCTAGGTTCTATTTTCGGCGGCGGTAATCGTCCTACTACGTCTAATTCCACAGGTAATCAATTGGTGATTATTAATACAGCGACGGATCTACAACTGACAACTCAAGGTGATCTGGTAGTGGGGAATTAGGTGCAATGAGGAATGAATTGATTGTAATTTTACTTTTCAATCCTCGAAAACCCTGAAATATATACGGCATAGGCATTCTAGAAATTACAAAAATTAGCTAGAGTGCTTTTTTATTGGTTTTTGTTCGTTCTTTGTAAGTTTATGCGAACGAGTTTGCGCCGTTTTGGATTCTCCCGATAAACTTGGCAATAACTTTAGGCGGCAGCTTTTATATAAACATCATCTAGCAAAGCAAATAATTCATCTACTTGAGAAGATGTGAATAAACTGTCTAGACCTTGGGAGGCGAAGTCGGTAAACGGAGATTCGTAGAGTCGTGCTGGTGCGATCGAGCCATATTCGGTGAGGTAGTCAATAATCATGTTGATAAATTCGATTTGGTTAGCGTTGAGAGTTTTGTCTGCCAGAAACTTACCAAATTCTTGTTTAGCTACTTCCCGATCTAGTCCGATCAGCGATCGCACAAATAAGCCTAGTCCTTGAGATTCTTGTTTGGCCCGGTTCAGGTCTTCTACATTACCTAACCCGTTTTCTAGCAAGATTGTCTCTAGTTCTGATAGATCGATCGCCGTTAGCTGTTTGTTAGTTCTCAGTTTGAAGATGACCATCTGATCTTGATGCGATCGCAAAAAATCTCTAGCTTTAGCCCGGAATTTTTCAAAATTATCGGAGGAGGTGAAGTGGGGTAATTCGACGATCGTTTCATCGCCGATCTTGTCCTCAAAGTTGGTATAGATAGGCTGACGCTCTTGTTTTTCGATGAGCCTAATTAGACCGCGTAGCCGTTTGCGAACTATTTCTAGCATGGGCAAGGTTACGTCTTGCCACCATTCATCGGTTTGGATGTCTTGAATTAGCTCTAGTTGTGCTTGGACTAGGGGGATAGAGGATTTTTGCTCTAGGAGATTGGCGATCGCCTGAACCTGATCTCGTAGTCGCGGCAAGGTCGAGGACGATCGCAAGATGGCTAATTGTAATTTGAGGATGAGCAGATCAAACCTTTTAATTTCTTCGGCTTCGGGTTCAACTTGGGCGGGTAGTCCGGCGATTTCTTGGCTGAGTTCGTTTAGGGCTGGCTCTGATAGCGATCGCCATGTTTCGGGATTGTTATATTTTTCAATGAGTTGCCTTTTAGGTCGCACAATGAAGTTTTCAATATT
>Ga0209490_10003751_pt1 | contig 14161 bp, 13 predicted proteins | sample MAT06_FD_187209 | JGI IMG/M metagenome (GOLD analysis project Ga0209490, IMG submission 187209) | Freshwater microbial communities from Lake Fryxell liftoff mats and glacier meltwater in Antarctica - MAT-06 (SPAdes) (version 2) | ecosystem: Environmental > Aquatic > Freshwater > Ice > Liftoff...
AGGCGAAGACCTCGAACTCGATCGAGCCAACCAACTTGCCTATCGTCAGGGCAGGTTAATTGAATTATCAGAAAAAGAAACTCAGCTCTTAGCATATTTAATGCGCCATCCGGGGCAACTCCTCACCCACGAACAAATCTATCAATATCTCTGGTCAGACACCCAAAAGCCCAGTAGTAATGTCTTAGCAGCCCTAGTGCGTCTATTGCGACGGAAGATAGAGGCGATCGGCGAAACCCCTTTAATTCACACGGTCTACGGCAGAGGCTATCGTTTCGGCTCTAACCCAGATTCCTAATTATTGATAAATACGGGATTGATGGGATTCGAACCCATGACCTACAGCTTAGGAGGCGGTCGCTCTATCCATCTGAGCTACAACCCCAAGAAGAAATTTGAACTATCTCAGATTGTCTTAGATTGTCATTATACTCCTAATTATTCGGGTTGGGAAAGTCTTTGGGCATGAGTTTCGGAGTAAAAATTTTGTTTTTGTTGACAGAGAACTATTTCTGATGATCTGTATGACCAGACTTCAGGGCTTGTGGCTAAGTTATTTCTGGACGGATAAAAATAAATTTTCGTAGTTGTCTAGAGCCTGCTCAAAGGAAAAATGCTTGAGGGCGTATTCTCTGCCACATTTGCCTAGTTCTGCTGCTTGCTGACGATTTTTGTAGAGATTGACCATAGCTCCAGCGAGGGCGTTAATATTTTCTGGGGGGACGACTAACCCACCACCGCTCGATCGAACTACTTCGGCGGCTGTGCCATTCAGAGGAACAGAGGCAATAATAGGGCGACCACTAGCTAAGATGGGTTGAATTTTGGAAGGCATATTAAAGGCAATCACATTTTGTTTTTGCAACACCAAACCCACATCCATCGCTGCGAGCATTTGGGGTAATAAATTTCTGGGTTGAAACGGCACACAAATTACATTGGTTGCCCCCAGTTCTTGAGCAAATTTCTGGAGCCTGCCGATCGCTTTTTCCTCCCCGACGATTGCCACCACTAACTCTGGTAGATTTACCAACAATTTTGCTGCCCGGACAACTGTTTCTAGTCCTTGGGTTAAACCAATATTGCCACTATACATAAACACAAACTTGCCCTCTAGCTTGTAGGCAGTCCGGAAGTAGTTATTATCCTGAGACATGGGGAAAATAAAATTAGTATCAACCCAGTTAGGAATGACGACTAATTTTTCAGGAGATACCCCTTTACTAATTAAATTGTCGGCAAATTGATCGGCAATAATACTGATTTTGGTAGCGGTGCGGTAGGCAAATTTTTCTAAACCTTCAAACACCCAAATTAATTTTTTATTACTCAATAAACCCACATGAATGGCTGCTTCAGGAATAATATCTTGGAGATTGAGAATCACGGGACAACGGTGCAACCAACCCAGCAAAGCCGCAGGGACAGCGATCGGCAACGGTGGTGAAGTCAGAAATACTACATCGGGGCGTTTACCCCGGAGGGCATGAATAAAACTACTTACCACAAAACTTGCATCCAATACCACTCTTTCCAACAGATTGGGACGGGGACGAACTAAGACATAGCTGCGTTGAATTGCTACCCCATTTCTCAGCTCCGTTGTATACAGTTTGCCCCGGTAGCTGGGATATATCTGGCGCTCTGGATAGTTGGGCATCCCCGTCACTACTCTTACCTCGTGTCCCCGTTGGACCAAACCCTCTGCTAGTTCTGTCATTAGTGGGGCAATGCCGATTGGCTCTGGGTAATAGTTGTAGGAATAGATAATGATTCTCATAATCTCAGGGTAGGGATATCCGCCGTTTTTTGTTTGTTATTACCGATGCTAAATAAGGGATTAATCCTAGGAAAAATTGCTAGACTGGAACCGACAATTGACCCACAGTTGATAGAAACACCCCAGATTTTTAGGAGACAGACAATGAATACCCAACGTTGGCGGCGGGCGATCGCCCCTCTATTATTAGTATTATTCGTGATTATTGGCGGTTGTGCTGCTACTCAACCTTCCAGATTTGATCAAGCACAACAGGAAAGTACTCAATCTAAAGCTACCCCTGCTGTATCCAAAGCAGCCACTGATGGCAGCAAATTCAATAAGTTTTTCCCAACCTCCGGAAATGGTTTCAATAGAGTTTATACCCAAGAGAAAGATGGTTTTGCAAATGCCAAGCTAGAGAAAGACGGTAAAACCCTAGCCCTGATGTCCATCAATGACACTATTAGTAACCCAGCAGCAGCTACGAAGTTTCAACAAAGTACCAAAAGTATTGGTGGTTACCCGGCAGTAAATCAAGGAAATACTGCCACAGCCGTGTTAGTTGTCGATCGCTACCAAGTTAAGGTTACCTCTAAGCTTCCAGCAGAGTTCACCGTGGCCGATCGAGAAACTTGGTTAGGGAAGTTTGACCTCGCCGGATTAGCCCGAGTTAAGTAGCCAAAAAGTTAGTAGTTAAATAGTTCAATCTTAGAGCTAAAACTTAGCTAAAACTAAGAGCTAGGCAAATAATTTTTACCTAAAATTTAGGAGATTCGATCGTGAGTAAATCAATTTTTGAGATCGTTGATAAGTTGCCCACTGGTGGCTTGACGGTTATGTCCCTGAAGTCCTTAGATTTCGTGATCCCCGGTCAGTGGACTAATCCCGTAGGGTTTGAGAACACCATTAAACTGATCACTGGAGAAACCGATGAAGCCTTGATCCAACAGATCGGCGATCGAGCAGTACATCTCTACAATGACAAATCCCAAGGTTATCAACGAGCCATGTGGCTTTATGAAACTGTTGATAGTGCCTCCAGCGCCCTCGGAGCCGCCGCCCTTGCCGGAAAAATTGGTCAAGATGTCTCCTTCCTTGGCTTTTTGAGCAAGCTTACCCCAAAACCAGAAAAATCCCAGAGTATTGACCTTTGCGTCAAGCTGGTGGTGGAGTTGGTGGCATTTTGTCAGATCAATGGCATCCCCGGTGATAGTATTGGTGATTTTGTGGCTTCCCTTGGTGATTATAGTGGTGAATCCCTAATGCGGATGGCGGCGCTAGTTTGTTTTGATGGTTTAATTCCCCTTGGACCCGATTTTGCCCTGAAGGGTCTGAATACACTTAGAGGCATGAATCCTAGTGATTTGGGCAGTAACCCCGTGTTCAAGAGTGTCAGCAGCTTGATTCCCGGTGACAACACCGATGGTCAGCTAAATTTCATTACCAAAAGTTTTGATGCAACTACGGGCTGGATGAATAGCTTTGTCAGCGATCGAGGCTTAACCCCAGAAAGTGTAGTTGATCATTTAGCTAGTTTTGTAGAAATCTCCAAGGACAAACTAGAATACCTCGGAGCTTTCCTTGATGTTTCGACAAATTACTACTACCACACCGGAGCGCAAACCCTAGCCCGACGCTTAATCGAGCGCTCTTTTGCCGAAATCTAGATTGATTTAGATTTACTAATCTCTATAGCTATCAAGCTGCTCTTGGGTGATTATGGAAAAACCTTCCGCCTAGTCACCCAAATTTGTACTATGCATGAGAATGATAAGGAGTTAGTTCGCAGGCTCGAAAGATACGGTCAGTAAAGTATAATTGAGTAATCAGCCGGTTATTATTAGTACATTTTCAGTACATTACTAGGATAGATTGAGAACTAGAGTTTTCCGGCTTTTTAATAGATTTGATAGATAAAATTTTAGAAAAATATTTAGGTTTTTGTATTATGTTGCCTTCGGAATTTAGGATAAAAAGTTTTTGCCGTAAGCTGTGGTTAGTGGGAATTTTAATTATATTTTTGCTCACAGTGGCTCCTCGATCGGCCAGAGCAGCTACGGGCATATTTCCTGCCCAGAATTGGGGAAGTTTTCATAGTTCTGAAATTCTCGGCTTTCTCCCCAACAATAGTAGTGGTCTGCCTAGTGGCAATGCGATCACCGATGGTAAAGCGATTTTGCAGTATGCACTGCCCATAAATAACCCAACCATCCGCAAGGTGCAGGGCAGCATAGAAGATATCGCCAATCAACTCCGGGGCAAACGTTGGAAACCTGTAGCTCAGGATGTAAGCAAAGCAGAAAAGGTACTGAACGATCGAGCTAGCCAAATTTTAGATGCTATTCCTAAGACCCAAAAAGCTGCTGCGGAGAACCTGATCGCCGAACTCCAAACAGGGCTGACAACTATTCGCCAAGCCATCGAAATCAAGGACGCAGAGCAGGTATGGACTCAACGCCGTCAACTCCTCGATCGAGTGGGGGTGATCGAGGAAATGATGGTGACTAGTTTTCCCTTCACTGTTCCTACCGAGTATAGCCATCTTCCCCAACTCAAGGGCAGAGCGACCATTGACCTGACAACTAGTAAGGGCAAAATCACCCTCGTAGCTGATGGTTATAGCGCCCCCGTGACCGCAGGCAACTTTGTAGATTTAGTCCAGAGGGGTTTTTATGACGGGCTAGAGATTACCAGTGCTGAGGAATCTTTCACTGTCCAAGCTGGGGATCCTCCCGGTGAAGCTGTGGGATTTATTGACCCTGATACTAAGGAATATCGATCGATCCCCCTGGAAATTTTGGCAGCAGGAGACTCAGAACCCACCTATGGGATCACCCTAGAAGACGCTGGCCGCTACCGTGATCTTCCCTCTCTACCCTTTTCTGCCTACGGAGCAGTGGTGATGGGGCATCCAGCATTTGATGCTAATGGTGGTTCTTCCCAGTTTTTCTTCTTTTTGTTTGAGCCAGAACTCACCCCCGCCGGACGAAATTTGCTAGACGGACGCTATGCAGTTTTTGGTTATCTAACCGAAGGGAAAGAAGTATTAGCTAGTCTCCGGGCTGGGGATACGATCGAGTCGGCTCAAGTCGTCAAGGGTCTAGAAAATTTGGTTGAGCCTTCCGCTTAGAAATTGTTAACCCCAAGGCTATAAAAAATAAAATCCTAAATAAAATCCTTAAATATCTTGATGGAAATTCGATAACAATACGTTGAATTGCTACAGTTGCGCAAGAATTCCTCCTAGGAACCAAGAGTCTTGATATACTTGATGTCAGGTCTAGCTAACCTGAGCTATGGTTAAGAATTTTCTAGTCCTTAACAATTTCTGCTCGGAGCTTGATCAAAATAGTTTCTTGAATAAGATTTTTGTGAGGAGTCATAAATTATGCAACGTAAAAATACCAATAGGTATGGAGCTTTCTTGTTTGGATTGGGTGTGGCAGCGATCTCCATTGTCGGCAACTTTGCCCCAGTCTTTGCAGCTACCACCGAAGCTTCCCTAGAAACCCTACCTGCGGATAGTCCCCTTTTGGCTCAAGCTGCCCCCGATCGCTGTCGCCGTTCCGTAGTTACCGAAGGCTTGAATATCCGGGCGCAACCTAGCTTAACTGCGGCTGTAATCGGTTTAGTCGGCTATCTCCAGACCGTAAATCTTTCTACTCTTCCTGCTACTGTCAACACTGTGGCCGGAATCAACTGGGTACAAATTACCCTATCCAACGGAGCCACAGGCTGGATCGCTAACGGTGCACCGGGAACTGGTGGTAATGTACTTCCCTGTACTACTGTTGTTAACCCTACTCCTACTACTCCTATTACTCCTACTCCAGTAACCCCCGCCGGAACCTGTCGCTTGGTGCGATCGCCCATTGGTGGTGGCTTGGCAATTCGGGCTACTCCCGGTGGTAATTTAGTCGGTGGTGTTGCCAATAGACAAACTATTACTTTGGCAAATCCTCCAGCCACAAGAGTAGTCTCTGGTCGTCAATGGCTCCAGATCACTGCCCCTGTTAATGGTTGGGTCAGTAATGGTCAACCCGGTAGCTCCGGCAACCTCGGCAACTGTCCTTAGAAACCTGACATATTTAATTAGTCAGCTAGAAATTAATTAAAAGTTCAGTTGGGGGTGTAGATTCATGCTATGCCCCTAATTATTTCTGTGGCAAAATTTGATCGAGAAAAAGCATCCCTAGATTTGCGGTAGACTATTAACAATATTTTGGCTTGATACAGATTTAGTTGAATACAGGTTAGTTAAAATTTTTAGGTAGGTTATGAAGCAGCGTTTGGTTTCGGCTTTGGTAGCGATCGTATTTGTGGGATGTATGGGTCTGCTGACAAGTTGTGGAGGCAGTTCCTTTGGAGCCGCAAAAAGTTCAAATCCCCAAGGAGTCATGTTTATTTCTAAGCAGAGTCCCCTAATGATCTCCTTCCTCACAGGGCTTAACCAACTCTGGAACCAACCCGCCTCCGGTGCTGCCATCAAGTCTTTCCTAAGCAAACAAAACCTTGACTACAAAAATGACCTAGAACCTTGGCTAGGCGAAGAAATCACCCTAGCGATTACAGATCTAGATTTTGATCACAATCTCCAAAATGGTGTCCAGCCCGGTTATCTCCTAGTTGCCACTACCAAGGATGGAGCCGCCAGCCGAGCATCTTTGCAGACATGGCTCTCCCAAAAACTGATTGCAGGAACTGAGTTGAATTTTAGTTCCTACAAAGGCACAGAAATTATTTCTCCTCAAGTTGAAGACAGTACCAGTCTCGGAGATAGTTTAGAAAGTTCTGATGTAAATTCTGATGTAAATTCTGATGTAAATACAGTGGCGAGTACGGTGGTGGGCGATCGCTTTGTCCTCATTGCCAATCATCCCCAAGTATTGCGCCAAGCTGTTAATAATGCCCAGGCGATCGATCTCAACTTAGCTCAAGCTGCCGACTATCAAGAAACCCTAGGCAAGTTAGATCAGCCCCGACTAGGTTTAGGTTTTGTCAATCTGCCCGCCCTCAGTGCTTGGTTAGGAAAGCATGGGGAACTAGCACAGGAACCGCCCTTTAGTAGTCTGGCGATCGCTCTCTCTCAAAAAGATGAAGGCTTAATGGTAAAAACTGCTCTAAAAACTGTCCTATCTCCAGACTCCATCTCCGGCGTTGGCGTAGTCTCCCCAGAGGGGAATCGCATACCAACTTTCCATTTTCCTAGCCCCCTAGATAGTTATCTTCCCAGCAACAGTGGCTTGGCAATTAGTGGGCATAACCTTGGAGAATTTCTGGCCCAAATTATTACTCCCACTGATAAAAATTCTACTGACAAAACTCCCATTGCCAAAACTCAAGATGCCGAGGAAACTTTGCTAATTACGGAACTAAAAAACCTGTTGAGCAGACTAGATAGTCAACTTCATCTTAATCTAGGCTCTGACTTGTTGCCTTGGGTGACGGGAGATTATGCCCTAAGTTGGTTGCCTCCTAGGGATGGGGAGGTTTCTGAAGTCAAGGCTAAGTCTAAAGCTAAGTCTAAAGTTAGTTTTAACGAAGTTTCGGGAATAACCGGAGACTGGCTTTTTGTTGCCGAAAAATCTGATCCGGGAGCAAGGGAAGCGATCGCCCATCTAGATCAATTAGCCATGGAATCTGGTTTCAGCATCACCCCTCTGCAAATAGCAAAGCAGCCCGTTACCCTCTGGACACAATTACAATCGCAGAAAACCGCCCAGGGATTGCAATCTGTGGATACCTTAGTCCGGGGAGTGCATACTACAGTACGGAAGACGCTGGATGATACTCCAAAAGATTACGAAATTTTCGCTTCCTCGATCGCTGCCATGGGAGCCGCCCTAGGAGTTGGAAGTCAGCCCTTACCTACTACCAAAGGTTTCCAAGCTGCCCTGGCCCCCTTTGCCGACCCAAACCAAGGCTACATCTATCTAGATTGGCTCACCGCCCGGACTCTCCTCGAAGCCCAATTTCCCCTCCTCCGATTAATCGAAGTTCCCTTGAGTCCTCTACTGGAGAATTTAGAAACCATTAGTTTTACTAGCTATGGTAGCAGTGAGGGTATTACCACCAGTGAATTATTCTTAAAGCTGCAATCTTAAAACTTAAACCCTTTGGGCGCAAGCCTTGCACCCCTAACTCTATAATTGGATTTGATATAAGGACTCAAGATTAAGGACTATGTATCAAGAATTTATCTTCGCTCATCTAGGTCACTCAGGATTTTCCTTGCCCTTTGATATCAACTTAGAAACCTATTTTGAATCAAACTTTAGAGCAATTCTAGATTCGATCGTCACCGCAGAGCCGACCCTAGGGACAACTTTAATCGGGATGGCGATCGCTTTCGGTTTTGGGGCAATTCATGCCCTTTCTCCCGGTCATGGGAAGACCCTAGTTAGTGCTTATCTGATTGGTTCCCAAGGTACTCCCCAACAGGCTATTTTATTAGGAGTAACTACCACAATTACCCATACCATCGGCATTTTTCTCTTGGGAGCGATCGCCCTCTTTGCCTCAGCCTATGTTTTGCCAGAGCAGTTATATCCCGTGCTAAGTTGTGTCAGTGGGGTCACTATTTTTCTGGTTGGCTTGAGTCTCCTGAACCAGCGACTTCATTCCCATAGCCATAATTCTCATAACCATAATTCCCACAACCATAATTCTCATAACCATAGTTTCCACAATCACGATCACGATCATCATCACCCCCATCCCTCTGCTGCACCAACTAGCCTTGGTTCCTTGATTAAGCTAGGTATTGCCGGAGGATTGGTTCCCTGCCCCACAGCCCTAGTGATGCTCTTGGGGGCGATCGCTCTTCACCACATCGTTTATGGATTATTTTTGGTCAGTGGCTTTAGTTTGGGTCTATCCTGTGTATTAGTAATCTTAGGTTTATTGGCTGTTTTCGCTCGCCAGTGGCTAGAAAAATTTCCTCAAACCGAAGGCATTCTTCAACGTTTATCCCTGTTTAGTGCGGTGGTAGTAGTAATCATTGGTATGGGTCTAACCTTTGTTGCCACCAATTCTCTCCCAGATGCTTGGGGATTATGATCGTCAACTCAATTTATTAAGTAAAAAATTAACTAAAAAATTAACCAAGTAAATGAAACTAAACCAGTTATTAAAAAGCCTAATTCTTCCGGGTATTATCATTATTTTCTTTGGTTTCATCAGCCTCTTTAGTATTACAAGTTTCCCTAGTCCAGCCTTGGCTCATTCTGTAGAAACCAACTATCAGTTACGAGCCAATGAATTAGAGATTACATTAACTTTTAGTACTGGCGAGGCTTTTGAAAATGCGGCGGTTGTGGTTCGCCCTCCTAGCGAATTGGGTCTAGAACCGATTCAAGGACACACAAATGAACAGGGAGTATTTATTTTTAAGCCAGATTATTCAATTCCGGGAAACTGGTCTGTGGAGATCGGCGAAGGAAGTCACTGGGACTTTTTAAATATTCCAGTTAATAGTCAATCGATCGAGTTTGAAGCTATTAGCCAAAATCATCTCGATCGTCCCCATCATCACTATCTTGCAGATGCTCTCCTCGGTGCGGAAGTTGCCCTCTGCTTTGGAATTTTTGGACAATTCATCAAGACCAAACTTAAGCCTTAATCTCCAATCCTTACCAGAAATCCTCCCCAGAAATAGCGACAACTCTTCTCTAAATTATAGAAATCGCCGTAAAACCCATGTGCTTTAGCCGTGGGATATAAGTCGGGTTAACGTAGGTCAGCAATTCTCATTTTAGAACGTATGAACTAAAAAATGGCATTAACAAGGCTTTTTTGTTCAAGTTGCTGAACGATAGAATCAGGCTTTTAGCTTTTATTGATCGAGCAGTTTTGCCATAATGAGAATTGCTGAACGTAGGTACGTAGTTAACCAATTACTTCCCTACTATGATACGATAAATCAAAATCAGCTTTTGTCTGTAAACGACATCCTAAAATATTGGTGAAAAACCCAAATGGTAGTCAACAGAGTAAAAGAAAGCTAGAAATATCTTGAAACTAGGTAGCGGCAACCCTAAGGTTAAATCTAAGGGAAGTCAGTAGGGGCGAATTGACTACGCCTTTAAGGTTCAAATTCTGGACTCTTTAAGAATCCCACGCTCTTTAGACGTGGGAGTGTCAATTACTGATGACTGGTCACTGTTAACTGTACAATGTCATGAGTTTAATAGCGATCGCTCATGTTTTATCAAAATAAGCAAGTTTTAGTAGCCGGGGGTAATGGGCTAATTGGCAGCCATACCATTCAAGAACTCCTTCATCGAGGAGCTAAAGTCCGGGCGACCATCCATAGTAAGGAACCAGTCATTCAAGACAATCGCATTGAATATATTCAGTGTGACCTGACCCAACGGGCAGACTGTGCCAGAGTTGTCCAAGGGATGGATTATGTGATTCTGTGTGCGGCAAACACCTCCGGGGCAGCGATGATGGCGAAGAACCCGATCGTCCATGTCACCACCAATCTTTTAATCAATTCCCAAGTTTTAGAAGCGGCTTGCCTTGCGGGGGTCGAAAGATTACTCTTTGTCAGTAGCACCACGGTTTACCCTGCCGTTACTTACCCAGTGAAGGAAGAAGAAGGATTTACTGGCGAACCCCATCCTAGTTACTTTGGGGTGGGATGGATGAAACGTTACATTGAGAAACTAACCGAGTTTTATTACCAACGCTACGGCATGAAAATTGCCCTAATCCGCCCCACAAATATCTACGGGCCCTACGATAAATTTGATTTTGAGACTTCCCACGTCTTACCAGCTTTGATTAGAAGGTCTGTGGAAAAACAAAACCCCTTTGAAGTTTGGGGCGATGGCTCGGCGGTGCGAGATTTTATCTATGTTTCTGACCTCGTGGAAGCACTGTTATTGACCCTAGAGAACTATGCTGAATGCCAACCCCTAAATATCGGCTCTGGGGAACCAGTAACCATCAAGGAATCTGTAGAATTGATCCTGAGATTAACCGAAAATCCGGCGATCGCCGTTTATGATGCCAGCAAACCCACAACGATTCCCCTACGAGTAGTAGACCTGACAAAAGCCGAAACCATTTTAGGGTTCAAACCCAAGGTCTCCCTAGAAGAGGGATTAAAGAAAACCATTGACTGGTATCGTAGTACCCTCACTTAGTTTTGAGAATTGCTAAATCTCTCCTTGTAGTAACGGCTTTAGCCGCCTTAGATAATTTAGATAAATAAACACACAACAAAGATAGATGGGAAGAAAAGAAATAGATTTACATGTTTGGGATGTGCTGGAAGAGCGAGATCTTTTGGTGGTGGAGCCGTGGATTCGAGTGACTAGACAGAAGGTAGAGGTAGCAGAGGGGAAGATCATTGATGATTATCACCAGATTCAGTTGCCGGATTTTGTAGTGATTGTAGCCAAGGATCGATCGGGTAAAGTCTTAATTGAACGCCAGTACCGCCACGGACTTGGAGAAGTCACCCTCGTCCTCCCCGGTGGTATGCTAGAAGATGGGGAAGAGGCTCTCGTGGCTGCCCAGAGGGAACTGTTGGAAGAAACGGGCTACGTAGCCGAAAACTGGCAGAACTTGGGAAAATATGTGGCTAATGCCAATTATCGCTGCGGGGAAGCTACTTTATTTTTGGCAGAAAAGGCCCATCAAGTTACCGAGGCTAATTCGGGAGACTTAGAAGAAATTGAATTACTACTGCTATCTCCAGAGGAGGTTTTTGAGGCTGTGCGTCAGGGGCAGATGACGGTGATGGGGGCAGTGATGGCGGTGGCGGTGGCTTTGAATCCACAGTTGCATCGATCGCAGTCAAATCATATAAATAATCAATAAATAATCAATAGACAAATGGTTAACCACCGTGATAAATTATGTTAGATTTGCGATAAATCAACTACTCTGGTAGGCAAGCTTCATTAATTCTAGTGTGAACTACAATTATCAAGTGTCAGCTATTTACACTAGCTCCCTTCCTTGAACTGAAAACAGGAGCATAACCATGACTCAGGCGGGTAGCAACAAATTAAAATTAATGGTGGTTGACGATGAACCAGACAACCTAGATTTGTTATACCGGACATTTCGCAGGGATTTTACTGTATTTAAAGCTGATAGTGCGATCACAGCCCTAGGAATTCTTGATCAAGAGGGTGAAATGGCAGTGATCATTTCTGACCAACGAATGCCAGTGATGAATGGGACGGAGTTCTTGAGTAAAACTGTAGAAAAATTTCCAGAAACAATCAGGATTCTCTTGACTGGTTACACTGATGTGGAAGATCTGGTGGATGCCATCAACTCTGGGCAGGTATTCAAGTATATTACTAAGCCTTGGAACCCCGAAAATCTCAAGTCTGTGGTTGAACAGGCTTCGGATACCTATAAATACACTAAGCGGCGGACAAACGAGCTTCGTCATGCTCTGCAACGAGAAGAATTATTTAATGCTATTACTACGGCAATTCGGGAATCCTTGGACTACGCCAGTATGCTGAGTACCATTGCCCAAACCATCGGTCAGAACTTTGGGGCGGCGGGTTCAATTTTGCGTCCGGTCGATCGAGGCAAATTTAATGAGGAATACTATTCCTATCAAGAAGAAGGTACAGCAACCCTTGATCTATCGGCTTTAGAAGCCCTGATGACCGAGGTATTGCAGCAACCAGAAACCAAACTTGCCCTCACCCCAGATCAACCTTCGGGGCTAGTCATTCCCCTGATCTATCAACAGGAATTTCTGGCTATCCTTTGCGTCTACCAAGCTCCCGACCATAGCCCTTGGACTAATGACGAGAGACAGCTCATGGAAGCAGTGGTGGAGCAGGCTTCCCTCGCCATCTCTCAAGCCAAACTCTACCAACGTACCCAAGAACAGGCAGAGAAAATGCGGGCGGAGTTGGAGGTAGCAAGGCAGATTCAAAATAACCTGTTGCGCCAGAGTTGGCCAGATTCTGATGCAGTGAAAGTCCAAGCCCTATGCCATGCCGCTAGAGAAGTGGGAGGAGATTTTTTTGAGGTGTATTTTCATCCCCAAGGAGATATTTGGCTGGCTGTGGGGGATGTTTCGGGGAAGGGAGTGCCAGCAGCGCTATTTATGGCAAGCGGGATTTCTGTCCTCCGGCGAGAATTAGCCCAAGAAATTTCCCCGGAGCCGGAGACGGTGATGCGAAACTTGAATAATAGTATGTCAGAAGACTTATTTAGTACCAACTGCTTCATCACTATGATCCTAGCTCGCTATACTCCTACTACTAAACGGCTTAGTTATGCTAATGCTGGGCATATCTATCCGATGGTCTGGCATCATCAACAGGTGAGTCAGCAGGAGAGTAGGGGAGAAACGGTAGTCCAGCCTAATTTCCTTAAAACGCGGGGAATTCCTGTGGGGATTCTTACCCATTGGAAAGGGCAGGCGGGGGAATTAATGCTTAATTCTGGGGAGGTGTTTCTGTTAACTAGTGATGGTATTACCGAGGCGACACTCCGAGAGGCGATCGCACCTGATGGTACTATTAGAAGCAGTGAACCCGGAAAAGGCACTATGCTAGAACAAGAAGGTTTATGGCAATTACTGGTACAGGAAGAGGCTCCCCTAGACCTCAGCCATCTTTTGGCTCAAATTCGTGAGCATACCAGTAATATTCAAGAAGATGATCAAACTATACTTTCCCTGGAGATTCTGTAGTCCATGAAAACAGAGTTACATATACCGAGTGATTTGAAGTTCTTAGGTATTGCTGAAGGTTGGCTCCTAGGGAGTCTGGAGGCAGAACTGGGAGATACTGTAGATTGGGGGCGGCAGTCAACTCGGCTGCGTCTTGCCCTAGTAGAAGCCTATTCCAATGTGGTGCGCCATGCCCACCGAGATCAGCCTAATCTGCCTGTCCTAATTCGTTTGGAGTTGCGAGACCGAGATTTGGCGATCGAAATCTGGGATCATGGCAAGGGTTACAACCTCGAAACCTATCTCCCCCCAAACCCCACCGATCGACAAGAAAGCGGCTACGGCTGGCTAATTATGAATCGGTTGATGGATCGAGTCGAGTATATGCTCCAAGTGAATGGACGTAACTGCTTGAAACTAGAAGCGAGTCTGCCTGCATTGGAGAAAGTGAGTTAATTGGCAGAATATATTCCCCCAATAGCAGATTTAGTTAGTACTGAATTTCCCCTAGAGGGGTTTCTGCCGATTCCCCCTGCACCAGAAAACTTCAAGTCCGGTTTTGTGGGAATTGTTGGTCGTCCCAATGTTGGTAAGTCTACCCTGATGAATTATCTTGTGGGGCAGAAGATTGCCATTACTTCCAGCATTGCCCAGACTACCCGCAATCGTCTCCGGGGCATTCTCACTACAGAAATGGGACAAATTATTTTTGTGGATACTCCGGGAATTCATAAGCC
>Ga0209490_10003752_pt1 | contig 14159 bp, 13 predicted proteins | sample MAT06_FD_187209 | JGI IMG/M metagenome (GOLD analysis project Ga0209490, IMG submission 187209) | Freshwater microbial communities from Lake Fryxell liftoff mats and glacier meltwater in Antarctica - MAT-06 (SPAdes) (version 2) | ecosystem: Environmental > Aquatic > Freshwater > Ice > Liftoff...
AACGCCGCTGAGTTCCCATTCCAACGAGCCCTCAACGAGGAGGGTGTGCGTGTAGCGCTTGAAGCTGTGGCCACCCGGTGGCCGCTGTGCCGAGGCTTGGAAGGTTCCGGTGCCGAAGGTGAAGCCCACGCTATAGAACGCATCGCCGAGGGCCTCGCGCAACAGCCCGCCGCTGGCGAGCTCCGCGCTGTTGAGGTAGCTCAACGCGCTCTTCTGCACATGCCCGTTATGTGCCCAGAACACACAGCGGGTAGATGGCTCCCGTTGGGCAAGTTGCAGCAACAGCAGTTAGCCCATGGCGCGATCACGACCACCCGGAGTGCCGTACTGCGTGAAGTACGCACAGAGTTCCTGTGTATGCACCGCGATGGCGTTGCTCTGTGGATCGTTCTTCGTGGTGTGCGCGAAGTCCGCACGCAGTTGCGCGACGTACACCAATACGCTGTCGAACAGAATGCGATCACCTCGGAAGGACGCGGCGACAGCGGCCTCGGCGCGGGGCTTCAAGGCGGCGATGCGCGCGAGGAGGTCGGGATGCGCAGCGAGCAATTCCGTCATGCGTGCTTCCACCGCTTCGCCATCCTGCGCGTCCACACCGAAGAAGTGTACCTGATCGGCGGGGCCTGCGTGTTGGTTCCTGCGCGCAGATCGTCCAGCAGTGCGGCGTTCTCCTCCACCATCCAGATCAGCATGCCGAGTCCGCTCAAGGCCTCCGCACGGTCATTATTCCTGCCAGCGATATACTCCTCACAGGCCCGCGCTTTCGACGCGCTCGCCTCGTACGCCACGTAGCGGTAGCCGGTGTTGCGCACCAGGTGCATGGTCCACGCACGCTTCAGCTCGAAGGATTCGTGCTGCCCGTGGGTGGCCTCGCCGAGCGCGAGCACGCGCACCTCCTTCAGCATGGGATCCAGCGCAGTGAACAGATCTGCGGACGTGAGCGGCGCGGCGGACGATCGCAGCCAACGTTGCACATCCGCGTGCGGCGGCTCTGGTGGTAAATACAGCCTACCTACAGCGCGTGTGAAGGCACTGTCCATGCCCGGCACCAGCACCACGGAGTCCACCTGCTCACCGGGCTTCACCACCACCTGCATTGAATCGTGCTCGCCGATGAAGGTCACGCTGCCGGGGCCATTCCTGCAGATCACCTCCGCAACATCGGGCCGTGCGCTAGGTGTTGCCACCCAGGGTTGGTTTTGAAGAGCGCCGTTGATGCGCCACTGGAGCTGCGGCAGTGTGGTATGGAAAACAGGCGGCTGTGCCCATGCGCAGAGCGCGACAATCGATGCGAGGAGAAGGTGCGGCACGCGGACCATCACAAGTTGATAGGACGGTATCATCATGCGAAGTACGGTCACACCTGAATGACGTGCCGCATATCCCCGCCAGTTGTCCGGTCCGTTACGCTTCACAGTCACCGAAGCGTTCACCGGCACTCGACAAACCACTGCGATCTTGCGCTCCTCGTAAACCCAATTCGGGACGGGACAGGTTTCGTCATGGTGCAATAGAGCTTCCAGTATCCCAGCATCCGCACCTTCACCTTCGCGATCGCACTGCCTCGGTCCACCGGCCGCCGCGCCTCCTCGCGCGGTTTCGGACCCAGCCCCAGCTCGCACCGCATCGCGCGGCTGAAGTGGTTGCCGGTAAGCTGCACATCGTGTACGGCCTTTAACAGGTCCGCCTCGCAGCAGTCGATACACAGCACCGTGAACGCCCCCTGCCGTATCGCGCGGCGCAGCGGCTCGCCGCCGGGCCGGTGGCCCATCATCAGCACCCGCACCGCCTCATGCCGCTCCCGCAGTTGGGCCAGCACCGCAAAGCCGTTCATCTCCGGCAGCTCCATCTCCACCAGCACCAGCTCCACCGCCAGCCCCGTGCGCAGGGCGCCCAACAAGTCGCCGCCGCTGGCCACCGCCAACGCTACGGTGTTGTTACCGGCCACCTCCAGCGTATGCACCAGGCCCACCCGCACCAGATCGCGGTGCTCCATCACAGCAACCGTGCAGGGGCCATCCATGGGTTTGCGCTATGTGCGAGGCATGTGCCAGTTCTTCGCTGCACGCAGCACCGCCAGGCAACTGCCCCCAGTGGCGTTCGCGGACCTTGTTCACTTCTTCCCAACGGGATGGATGCGCCATTCGTGCATTCCGCTGCCTGGGCCAGTGCGCAGACTACAGCCACCGGTATAGGGCTTGGAAAGCTACTAAGGCAGCGCTGGCGTGGGCCGTGCGGGGTTTTGGGGGCGGGTGCAGATGGGGGTACCCGTGAAAAATACTCCCCCCTGCCCGTGAAAAATACCCCCCCTTGTCGGGTACCAAACGCTTGTGAATGTAGTGCGGGTGTGGCTGCTTTGCCAGCAACGAAAGCACACCATGACCACCCACCGCATTACGGCATCTATTCTTCGCCTTCGCATTAAGGCGGTAGATGGAACCATCATAGCGCGGTTACCAAGAGGTACCGAGGTGCAACTGGTACAAAGCAGCGCGAACGGCTGGGGTCGTGTTCGTGCCGTGCTCCTCGATGGCGAAGTGGAGGGCTGGGTGAGCATGGCACACGTAGAGGCATTGACTACCACCGCGCCCGTCGCGGAGCCGAAATGGCTGGCCGTGGCGCGTGCGGAGATCGGCGTGAAGGAGTATCCCGGCGCCCAGCATAACCCGCGCGTTATTAAGTACCTCAAGTCCACCACCAACCAAGCCACAAGCGACGAGACGGCTTGGTGTTCGGCGTTCGTGAACTGGTGCGTGGTGCAAGCAGGAGTGGCAGGCACCAACTCTGCTGCAGCGCGCAGTTGGTTGAAGTGGGGCAGGGCCTTGAGCGAACCGGTGCCTGGATGCATGGTGGTGTTCCAACGGGGTTCGAGCCCCACGAGCGGGCACGTCGCCTTTTACCTCGAAACACGCGGCACCGGGATACTGGTGTTGGGCGGCAACCAGAGTAATAGTGTGTGCATTACGAGCTACCCGGCAAGTATGGTTTTGGGGTGGCGGTGGAGTGCATGAATGAAGCAACCATGAACCAAAACCCCACCACAATGGCCACGAAGAAAACCACACTGCGCGTGCTCAATTGTCTCCCATCCGTGAACACCGAAAATGATTGGGACCTACACACTGCGCGTGCCGCCGGAGCACTCCGGGCACCTGCACCGCCACCTCCTTCAAAGGACCTTCGTGCAGATTGGTGGACGATCGGCGACCAAGGGAGTACTGGCTCATGTGTTGGTTGGGCCTGCGCCGAAGGTGTGCTGCGTTGGCATTTCGCAAAAGCCGGAAGGATCGCCACCAACCGTCGGCTAAGCACGCGCTTCACATGGATGGCCGCTAAGGAGATCGATGAATTCACGGACAAACCGACCTCCTTCATTGAAAGCGACGGCACGAGCTTGAAAGCAGCGCTCGATGTATCGCGCAAATACGGCGCGGTGCTGGATAGCGTGTTACCCTTCGGCCGCGGAAGGCTTTATCCGGATGAGACCGATGTGTTCTACGCGATCGCCGCCCAGTTGAAGGTGATGCGCTACTTCTCGTTGGGCCAGGACCTGAACGAATGGCGCCGCTGGCTCGCCAACAAAGGCCCGATCCTTGTTCGCCTGAACTGCGACAACACTTTCATGAATGCGAAGGTAACGCGCGGCAAACTAGCGCGCTACAGCGCGAGCGACAACCTCGGCGGACATGCCGTGGCCCTTGTCGGCTATACCCCTGAGCATTTCATTGTGCGGAACAGTTGGGGCACCACACTTTGGGGTGACAAAGGATTTGCCTACGCCAGCAAGGCGTATGCTGAAGCGGCATTCACGGAGGCATATGGGGTGGAGGTGTAACACAGATATAAGCGGGATCCCACGATCCGAGACCAGATGAACCCTGTTGCAAAAGCCGCCATTGAGAATCCGTATCTCGATACGATCATCTCCCTTGTGCTGGTGTTCGCATTGCTCAGCATCCTCGTCAGCGTGCTTTTGGAGGGATGGAACAAGCGCGTCAAAATGCGCGGCGTGTTCCTGCAGAAAGTCATCTATCGGTTGTTGGATGATCCACTCGATCGGAACTACGGGTACCTCATCTACCAACACCCCATCATCAACAAGATGCGGAAGGATGGGAACAGCTATCCGCATTACATACCGGCGGAAGGATCCGCCAATGCATTGATCGACACCTTGGCGGATGGTGCGGTCACCACTTCCTATCCGGAGGATGATGACGGAAACTATGTCAAGGTGAGCGCCGGTGCTAAAGGATCCCTTTCCGAACGCCTAGTGAAGGGTGTGGGGAACATGGCAGACAGTGAATTGAAGCGGCTGTTCTCCAACTTCATTGATCGCAATTCATCACTGGATCCCAACATCAAGGTATCGATGGACCCGTGGGCGGACGCATCCTCTTCGGCACCGATTTCTACATGACCCTGCGGGAAGCGACCGAAGCCAAGCTCGTTGGCGATTGCCGCGAAAAACCCGGACCCGAACGCTTTGAACGGATCGCAGCGGTGAACACCAACAACTATCTCCGCAGCCATCATTTCGATCCCAGCAAACGATCCCTGAACACCCTCTGAAACACATACCACATGAACAATTTCTTCATCCTTTCACGCAGCATCCTGCCTGCCTTGATGTTAGCGGCTCTTCTATCGTCCAGTTGCGCCACGGTCCATGTTTGGGCCAGCAACGATTCCGACAGCGCCGAGAACACCTGTACGACATGCCACACCACCTCTTGGGCATTTGCGTGGGGCATTGTGCAGCCTACGCCGGTAAAGGCCGACTGTCTCCACAAGGCCGTGAGCCGGGTGCGCGTGAAGACCAACTTGGGCTATGCGCTCATCACCACCATGACGCTGGGCATTGCCATACCGCAGTACGTGGAGTGGGATTGTGCGCCGCAGGATGTACCCACCGGAGACTTCGGACAATAAGACCATGAGCTACCCAACAGGCATCGAACCGCTAGCGCTATCCGAGTGGACCAATCGGCATGGCAACTTCACCCAAGCCCTGCGCCCGGGTGCATCCTTCAAGCTATACAACCGCGACCTGCCCAGCCGCACCGGTTCCTATAACGCGACCACGGACAATTTCCGTTGGTTGATCAAACACGCATTGGAAAACCGATACCGCTTGCGTGCATTGGGCAGAGGCTGGTCCTTCAGCAAGGTGAACGTGAGCGAGGACGGACTGATCGACACAATGGATCTGCGGCTCTCGTTCAACGTTCCCGCATCCTTCACCCACGCCCGGTTCCGTGCACGCGGGGGCGAACCGGGCCATCTTATGTTGACGCAATGCGGCATGAGCGTGGCCATGTTGAACGACCGTTTGGAGCGCGCCGGCGAGCCGCGTCGTTGCCTGCGTGCATCGGGTGCGGCGAACGGACAAAGCATCGTAGGCGCATTCAGCACCAACACGCACGGTGGCGCTTTCCGCTTTGGTGCGGTGCATGATCAGATCGTAGGTCTGCACCTGGTCGTTGGGCCGGACCGCCATGTGTGGTTGGAACGCGAAAGCGACCCCATCGTGGATACCAGCTTCACCGACCGCCTCACCGGCGTGGAGCTGATCCGCAATGACGACCTGTTCAACAGCGCATTGGTGGGCTTCGGCAGCTTCGGCTTCATCCACGGCGTCATGCTGGAAGGGCGATCCATCTGCCTGCTGGAAGACTATCGCAAGATCGGTGTGCCGTGGAACGACCGTACACGCGAACTGCTGAACACCGGAGAACTGGAACGTTTCGCCGACATCGTTCCTGGCCCGCTGGGCCAACCCGGTTACGAGCCGTACCATTTCGAGGTGGGCTTCAACCCGCACCAGCTCTTGCCGAACAATTCCGAAAAAGGCCTGTTCCTGCGCGTCATGTACCGGACCGACTACCACGCCGACTACCCACGTATGGCACCCAACCCGGCTTTCGAATATGGCGACAACACCTTCGAGATCCTCCAGCGCGCGCTCGACATACTTGGGCAACGCGGCGAACGCCTTATCCCGAGCATCGTGAATGTGCTCTACCCGCTTGCCTACAAAGAAGGACCGAGGCGCGTGGGCACCATGAGCGAGCACTTCAACAGCACACGCGTTCGTGGTCGTGGTGCGAGCTTGGCCCTTGGATTTGACATCAGCAACACCAGCGCCGCCATCGACTTGGTGCTCGACCTGAACCGCTCGTTGCCCTTCGCCGGAGTATCCGCATTGCGCTTTGTGAAAGGGTCGCCCGCCACGCTCGCCTTTACACGCTTCCCCACCACCTGCGTGTTGGAACTCGATGGCGTGGACAGCGACGGCACCAACGAATTCTACCGCCGCATCGTAGCGCGCATGGACCGATCAGGTATGCCTTTCACCCTGCATTGGGGCAAGGTGAACCACATGCTGAACGAACCCTTGCTACAACGCATGTACCCGCAAGACGCCATCGACACTTGGCGAAAAGCACGCACCGAACTCATGGACATGAACGTGATGGAGGTCTTCAACAACGGCTTTATGGAACGCTGTGGGCTGGATCGGGCGGGGGTGGTGGTGTAGGGTTTGGACATGCGAATAAAACGATGTCCTGTGAAGTTTGATTGAACGAAAACACTATGCCAATACACCGAACCAACGCCTCCGTCCGTAGACCACGAAAGGGACCGAGTACCGAACAAGGATCTGACCGCTATTCGTAAAATGGAAAATAGATGATCGACAACCCCTACCTGGATACCGTCATCTCGCTAGTGCTGGTCTATGCTTCGCTGAGCATAGTTGTAAGCATGGCCGTGGAATGGCTCAACAAGGGGTTGGGCACACGTGGCACATTCCTCAAATCGGCCATCGAGCGCATGATCAACGATCCGAACAATTACGAGTTCGGGCACATGATCTACGCCCATCCGTTGATCGCACGATTGCGCAAGGATGCCAAGACCCTACCGTCGTATATCTCCTCAAGCGCCTTCGCCACCGCTCTTATCGATCTGCTGGGCGAACGCGGGTGGAGCATGACCAGCAAGGCGGTCGACAACGGTCTGTTCCAATTCGTAAGAACGACCCCGATGGAGTCCTTGGATATCCGATTCAGGCAAGGTTTGGCCTCGCTGGAGGAAAGCCAGATGAAGAGCTTCCTGTTGGGTCTCGCCGACCGTTGCGTGGCTACGAGCGGGGCTGTGTTCCTAGAAGCGCTGCGCAAAGAGATCGCGAACTGGTACGACGATCACATGGACCGCGTGACCGGGGAATACAAGGATACCCAGCGGATGAAGTTCTACGTGTTCGGTTTCGCCGTGGCCATCGCCTTGAACGTGGACAGCATCCATTTGGCGCGGGTGTTCTTCCTGAACGAACCCTTACGCACCAGCATGGTGCAGCGCGCCGAGGAAGCTGCGGACCGCTACGCGCTGTCGCCGGACACATTGAAGCACAACATCGACTACCTGCGCTCCATAGTCGTGGCGCTACCGACGGACTCCTCGGTTGGCGATTCGGTCAAAGTTCCGAAAGGGTTGAAGAAGAGTTTGCAGGTGCTCTTGGGCAAAGCCAAGGGTGAACTGGCGGCCTCGCGCACGGATTCGGTCCTGGCCGCCATTTCGCAATGGGGATTGCCCATAGGCTACGCCGACGATGAACCTCCGGTGATATGGTGCAAGAAGAAGGACAAAAAGAACAAAGTCGTTCAACAGAAGTTGGCACTGCTTAGGACCGACCCGCTATTGCACTACTTCGATGAACGCGCAAAGCACCCCTTGCTCTACGGCTTTCTGTGGCTGGTTGGCATCAGCCTTAGTGGCCTCGCCCTGAGCGCCGGAGCACCTTTCTGGTTCGAGGCCATGGTGAAGCTGATCAACATCCGAAGGGCGGGTGTGAAACCGCAACCCATGCGTGAAGAGCACACCACATGAGCGGCTTAAACAGGATTGATTTGAAAAATACACAAAGGACATGATCTGGCCTGAAGAGTGGTGGTTCAAGAGCCTGCAGATCCAGTGGCTTTGGAAAGAACTAGGAACCAAAGGGCAAGGAGTCACCGTGGCGATTTGGGATTCTGGATTGGATAACCTGTTCGGGTTCATGGACCGTGAGCGAACTCGCGGGAAGAACTTCCTCGATGGTCGTGGAGAGGACTACTTCGGCGATGACAATTGGGAGCGGCACGGCTCCGAGGTGGCAAGAATCATTGCAGCTTCTGGTGACCATTGGGGCATAGCTCCGGAAGCTTCGCCCATCATAGCGCGCGCAGTTGATGATCGTAGTCTGTCCGATTTCCGTCTGTTCATGAAGGACCCCAGCATCGGTAAGGCTGACATCATCAACATCAGTCATGCGTTCCTGCCGAGCGTGGATGAGCACAAGGACGTGATCGCGGCGATGAAGGACACTATCCCCAAAAGCACCAAGATCATTGTGGCGGCCACGGGGAATTATGGCCATTCGTCGGGAGCGATTGAAACGATACCTGCTGCGCTCCCGGGTGTGATCAGCGTGAACGCTACTATGAACGAGCACCACGAGATTTACCCGTATTCCACCGGGCTGGGAGAAGTGACCTTATTGGCACCGGGCGCGAACATGAAGTGCTACTTCTCCGGCGAGCCGCTCTATGGTACCTCCTTCGCTTGTGCCGTTGTATCGGGCATTTGCGCGCTGGCCGTATCCTTCTTGCGCAACGCGAACAAGCCGCATGGCCCCGACATCATCAAGCGTGTTTTGATGGCTTCATGCGACACCCAAAGTGGTTGGATCCCCGGACTACACGGCTCCGGTGTGCTCAACGCTCGTCGATTGGCCCAGAACCTCAAATCCCTTTGACCCATGACCGCACACATTCAACACCGCGTACATTCTTGGCACCCACTACTGCATTGGCTCATATGCGTGTTACTTGCACATACCACCTCGGCGCAGACCCGCTCGCCATTGGCCGATGCGATACGGCTTAAGGAACTGGCCATAGAGCGAACGGCGGCGAAGGTGAAGATCACCGATATGTTATTGGTCCATCCCCCATCAATAGCTGCGGATAATACCACGGCACATGCTCAGGAAGTAGTTGCAGCAAGAGTGGCGGAAGAGGCGCTTCGCACTGACGCGGTCGCGATCTTGGGCGCTTACGTTCCATCGGACGCAGGTGTGACGGATGCGGCAGGGGTGGTGAGCTATTTCACGAATCCGGCAAAGAATCCATTTACGGCGAGCAAAGCGATCGTGATCACCGAGAGCGCATCCGGTGGAGGAGCGGGCACTGCTGTGAATGCGGCAACGGGTTTCCTGAATGTCGCCGGCTCCCTCGACGTCACCAACCTCGCCGTGGGCCTCGCCGATTTCCTCATCGATCGCGCGAAGACAGAACTGAACACGGCCTTCTTCGAGCGTTTCCAAGAGGCCTTGCAGAAGGAAGAATTCAAGGACCTCCGGTTGCTCTTTCCGGAGACGGCCAGATTGCTCAACGTGGTTGGCACAGAGATCTACCGCTACGACGCGTTCCTCAACAACATGCGCACTGCTTTCAACAATGACCTCGGCGCGTTATTGGCCCATGCCCCGGACGTTGTTGAGAACCACGCGGAGGATCTGCGACAGATCGGCGGACTCTATCCGACATTAATGATCGCCCTCAACGCCGCCGCCGAACTGGATCGCGGAACGCATCCCGGTGAGGTGGTCGACCACCTGATCGCAGATGAAGCACTGTTGGATTCACTCAAGAGCGGGCAGCCCCTGATCGGTAATGGCATCCACCTCGCATCGATGATCTCGGAGTCACTTCGCAGTGCGGAGGGCACGGTGCGTTACTGGGCGACACAAAAGGAATTGGAGGCATTGAAGGACGAGACCACTTTAACGATCTACTTCGGTCTGCTCTATGAATGGAGCAAGTCGAAGAAGTACGCGGGGATCACTTTCCCAAGTGTTGCCGCCTTTTCTATTTGTGCCGGCGGCAACTCTCCACAGAACCCCACGCTAGAGCAATTCCTCAAAGCTGTAGGAGATTGCTGGAAAGATGGTGCATCGAAGAAGGCCGAGGTGGTCCGATTCATCACTGATATGGGCCTAAAGGTGAACGCCTTGGAGGATAACCTGAAGAGCTTGCGCGAGTTGCCCGAAGAGTTGAATGAACAGGAGGACTTGAGCGCGAGTCAACGCCGTCGGCTGCAATTCGAGGCGTTAAGTGCAGTCGTTTCGTCCACGTTGGATATCGTAGAGCATGCCTACGCAGTGGAGCGCCTGCCCTACATGAAGATCAAGGTGCCCGCCTCCGCGAAGCGCGTCGTGGACCAAACGCGCAGTGCCTTGCGTCTCGCAGCGGCGGTGGACCAGAAGCAGTATGGCAGTGCCATCACCGAACTGGTCTCCATGTTGAGCTATGCGAAGGACACGCTACACCGTGCGCAGAAGGCGAACACGCTGGAAGACGGCATGCTGCAACGTCTGTTGCGATACGGCACGTTCATGGCCAGTTTGGTGGAGAGCGAAACCCCGGAGCAGGCGAAAGCGGCCATCGAAGCTGCGGCGCTACCGCCGGGCAGTTACAGCATCAAGCGCGCATCGGCATTCAGTGTTTCGTTGAACGGATACCTGGGCGGCTTCTACGGACGTGAGGATGTGGAAAACGCGGACAACAAGAATTGGAACACCTTCGGGATCACTGCTCCGGTGGGCGTGGCAGTGAACTGGGGTAATTTCCCAAAACGGTGGAAACACAAGGCGAGCCTCGGCCTTTTTGTACCGCTGATCGATGTGGGCACGCTGGCTTCGTACCGGCTGAAGGACAATACGACCCAAACAGTGCCGAAGATCACACTGGGCGATATCGTTGCACCTGGTCTCTTCGTGGAACTCGGCATCCCGCGCACGCCGCTCACGATCGGCTACGGCTGGCAAATGGGCCCGCTCCTGCGCGAGGTGACCAGCGACTCCACCAGCATAGTGCTCGGCGACTTCTACGAGCGGAGGATCTTCACCGTGAAGGTGGACATTCCTTTGGCGCATTTCGGTGCTAACACTGGGCGCGGCGTGCGGCCGGTGTCAGCCAGCAAGCGGGCCAAGCTGGAAAAGCGTTTGACCGAATTTGAAAGCAAGGTCATCGCTCCAAAGGAAACGGGCAAGATGAACTGCAAGAAGAAGCGGATCAAGTGCATCAAACGCCGCCTTTCCTGAACGCAGCACCGCTCGAATACTGAAAGACCATCCGCATGAAGAAGCCTGCGAACCGCCCAGAGAACGCTAAACCCAAGGTCGCTTGGTACGATCCCTGCCAGTTGATGAAGACCGGCATGGAGGTCATGGTTTCCACAGTCATCGGTCGGCATTCTGATCACCGGATCATCGAAGCGGTGATCGCCCCGAAAGGCGCTCCCTTCAGGGACTACACCTACTTCCATCATGTAGGGGAAGATTACAAGGACAGCGAGAAGGATTCCGAGCGCGGCGAACGTGATGAGATCTGGGTGGACTATGTAGCCGATACAGGTGACGGGTGGAATGCCACATACGCTGTTGCCTATGCCATCGCGCATCCGGAGCGTTGCGTTAACTCGTTGGGTGAATTGGCTCCCGGACAACGCGGCACGCTGCTTATAATGGGCGGCGATCAAGTATATCCTACAGCAAGCCGCAAAGACTACAAGGATCGCCTTATCACACCTTACGAAGCCGCATTGAAACGGACGGATGACGAGCACCCCCAGGTACTCGCCATTCCCGGAAACCATGATTGGTATGACAGCCTGGTGTCCTTCACCCGGGTATTCATCGGTAAAGAGTGGCTGGCAGGTTGGTTCGCCCCTCAGGACCGCAGCTATTTCGCCTGCAAACTTCCACAGGGCTGGTGGCTGCTGGGGATCGATACGCAATTGGGTGCGGACCTGGATGGACCACAGGTGGAGTACTTCGAGTCCGTGGCCAATGCCATGGGACCCGATGATCGCGTGGTCCTTTGCTGCGCCGAACCTCAATGGATCCTGGAAAAGCTCTATAGCAGCTATGACAAGGAGGTGTACAACGAAAGCAACCTGCATTACCTGAACAAGAAGGTATTACACGGACGGGTGCGTGCCTATGTGGCTGGCGACCTTCATCACTACCGGCGGCACGCCAACGGGTTTGGAGTCCAGAAGATCACATGTGGCGGTGGGGGTGCCTTCTTGCATCCCACCCACGCCCCGAAGGCCAGGGTCCTCGCAAGCGATGGTGCCATCACCATGCCCAAGGGCCGCCGCCGAGTGGCGGCCAAAGAGGAGTACGAGCAACGCGCTGCTTATCCCGACGAAGCCACGAGCAGGTGGATCACCCGGCGCAACCTGCTGTTCCCGTTCCTCAACCCCTGGTTCGGTGTCCTGGTGGCGTGTCTTTACTTCATAACGGCATGGATGTTCATGTTGCCGACCGGTAGATCGGAAGCGCTCTGTGGTAGTGACTATTTCTCTGGCGTGTTGACAAACCTTATTGATCGACCCGCCGCGTCCTTCTGGGCCTTGTTGGTCGTGGCATCAGTCGCCTTCTTTACGGATACACACTCCCCTATTTACCGCAGGGTGGCAGGCACCTTGCATGGGTTGTCACATCTACTGACCATTATCCTATTGGGCTGGGCCGCAACGATGCTCGTCCGGTGCTACGCGGGCAACTTGGATCTTGCCCTGCAGTTCTTGATCAAGGCCGCAGTGATCCTTTTAGGTGGATGGTTCCTGGGATCCATGATCATGGGGATCTACCTGCTTATCTCTTTGAACGTCTTTGGCAGGCACTACAACGAGGCCTTCTCTTCGTTGGGAGTTGAGGACTATAAGTGTTTCATGCGGTTCCATGTGGATACGCAAGGGGACCTCACCATCCACCCGATGGGCATCAAGCGGGTACCGACAAAGTGGAAGGACGAGGGAGAACATGCTGTTCCGCGATGGGAGCCGCTGAACGGTAAGTTGATAGTGGATCCGATCGAAGCGCCTATACGGGTAACCAAGGGGTTATCGCAAAGCGCATCCAACAAGATCTGACCGTATATCGCCTGACTGAGAGAAGAAAGAACCGCACGTTTTCATGAACGGAGACATAGCACCAATTTGGGAACCACAAGGAGAAAGCGTTGACGTGAAGTTGATCGAGGAGCCGAACCGGGTGGGCAGGGATCCTAAGGAATAGAATGCAGAAGTGACCAACCGATAAGACATGGACGCGCCGCAACGCACAAGGATCTCGCTGGAAGACTTAGCTGTCGAACTTGGCATAAGCCCGAAGATGATCGCGAGAGAGCTGTCGGAACGGGGCGTGGATGTGCCTGCGAGCGGCATTGTGGAAGTGCCGACGGATGTTCTCTACAAGCTGCATTTACACTGGGCTAAGGCAAAGCGTGAGACAGCTGACAGCAAGCGAGTGCAGGAGAAGAAGCGCAAAGAACACGGGGCGATGGACGAGCCGTTACCGAGGGACACCACCACTACACCACCACCAGAAGAGCAGAAAGCGCTAAAGAACTTCGTGGATCCCATTCGGCCCAGCAACGACCCCTCCTTAGGGTCATCCCGAACAAAGATCTTGGACGGAATTGGGGCGAATGCCTCTGTACAGTCGAGCAAGAACATGGAGGACGAATCGCCGGAAGCCATCATCTCGTTGGACTTCGCCCTGATCCTCACGCGCTCAGAATTCGACGGGCAGGTGGTCTTTCCGGACGCGAACGTGAAAACGTTGGCCATGTGTTCGTGGATCACATCCACCGAAGGTGGTGGCGTGCCAGAAGCAAACATGTTCCCTCCGCGAGGACGCGATCGGGGTGCATCCGGCATTCGAACTATCGAAGCTGAGTTCCAAGCAATGAAGGTTTTGACGGATGCGAACGTGCGCAATCGACGACTTTATATTTATGCGGCCGGTCCTGTTCTCGCCAACGATCGTCAGGGTCGCGTCCAGTTCCTCTGTCCCGATGCGCACGAACCTGGGTGTCTCGGACCCGCCCTGGATGCGATTGCCCAAGAAGCGGCATCTAGCGGGATGTTCGAGGAAGTACTCTTGCTGGTGGATGGTGTCGAGGTCGAACTGGCGAGCGATGACGAGCGAAGGCACTCAGGGATCACCATGACGATCGAGCGGCTCCTAGGAGGGATCCATGGTCCTCCGGGCAGGGTTTTCAGTTGTATCACACGCAGCCCCGCTTACACCGATGCGCGAA
>Ga0209490_10003753_pt1 | contig 14158 bp, 10 predicted proteins | sample MAT06_FD_187209 | JGI IMG/M metagenome (GOLD analysis project Ga0209490, IMG submission 187209) | Freshwater microbial communities from Lake Fryxell liftoff mats and glacier meltwater in Antarctica - MAT-06 (SPAdes) (version 2) | ecosystem: Environmental > Aquatic > Freshwater > Ice > Liftoff...
ATCTCTTAAGAGATAAGCCAATTGGTCGATGGTTTTACTTTGATGAAAAAAGTCGATTAATTTTAGTTCAAAAAAATATTTCAGAAAACAAATCAATTAAAGTAAGGAATGCGGCAAAGGAAAGTATAATACTTCCTTATAAGTCATATGTAGAAATATATGGTACAAATGGGAGAGTTGTGAGAGAAGGCTTGGCTTTATATGATGAAAGCATTGAAATAGATTTTTATATGTTTGGGGTTTGGAAATACTTTGATAAAAATGGTGTCCTTTTTAAGGAAGAGAATTACAAAGAGGGAAGAATATCCCCCTAATTATGTAAGCCCACCCTCGCCCTTGTTGGTGTTCTTCACCAACAAGCGTGATAAACTTGGGGAGCAGGAGGGAGAGAAAATGAGAATGGTAAAAAGAGATGATGAAGTGATTGTGCAGGTAAAAAAATGTGGCGTGCAGGTTGGTGAAAGAGCCTAAGCGAAGTAATAAATCAGTAATCATGAATTACAATCTTAAGTTTATTATTGGGGCGTTGCTTTTAACAGTAAGCATTGGAACAATGGGGCAGAAGCTGGATTTCAGGTTGAAAATGGGAAAAGAATTCAGAGATTCGCGTAGGTCACTCCTGAGCGATATTGTGGGCAACGATGCCACGGGGCTATATGTGGTGAGCGACCACATCAATTTTACGGGCAGGAGCACCATCGAAAAGTTAGAACACTTTAACAATGACTACGAACCCAACCAATCCCTTGATCTTGACTTTAAAGAAAATGGCCAAGACTGCACGGTGCAACACGTTGTCAATTGGCATGGCCGTCTGTATATATTCTATTCTTATGCCACCAAAAGCGAAAGGAAAAACGTTCTATTGATGGGCGAAATTGATAAAAGCACTTTTACGATAAGAGCCGACAAACTGAAAATCGGGGAGATCGATTATTCCGAAAAATCAAAACGCAACAAGGGAGATTTTAATTTACGGTTTTCCAGAGATAGCTCCAAGCTGCTGGTGTTTTATGATTTGCCCTTTCAAGGAAATGACTCTGAAACTTACGGCTTCAATGTGTTGGATGATCAAATGCGTTCTTTATGGCAAAAAAATGTGACGTTGCCCTACAGCGATGATCTCTTTGATGTGGAGTCTTTCCGTGTAGACAATTCTGGGAATGCCTATATCCTCGGGTTGATTTACAAAGACAAGCGGAAAGAGAAAAGAAGAGGCCTGCCCAATTATAAGTATGAAGTACAAGCTTATTCCGATAAAGGCAACACAGTGAAGCAATACCCGGTAACATCGCCAGACTATTTCTTTACCGACATGCAGATAGAAATTTCTGATAATAGCACGCTGATCTGTGCTGGGTTTTATTCAGAAAAAGGAACCAGCACAATCAAAGGCACTTACTTTCTAAGGGTAGACCTTGCAACAAAAGGAATAAAGACCCAAAGCTTTAAAGAATTCGGGATAGATTTTATCACACAAAATATGTCGGAAGGCAAGGCTAAAAGAACAGAACAAAAAACAAAAAAAGGTAAAGACATTGAACTGGTAAATTATGATTTGGATAAGTTATTGGTAGGCAAAGATGGAAGCGCAATTCTTGTGGCAGAGCAATATTATAGTCACCAGACAATCACGTATGGCCAGAATGGAGCGACAACAGTAAGAAATTACTACCACTATGATAACGTCATTGCTGTAAAAGTTAATCCAGCGGGGCAAATAGAATGGGCGCAAAAAATACCTAAAAGACAGATCACGTTAAATGATAATGGGTTCTACTCTTCTTATGCATTGGCTATCGCAAACGGAAAAATTTGTTTCATCTTCAATGATAATCCCAAAAATCTTACCTATACGAAGGGCCTCCCAGCCAATTACAGTCCAAGCAAGTCGGTTGTTATGCTTGTCAGTATCAATGCGCAGGGAGAGGTAAGCAGGCAGCCACTCTTCCTCAACAAAGACACCGAAGTGATTATACGCCCAAAAGTGTGTGAGCAGATTTCAAACCGTCAAGTTATCCTCTTTGGTCAGCGCAAAAGGGGAAGGCAGTTTGTGAAGGTTACATTTTAATTCTCGGCAGCGTCTCCGCTTTGGGACTCTATGGTAAAAGAGGAAGTGAGTAGTAGGAGAGTAGGAATGACTGAGAAAGATTGGGATGAGAAGACTAGGTAAGTAGCGGCAGATGAATGAGAGGACAAAAGGAACGAGGGGTAACAAAAAAAAGTAGCGAATAAAAAATGTGGTGTGCATGTTGGTGAAGAATGTCAACATGAACGATACAAAGAGTAAACTAGTTAACAACACAAAAAAGAATTAACAGACACAACATGAAGGAGTATTCCATCAAAAAGAAAATGTGGCTAGTAGTAATGATGATTTTCGCGTTCGGTCTTGGCTATGCCCAGCCGGGCGTTAGTTCATTGTCCATCAGCAATGGCAAATGGGTGAGCGAGCAAGACAGCCTCAGTGCTATAGTAGTTAAAGACGGTGCTTTCTATGCATACTACAAAGGCGCGCCAAAAAATAACGTGGCATACACCCCAACTACCAAATCGTGCAACAGTGGGTACGTGCCCAAGAAAGAAGGAGCGTTCTTTTTGCTTTGGCAAGATGGCGTATGCTATGAGGTAGAGGGCAGCGCAGATGAATATATAAAGCTGATCAACACGGGCAATGGCAAAACGAACACTTACGTCAGGCACTAGCCTAAAGAATAAAGAACAAAAACAAAAATAAAAACATCATGAAAAAGCAACTTTTAGTCTTGCCCGTACTGTTACTTACTAGCGCAGTTGTGTTGGCGCAAAATTGGTCCCTTTTAGACGGGGGCACATTAACAGGAGCAAATACAATCAGCTCTTCGGCTACTAATCCGCTCGTTTTTGATTTTGCCAATTCGCAAGAAGCAGGATATTACAGTTTTCTCAGAGGTAGCGTGAGCGGTGTGGCACAAGTGCCGCACTTATCTTTTCGCAACGATGCCACCCGCGCCATTACCGATGGAGTGACCGATGTTTACTTAGGCCCCAACAACGGCAATCCGTTATCGGCCGCAGGTGGTAACGTGGGTCTTGGTTCCTACAACCTAACTCAAATCAATAGAGGTGGTACGTGGTCGGGCATTGCTTACTATTCTTATTTTAATGGAGATAGAAACATTGCAATTGGATTTCAAAATGGTATGAATTTAACGGGCGGGTCCGCCAATGCAGCCTCAACCAATATCCTGATCGGTAATAGTGTATTGCGAACCTCTACCCAACAATCGTATAACATACTAATTGGTTATCAAACGGCAATGAATATGTCTATTCCCCAAAGTGGTTTCAATGGACAATCTAATATTGCATTAGGTCAATATATCATGCAAAAGGTAACTGGTGGAACTGCCAATTTCAATACGGCTATTGGTCCTTCCGTATTGTCACAGACAACAACAATAAATCAGTCTAACACATTTGTCGGTGCAGGAGCCGGCCTAAATGCACAAGTAGTTGGTGGATTCAATACGGTAATTGGCGATGCCGGTTTTAAAGATGTTACGTGGTCTACCACCTCTAATAATTTCAACTCTGGCGTGGGGGCATCCGTTTTTAGAAATGCAATTGAGGGTACAAACAATAGCACTGCCATTGGTACTTCCGGTATGAGATGGGGTGGTGGCTCAAACAATTCAACGGTAGGTGGCTTTAGCGGCTGGACCCTGCGTGGAGTAGGAAATACAGCTATTGGATTTCAGTCAGCGCACGTGGCAGACAATAGCTACACAACTAGTGCGGGTACTCCTTACACAGGAAGCAACTCAACCTTTATCGGTTATCGTGCAGGCTATAACGCAGCCGATGCAGCTGTAAGTAACGTCATGGTTATTGGGAACGATTTTCAGCCACGGCTTACGCCCAATAATGTTTATATCGGAGCGAACAATGACTTATTGGTATATGCTGGCTCAACGGAAAGACTGAGGGTATTGAATAATGGTAATGTGGGCATTGGGCAAACTGCCCCTGCTTATCCGCTAGATGTAAATGGCGCCATTAACGCTACCTCTTTTTTGGTTAACGGAGTGAGCCTACCTTATCAAGCAATTCAAAATAGTGGGATTGGATTACCTAAAAGGGCAAACTTAGATTTTACAAATGGACTTGTAGCGGTAGACAATGTCGCCTCTGGTAAGACGGATGTAAAACTAGGTGGAATGCTCTCAGAAAACACCATGCTGAATCTAAACGCTAATAAACTAAGCCTGACTAATGGGGTAACAGATATTTCATTTGTATTCGACCCGGTCAAATCAAAATTTATTGGTGGAACTAATAATACTTCACCAAGTGGCGTAAAAACATTTACGTGGGGGGATAACAATATAAATAACGGAGATTACGGATCGGCCATGTTTGGTGAGTTAAGTGAGATAGATGTGAATGTGGGTGCGGCTATCGCTGGTGGTGAAGGGGTTTACATTGGAGCTTATGGAGGACATTCAATGGGTAGGGGCACAGCGGTACGGCCAGGTGCTTACTATTCTTATATCGGGGGATGGTGGGCTCCTGGCACCACTACAGGTAAAACAAACCTTAAAGTACCTCAAGTTTCGGGAGTCTCCTCTTTTGGTTATTATGGTACAGACCCTGCGCAAGCGGATAATGACGGACTTAACGCTTCGTACTCTGCTATTATCGGTGGGCTAAATCCTAACTTGCCTGCTACTTCTCCTAGATCGGCCATTATTGCGGGCAATAGCATCAAAGCAAGAGCTAATGATCCAGATCAAGTATATGTTCCCAACTTTAACATAATTGGCAATCCTATAAATGACAACACCGCGCCACAATTGCTTGTAAGAGATGGCGTAACAGGCCAAGTAAAAAGTAGAGATGTCTTATCTGTAATGACTTTTACATGGGCGCCATCAGGCACTGATATAAATTTCTTAACTGGCAATGTGGGCATAGGCACTCCATTAACATCTAATCCGAACGGTTACAAGCTTGCTGTAAATGGCAAAATAGGAGCGAAAGATGTTCATGTAGAAACATCCAGCACCACTTGGCCAGATTATGTATTTGCGCGAGATTATCGCCTGCCATCACTGGCCGAGGTGGAAAAGTTTATTCAAGAAAATAATCACTTAGCAAATGTTCCGTCTGCCAGTGAGATTGAAAAAAATGGGCATAGCCTAGGTGAAATGGATAAGGTATTGTTGAAAAAAATTGAAGAGCTAACACTGTACGTAATTCAACAGCAAAAAGAGATTGAACTGTTGAAAAAGAAAGTAGAGAACAAAAACTAGAAACAACAATTATTTGAATAAGCCCATTTTGATATTGCTTTTCAGCCTTGTGCTGGCATATTCCTACGGACAAGATAAGCCTGTGGGCAGCACTCCTGTGCAAAAGAAAAAGGCAGTAATCAAGGAAGCAGTGCAAGAAGCAGATACTGTTATCAAAAAAGCTACAGGGCAGGCAGCTGCAAAGGCAGAAAAAATAAAGAAGGCAGTCAACCAATCGATTCCACAAGTGCCACCGAAGCCCCACCTAGAAAAAAATAAAATAAAACAAGAAGCGTCCGAGGCTGTATTGAAGCAAAAACAACACCTACAATCGTTGCCTCAGTCGCAGGTTAACCAAGCGAAAGAGGAGAGACAAAAAATAAAAAACGGGTTGCACGATCAAAAACGCCAACTAAAATCTACAGCAAATGAAATACGCCAGTCGATGAACGTAAATAAATTAGATAGTGGCATGAGGCAGGAAGCTAAGAAGCAAGTAAGCCAAGCAAAAGATCAAGTGAAGGTTCATGTAAAAGGCAAAATAAAAGCAGAGAAGGAGCAAGCGAAAGGCGTAGTGAATGAACTAAAAAAGCCTGTTGATTTCGATTTGAATATGGATAACAACGGCACACAGACCAAAAGTGCTCAAAAAGAAAGCCTGCAGCGGAAACTCACGGGGTTAAAAGATGTTAAATTGAATTCAGAAGCTATTAACCTAAATACAGGCTTATTCAATACTCCTACCATACCTAAAGTTGGTTCGCCAACAAATTCTTTAACAAGCCAAACAACACCCAATGTAACCGACCCTAAATTGCCTCTGGATGGTAACCATAAGATGTCTCAAAATAATATTGGCTTAGAAAAATTCAAGAGCAAAATGGATAGCATCTCATCATTGGATGCCACAGGTATTTTAGGTGGAGACTTCCTTAATGCCAAAACCATTTTCTCTCAGAAACAATTAAGTAAATTGCGCGATTCACTCGGAATGCAAAAATATGACAGCCTTTACAACAAGGCCGCATTGCTAGCCTCTAAAAAGGAAGTAGGTAAAGAAGATTTATTGCAGGCAATCAACAAGCCCTTTACTGATAAAAATAAGTTAGACCAATCGACCTTTTCAGATAAAAAAATAATAGACGAGGCAAAGAAAGAGACGGAAGATAAAGCAAAAGAGCTGGATCTGCGATCTGGGAAATTGCCGCAAGAAGTATTGGAGAAACTGCCTCCTCTGTCAGGTAATATGTTAGATTCAAAATATTTAAAAGTCATTGATAGCTTGCGAAAGAAAAAGTTAACACAACAACATTTAAAACTGCTTGAAAAGAGAGTAAGTGAGAATGCCAGAGAAAACATTTTTAAAAAGAAACCAAAATTTCTAGATAAGACATATTTTGATGGAGTGATAGGGGTTGTTGGCATTGAGAATGCTACTATTGTTCAAGCCTCGCCTTCCATAGGCTACCATTTCTTGCCTTTATTTTCGGTTGGTGTTGGGCCAATGATATCACTACAACGACAAGGGCAGTCAGTAAACTCTACTATCGGCATTCGGTCTTTTGCCAAAGCAGAGATTTGGAAGCAGCGTGCATACTTTCAGGTAGAGCATCAGATTAATCCGTATCAAATAGATAATAGGAATTTCAATGTTGGGTATGGCAATTTATTATTGGGTGGAGGCTTTGTAAAATCTTTGTACGGAAAAATTGGTGTTAATCTATCCTTACTATATCGTGTAAATAGTCAGGAGGCTTTGCCTAGCGCCTCCCCGTGGGTTTTCAGGTTGGGTATTAGCACCATGAATTCAGAAAAAAAGTAAATAAATCGGTATGCAAAAGGCTTTTTGGTATTTAGGTAGACTAAACCTTGGTTTCATCATGTATTTTAGTGGCTTAGGTGTGCTGGCGCAAGAAGAAGGTACAGCATACTATGTCAACGTAAATGATGCTAATCAAAGTAAAGTGTTTGAAGTTCAAGATAAAAAAGTGGCCTTGCAGTATCATGATTATAACGGTCAGTGGAAGGAGATGCTACTTACTATTTATGACTGGAGACGCACCCAATTAGTGCAATTAAAATTGAGCAAGTCTTTTGGACTCAACAATTTTATTATTGATTTAAATGAAACAAAAATAAAATGGGAATTAAATAATATCTACACCTTTGAAATACTGGCAGAAAACAATCAAAAATTTGAGATTTTAATAAAACTGATTCCTACTCCAGAGAAAGCGGGTTTAGAGGCAAACATACGCGTTGTTCCTGTACAGTTTAAATGTGATGAGTTATCATCAAAGCTAATGGAGTTTTATGGAGATATAAATGGGGGTAAGCCACCTTACAAAGTACAATGGTATATTTTGAATGATAGTCGAACCGATTTTATCTATCAACCAAGAGAAGAGCGAATTGAAACGGCTGGCCAAACTATGGTAGTTCAAGTTGATAAAGCTCCAAGTTATAATGTAATGTTATATGTTACGGATGCATGTGGCGGTCTTCAAAAAAAGATGGTACATGTAGTGTGTGAGGATGGAAAGAAAAAGATAAATACTGTTTTCATAGAACCTTTAAGTAAGACACTAATCGATAAAGTAAATGCCGCTAAAAATTAATCAATTAGGAGTCCTTTTGCTTGTTCTAAATCTATCTATTTTATGCGTGATAGGTTATTATGCATTAAGTATGCAAAAAGAGAAAATTGGATATGTCGTCAACCAGCGATTATTCAATGAGTTTAAGGGGAAGAAAGAGTTAGAAGATCGCCTGAATTTAACGAAGGCTTTAAACGGAAAAGTTACAGACTCTTTAAGCAGACTAATTCAACAAACATCAAATTTTAACGTCATCAAATTTTATCAGGAAAAAATAGATGAAATGAAATTTGCAGAGCAGCAATTATCTGAGCAGTATACTTCAGATATATGGAAAAACATAAATGAGTTAGTAACAAAATTTGGCGAAAAAAATGGCTATGATTACATTTTAGGAGCAGCAGGAAATGGTAGTTTAATGTTTGCTCATAAAGAAAATGATATAACTAGTGAATTAATAAAATTTGTAAATCTCAAATATGAAGGTGACTAGGCCAAATCAATTTTAATTATGATTGAGTCAACTTATAATGTGGTTTTATACTACGAATACTCTCAATTACTTTATCGGGCTTGAAAGCATCTTGATTTTAATGTTCTTTGCTTGATATATCTGATAGGATCAGAATAGTATGATACATCATTTGAATCTAGATGATTGTTATCACCTCGGCTCAAGCAAAAATCATATGAACAGCCTTTTATAGTTTCAAGAGTAAAATATCCTCCATCAGCACAAGACAAAAGAATCACCATCATTAGATACTCAGCAATAAAAACATGACTCGAAATAGTTTTATAATACTAGTATTGGCATTATTTGGTTCGTGTAAAAATGATCGTTACCATTATAAAAAGGAAGCTTCACCAGGCCTTCTCATTTCTTTTGATGACAATTGCGTGGATCAGTGGTTTGAGTTGAGGGATATTTTCACAAAACATCATGCACGGGTAACTTTTTTTGTTACCCGATTTGACTCCCTCACGGATGAACAGATCAAAATGCTTAGAGTTCTTCAACAAGACGGCCACGAGATTGGGTTTCATGGTGCTATGCATGTTATCTCCGAACATTATATTAAGGAAAATGACATGAAGACCTACTTGAAAAACGAGATTGTGGCAGGAATTAATTCTATGAATCGCGCAGGGTTTTACCCAACCTCGTTCGCTTACCCCTATAGTGCCAAATACTGGTGGACGGATCAAGAAATATTGAAATATTTTTATGTGGTGCGTAGCACGCTGCCCATTAAGCCAATCAAAAAGATCACATCTATGAGCGATGTTTTTTATTCTTTTGATGGCTCTCGCTTGATATATACTATTCCAATTGACCGCTCAAGTGGTTTATCACTTGCCAGTGTAGAGGAAGCGATGCAGCGGGCTTGTGCAAAGAAAGAAGTTTTAATGTTGCATGGTCATGAACCTAAGTTGAATTTTGATGTTGCTTTTTTAGAGCAAATTCTTGATTTGGCAGATAAACATAAGTTGAATTACTACCGGGCTTCTGACTTGATAAAATAGGGATTTGATGCAACTTCAGGAGGAAAGAAATCATACGATAGATTTTATACGTGGGGTGCTCGCCATCAATATCTGCGTGTTTCATTTTGTTTTTAGAACGATTTACATCACAGATGGAAATTTATTAGCAGAGCTATCGGTGCTTAATCCTTTCCGGTACAATTTGTTTTTCTTAATATCTGGATTTATGATTCCTATGGCTTTGAGCATAAACTAATACACCATAAAATTCTTCGGTTGGTTTATATTAAAACGTGGGGTACGTTTAGCTCTCGCAGCCTATCTGGCTATGGTCGGAATGATCATCCTACAATTAACTTCAAAGGGTATAAATGGCAGATTTATCAATGGGATTAATTTTCCCGGATTTAGTATAAGCGCCATTTTGGGTAACATACTCTTTTATGTAAATTGGTTCGATACCGCTTGGTATAATAATACGCTGGACGTTTTAGAAATACAGTTTACCTATTATATTTCAATCGGAGTTATTTTTACGTTGATTTGTACTTGCCTAGTGGCTTCCCAAGACTGTCTGGCAGTTAAAGCCTGTGCGGAGAAAAAAGTATTGGAAGACTATAAAAAGAAAGCTGAGCTTAGCAAAAATCCGGAAGAAATAAAAAAGCTAGCCGTGCAAGAAGTGAGAAAAGAAGCCATTAACCACTTCGCTGGCAAAGAAGAAATACTAAAGCAGGCGATGGGGCAAATGGAAACCTTCAAGCTTAAATATCCAGATGCCGCCACAATGCACGATATTACCAAACGCGTGTATAATCAGATGCATGGAAAGCCGATCATCGAGCGCATCGTCCCCGCGTTTAGTTTACAGATTTTAAGCAAAGGAGATTTGTTGATCGACATCAACCCGCGGGTCGGGTATCGCCTGTCGGGCAAATGGACGGCAGGTGTCGGTTGGGTCGAGCGGTTTCAATTTCATTCGATCAACACGGTGATTCCAGAAGGAAGGATATTTGGCCCGCGCGCCTTCACAGACATAAAATGGAAAAAAGGATTTGGCTTCCGAGTAGAGGTAGAGTACATCAACCTGTATGTCTCGCCCACTAACGCAGGTGATGGCAACACTCGGCCGTGGGTATGGGGTGTGTTGGCGGGTATCAAAAAAGACTACAAAATCGCCAAGGGCGTCAATGGCAACATACAGATATTATACAAAGTGGATAGCCCCTGGTTCTTCTTGAATCCATATGCAGATAGATTCAATATCCGGATAGGGCTGGAATTTCCGTTGAGGGAGGTGAGGACCAAGAAGGAAGGCTGAAAAGGGATATTGCTTCCTGCATAAAATTCAAATCTATTTTAGATCTTCTGCCTGTCATTTTAAAATGAGGAAGCACTGCGTCAAAAGAGTCATCACAGAATCTGGGCTGGGTAGATTGCTAAAAAACGTTATGGTGTAATATACTTTGCAAACTGTATTGTCGATGAAACTAATTCTCCAGGGCAACCACGCGCAGAATAATATGGAGCACATACATGAGTGGTATAGCATTTCCGCAGTTGCTTTTTGTCAAAATCCTTTGAGCCTTTGAGGAGTATTCCGATAATATTGCTATTCACATCGTAAACAGCCGAGCCTGAGTTTCCTTGAAATGTATCTAAGTCAGTGTAGAAGACTCGTTCGGAAGGAACTCGAGTTGTTTTTGCAAGATCAGCGACCTTTATAGGCCAACCACATGGGTGACCGGCAACAAAAATGCTTTCACCGAGAGTGATTTTTGAACTTCTTATCTTGGCGAAACTATTAATTTTCATTGGCCGATTTACGCGAAGTATAGCAAAATCAAAATCTGAGCTATCAGTTCGTTTCACTATATCATCAGCAATATAGACTTCGTCAACTGTAAAAATTGTTTTAGTATCCGCGGGGCTGTTTTTTTGAAAATTAAAAACTACGTAGAATTTCTTGAGACTTTCGTTGTTTATTACGCAATGTCCAGCTGTAACAATTTGGTTACGATTGACGGCAAATCCCGAGCAAAACCCACCGAAGGGCTGGTCACGGAACTGTTCAGATTCACACAAAGGCCAGGCGGAATAGGTAAAAGTACTCGCCTTCAATTGATATGTGCCATCTGCCTGCAGTGCAAGAGACTCCCGCGGTATCAAACAGACAGATCTCGCTGCGGCCTGTTGATAGTTTGGGTTGGTTTGTAATTCATACCATTCCTTGATGCTCCCTTTCTCTGCTCCCTGCTTAGGATAAATTGCTTCTACTTCAAATTCACGTTGCTTCAGAGTTCGATACTTCTTGATAATTGTATCGGTTGAAAAATTTGTCAACATCGGATTGTTTTCTAACGGTGCTTGGCGAACATTCCACCGGATTGTGTTTCCCACAGAAAGGCTAGAGTCACCTGCGAAAATACTGTCGGCTATTGATTTGGAGAGGTCGCTGATCCTAAATCGTAGTTCGCTTTCAAGGGTATCCTTGAACGAAGCACTATCCAGTTGTGACCGAGCCATTTCCTGGTCAAGATCAAAAGTGCTTAGCTGTTTTGGCTTGGGTGAATTACAGCTAGTAAGAGTAAGACTAAGAATAAGAGCGGCTGTGCAAAAAATAACTAGGGTTGAATTTTTCATATTAATTTTTTTGAGTCCTAGTTCCTTTTGCTTGATGGCTTGGACAAAATGTTTTTGGACTTGCCAAGTGTGTAGGCCGTGTATGTCAAGGACAAAAATGTTCCTGAACGAAGATTAGTTGTGTATTTTAGCTCTTGAGGCGAGTCATACACCTGCGTTGGTATACTCAGATACAATTCCTTGTTTAATTCGTTGACAGATATACCAGCCCAACCGACCGATACATTGAATTGCTGACGCGCTCCTAAAAGAAGAGAAACCCCGCCCATGTATGCAGGCATAGGGGTTTTATCAATTGAAACTCCAATTCCAATGTTCGCACCAACTCCTATAAAGTTATTGACCATCATTCCCATGGTGGCGTTACCAACAAATCCAATAGGGTTGTATGACTTACCCGATTGTACCAGTTTGTATTTGGAGGATGTACTTATAACGCCATTGTTGTCGGGCTGTGCCTGCCATCCATAATTTTCATTTGGTATTTGATCTCCCCAAATTGTGAATAGACCGGCCCCAAAACTTATGAAGGGCTTCAACAATGTGGGTAGATCTAAGCAAAGGCTATCATTTTCGAGCGGCATTTGCGCCAACGTTGTGGCACTATCTTTAGGGCTAATTCGTATCCCAATTGGAACTCTATTACCCGTTGGATAGAAGGTGGGTGAAAGGTAGCTAAGATGATTAGTTACTTGGTTATTGGCGAATAAAACCAGTTTCATCAATTCCGCATCGGTAATTTTCGAGAAAGGATCCCATAGCTCACTAAATCCTTTCTTTAGATTTTCAAGACTGGATTTTGATTCCGTTTCTTGACTTATTTGCGATTCAATAGCTGTTACTTCTTGTTCAGTACATAACTTAATTCCCCTAAGTTCTGTTTGTTTTTTCTCGATTACCGCTTCATTCTTTTTCGGCTCTTTTTGCAATTGCTCAATTTCAACTTTTAGTGATTTTAATTTTTCGCTATTGGCTTTACATTCTTCGATCTTTTTCTTGTCCTTAGCTATGCTATCATCAAATTCTGAGAGCTGCCTGTCAATTTCGGAAAGCGCATCCTTTTTGGCAAATTTTAATTCGGTGAGACGATCTGAAAAATTGTTAAAAGATTCTTTCCCACATTCACAATCAAATTTAACACAGTAACTGTAGGGTTTTAATTGTGCCTCCAGTAGCCGATTGTATTCTCTTTTGAATTGAATCAATTGATCTTTGAATTCAACAAGTGGATCTTCGCCTTCGCCTAAAGCTTTGTTCTTCAAAGAGTCTTCGGGGATTTGAATGGAAGCTGCATTGAGAAGCCCTAGTAGTCCATCTGCCTTGCCGCCAAGGCCAAGAAACAGGCTGTTAAAAACTGGCGATGGTTCACTATTATACTCGGAGTTGTCGACCGATAAGTTTATATCGTATAAGTAACGGTTTACATTAGTTACTCGAAATTGGGTAGCTCGGCCGTAGATCGTTCGAAGTCTCCAAAGTCCATGTGCCTCGTTTCGTTGACCATTTTTTTTGACCCGGTAGAACTTTTTGCAAGTGAAATCATATTCAAGGTATTTTCCACTACAATCTTTGCAAGGAAAAAGCCCGGCAACTGCATTTGATTTTTGCTGATATTTCCCAACCTCCATTTCGGTCACCTCATGAATTGACGATGGAGTCTGCGAGCTATGGAAAGCGTTTTTGGTACTGTCTTTTTTCGTCAGGGCTGTGTTCTTGATCTGGGCAACCGAGTAAGAAACACTTGCGATGAAGAAAATGGAACTTAAAAATGACAGTTTGAGAACCAAGAGTCTGTTAGGATAATACCGAGTTGGGGACATAGGAGTAGGGTTTTGGTTAGAAGTTTTATCAAATGTCTTGTGCTTTCATAGGACATTTCGCCCACAAACATCACCAGATAGGAATGTCGCTGCAAGGGTATTTGTCCCCTTTTGATGGGTGGATATTTCCCCTTTTCTAAAGGTGAAAATTCCCCTTTTTGAGTTGGACAGTTGAACCTGTAATGGAAATCGTGCTTCTTCACATTATGTTAAAGCTGTGTTCAAGTAATAAGTGCAACTTTTCGGATTAGTTTTTTTGATGTTGAAATGTGGATGACTCCAAAATTATCTTAGTCCTTTATAAAATGATTTCACGGTTTGGAGTGATCCACATTACAAC
>Ga0209490_10003756_pt1 | contig 14156 bp, 17 predicted proteins | sample MAT06_FD_187209 | JGI IMG/M metagenome (GOLD analysis project Ga0209490, IMG submission 187209) | Freshwater microbial communities from Lake Fryxell liftoff mats and glacier meltwater in Antarctica - MAT-06 (SPAdes) (version 2) | ecosystem: Environmental > Aquatic > Freshwater > Ice > Liftoff...
GGCTTCGCTCGCCAGGACCGTAAGGATAAGCCTCGCGTTTCCATTGGGGCCAAACTGGTGGCTAATATGCTCACAGCAGCCGGCGTGGACAGGATCATGACCATGGACCTGCATGCCGACCAGATACAAGGCTTTTTCGAGGTTCCGGTCGACCATCTCTTCGCAAGCAGTATTTTCTTGCCTTACATCAAGGAACTGGGGTTGAAAGACCTGGTGATGGCCGCCCCCGATACCGGTGGTACCAAGCGGGCCAATGCTTACGCCAAACACCTTGGCAGCGATATGGCCATTTGCTACAAGCAACGCAAGGTGGCCAACCAGATCGAGAGTATGACCGTGATCGGTGATGTGAAGGGCAAGAACGTGGTGTTGGTCGATGACATGGTCGATACGGCAGGTACCCTGACCAAGGCCGCCGACATGATGGTCCTGCAAGGCGCAAGCAGCGTGCGTGCCGTATGTACCCATGCCGTGCTGAGCGGTGAGGCTTACGAACGCATTGAGCGCAGCGCGCTCACCGAACTCATCGTTTCAGACACCATTCCATTGAAGCCCGAAAAGGCGGCAATGTCCTCCAAGATCAAACAACTCACCGTGGCGGGCCTTTTTGGCGACGTGATCAAACGCGTACAGAGCCACGAGAGCATCAGTAGCCATTTCATCATCGCATAACACCCCTGGTCATGAACAAGATCGCACTCACAGGCACACCTCGCACCCACACCGGCACCAAGTACGCCGCCCAATTGCGCCGCACCAAGCAGGTGCCCTGCGTGCTCTATGGAGGAGAAACGCCAGTCCACTTCAGCGTGGATGAGGCCGCCCTCAATAAGGTCATCTTCACCGCAGAAATGAGCGGTATCGAATTGGGCCTTGGCACTACCACAACACTGGCCCTGGTCCATCAAAAGCAATTCCATCCCCTTACGGACCGCGTGATCCACGTGGATTTCATCGAACTCAATGAGCACAAGGAGACACAAGCCTACCTTACCGTGCGTTTGAAAGGCCAGCCCATTGGAGTGCGCAAGGGCGGTAACTTGAACCAGACCATGCGCAAATTGCGCGTGAAGGGTTTGCCCTCTGTGTTCCCAACCCACTTGGAAGTGGATGTTGCCGAATTGGACCTGAACAAGAGCATTCAGGTAGGCGACCTGAAGTTCGACGGGCTGGTGCTGTTGGAGCGCCCGGATGATGTGGTGGTTTCTGTGAAACTGGCCAAGAAGGTTGAAGAGGTCGCCGCCGCCGCCGTTGCTCCTGCCGCTGGCACCCCTGCTGCTGCCGCCACGCCAGCCGCTGCCGCCAAGAAGGCTGATGCGAAACCAGCCGCCGCTAAGCCTGCTGCCAAGCCAGCCGCCAAAAAGTGATCAATGGGCCGAGCCTAAGCGCACCCATTTGTACGAATGTTAGCGGACCCTCGTCTTGTGCGGGGGTCCGTTCCATTTACAGCCCGCCATGAAGTACCTGATCGTCGGCCTTGGCAATCCCGGACCGGAGTATGCAGAAACCCGCCACAACATAGGCTTTCAGGTATTGGATGGGCTGGCTAGTGCTGCCGGTGTGGTGTTCTCCGCAGCGCGCTATGGCGATCATACCGAGTTGCGTCACAAGGGTCGTACGTTCGTTCTTATCAAGCCAGCCACCTTCATGAATTTGAGTGGAAAAGCGGTGCGCTACTGGATGGACCAGGAGAATATCCCTGCTGACCGCATCCTGATCATCACCGACGACCTGGCATTGCCCTTTGGTACGATCCGCGTAAAGCCATCTGGTGGTGCCGGCGGACACAATGGGCTTACCAGTATCATTGAATTGCTTGGGACCGATGCGTTCCCCCGGCTACGATTTGGTATAGGCAACGATTTTTCTAAGGGGCGGCAGAGCGAATATGTACTGGGTGCATGGAACGTGACCGAACGAAAGACCCTTGCTGAACGCATGGAGCTGGCGGCGAAGGCGATCTTGCAATTCGGCTTGCTCGGGATCGACCAGACCATGAACAGCTTCAACAAGCGCTGAACAGCGCCACGCGGAAGGGTGTTACTTTTGCGAACCAAGAAACGAACATCATGCTTTCCAAGAAGATCGAAGCCGCGCTGAACGGACAAGTGGAGGTAGAGGCCATGAGCAGCCAAGCGTATCTGGCCATGGCTTCCTGGGCCGAGAACCAAGGCTTGAGTGGAACGGCCGCATTTCTCTACAAGCACAGTGACGAAGAGCGGATGCACATGTTGAAGCTTGTGAAATTCATAAACGAACGAGGTGGTAAGGCGATCGTTCCTGCCCTTAAGCAGCCCAGCACGAATTTCAAAACGATCACCGACATATTCCAGGCACTCTTGTTCCACGAGACCAAAGTGACCAACGAGATCAACGGGGTGGTGGACATGTGCCTGAAGGAGAAGGACTACACCACCCATAATTTCATGCAGTGGTATGTTGGTGAGCAGATCGAGGAGGAGGCCCTGGCGCGCACCCTGATCGACAAGCTCAACCTGATCGGTAACGATAAGGGTGGTCTATATCTATTCGATCGGGACTTGCAGGGCATGAGCGCAGCCCCAACCAAGTGATCACCTCACCAAGGCCAGTCGCCGCTTATGCGAAGCGGAGCCTCTAGGTCTGCCTTTTGAAGTCGCAGCCGGAGTTGTTCTGAGGTAAAATGACCCGGTAGAACAGGGGTTGCTGCCAAGCCAAGCAGCAATGTGCCCACGGACCGCACGTTGTTGGTCATGGCTTCTGGTTTGACCAAGTGGATGTCGTCGCAACTGCTATGGTAGCAGCCATAGACGTGTTTTCCCAAGTCGCTAAGCGGGGAGATCACGGGCACGCCCTTCAAGAGAAAGGGTTGATGGTCGCTGTGAAGCCAGACATCATTGCTGCTGGCTCCCTCGAATACAGTGCTATCCAAGCCCTTGATCGATGCGCATTGCGATTTGATCAAACCCTCCCAGTCGGGTGGCCCACCCACCGCGAAACCCTTGGGGTTGCCGCTCATGTCCAGATTGATCATGCAAGCGACCCGACCCAATTCACCAGTGGATGCGTAATGCTGCACCAATGCTCGCGAACCCAACAATCCCTGCTCTTCGCCCATAAAGAGCACAAAGCGTATCGTGCGCTCGGGTCTAAAGGGCATGCTAGCCAACACCCGGGCCATATCCAGGATGGAGAACGACCCCAGACCATTGTCCGTAGCGCCCGTGGCCAGATCCCAACTATCCAAATGACCACCCACCAGGATCACCTCTTCGGGTCGGACGGTGCCCCGCAATTCGGCAATAATGTTCCTGGCCCTTACCAGCTGGCTTTGGTTGCTCATCTGCACTCGCGCGCTCAACGAAGCGCCAGCTGCCAACCGTTCGCGAAGCAGTTTGCCATCTTCCATAGCGATACAAACAGCGGGGGCGGTGATGAGCCCACCATCCACAGAAGCCGTTCCGGTCAATAGCACACCACCTTCCACCTGGTTCACGAAAACGATCGACACCGCACCGGCCCTCAAAGCCAGTGCTGCTTTTTCGCTCCGATGCAGGTTCTTGGCCCCCTTTTGCCCTGCAACCAGCCCTAGATCCACAAGTACCGATGCTCCTTTTATGGCGTCACCTAAGGAATCGAAGTCCGCTTGAAGCCCATTACCGGCGTCCACCAGGGGGGCTTCTACAGATGCGTTCAGCGGGGTGTTCGCAAGTGCGGTGCAAGACAGGTGTCGGAAACCAGATCCGTCGCCAATGGTAAGGGCAACAGTGCCCCGTGACCAAGCGTTGGCCTCGAACGCGTGTGCGTAGACCGTATCCAGACCGCCAAGTCGAAATAGACTATCCGCCACTTCTTCTGCGCGTCTGCCTTGCGGGCTGCCGGTAAGCCGATGCCCGATGTGCGCGGTGCTCCAGGATAACCACTCGTACGCTTGCTCGCTAACGCCCGCCGCGGCGTGGAATGCGCGCATGCGCACGGTTTGTGCGGTAGCTTCAACAAACGCATGTTGACAGATGCAAAAGATGAGCAGCCATCCCGGCGAAGCGATGCGCCTACTTTGCCGTGTGGTGTTGAATTCGTGTACGAAAGCCATGAGGTTGGGCGCTAAATCTACGCCCGGGGCGATCGCTGCGATGCGCCTATTGCGGATCGTGTTGGTCACACCCGTTTTCCTGTTCGCCACCGTGCCGCAGCAACCCCGTGAAGCGGAGAAGGACACCACGGCGATCCTGCAGGCCAACTACCTCTACAACATCGCCAAGCTAGTGGAGTGGAAGGATGCGGAGATGCGGAGTGGGAATTTCGTGATCGGTATCATCGGTGGCGCGAACCTCTACCAGGAATTGATCAAACAGTATTCTACGCGGACCATCGGAAAACAGCCCATCGAGGTGCGAAAGCTGCCGCGCAGTGCAGATGTGGAGAAGTGCCACATCCTGTTCGTAGGCCGCAGCGATCTGGGCTTGTTACCGGAGATCTATAAGAAGTTGCAAAAGGAGCCAACGTTGGTCGTGACGGAGTATACCGGTGCGCTCGAAGATGGAGCGGTGGTGAATTTCGTGAAGGTGAATAATTTGCTGAAGTATGAGATGAGCCTGAGCAATGCCCAGAAGCACAGGCTGGTCATGGGACTAACACTGAAGAACCTCGCCCATCACGTGGAGGAATGAACATGCTGCGCCGCATCCTCATAGTCGTTCTTACCGTGCTGAGCTCTCCCTGGCTCGCTGCGCAAAGCGACATGCTCGTGGAAGCTCTGCGGAAGTACCAAGCAGGGGAGTTGTCCGTAGCGCGAGAACTGATCGATGAGGCCGTGCAGTTGCCCGAGCATGTGGGCAATGCCGAAGCTTGGTTGTTGCGCGGTTTCGTGTACAAGGACCTTTACAAAGCCGCCACAACGGTGGACCGATCCGATGAGCTGCGCGACGAGGCGCTGTTGAGCCTGTTCAACTGCATTGCCATGGATACCGCCGGTTCGTACAGGGACAATGCATCCCAGGCCTATGAATTCTTGACCCGTTCCTATTTCAATGATGCCGCGAGGGCCCTGAACGACATGGATGACGTGCGGGCGTTGAACGTGTTCGCTAAGTACAAGGCTGCTGCACTGCGTCGTGACCCACAGAGCGACTTGCACAGCCGCGAGATCGAATTCATGAATGCGCTGGGCACGGTCTACACCAAGCGCTTTAACCAGGATCGCAAGAGCCTGGATCGGTTCGATAAGGCTATTGCAGCATACAAGTCCGTGATCGAGTTGGATCCGGAGAATTACGGAGCCAACTACAATTTAGCTACGCTTTTCTACAATCGCGGCGTCTACAACATCCAGCGGATCAGCGCCGACGACGAGATCCCAAGCATTTTGGAGATCCAGGAAGTAAGTCGCGAATTCTTCCAACAAGCGCTACCCTTTATGCTCAAGGCACACGACATGAACCCGTCCCGCCGGGAGACCCTGTTGGGTCTCGAAGGCATCTACTACAGCCTACAAGACCAGGAAAGTTCGGACAAGTTCAGGCAACTCTTCGAAGAGATGCCGCAGGAATAGGACCGCAGAGATCGACATGGCTTTTCGCATCACCATTGGACGCAGGATCGGAATGGGCTTTGGCTTGTTCATCTTCTTTGCCTTGTTGGTGGTCATCCTCACCAACAGCACCCTGGAGCGAAGCCGTTCCATCAATGACCAGATCAATCGGGTGTATTCCCCCAGCGTGGATGTGCTGGTGCGGTTGCGCAACTTGACCGTGAATTCGCACATGCTGATCAAGCACTGGGCCTTGCTAGAAAGCAGGACCGATGCTCCGGAAAAGACCGCCTTGGTGGACATCACCAACCGCGATCTGCCACAGCTGCTTGACCGCATCGATACGCTCATGGGCCAGTGGGATCATGACGAGGTTGCGCTTATGGGTCAGATCACGGTGGAGATGCGTAGCCTCTTCGATCTCCATGACCGCATCAAGACCCTGTTGCCGTCCTTGGAGAGCTACAGCGACCCATTCAAGCACATGGAACGCAACGACCTGGCCGAAGAAGGAGGGCCGCTGGACGAACGCACCCATAAGGTGCTCGAAGACCTCGACCGCTTGCTGGAGATGCAAGAAGCCAAGCGAATGGCATTGGGTGGAGGCATGATCCGCAGCTTCGACTCGCTCAAGTTCTTTGTCCTTTATATGGGAATAGCTCTGGTGATCATCGGCACCATTGCGGCGTTCTTCATCGTACGGGGGATCGTGACGCCGGTCCAGCGCCTGCGCAGCGTTCTGTTGAGCCTGGGCCGCGGGGTGTTCCCCCGTACCAAAGTGCGCACCACCAACGACGAGATCGGGGACATGAGCAAGGCCCTTACGTCGCTCGTGGATGGATTGCGTCGCACCACCGATTTCTCCCATGCTGTAGCGGCCGGCAACTTTGAGGCGGACTATCAACCGTTGAGCGATGAGGATATGCTGGGTCATGCGCTGTTGAAGATGCGTGACGAACTCGGCCAACGAGAACGGATCTTGGAGATGAAAGTGGTGGAGCGAACCGAGGAGGTCGTTCGCCAGAAAGAAGAGGTTGAGCGCCAAAGCCGCAAGGTGGTGGAGCTCTACAAGAACGTCACGGACAGTATTCGTTACGCCAAGCGATTGCAGGACTCCATTCTTCCGCCCGAGCGTCGCATGCGGGAGCTGTTACCGGAATCCTTCGTGTACTATCGCCCGAAGGACATCGTTAGCGGAGACTTCTATTGGGTGGAACGTGTGGATGATCGGGTCGCCTTTGCTGCTGTGGATTGTACAGGTCACGGAGTGCCGGGTGCATTCATGAGTTTGATCGGGCATAACGGCCTTAACCAAGCCATGCGCGAGCAAGGCCGGGCAAGACCGTCGGAAGTGCTGAAGGTCTTGAACAAGCTCGCGTTCGACGCGCTGCATAAGGACCGTGAGCAATTCCTGGTACGCGATGGTATGGATATGGCCTTGTGCAACTATGACCCTGCGCGCAGAGTATTGGAATATGCGGGTGCCAACTCGCCACTTTACATCGTGCGTGGCGAAGAGGTACTTCAGTTCACCCCGGATAAACGGCCCATTGGCAGTTTCGACCTAGAGGGCCATTCCTTTACTGATCACCGCATCAAACTGGAACAAGGCGATATGGTCTACGTCTTCTCTGATGGATATGCCGACCAGTTCGGAGGCCCCAAGGGCAAGAAATTCTTGTACCGAAGGTTCCGTGAGCTGTTGTTGGAGATCAGCCGGTTCCCTGCGGAACAACAGCGTGGCATGTTGGAGGAAGCATTCAAAGGCTGGCGAGGCGCCCACGAACAAGTGGACGACATTCTAGTGATCGGTATGCGGGCGTGACCCGAGGCGGGTTTACCAGAAGCCGATAACGGCCTCAAGCTCCTTGGCTTTCGTCGTTTTATTGGAATAGCCTCGGTGACGGCCGTACCCAGCCACTGCACCGCTGGTGCAGCTATGCGACCCTGTCCGATCAACCCTGCATGGTCCAGCCGCCGCCCACGCTGGTCTCGCGCGGGTTCATGCATACCACTGGTATCATGGCTTCGTTGGCAATGATCTCCTGCTCGTAGGGTACTCCGAGTACACCGAATATATTGCCTTCGGTGAGGTTCATGATCGCGATCAGGTCGGCATCCACATCTACTGAATACTTGATCACGGCCTTTACAAAATCATTGCTAGGCTCTGTTACGATGGTGGCGGTATGTTCAATGCCACGCTCCTGAAGGTAATGGTTCGCGAACTTGATGTGTGCCAACAACTGATTGTGCAGGAACTCGTCATCTTCCTTGGGCGTCACCAAGTGGACTTTGCTCCCAAAGGTCTTCGCCATTTCGGCCACGATGGTGAGCTTTTGCCGAGTTTCCTTGTGCAGGTCCAACGGCACAACGATATTCCTGTATCCGACGTCCTTTATCTGTCGCTCTTGGACAACAATGAAAGGGACATCGGAACTCGTGATCACCCGCAAGGCTCGGCTGCCGGTAATGAATTGCATGCCACGCATACCGTGGGTGCCCATGATGATCATATCCGCATCCACCTCGGCTGCGGCGTCACCAATATCCTCGTAGATCGAACCCACACGAACGATCGGGTTCACGACCACCTTGTCGTTCCACCGCCTGGCTCGTCCCACTTCGAGCTCCAGTTTTTGCCGTGCTTCCGGCACGTGCGACGCTTTGTCCACGATGTGAAGCAGGTATACCGATGCGCCCGTGCGGGAACCCACGGTCATGGCATGGTTGATGGCGCAGTCGGCCACTTTCGTGAAATCGGTGGGTACCAGGATCTTGTTGGTCTTGTGGCTCATTGGTTCAGATTCCTTACGTGGAGAGCGCCGCATTTGCAAAAAGGGCGGCTAAAGATAGAAAAGCATGGTGCGCAATGCTTGGCGCTGTCCACATGTGTGTGTCTTCGGACCCGGTGAGCAAACGGTTATAAACGCATACAAACGACGATCGACCGGATCGGGGAATAGGGTAGGCCCTGCTTTGCGGCGGTCTTTCACAACAACATCTAAACAACCACCAACATGAACACCTCCATGAAGAACAAAGTGCAACTGATCGGGAATCTGGGCAAGGACCCCGACTTGAAGAACTTGGGCAACGGACAGGCACTGCTGCGGCTGACCCTTGCCACCAATGAGCGCTATAAGACGGCCGAAGGCGAATGGAAGGAGAACACACAATGGCACCCGATCGTGGCGTGGGGCAAGCAGGCCGAGAAACTAGCGAGCCTGGTGCGCAAGGGTACCGGATTGGTGATCGAGGGCCGGTTGGTGCAACGCACCTACGAATCCAAAGAAGGGGAGAAGCGGTACAGCACCGAAGTGGTCCTGAGTGAATTCCAACTCCTGGGTGCAAAGCCGATCGAGGACTGATACCCCCACGTATTCCTCAAGAACGAGTGCCCGGAGTGTCCACTTCGGGCACTCGCTCATTCTAAACTCTTGAGAACCGGAATGCGACGGCGAATACCCGCAGAGGCAACTTCCAGAATATAGGCTCCCGCCGTCAGACCGTTGGTCTGTAAGCGTGTAAGGCCCGCAGCATTGCCGCTGGCCTGTAAGACCACGCGCCCCAATGGGTCGAACAGGCGAATGAGTGGCGCGTGTGGCCCAGCGAGCAGTGGGATGTTGATCTCCGAGGTGAACGGATTGGGCCATACGCGAAGGGGATCATCGTTGATCGCTGCCACAGAAGTAGCGGTATAATAGTCGAATGTCCGGCACACCAGCGAAAAACAAGAGTCGATGTCGGGTGGGTTAATTTCGATAGCCCCGACCAGCAGACAGGTTTGAAATGGGCCCGGAGCTGCATAGAAATGAACGCCCGTGGCAGAAGTGTCCACCGTGCCATCCCCGTAGGACCAGATCGAAGCCAGCGGTGTAACGTTGTTCGCCGTTATGGATGGTTCAAAGACAGCCGGGTCGCCGCCGCCACTTACCCATTCAAAGTCAACGAAAAGGTTAGGACCGCAGGTGCCCACATTCCCATCTACTTGTACCCACGCCCCATAGGTTCCAATGCACGCACCTTGGCGCCGGGTCAAGGTCACAAAATGAGGGCCAGGTATCAACCAAGCGTGCTCCGGTGTCGGATCGGTGCTGATGGTCCCATCGCCGAACTCCCAGAGGTAGTCGCCTCCAAAGGCCGTGAACGAAGCATCGCTCATCAACAGCGTGTTGGTCCCGATCGTTTGCCACGTGAAGTATGTATTGGCTGTTGTTGCGCACTCGACCAAGGGAATTGTAACTTCTCGGCAGAACGTTGATGAACAGGTGAAGTCCACTGCATTGAGCGTTAGGCAGACCTCGTAAATACCTGGAGTGGCGAATTCATGGTTCCCGTCGATCGTCGCAGTAGCGCCATCCCCGAAGTTCCAAGAGGCCGTGGCGGGCACGCCGTAGGTGGTGGAGCTATCGGCAACGATCATCGTTAGCCCTTGTGTGCTGTAGTGGAACGCAGGGCGCAACAGGACGTCGCACAATGGCTGCCCCATTGCGGTGAGACCGACAAAAGAACCCAGCAGGGCTGATCGGATACGCTTAGCGGGCTTTGGAGCGGAATTCATGTTGTAGGCGGATCTGAACTACAGGGCGCGTGAGCCACGGTGCGCTGGCCCCATCAAAGGAAAAGAGCGGAGTGGCCACATTGGGCTCGAAGAAGAGGCACATATGTTCGGTTACGGAATACCCCAAACTCAAACCAAGATGCCCATGTAGTTGGGCCGAAAATCGGCTATCGAGCTGGGCGTCTTGCAAAGGAAGCGTTGTGGAGAAGCCATCCTGGGCGGAGCGGACCAGGGAGAGCCCCTTTCGTTGTGTAGGGATCCAAGCAGCAAGGCCACCGAATGCTCCGATCCGCAAGCGCCTCACTGTTGTGTGCCACGAGAGGTTCACCGGAACATGAACAGCGGTATAGAGGTTCCTGGCGTCCACGCGTTGCGCAGCACCGATCCTCGTGGCCGCCACCGAATCGATACTCCACGTATAGAGCGGGAACGAGCTTCCTGGATAGCTGAATTCCGCCCAAGTGGTGTCAATTTCGGTCACGCTTTCCGTTTCGCCCAAGCGCTCGTGCTCGAATGTGCTTCGAACCCGTGCCAGACCAAGGCCTGCTGAAACGCCCCAACCATTGCGCCACTCACGCCCAACCATTATGCCGGCTTGCGTTGTCGAGCGCCACCGTTCTGAACGCTGCAGGTCGGCGACATCAGTGCCTCTCCACTGGCCATTGACCGCGCCCATTCCCGCATACGCACCGATCCACCACACTCCGGCAGGCAACACATAGCCTGGCTGGGTGCTGCCGGGGTTGGGAGAACCAACAGGCACGCTTGTAATTGGCAGTATGGGTTGGTTGTTCAGGCGTACCGCTTGGATATCGTTCAGGCCGAGGTTGCTGCTTGTGTTGCTCGCCAACGAGGCGCTCGTAAGAATAGGCAGCGGATCAATACGGCCTGTATTCCCCAGTTGGCCCGAAGACCCTTTACTGATCGCTGGTTCGGTGTTGTTTGCTGCGAAGGGCTCCGCAGTTGCCTGTGATCGTGAGATGTGCTGATCGTTCTTGGCACTGTTAGCATCGTCCTTTTCCGCATCGTGGTCTGCTGCCGGTTCGCCCAATGAAGACACAGCGTTACGGTGAGTATCCGATGGATGATGGCTGCTTGTGCGGGAAGTTCGCGCCCGTGTGCTCTTTGTGATAGGAGATGCCTTCGTTGCCCCTTGCACTGCGCCGTTCTCACCCGTCCGCTGCGCAGCTGTTGTTCGATCCGTTGTGTGTCGACCGTCGGTCATTCCTCTAACCTCGACCGCAACGTCTTGCTTCGCTGGGTCAATATCCTGGACCGTGCTAGGCGCTGTCGTCGGTTCGACAGTTGCGGCAGCGAATGGGTCGATCGGCTGAGCAGTATCATCTGCGCTCGCTTCCATTTTCGCGGAAGGGAGGTTTGCAACTTGATCGGCCCGTTCACTGCTGCTCCAGAGCCAAGCCGCAGTACCGGCACCGAGAAAGCCAATGGCCACGATCAACAAGGGCTTCCACAGCACGCCCCCTTGGGCGTTATTGGTCCAGCCCATCCTGGCGGCAAGCGCTGTGCGCACCGCCTCTGGTGGTGTGGCCTCTGCATTTAACAGGACCCGCTGGAATCGTTCGTCAATGGGATGCTTTTCCCGCATGGTGTAGTGCGTCTTTTCGTTCGATACGGGCCTGGAGCAAGCTACGGGCCTTGGATAGTTGACTGCGCGAGGTGCTTTCGCCGCACCCCAACATTTCTGCGATCTCTGCGTGATCGAAACCTTCGATCGCGTAGAGGTTGAACACGTGGCGGTAGCCGTCTGGTAACCCGGCGATCAGCGCCATCAATTCCTTTTCGCCCAAGTTGTCAATGGCGTTGGCCGCCACGGGTTCTTCGGGTAAATACTCCATGCCAAAGCGCTCCATTTGGAAGGCCTTTTTTCGGAATTGATTGATGGCTGTATGTACCATGATCCGCCTCACCCAACCCTCTAAAGAGCCCTCCATGCGGAATGCCGATAGCTTTTCGTACACCCGGATGAAGCCCTCCTGCATCAGGTCCTGGGCTTCCAGTTCGTGCCGGGCATAGCGCAAACACACAGCGTACATACGCCGTGCATACCGCGTGTACAGGGCTTCCTGACAACGTCGGTCCCCGCCCAAGCAACCCTGGACAAGCTCGCGTTCGGTCAATTCTCGCAAAGTGGAAAGGCCTTTCCGACCACAAGACAACGGTTGGATGAAATACGCTGCCTGTGGGGCCGGGCTACCGAAGATAGGCCGAAGGCCTTGCGGGACAAGCGATCTGCTATTCTTAAGCCCCGTAAAACAAACGGTAGCAAACGGCTATGAACGACTACAAGCGGTTAACGACCGACTGATCTATCCGACCCAGTGAACGTTTGCACCGTCGTTCGGTAACAGCATCGAAACGGCGTAACGAAAAGTAATAACCCTAAAACCCAAGTCCCATGAACACGCTGAAGAACACTGTACACCTGATCGGAAACCTCGGATTCGATCCTGAAGTGCGGGAGATCGCCAAAGGGCGCAAAGTGGCCCGCATCTCCGTGGCTACCAACGATAGCTACCGCAATGCCAGCGGCGAGCGCGTTACCGATACCCAATGGCACACCGTTGTGGCGTGGGGCACCACCGCCGAAGCCGTGGAAAAGATGCTTCGCAAAGGATCGCCCGTGGCCCTTGAAGGTCGCTTGGTACACCGTAGCTACGAGACCAAGGATGGCACCAAGCGTTACATCACAGAGGTGGTGATGAACGACTTCCAACTGCTGCCCGGCAAAACGGAAGAAGCAGCCGCGTAGGCGACGAACGACACTGCGAATAGGAAGCGGTCCCGATCTTTCGGGGCCGCTTCGTGTTTTCCGGTAGCCCGAGCAAACCACCCATGAGCGAGATATCCGCCAGGCCCGGCCGCTGGAAACGCCGCTGATCATCTGGGGAAGTGCGCTCGTCGTGCTCCTTCTGTTGGTCGCCTTCCTGCTGCCGTATTTCCTGAAGCGCTACATCGAAACACACAGCGAGGAATGGATCGATCGCGGGGTCACCATCGATCGTATCGTGCTGAACCCGTTCACGTTCCGCTATGCCGTTGCTGCCGTTATCGACTACGAGCCCAAGAGCGATGTGGTCTACGTTTCTTGGAAGGATATCCATGGTCAACGAAGAAGCGCCCTGGGGACCATACCGCAAGGCGCTTCGTTGAGATCGGTCATCCGTGTTACTCCACCACCACCCTCTTGCACATCGCCCGCTCACCAGCATCAATACGCAGCACATAGGCTCCGCTAGCCAGTCCAGCTACGTGCACCTGATGCGTGGTCGCGGTGGTGCGCTCGGTCAATACCAACCGTCCATCGGCGGCGAACATGCGCAGTGTTGTACCGGCAGGCAACCCTGACACAGTGAGCACATCGCCGGCGGGTACAGGGAACACATTGATCCCTTCTGTGCCGATGTCCGTGGTGCCAGTTGTGAATGGGTTCACGAGTTGTCAACTGGTGGCCCAGCACGTGTCCTGTGTAAGTTCGCTCCAATACCAGGTGGAGAGGCACACCTCATACGGACCGGGTGGCTCGAAGAGGTGGGTGTGGATAGGCTCGTACGCCTGGCTTCCGTCGGGGAAGGTCCAGACCACGCCCAGTGTGGGGGTGATGAAGTTGGCCACGAAGATCACCGTATTGTTCTGCACCTGATAGGTGAAGCTGGCGGTATAGCTGGGGTCGCAGTCGGACCCGTTGCCAACCGCCAGATGGTGCAAGTGCATACCGCCTTCATCGCGCTCGGCGTATTCTTGATGGGGTCGTTGTGCCTCACATCGGCCCATGAGCTTTTGAACGATCCGCTAGGCCACCGGATCTGTATCGGACTTGGCGTGTTCTGGGCGATTCGTCTTGTCGTTCAGCTCTTCGTCTACTCTACGGATCTTTGGCGTGGCAAGGCTTTCGAGACCACCGTCCATATACTCTTCACGCTGCTTTGGACATACGCTACAGCCACCTTCCTGGTGATCGGATGGGGTGCGAGCCTGTGATCATCCATAAAGGGATGTACTAGCGCTTCTTTCCCGCCGTTGCGGTAAGAGGACGCTTGACCGCATTCCCGCTTGGTGAGGGGG
>Ga0209490_10003760_pt1 | contig 14153 bp, 16 predicted proteins | sample MAT06_FD_187209 | JGI IMG/M metagenome (GOLD analysis project Ga0209490, IMG submission 187209) | Freshwater microbial communities from Lake Fryxell liftoff mats and glacier meltwater in Antarctica - MAT-06 (SPAdes) (version 2) | ecosystem: Environmental > Aquatic > Freshwater > Ice > Liftoff...
GGCGCTGGTAATTCTGCCAAGGCTGCAGCCGCCAGCGCAGCCAGCGCTGAGGGCCTCTAGCCATGGACCAGGAGGCGCGGCTGGACGGGACGACCCGGGCAGAGCACCCGCAAGCCTTGCGCCTATGGCTGCGCCTTCTCACCTGTACCCACCTGGTAGAAAAACAGGTGCGTGCTGCCTTGCGCGAGGGGTTTGACACCACGCTGCCGCGGTTCGATTTGATGGCGCAACTTGAGCGATCCCCTGACGGCCTGAAGATGAACGAGTTGTCGCGCCGCATGATGGTGACCGGCGGCAACGTGACTGGCATCACCGACCAGCTAGTCGCCGAAGACCTGGTCGAGCGCGTTCCGGTACCGGGTGACCGCCGCGCCTACCTGGTACGGTTGACGGTGAATGGCCGCAACCTGTTTTCCGATATGGCCCACGCGCATGAAGCCTGGGTGATGGATGCGTTTGCCGGACTCAACGCGCGTGAAATCGCCACGCTGCACCGGTTGCTGGGCAAGGTCAAGGAACGCGTGCAGGTCGCGCGCGAGGAAACTGCATGAAACACTATATTGCCGCCAACAATCCGATGCGAGGGCAATTTGTGCCGACTGCCGGCTACCAGGGGCGCCATTTCGAGTGGCACTGTGATGGCCCGGTGGGAACCATTACGCTGAATCGCCCCGAGCGCAAGAACCCGCTGACCTTCGACTCCTACGCCGAGCTTGGTGCGCTGTTCGAGCAACTGCGCCGTAGCACTGACGTCAAGGTCGTCGTTATCACAGGTGCCGGGGGCAACTTTTGTTCTGGCGGTGATGTGCATGAAATCATCGGGCCGCTGACGAAAATGAGCATGCCCGAGTTGCTGGAGTTCACCCGCATGACCGGGGACCTCATCAAGTCCATGCGCAATTGCCCGCAACCGGTGGTCGGTGCCATCGACGGCATCTGTGCCGGCGCCGGAGCCATGATGGCGCTGGCCTGCGATATGCGCTTTGCCAGTCCAGCCACCCGAACCGCGTTCCTGTTCACCCGCGTCGGCCTGGCCGGGGCCGACATGGGCGCCTGTGCCTTATTGCCGCGGGTGATCGGCCAGGGTCGCGCCAGCGAACTGCTCTTTACCGGGCGCGCCATGACGGCCCAGGAAGGCCTGGCCTGGGGTTTCTTCAATGCCCTGCATGACAGCGCCGATCTGTTGCCAAGGGCGCATGTTTTGGCCGCTGAGCTGGCGGCCGGCCCGACCTTCGCACACGGTATGACCAAGACCATGTTGCAGCAGGAATGGGCCATGACGATCGAACAGGCGGTGGAGGCAGAGGCGCAAGCACAGGCGATTTGTATGCAGACCCAGGACTTCCGGCGTGCCTACGAGGCCTTTGCCGCGAAGCAAAAACCTGTGTTTGGTGGAGATTAGGATGGCGGCGAGCGTCACGCAGTTTGCACTGCCGTTTTTTGATGCGGCGCACCGCGACCTGGCCGATGGCCTGGTCGCGTGGGCGCCACAACAGGCCGTGGATGAGTCGGATGACCGCCAGGCCTGCCGCGAATGGGTCCGACGGTTGGGCGCTGCGGGCTGGCTGCGGTATTGCGTGCCGGCGGCTTTTGGTGGCGCACTCGCGCAGCTGGATTCGCGCGCGCTGGTGGTGCTGCGCGAAACCCTGGCATTCCATTCGCCGCTGGCCGATTTCGCGTTTGCCATGCAGGGCCTGGGCAGTGGCGCCATCACCCTGGCCGGTTCTGCCGCGCAACAGGACCGTTACCTTCCTGCGGTGGCGCGGGGTGACAAAATCGCCGCGTTCGCCCTGAGTGAACAGGACGCCGGGTCGGACGTGGCGGCGATGCGCACCAGCGCCAGCTTTGACGCCGCAGGCGTGCTGCTCGATGGCAGCAAGACCTGGATCAGCAATGGCGGCATCGCCGACTACTATTGTGTGTTTGCCAAGACCGAGCCACAACTCGGAACCCGTGGCATTACCGCGTTCCTGGTCGATGCCGACAACCCGGGGCTCGACGCATCCGAGCAGATCGCGGTGATGGCCCCGCATCCGCTCGCCACACTGCGCTTGCGTCAATGCCGCATTGGCGCAGACGCCCAGCTGGGCGCCTTGAATGGCGGCTTCAAGCTGGCGATGCAGACGCTGGATATTTTCCGGGCCTCGGTCGCCGCTGCGGCGCTGGGGATGGCGCGGCGTGCCCTGCACGAAGCCTTGTCGTATGCGCGCGGTCGCAAGATGTTCGGCCAGCGGTTGGCCGACTTTCAGCTGACGCAGGCCAAACTCGGCGATATGGCGGCGCTGGTCGATGCAGCCGCGCTGTTGACCTACCGCGCGGCCTGGTTGCGCGATTGCGTCGGCACCGCAACACCGGCGCAGGCGCAGGCTTACTCGGCGCAGGCCGCCATGGCCAAGATGGTGGCTACCGAAAATGCCCAGCGCGTGATCGACATGGCGCTGCAATTGCATGGCGGCCAAGGCGTCAAGGTGGGTAGCAAGGTCGAGAGCCTGTACCGCGAGATCCGTTCGCTGCGCATCTACGAAGGTGCCACCGAGGTACAGCAACTCATCATCGGCAAGTCCGTTCTGAAAGGCTGAACCATGGTGTCATCCGCGCAGCGGGATCGTTTTGTGCATGAGCGCCTGCCGGCTGCAGCCGACCAGCCGATTTTGCGATTCGACAGGCCCGAGCTCCAGTTTGCGCCGCAGCTCAATTTGGTGCATGAACTGCTGGACAAGGCGCTGGACAAGGGGTGGGGTGAGCGTGTGCTGCTGCGTTCGCCCGGTGTCAGCGTTACCTATGCCCAGGCGGCCGCCCGTGTCGATGCGCTGGCCCAGGTGCTGGTACGCGACTGCGCTTTGGTGAGCGGCAACCGGGTTCTGCTGCGCGGAGGCAATTCGATCGGGATGGCGCTGGCCTTGCTGGCCGTGGTGAAGGCCGGCATGGTGGCAGTGGCCACGATGCCGCTGCTGCGCGCCAAGGAGTTGTGCGACATCATCGACAAGGCGCAACCGACGCTGGCGCTTTGCGACGCCAGACTGATGGCCGAGATGGAGCTGGCAAAGGCGCAGTCGCCCGGTTTGCAGACGGTGATCGCTTTCAACCAGCCGCAGGCGGCCGATTCGCTTGAAGCCAGGGCGGCGCGCCACCCCGACCACTTTGTAGCCTGTCCGACCGCAGCGACGGACATCGCCCTGCTCGCCTTTACGTCGGGCACCACCGGCAAGCCCAAGGCGGCCGTGCACACGCACCGCGATGTGCTGGCGGCCTGTGAGACCTGGCCGCGGCACATGCTGTGTGCCCAGGCCAGCGACATTGTGATGGGTTCGCCGCCGCTGGCGTTTACCTTTGGCCTCGGCGGCATGCTGATATTCCCGATGTGGGCCGGGGCCTCGGTGTATTTCCCCGACATTCCTTACACACCGCAGGCCATGGCCGAGCTCATCTATGCGTCGGGTGCCACCATTTGTTATACCGCGCCAACCTTTTACCGCCAGATGGCGCCTTTTCTGAAGGCCTTGCGCCTGCAGCGCGGCGCGCCGCCGTTGCGCATTTGCGTCAGTGCCGGCGAGGCCTTGCCGGACGCCACCCGCCAGCTCTGGAAGGACGCCAGTGGCATCGAGATGCTCGACGGAATCGGTGCCACCGAGATGTTTCATATCTTCGTCTCCGCCGCGCCCGACGCGGTGCGCCGTGGCGCCATCGGCACGGTGGTGCCGGGTTATGTCGCGAAGGTCGTCGATGACGCGGGCACCGAGGTCGCGCGTGGCACGGTTGGCAAGTTGGCCGTGCAGGGCCCCACCGGCTGCAAATACCTGGACGATGTGCGCCAGGCGAACTACGTCAGGAATGGCTGGAACCACCCGGGCGACACCTTCATTCAGGACGCAGACGGTTATTTTTTCTACCAGGCACGCACCGACGACATGATCATCACCGCAGGCTACAACGTGGGTGCGCCGGAAGTGGAAGACGCGCTGCTGAAACACCCGGCGGTCGCGGAGTGTGGTGTCATTGGCAAGCCCGACAGCGAACGCGGGATGGTGGTGAAGGCGTTTTGTGTGCTCCGGGATGGCTGCACGCCTGGGGCGGCGCTGGTGAAGGAACTGCAGGACCACGTCAAGGCCTCGATTGCCCCTTACAAGTACCCGCGCGAGATCGAGTTTCTGGCGGCCCTGCCGCGCACCGAAACCGGCAAGTTGCAGCGCTTCAAGCTCAAACAGATATGAAAATCCTGCAACCATCCGGTTGGGCCCCGGCCAGGGGATACGCCAACGGCGTGGCTGCACGCGGCACGCAGATTTATGTGGGCGGCCAGATCGGCTGGAACGCGCAGCAGCAGTTCGAGAGCGACGACTTCATTGCGCAGACGGCGCAGGCGCTGCGCAACATCGTCGCCGTGTTGCAAGAGGCGGGTGCCGGCCCAGAGCATATGGTGCGCATGACCTGGTACATCGTGGACCGGGTCGAGTACAACGCGCGTCTCAAGGAGCTTGGACAGGTCTACCGGGAGGTGATGGGGCGCAGTTTTCCCGCCATGACTTGCGTGCAGGTGGCCGCATTGGTCGAGGCGCGCGCCAAGGTGGAGATCGAAGTGACTGCCGTGCGCGCAGACTGAGGCAACACAGGCAGGCCGTCAGACCGGCATCGGTGCCAGGCAACTCCAGCACTGCTCGAACCCGCCTTCGACCAACTCACCACAGCCACAGGTCCAGCGCCGCTGCGGCACATGCTGCAGGTGGTACAGCACTTCGCGCGCCTGCTCCTGCTGCTCCGGATGGGTCACCCAGACCTCGGGCAGGCACTGGTCGGGCGGCAACTCGCCGGCAATACCTGAGAGGAACTGCCGCTGTACGCTGGTGGCGATTCCCAGGTTGCTCAGCGCCTCGGCCCACAGGTGGGCAATCGCCATGTTGGGGGCTTGGGTCAGGCGTGGCATAGGGTGCAGCATACGGCAGTTGCCGTCGCGCCGAGGCAGTGTCGCCACAGCCGGGTCGGCAACGCGACGATGCTTGCAGCACAATGCCGACATGCTTGACACAAGTTTTCATCAGCCAGATGCCGCGCGGCATACGGGTTACGCACGTGCGCTTTTGCGTGCGGTATTGCTGCTGTTGGCGGCATCGACCCTGTCCGGTTGTGCCAACACATCCTACTACTGGCAATCCGTGAGTGGGCATTTGCAGATGCTGCAAGCGGCAAGACCGGTACAGAGCTGGCTTGGCGACACACAGACACCCGCGGCGTTGAGGGAGCGGCTGCGCCTGTCGCAACACATGCGCGATTTCGCGGTCACCGAACTGGGCTTGCCGGACAACCCGAGTTACCGCCGTTTTGCCGATTTACAGCGCCGTGCCGTAGTGTGGAACGTGGTGGCCGCAAAGCCGTTCTCCCTGCGCCTGAAGGACTGGTGTTTCCCGCTGCTGGGCTGCGTAACTTACCGCGGGTATTTCGACGAGGCGCAAGCCCGGCAACTGGCCGATGAGCTGCGCACCGAGGGCTTGGAGGCCACGGTGTACGGTGTGCCGGCCTATTCGACCCTGGGCTGGATGAATTGGGCGGGTGGGGACCCGCTGCTCAATACCTTCATCCGTTATCCCGAGGGTGATTTGGCGCGGCTGATTTTTCATGAGCTGGCGCACCAGGTCGTGTATGCCCGTGACGACACCATGTTCAACGAATCCTATGCCACTGCGGTCGGGCAGTTGGGCGGCGCCCGGTGGCTGGCCACCCGGGCATCGCAGGCGGTGCGCTCCGACGACGCCTTGCACGAACAGCGCCGCAAGGCATTCCGCGCGCTCGCCTTGGCCACGCGCGAGCAGTTGCAGCGCCTGTACGATGCGGTGGGACAGTCGGCGGCGCCGACCCCCGCGCAGTTGCAAGCCAAACAAGACGTGCTGCGCGACTTCCGCGGGCACTACGCCACACTCAAGGCGAGCTGGGGCGGTTACGACCGATTCGACTTATGGGTAGCGAATGCCAACAACGCCAGCTTTGGCGCGCAGGCTGCGTACGATGACCAGGTGCCCGCGTTCATAGCCCTGTTCGAACAGCAGGGCCGCAACTGGCCGGCGTTTTATGATGCGGTCAAGCGGCTGGCTGCGTTGCCCCCCGATGAGCGCAACAGGATTCTGGGGACTTATACCCCCAAGACGGAGACAAACGGTGGCTGACTTACACATAGTGCGCACACACAAACTGGGCCTGGCGAAGGCGCGCAAGATCGCGTTCGACTGGGCCGGGCAGGTCGAACGCGACTTGGGTATGGAGTGCACCTACGAGGAAGGACGCAGCGCGGACCTGGTGCGGTTCACCCGGTCTGGCGTGCAAGGCGAGTTGCAAGTGACCAAGGACAAGTTTGAGCTCGATGCACGGCTGGGTTTCCTGCTGGGCGCCTTCAAGGGTCGGATCGAGGCCGAAATCGTCAAATTGCTCGACACGATGTTGCCGCCAACGGCGAAACCGGTGGCCAGGAAGGCAGCGCCACGCAAATGACGCACGCTGCTGGTCCGTTGGCGGGCCTGAAGGTAATCGAGCTCGGTCAACTCATCGCTGGCCCGTTCGCCGCCAAGACCCTGGCGGACTTCGGCGCCGACGTGATAAAGATCGAAACACCGGCCGACCCGAAGAATCCGGCGCGTGGCGCTGGCGATCCGTTGCGCAAGTGGCGCCTGCTGAAGAATGGCACATCGGTGTGGTGGCAAGTGCAGTCGCGCAACAAACGCTCGGTGGCATTGGACCTGCGCCAGCGCGAGGCGCAGGACATTGTGCGCAAGCTGGCGGCGCAGGCCGACGTGTTGATCGAGAACTTCCGCCCTGGCGCGATGGAGGGTTGGGGCCTGGGGCCGGACGTGTTGCAGGCCGCCAATCCGGGCTTGATCATGTTGCGCATCAGCGGTTACGGCCAAACCGGTCCGTACCGCGATCGGCCGGGCTTCGGTGTTGTCGCCGAGGCCATGGGTGGCCTGCGCCACCTGACCGGAGAGCCGGGTCGGGTGCCGGTGCGCGTCGGCGTGAGTATTGGCGACACGCTGGCCTCCCTGCACGGCGTGATTGGGGTGTTGATGGCATTGCACCACCGCAACCAGAGCGTCAGTGCCGACGCACCCAAAGGGCAGGGGCAGGTGGTCGATGTGGCCCTGTACGAAGCGGTGTTCAACTGCATGGAGAGCCTGTTGCCCGAATACAGCGTGTTCGGCGCTGTGCGCGGCCCGTCCGGCAGTGCCTTGCCGGGCATCGCGCCGACCAACGCCTACCGATGTGCCGATGGCGGGTACGCCATCATTGCCGGCAACGGCGACAGCATCTTCAAGCGACTGATGGCGGCAATCGGGCGCGTCGACCTGGGCGACGACCCGCAGCTCGGTGACAACGCCGGGCGCGTGTTGCGGGTCGATGAAATTGATGCCGCCATCGGCGCCTGGACCAGCACGCACACCGTCTCCAAGGTGTTGGCGGCGCTGGAGGCGGCCGACGTGCCGGCCGGTCGCATATACACCGTGGCCGATATTGCCGCCGATCCCCACTTTGCGCAGCGCGACATGCTGCTGCCGGTGCAGCTTGAAGACGGCACCCGTGTCACCGTGCCGGGCTTCGTCCCAAAGTTGTCGCGCACGCCGGGCGGGCACAGACGCAACGCGCCGACGCTCGGGCAGGACACCGAGGCGGTGCTGCGCGAGGTCGGCGTGAGCGCCGCACAGCTGCAGGCGCTGCGCGAGCGCGGGGTGGTCAGCTGAGGGACGCGATCAGATCGATGTACTGCTGCATCGCGTCGTTCTTCGAGGTGCCTTTGAAGCCGTTCCAGGCATCCCATTTGGCGCGCCCGACCATGTCGCCAAAGCCCGGTTTCTTGTCGGCGTTGTCGCCCACGCTGCCCTGCTTGTACAGCGCGTAGATCTTCAGCAGCGTGGCGTTGTCCGGGCGCTCGCTGAGATTTTTCGAGTCGGCGGCAGCGGCTTCGAACTTCTTGGTCAAATCGGCCATGGGTTTCTCCTGGTTGGGTTGTCGTGGGGATTGTGGTCCAGACCCGCTTCGGGTATGTGCCGGGTATCTTAAGGCCGGTTTTCACTCCACAATTGGCCCCTCGTGGCCAATTGGCGGACTGTCGCCATGCCCAAGCCGAGGAGCGACGCATGGTTACCCGACTCACCGCCCAGCAGACTGCACGCCATGCGGCACAAGCCATGGCGGAGACCGTTGGTCCGGCGGCGCGGCGTGCCGGCAAACAGGTGCGCAAGGCCGCGCAGGACCTGCGCGACAACCTGAAGGACGCGGTCGGCGGCACGCTCGGGCTGACGGGTGAACGCATGAGCAAGGTCGACACGGCCTGGCTGCGCATGGATTCGCCGTCCAATCTGATGATGATTGTCGGGGTGTGGGTGCTCCAGCCCGGGATCCGGCATGCCGACCTGTGCCAGCGCATCGAAGAACGCATGCTGAAGTACCCGCGTTTTTTGCAAAAAGTGGTGCAGGACGCCGCCGGTGCCACCTGGGTGCGCGACACTGAGTTTGACATTGCCCGCCATGTGGTGGTCGAAAAACTGGCCAAAAAGCCGAAAGGCCGGGAGCAAGAGGCGTTGCAGGAACGGCTGGCCGAATTGGCGGTGACGCCGCTTGACCCTGCCCGGCCGTTGTGGCAATTCCACCTGATAGAAAATTACATGGGCGGCTCCGCCATGCTGGTGCGCATCCACCATTGCATCGCCGATGGAATCGCCCTGATTACGGTAACCCAGTCCCTGGTCGATGGTGGCAACGCCCCGCCGGCACGCAAAGCTTCAAAGCAGCGCCGCGACGGGCTTGAGGGTGCTGAAGACTGGATCACCGATACCCTGATCAAACCGCTCACCGGCGTCGCGGTCAAGGCCCTGGATACTGCAGGCAGCGGCGCCGCCAATGCGCTCGATCTGCTGATGGACCCGCAAAAAGGCGTGGACAAAGGACTCGCCGGCTCGGTCGAACTGGCCAGGATGGCCTATCAGGTGATGCGCGACGCGGCGGCACTGGCCCTGATGCCCGACGACTCGCCGACCCGGCTCAAGGGAACTCCCGGGGCGAGCAAACGCGTGGCCTGGTGTGCGCCGATTCCGCTGGAAGAGGTGCGCGCCGTCAGCAAAGCGCTGAATTGCTCGATCAACGATGTGTTGCTCAGTTGTGTTGCGGGCGCGATTGCCGCCTACCTGCAGGGCCACGGGGACGCCGTCCGGGGCAAGGAGATCCGGGCCATGGTGCCAGTCAATCTGCGCTCCATCGAGCACGCCTACAAGCTGGGCAACCGCTTCGGGCTGGCGCCAGTGGTGCTGCCAATCGGCATCGACAACCCGGTGGAGCGCGTTTACGAAGTGCGTCGGCGCATGTCCCAGCTCAAGGGCAGCATGCAGCCACTGATGGCGTTTGGCCTGTTGGCGGTTGCCGGTTTGTTGATCAAGCCGGCCCAGGACGCGATGCTCAACCTGTTTTCCCGGAAAACCACCGCGGTCATGACGAACGTGCCAGGGCCGCGCGAGAAACTCAAGTTCCTCGGCTCCACGCTGGAGCAAAGCCTGTTCTGGGTGCCGCAGAGCGGAACCGTCGGGCTGGGGGTGTCGATCCTGAGCTACGGTGGCGGTGTGCAGTTCGGTGTGATTACCGACGCCACCTTATGCCCGGACCCGCAGAAAATCATCGACGGGTTCGAGCCGGAGTTTGCCAAACTCTCCCTGGTCACGCTGATGTTGCCGTGGGGAGAATAGGGCGCGCCCTTTGCGCGCCGACCGCACTCAGGTATTGTCTTTGACCATGGTGCTTGCGCCGTTGGTTTTGACCGAGGCGATCCCGGCGTCGCGCGAAGCGGCCGTGGCGTACATCTGGCTGCTGCCGATGACCTGGTGGTTGGCGGCCTTCAGGTTGAAGAAGAATTTGCCATTGCTCGACTCCTTGCGCTCATAACGTTCCTCCAGCGGGCTGTTGGTCTGCACCGAGGTAATGCCGTTGTCGGCTGAGGCCCGTGACTTGTACAGCTCGCTCGTGAGTATGGTCTCCGCATTGCCTGCTTTGAGCACAAACCGTACCTGACCATCGCTGCTGTTGCTGACTTCAAACCAACCTGCCATGAGAATACTCCTTGAATTGGGGTAGATGGCACAGCTGCGCCAGCAGCCACTGTAGCGCAGGGCCACCGATCAGGTTTGTAAAAATCGTGCAGCTCGATGCTGGACCTTTGCTCGATGCCGCATGTGCCGTACGGTCAATCCGCCAATTCGGCCTTGGCCATCTCCACGTCGAGCCGCTCGGCTGCATCCATGGGCATGAAAGTGGCCGCCTGCTGGTACAGACGCGTTGCCTCTTTCATCATCTTCTCGCCTTCGAGCATGATCAAGGCGTTCGCATACTCGACCATGGCGATGGCCGACTGGAAGTTGATGCGCAAGGCGACCTGGAACAGGTTCAGGCCAACATCCTTGCGTGCCCCATAGGTCATGCCGCCGATGAGAGAACCCACCTTGTCAATGACCTCGGCGTGGAAAGCGCCCAGGGCGATATGCGCGTCGGCGTGTTTGGGTTGCAGGGCAATGGTGTGTTCCAGTGCCGACTTGACCTTGCCGCCCAAGCCCTGGGCGAGTGCCTTGGCCACACTGATGCCCTGGCTGTAGCGCCCCAGCGCGTACGCCTGCCAGTAGAAGGCGTTCGGATTGTTCGGGTCCTGCTCGGCCTGGGCCTGTGCGCGGTGCGCCACCAACTGGTACAACTCGAGCCGGGTTTTTTCCTTTTTCTCGAGGTAGGTCGCATAGATGCAGACGGCCTTGTTGGCCAGTGTGATTCCGTCGGCTCCGGCTTTCAGCCCGGCTTCGGCAGCACGCTGGAAATCGCCATTGTGAAACAGCGCCCAGGCATCGAGCAGTCCGGCGTCGCGTGGCATTGGCTCCGCGTCGCCCTGGTGCAGGCGCGGCCAATGCTTCTTGACGAGTGCGGCATTAAATGCGTATTCGCCAGCGTAGGGAAAAGCGGTCCATCTGGGCATCGCGGTCTCCTCTTGTTGCTTGGGTCTGCGGCAGTGCGGGCGCGGCCTGCAACTGCTTCCCCCGACTTTACTTGAGTGGACTGCCGTACGCACCCACCAGCGTCAACAAATGCTGCCGTTGGCCCGGTTCCAGGTAGGGCATGAGCAGATTGAGCACGTGGTGGGCGCCCCGCAGCAGGGCGGACTGGGCGCTCTCGGGCTCCAGCGCCTTGCGCGGGTCGCGCGCATACTCGAAGCTCAGCCAGTAGGTCAACACCACCACCATGCTGGTGGCCGTTGGCTCGGCCTCGCGCGCGTCAATGCTCACTGTACCAGCGCGGCCCATGCTGTCGAGCATGGTGCGCAGTGAGCGCGTCTTGTTCTTCAGCATGGTCTGCACATGCGTTTCCAGGCGGCGGTTCTTGGACAGCAGGTCGTTCAGGTCGCGGTACAGGAAGCGGTATTGCCAGATCAGTTCGAACAGCGAGTGCAGGAAGAACCAGGCGTCCTCGACGTCGCGCACGCTGTCGCTGGCGTTGAGCAGTTCGTTCAGCGAGCGCTCAAAACGATCAAACAAGGAGTTGATCAGCTCATCCTTGGCGGGGTAGTGGTAATACAGGTTGCCCGGGCTGATGTTCATCTCGGCGGAGATCAGCGTGGTCGACACGTTGGGCTCGCCAAAGCGGTTGAACAGGTCGAGCGTCACCTCGAGGATGCGTTCGGCGGTGCGCCGGGGCGCCTTTTTTGCCATCGCCGTCAGCCGACGCCAGCCGGGTGGCCAGTCAGGTGTCCCAGGTCGTCCATCAACTCTTGCAGGTTCGCAATCGCGCGGCCGATACGGGTGGGCGCCTTGGCCGGTGCGCACAGGTGCGCCTTGGGGTTGTCCAGCGCAGCGTGGTCGAGCGCAATGCCGTGCCGCCGCAGTTTCGCAGACAGGCTGGTGCTGCGCGAACGCAGCAGATGGCGCGTCTGCTGGAAGGCATGTTCGGCGAGGTGGCGGCGCTGCGCGTAACCGAAGGTGTTGGCCAGGTACAACTCGGGGTCGCGGTGGTCTGGTTCGATCAGCACGATGTCGGTGTCGGGGTAGGCACGTTCGTAGTGTTTCATGCCCAGTTCCATGCGTGAGTGGATCATCGAGCGAAAGGTCTGGCTCAGCACGGCGGGCAGGCCGCCGTCGACGATTTTCGGAATCTTGCGCCGCTCTGGCGCCAATGCGCCCTGCATTACCTTGGGGTTGGCCGGTACCGTGGCATCAAACGGCACCAGCGGGTTAAGGCACAGCATCAGGTCTACGCCCTGGTCCATCGCCACCGACGCATGCAGGGTTTTCTTCAAGGCGCCGTCCACATAGTATTGGTCGTTGATTTCCACCGGCGGAAACAGGCCTGGCAAGGCGGAGCTTGCCTGCACCGCCTGCGAGATCGGCACATGGTCCCAACCCGGTTGCCCAAACGGAGCCGCTTCGCCGGTATCGAGGTTGGTGGCCACCAGCGTCAGGCGCGTCTTGAGTTCCCGGAAGTCGTTGGTGAATCCGTTCTGGGAGAACAGGCGGGCCAGTTGCTCATGGACCTTGTGGTTGGAGAACACACCGGTTGGCAGGCTGGCTCCGAGTCGCTCCACTACTTGTGTGATCGGCTTGCGTCCTGCCGTGAGGCGCCACGCCGCCGCGGCCAGCAAGCCCGGCAGCATGATGGCCCGGCGCAGGTACTCGCTGTAAGCCGGCACCATCAGCCACGATGGGTCAAAGATGCCCGCGTCGGAGGCACTGTCGTTTTCAATGAAGGACGCGCTCAAAGCGCGTGGCGTCATTCCGTTGGCCAGCCCGGCGGCGATGAAACCACCTGCCGACACACCCACATAGTGATCGAGGCGGTTTAACGCCAGCCCGGTCAAGGATTCTTCCAGCGCACACAGGACCCCGATCTGGTAGATCGCCCCCAATGGGCCGCCGCCGGCCAATGCCAATGCAATGCGGGGTTTGCGCGACCGGGTAGTGCCGTGGGTCATGGTTCCGAAGTGTAGTTTGGTGGTGATGGCACCAATGCTGCAACGCAACACAGTTTGGCGCGCAGGTCACTGCGTCGCTGGTGCACAAGCTGGAGGGCGCCCGGGCGCCCTGTTATCGCCGAAAAGCGACCGGCCGCTCAGGCGGCTTTTTTTGCCGCCGGGCGTTTCGTCGCCGCGCGTTTTGCCGCTGGTTTGCTGGTCGCGCCAACTGCCTTTTTCGCTGGCAACTTCTTTGCAACCGTTTTAGCGGCCGGCCTCGCGCTGCGGACGGTGGCGGCTGAGGAGAGCTTCTGCACACTTTTGTTGAGTTCGTCGATGCGGGCGATCAGGGCGCTGATGTCCTTGGCAGACGGAACGCCCAGCTTGTTCAGGGCTTTGGCGACGCGCTCTTCGAATATGTTCTCCAGTTTGTCCCATTGGCCTGAGGCTTTGGAGGAGATGTCGGTTGCCATGTTGGTCATGCGGCTGGTGGCTGCGGTGATTTTTTCTTCCGTAGCCGCCTGTGTTTTGCGTTGCAGGCTGGTGCCCTCTTTGACCAGCGCCTCAAAAGCGCGTGTGCCCTCGGCTTGCGCCTTGGCAAAGGCGCCAAGCCCGGCCTGCCAGATCTGTTGGGCCGAATCCTTGACCGAGCCGGTCAGGTGGGAGCCGCTGGCTTGTGGCGCAGCAGATTTGTGAAGTTTCTTGACCATGGGATGCTCCTGGGTGTTTTCGGGTTGGCGCACCGACGGCGAATTGCCGCCCGGTGCGTGGGCGGTACTGTACGGTCGTCAGCGGTTTTGGTGTAGGTGCATGGTACTAAATGCACCGCGCCCCGGAGCGGCGAGCGCGGGTTACTGCTGAATCGCAAGCGGCAGGTTTTAGGGAAGAATGGCGGTTGACGCATCCCTGCGGCAATAACCGGACTAGGAGTTCCCCCATGCAGTATTTTGTGACCGGCGCGACCGGGTTTATAGGCAAACGGCTGGTCAAGAAGCTGTTGGAGCGCAAGGGCGCCGTGGTGCATTTCCTGATCCGCAAGGAGAGTGAGGGCAAAGTCGCCAGCCTGCGCGAATTCTGGGGTGCCAGCACCGCGCGGGCGGTTCCCGTGTATGGCGACCTGACCACCAAAAAGCTCGGCGTGTCGGCCGAGGCGGTGAAGGGACTCAAGGGCCAGATCGACCATTTTTACCACCTGGCAGCGGTGTAC